>Ga0209538_1002114_pt1 | contig 10246 bp, 8 predicted proteins | sample BarGraNGADG00211_2_FD_184492 | JGI IMG/M metagenome (GOLD analysis project Ga0209538, IMG submission 184492) | Arctic peat soil microbial communities from Barrow, Alaska - Barrow Graham LP Ref core NGADG0004-211 (SPAdes) (version 2) | ecosystem: Environmental > Terrestrial > Soil > Wetlands >... | reverse complement strand
AGAGATGTCACAAGACTATGTCTAGTGCACGACTGCTAACCTTAGTTCGTGGAGCGCGTTCCACATTCCTCTCAACGCCGTTCTCGAGATATTTAACAAATCCCATTTGGAAATCATGATCAATGTGTACGCGCAAAAAAGACGATGAGCCTAGAGAGAGCAAACGCACTAAATCGCCTGTGTACGTTCGGTCCACAATATTCTTTTCTTTATAACATTTTCAATGCTTTCCAATGTCACGTATGACTTTACTTAGTTGCGTGATTAGCCCCCCCGTCACCGTCACTGCGGAAAAAGGGTGCCCCAGCTATATTTTCGCTACCATTCTCGCTTACTACAGCCTCATACAGTTTCTCAAGCCTCAAGATGCCTTTATCCAAGCCAAATTCTTCCTCAACAAGTTTCTCGCCGTTACTTCCCAGTTTTTGCTTAACTGTTCGTTCTGCAGAACTTCGCGTAGCGCATTGTATAACTCTTGTTCATTGCACTTAACGACGTAACCTACATCTCCGCTAATCCATTCAGAAACCCCACAGTTGTTCGTTCTATTACGGGCGTACCGCACGCTAGTGCTTCAGCACGACGATGCCAAACGATTCATAGTATGACGCCAAGAGAAAAACATCAGCATCTACGTACGCCTCTAGTTTTTCACGTTCATAAAGAGGCCCAGGAAACACCACGTTTTCCACTTCGAGTTGGCTTGCTAACGACTTTATGGCATGCAAATGACCCCATTAGGTCCTGCAATGACAAGCTTAGCAGGGCAATCCACTGCTCGCTCAACTTTGCCAAATGCAGCAAGGAGGGTTTCGAGGTTCTTTATCTGACGTATACGGCCCAGGAACAGTACAATCTTTGCCTGGTCATCGATACCAAACTTTGCATTGAGTGTCTTTTTGGTTTATCTCTTTGGAGGAGTAAAGGACTATTTAGTTCAAGTGGTTTCTTAAAAAAACCCTCTGCCGTCATCCGAATGTTAGAGCTTTCATCAAGGTCCCTTGCAGCTTCATTATTTCCTAGTAAAACCAATATCAGTGAGGAGTAAGCGGCTCTGTCTTTCGGGCTCTCAATATTTATCGTGTCGTTTCTGATAATTGTTAGAAACTGCACAAAAGAATACCAACCTGTCTAAGTCGGCGAGCCGTTGAAGTAAACCTGTGCGCCAGCTGCATCGAACACTCTGCTCTGATCAGACAGCAGAGCAATGTGATCTGCCATGTAGCCTACAGCATTTACTGGGCTCCCGGGGAGTTCATCCACGTATTTCTGTTCAACCGTGTTGTAGTAGTACAGGTACGTATACGTACCAGAGCTTTGGTTCTGCTGAAATGACCCCAAATCGATTCTATCAGGGCTTATGTGGCCTTGGCTGATCAACCTGTATGTCCCGTAAGAATCTGTCGTAGAGACCAGCGCTTGCGTTCGGCCAAACGTCCCGATCCATTTTGCGGCAGCCGAATCTTGATCATGGATGTACATCTCGAAGTATTCAGCCCCTGTGGAATCAAACACCACGCCCCTCGGGGCCCCTACCACGCTGTGAACGGCACCACTGCTGAGCAGCAAGAATGGCACTATGATGATTAAAGCTAGCGCGATCGCAAAGTTTGGACGAACCTGAAGTTTGGTTCGTCGCGACTCGTGGCCATCGTCTTCGGTCGCTGATTTCCCTTTCAATTTTCTGTGGGCGGCCTTTACAATGGCAATTACCAAAGCTGAAAGGATGACGGTACCTATCACGAAGAAAACCGACAAGATCGTAGTTACAAAGAAGAACGTACGGTCCAAGCTATAAACCTGCGCGAAGTACGGCACGACCACGCACGCCCCTAGAAGGCCAGTGGCAGCAAGCGCGAGACCGAAGTATTCAATTTCAAATCGCGCCCTCAAGAACGTCCAGGTAGCACCTGCGTAGCTGGCGACCATTTCTTTTCGCTTGACAACTAAGGTCGCCACTCCAAGTAGTAGGCATCCGGCGATTACCCAAGTAAGCCAAAGTTGGATCTGCATCACGAGGCTTTTCTCAGCCAAACCTATGCCTAAAGGAGCCTGGGCTCCACCCCGTGTTTCGGGCGACCAAAAATTAAATAAGAATCCGTTCAATGCGTCACGCATGAATATTAAACCGTAAGATACCGAACTGGAAGCTATGAGTATGACGTACCAAAAGAAGCTTACGGAGACAAACAAGAATGCAGTTACAACGTTGATTCTTGTCACGAGGTGTTTTTTCGTAGGAACTGCCGCAATGAGAATGGCCGCCGCTATGATCATCACTAGGAACAGGTACGCCGTTGAATAATGCGATACTATGCCCGCAGTTACAAACAAGCTGAAAAGCGCAAACTGTTTAGTCGAGACCTTTTCAGACCCAAACAGCACCAAAAACGCAAACGCAAAGAACAAAATGGCTATCGTCGCTCGCGAAATGAGATTTGCCTCGCCGAAGCTGAGTTGCGACATATACAAAAGAGATGCAAGCAGTGCGTATCGCTCTTCGACGTACTTCTTTGAGATCAGATAGACGACCAGCGGAGCTACCGAAAACAGCAAAGCAAAGATAACGTTGAACAACGCCTCTTGGTCTGCGCCTAAGACAAGCTGATAGACAACGGGGAGCAACATGCTTGCTACACCGGCACTGAGCGGATATGCCGTCTGCGGAGAGCTACTGCCGAGTAACATGATGCGATCGGCTAAAATTGACTCGTAGTAGTAGTATTCTCCGTGTACATCCCAGCCGATAAGATGGTTTGATCGCAGGGTGAACAGGAGCAGAAGTGAAAGGCCGATTGAGAATATAAGAACTGGATAAACGCTTTTTGGGCACTTATCTTTCAGAAAGAGCACATACGTAACATAGAATCCTATAAGAAAAAGCAGAGCGATTGATATCGCATTGATGTCGGCTGCTCTCATCGCGTATGAGCCGAATATGCTCAGCAGCGGGAAGAAAAGAGGGGTGATATACAAGTACGCGTTTGATGCGTTAATCTCACCAAGCGAAAATTGCACTCTGTCATCATTGCTCGTTCGATAATAAAAAACGCAGAGCAGCACAAGCACGAGGTCGTAGGAGATCAACAAGGTGAATGATGACAGCGGGGTTGAGTACCCGATCTGCGGTAGAATGCTGTTAAGCAGCAAAGTACACAACATTATAAAAGCCACGCTTAAGCCCCAAGACAAAACAAACTTTCCTAAGAAACCAAATTCCCGCAGCCTGAAGAGCTGAACGAGCAACGTGCCAGGAAGGAGGGTCAGGAACACAAACCCGGATATTTCTCGCACCGCAGGTATGTTGAAGAAGACTGATAAATTCGTAATCAAAGCAATGGACCCTACAGTTACAGCTAAGAGGTTTCTTTTTACGCTAAGCCTAGCCACAAGACGCGCCAAAATGCTTCGCGGTGCGACAGATATCCCTGGAAACTCGTTCACTACGTCCACCTATGCGCTCTTCTGCTTGCGCGAATGAGGTAACACTCCAGAAAACAACATTAATTCTGGTTCTTTGTCTACGTTTTTTCGACTTGACATCGGTGTATCGTCCGACTTGTTTGACTAAACCAGGCAGAGTCAAATCAATTGCTTCACTTGAAGTTATTGGGTGCTGTCACCGTGCTCCAGTCGATCAACCTAAATCGCCTGCTGATTCCTCTTAATACCTCGGACATCAAGATACAAAGAGATAGGTATTGTCGTGGACATATGAATTTGTCGGGTCACATTTCTCGCTTTTTGAATTCTGCACACCTAAGCCTAAGCGGTTATTGTTGGGTGTTCCGTTTGACACGAGATATGCAAGCCTCGTACGCATCCTCGAATCTCTGTGCGATTTTTTCCCATGTAAGGTTGCTAAATATATATTGCGCGCCCCTTTTGGCTGATGCCTGTCCCTCATCCACGTTTTCGATTGCGTAAGCCATTGCATCTTTCAATCCATTTATGTCGCCGTATTGTATTACATAGCCGAATCCGCCTTCTTTTACCACCTCACTACAGCCACAATCATCAGTGACAATTATGGGGGTGCCGCATAACATGGCTTCAAAAGGCACTAACCCAAAGATTTCATAGGCGGATGGATACACTAACACCGTCGCATCCCGATATGCAGACAGCTTATCCTTGTCGATGTATTCGGGAAGGAAGAGCACGTCATCGTGTAGATGCAACGCAGTGATGAGCTCTCTTGCACGTTTGGCGTAACCTCCATCTGGCCCAGCGATCACCAAGACCGTGTTTTTAACCTCTCGTGAAAGAGATGCGTAGGAACGTAGCAAAAATTCAATCCCTTTTATTGCGTGTAAGCGTCCCAGGAACAGGATGATTATCTTGTTATTCAGCCGATACTTGTTCGCAAAGTGTCCGATTTGCGGGAGCGTGGTATATTCTTCTACGTTAAGCGCATTGGGGATGGTCAAGATCTTCTCTTTTGCACGCCCATTTCCGCATATTGTCGCGCTTCTATATCTGACACCGCAATTGCTTTGGCAGCATCCCTCAACAGCGAGTTGCCCCACACGTAATTATAGAGCCTTTTTACATTTGTTTTTCAATTATCCAAGGAACTGATCCGAGTGCCTGAAGTACATACCGCACGTCATTTTTCCGGCGTAGTGATGCGCTACGACTTTCTGATAGGTCCGATAGTTGTTCCAGTTAGATATGTCGATGATGAAACAATCAAACCCCCGCTTCACGTGAAGTAGCTTGTACATCTGTGTATATTGCTTCTAATCTTTCGACAATTTTGGCCCACGGCAATTCTTCAGTAGCAAACTGCTTTCCTTTCTGTGCGAACTTCTTTCTAGTTTTCTCATTACTTAAGAGCTTATAAATAGAATTACATAAGTCACCGGCGTCCCGCTCAACCACGCATCCAAATTTCTGAACCAAATCTGCAATGCCACATTCTGTCGTGACAATTACGGGAGTGCCGCACGCGCACGCTTCAAGCACTGTAATGCCGAATATCTCATACACCGAGGGCAAAACATAAACATCTGCATCAACATACGCTTCTAATTTGTCTTGATTATATAATGGGCCGGTAAATAGTACTAAATCACGGATTTCGAGGCTGTTAGTTAATTTCTTAAGGTGTGCTAAAGCTCCCGCATCAGGACCAGCAATAACCAGTTTGAGCTTGTCTTTTTTTTCCGCTAGTCGTGCGAAAGCCTTTATGAGCAGATCTGCTCCTTTAATCTTGTGAAGTCTACCTAAGAAGAGCACTACGTGCGCATCATTTTCGATCGAGTGTCGGCTTTTAAACGTTCCGGTATTTGGCAAATGTACATATTGAGAGAGATCTATGCCGTTGGGAACAATATCGATTTTTTCTTCCCGTACGTGCATAACCTTATACTGCTCTGCCTCGTGTTCAGTAAGCGCGATTACTCTTGCTGCATCGTCAAGTAGCGCACGGCCCCACAAAAGGTCATAAACTTTCTTTTGTAATCGTTTTTGGTAGAATGGCAGTACGGAACCGTGTGCTTGTAAAATGTAAGGGATCTTGTATTTTTTAGCATAGCGATGGATGAGGTAATTCTGATATGCCCGGAACGTGTGCAAATGTGCGATGTCAAACCCTATTATATTCTTGTCCAGCCATTTTCTCACTCCCGGCGATACTACTAACAGTTGCACGTTAGCAATACTGTGGAATGAAACGAGATTTATGCCCGAAGCTTCTACGGCATCGACTCTCCTCTTGTCTAGTTCGAAATCTGTGGTCAAGATTGTCACATGGTGACCACGCCGCACGAGTTGTCGTGATACATTCATGCACGCATTAACGTCCCCACCTCTTCTTTCAGCAAAGTACGGTATTACTTGTAAAACGTCCATATGAGGGGGCCCCAATGCAAATTTTTGTTCACAGCGAGCATATTCTCACTGAGCACTTAATGTGTTGCTTACGTAATTATGCGATCGACCTGTTTCGGATCGAACGGAATAGTATTCCTGCAAGAGTGTACTGCTCGGAACGTATCAATAAACTAAGGCGATCTGCCCTAATCCGTTTTGAATCTCGTGTAACACACCATGTTCATCAATGTCGTTGCTATACACTTTCGAAGTGTGGTTTCGTCATAATTGCCTTAATGTCAAGCTCCTGCTCATCTCTGCTATCTCTCGCTCGTCTTTTTCCTTTTAGCGCCCTGCTTTTTGGGTACTGCACATATAAACATATCATAGGCGGCCACTCGATTTGCCGTGATGCTTCAACTATATACTGAAGTAGTCTGCTAAGCACGCTTCAAAATCTTGCACATTCGCAATTTTGCCCCTCCAATGGGAATTGTTTTTAGCCGTTTTTCCACCTAATGGGTGGATCGCCCTTAGTTACGCAAAGACTGCGCCTCAATTGGCATAGTAATTATGACGTGTCCCGATGAGTTCATCACGCGCTTTATTTCCGGCAAGACTGCAGCCGCATCTTCCACATGCTCGAGTACATCTAAGCAAAACATAGATCGAATGTCCCACCCTTGATAATGAGGTTCCGCAGATGATATGCGATGTACGATGTGTTCTTGGCCGAGTACGCTTCAGAACTCACCAGCAATTTCAAAAAAGTTTGGACGCCCCGCCACCGCGATAATCAGCACGATTAGAGTGACCGCAATTATAGGCACTGCTTGTTTCATCCATCTTCGCACCTACCACCCATTGTGTTATTAGGGTATCTTTCAAAGTTCGATCTAGATCACGCAAAGTTGTGAGGCACAAAGCGCTAATCTGCTATCATTAATCATACTTTCTTTGCTATGATTATCACGTGCCCCCATTTTTTTAAGAGCCCAACCTTCTTTGTAAAATTACTCGCAAAGGGCACTTCGCGATGTTCGAGGATGCAAAACCCGTTCTTCGTTAATTCTTCGAGTAACTCGCGCCTCGTGTAAAAACAAACTTGCAGATCTTTCAAGAACCCGTAAACAGGAAACCTCACACGTAACGAATTTTGCAGACGCAGCAGATAGAAAATTGAATTTCGCGTGAAGGGCGGAAAAATAAATGATTCATAATAAACTTCGTCTATCACTAGATGTCCATTATCGGCTAAGCGGCTAGCAATGGCCTGCAAAGATTCTGTCAATAATTCTTTTGAAGCGCTAACCGAGTTACCTACTACGTGGTGAAGTACTTCTTTTACATGTATTATACCAAAGTCCCGGCCTGTTGTCAAGTTCAAGTTGTTTGGGAGTTTTCTGTTGATCTTTTCGATAGTCTGGTTGCCAATTTTATCTAGTAAAGCTTGAGAGGGGTCAACAACGGTCACCTCAACATCTGGAAGATGTTGTTTAACAAGATCTGCAAATGTTCCTGAACCTCCGCCAATATCTAGAAGTGTTTTCGCTTTGAGGCTTTGGACGTGAGTTACGAAAAACAGATCATAATCGGACACTTGTCGTCTGCCATAGAATTCAACATTTCTGTCAAAAAAATCCTCGATGTTAATGCGGGAAAGCAATCGACTATCTCCTTCGCTTCCGGAATCGTCAAGTTATGGTTTTCACGATCAAAGGTCTGTGATCAAGGCACGTTTCATATCAATTTTTTTGCTACGCTAAGAGGCGCTTTGTAGACACGCAAATACTCGTTGGCCCTGTATTACGTTTAGTTGCTTTGTTAAATCGTCTTCGATTTCCCATTAGTGTTTCTATCGTGCTCGTAGTCATCGGAATACAGTGGTGCAAAGAGACTAACTTGGCACGGCTTTTTCTCGATTAACTATTGGTTGGATGTTCAATAGTCAGATTGTCTTTGTTTCGCTTTCGGGTAAACTTTATGCATATCGTATTTCGGCCCACAGACGTATTTTTTCACGCCGTTAACAGCCTCTTGTATCGTGCCATCGAGAACTGTATGTCGTCGCACTCGCTGAATCGCAGCGGTTTTAATCGGCAACCGATACCAGCGTGTTGCCTCCCGAGTCGGCACTCGTACGCGAGCCTACAATGTCGAACAACCTTTCAAACTCATCAGCTATAGTGTTCCAGTCGTGATACTCGACGTCCTTCTTGCTTTGTCCCCTTCTTTCCCAGTTTATCCGTCGTGATGGGCACACTCGCCTTCTTTACGACATCTTCAGCTCGATCAACGTAACAAATCCCGCTGTCAAACCCAAATTCCTTCGCAATGCGCGGCAGGCTTGTCGCAACGGCCGGCCTCCGAATCGCCCTTTATTCGTACATCTTGATCGGAACACTCTCGCGCACGATCTTGTTGTTGTGGGCCAGTAACAAGCACACATCAGAGGCGACTATAAATCCGAGGATTTTTTCGTAGGGCTGTTTCCCCGCTAGCGTCACGGAATCGTCAAGGTGGTGCTCTTTACACAATGGCCAACATGGTTAATGAGTTAGCTGGTAACAAGGAATCATTGCATATGCAGCTGAAGACACAGGGATGATAAGCCGCGTTTATATTCATCTATTGAAAAAACAAGAAAAAACTTGACTATAATCCACATATATCGTTCAAAGCGGGTTTGAAGAAGACCCACTCCTAGTTTGTGGAGAACTGGGAAGAAATCGATAAAACCAATGGATTCTAGAAGTTTCAAATGAAAATCGTAATTGCATGTGGGGCAGGATTGGTAGGTAGAAATTTAGTAAGAGTGATGCTCCAAAATGGACTTAACGATAATGAAATTGTAGTAATTGATTCCAGCCAATGAGTAAGTCCGACGAGCATCAGCGTGCACTGCAAGCTCTGATCAGGCGAAGCGCGCACACTTAGCAGGTCGTCGGATAGAAGTTCGAGCAGGCACTGCTTGCAAATCCCTGCAAATACGTCCCCTTGCGCGAGTACGGGGAGACCTCCTGATGAGCCAGTTTCATGCCAGTTTTCACTTCGGTCTCTTATAAACCTTGCCGCCCACATATGAGCCCCTCAATACGAACCTTTCCACAGAAATTGTTTTGGTAACAGGAAACATGATTGAAGTAGCAAGTGAAAAAGGTACAAGGAAGGATGGAAACTGGCCCAGACAACCGATATACATCGATGATATGTGTCTTCTGGTTATTTCCCTCATCAATAATTTCTAAGCAAACCAGGCTTGCAATATCAATGGTAAGGAAGTGATCTACTTTAAGGACACGATGAAGGCAGTTTTAGATGAAGTTAAAGGTTTCCATTTCCGTTTATTCCTTCCAGTTAGTGTATTGAAGGTTTCTATGATGTTTTACCAGAAAATAATTGGAAGTAAGGAATTCACTACTGATCAGGTAGATTCCCTCACAGCCGAAGAGGTATCCACTGATTATCCTTGATGGGATGAGTTTAATACCAAGCCCACGAATTTTCAGTAAGGTATGAGGAAGATGATTGAACAGGAAAGTAACTCAGCAGGGTAGATATTTATGAAAATACTGATGGTTGTAGCTTACTTTCCACCGGAGATTGGAAGTGCTGCGCATATTTACTATGACTTAGCTCAGGCCTATATAAAAAAAGGCCATGAAATCCATGTATTAACCTCTTATCCCCGTGAATGTAACCTTGATAAGAGTGATATGGGCAAAGAAGTCCCTTACCATGAAAAAATGGATGAAATTGAGGTGCATCGTTCCAAACATTTTGTCATGAGGGATTTCCCCCTTTTCAGGGGATTGGAACATTTTTTCCTGCCGTATCAGTACTTCAGTGAATACAAAAAGATGAAGATTGATTTTGATGTCTGCCTCTTGTACATCCCGCCCCTTCCACTATATCAATTAGCTAACAAGATAAGGAAGTATGATGCTACGCCGTCTGTGCTCAATTACCAGGATTTTCATCCTCAGGAACTAATTGACGTAAATTATGGCCGGATAAAAAACAATTTTGTCATGATAAAACTTCTGGAGCGCATGGAAAAGCGGTCGTATATGAGTGCGGATTATATAACTGTCTTATCTGAGGGGGGAATAGATTATGTCGTTAATCGAGGGGCAGATCCTTCCAGAGTGACTCATATCTACAATGGAGTCCAGCCTTCCGACATCGAGAGATTTGAATCCCGACAAGATTTCAAGAAAAAAGAGAGAATCGAAGATAAATTTCTAATATCATATGCAGGGATTCTATCACCTTTTCAGGGTATAGATAATATCCTAAACGTGGCTTGTGAACTGAAAGAACATGAAGACATTATATTTTATGTCGCAGGGGACGGGATGATAAAAAAAGATCTTGAGGACAGAATCAAAAATGAGGGTATTTACAACCTCAAACTTCTGCCATTTCA
>Ga0209538_1002110_pt1 | contig 10261 bp, 19 predicted proteins | sample BarGraNGADG00211_2_FD_184492 | JGI IMG/M metagenome (GOLD analysis project Ga0209538, IMG submission 184492) | Arctic peat soil microbial communities from Barrow, Alaska - Barrow Graham LP Ref core NGADG0004-211 (SPAdes) (version 2) | ecosystem: Environmental > Terrestrial > Soil > Wetlands >... | reverse complement strand
CCCATGGTCAGGCGACGACGATGGTGGCGGCGGCGCTGACAGCCGAAGGACTCGTGGGGTCGGTGACATCGTAGAGCTGCACGGTGTAGCTCCCAGCCGACGGGAAGATGTAGCTGTTGAACTGGAACGCCCCGTCCGGGGTCGTCCCGAACACCTGCGTTCGGCCAACTTCTACCCCGCCGACCACGAAGGTCATGGCGTAGTGGATCTCGGGATCAGCCGGGTACAACGTGGGGTCGTTACTGCCGGTGTCGTTGGTCGGGGCCCCCGCGATGGCGAAGGTGCAGACCGTCTGCTTGGCGGTGATGAGCCCGCTGGCCGGGGTTACGGTGATCGCTGCTGCCATTAGATTGCCTCCACTGTTACGTCGACGAGCTGATGCTCATAGGGTACGACGATTTCATCGCGGAACAACTGCTCCTTACGATCAGCAAACCTCCACAACGGGCACCTCGAGCACCTCGAGAACACGACACCGTTGAAGACATCCGGCTCCCAGTCGTGCTCGCCCAGACAAGTGTTGGTGGGCCCCTGCGCCCTGTTGGGGGACCTCAGGGGGTGCCATGAGAACGGTGGCTCCCAGATCTTGATCATCGGCCCACACATCCGCTTCGCGAGGTTCTGGTCCTCGCAAGCGTGTCGGCCGAGGAAGAGCATGTCAAACCCGCCATGGCTGAGGATGTGGCCCCGCTTGACCCCAAGACAGCCTGCATAGCCGCTCTGGTACGTGTGGAAGAAGTTGACCTCGGTCTCCCTTGAGCGACCGATGGATGGATCCGCGTCAAGAAGTTCTACCGGATCGTGATCGTCGAAGTCGACAAAGCGATGGTGCCCCCACGCCCAGTTCTCGGTAAGGAGGATCTGCTCCATGTCCCGCACCAAGTGACGCGGGGCGATCTGGTCGTCATCCTGAAAGATGATGGCGTCAGCGTTCGACTCCCAGATCCCGATATTCCTTCGGAGTACCACGTCATTGTGACCATACGGGTACTCCTCTGAGTCGAAACGCAAGACGCTTGTCGGAACACCAAAGGGGCCCGCTGGGGTACAGAACTCGTTGCTGACAAGCGTGATCTGATCGGGCGGACGCGACTGGTGATTGAGCGACCACAGGAGTCTCTTCGGGTTCCCTACGCATGGGATGACGATTTCAATGATCATCCGTGCTCCTGACGCCAGAGCTGCTGATCAGCCCTGATCAACAGCCCCAGCTCATCCTTCCTGCGCTCCGCCGATGTGCTCTCTTGGTGAGAGAGCGGGAGGCCGTTGACTCTCCCCACCGTCAACCCCTTCGCTCGCACATCGAACTCAAACTGGTCATCCCCAAACCACCAGCCGTACCGCTCATCGAAGGGGACCCCGAGATCCTTCCTGAACATGAAGCAGAACCCCGTCATGCCCCCGACTCTTCCCGATCCCTCGGAGAGCTGGATCTGGACCTTCTCTGGCAGCCCTCCTTCGAGAGGAGCCCACTGGTCTGGATATACCACGCCCAGTCGGGGCTGGGTCTCGAGGATCAGGGCCATCATGGGGAGCGTCCCCGGCAGGATCGTGATGTCGTCGTTCAGAATGGCGATGTAGTCACCCGTCGCCATCTCGACTCCCGCGTTCCACATGCGGTAGATGCTGTGATTGTACTGGCCTGACTCCAGAAGGTTGACCTCCACCCCGTCCTCCTTGAGAACCTCCAGAAGTCTAGCAAGTTGGGGCGGGTGGTACAGGGTCGGGATGACAGCCGAGATCAGACCCGACATGGAAAGAACCGTCCCCGGAACGTCTCCCAGTGAGTCGACCCTACGTGGCGAATGGTCGCCATCGGATTGGTGGCGGGGTAGCCCTGCTCCACGCACCAACGCCCCCATTCGCCATCCAGATCCTCCGCCAACGCCGTTGCCGTAGACCAGCCTGTGTGATCGATGTCCACCCCCAGAGTAGCCAGATGCCAACCGGCCTCGATGATCTCGGCTCCCCAAATGTAGTCGTAGTAGTGAGCCGGGGGAAGGCTGGGGTCCAGAGTGATGGCGTTGAGGGCCCCACGGCGGAAGGCCATGAAAAGCCCGTCGATGGCGACGACAGGATGGAGACCGGTGTCCCTCTTTCCGCCCTTCTCGGCAGGCTCCCCGACGACGCCCCGGAGGTTGCTCCACGTGGTCCCTACTGCCCGCTCACCGCGAGCATCAATCTCGGGAGATCCAGCGAACCCCAGCAGACCAAGGAGGGGATCCTTCCGAAACTCCTCCTCGACCCTCGCGTTCCAGCCATCCTCGTAATAGACGACGTCGTTGTGAGAGAGGACCACGATCTCGTGCCCCGGCTCCAGATCATCCACCTGTCTCAGGGGATAGAAGTTGCCCTCGTTCCTCTCATTCCGAAGGATCCTCATTCGAAAGGGAACGTCGAAGTCGTCCCTCCGGTATGGATGCGGAGAAGCGTTGTCGACGAGGACAAGAGTGAAGTATCCCTTCACTGTGGCCGCGAGCGACTCGACCATTCTATCGGTGAGATCGTGACGCTCATAAACGGGAACACCGAGGATCATCCTCTCAAACCCGTGATTTGGAACCCGGGGGTCTGGGGGTCCTCTCGCGAGTCCACGAGATCACAGCCCGCCAAGTCCATGAGTATCTTCCACGTGTCAGGCAGGAAACGCCAGTAGTCGGGCTGGTTGTGGATGAAGAAGCCCGTTGAGTGAGACGTCAGGATGAAGTGGCCTCCGGGTCGAAGAACACGAGCCACCTCCGGCAACGTGAGCCAGAACGTGGGGTCGTGCTCGAGCTGGGAGGTGGAGACCACCACATCGAACTCGGCGTCGGGGAAGTCCATCTGGGCAGCACCCATGACCCGATCAACGCCGGGGCCATCGACATGGTCGATCCCGATGTACTCGCCCCTGAAGAGCGGTCTCACGCTGCCGTTGACGTTGTAACTGCCGATCTCGAGCGTCTTGAGGCTGGAGAGGTCGAAGCGCGATACGACATGCTCGACGTACTCCATTACCGACTCATGCACTTGGTTTCCTCAGTAGGGTGGGGCGCCGCCGAGGAGGCAGCGGCACCCCGGGATGCTCAGACGTCGTCGCGCTCGATGTCGACGTCGTCGCGCTCGATGTCGACGTCGTCGCGCTCGATGTCGAGCGAAACGGAGGCCAGATCCTTCTTCCCGTCCGTGAAGGTGACCTTGTACGTCCCGTAGCCCTGCACGAGGAACTGGGCGCGGAGAGGCCGCTCCAATCCACAGCGCAGAGTGTCGTTGATCCCCGGCCCTTCGACCCGGAACCATCCCTCTTCGACCTTGTCGTGACCGTCAAGGGTTATATCGACAAAGTCGCCCGGGCGATAGACCGTGGCGACGGGGCCCACGGTGATGTCCTTGTTACCGGTCTTCGCGACCTTCATCTCGCCCCGGTCTTTCAGGGGTTTGATCTCGATGTCTGCCATGAACTACTCCTCGTGTTGCGGTGGGTACGGGATACCCGCCCCATCGAGAAGCCCCTGTAGGAGCTTGATGTACTCGGCTGGTGGCCGACGATGACGAGAAACGTGGGAGGCCAGCGAGATCTTCTCGAGGTTCTCGATCACGTCATTGAGCTTGTTGCCATCCTTATGGTGGACGACATATCCGCGAGGGATCTCGCCATCCGGGTGAGCAATCAGCCACTCCGGGTGGGCCTCCAGCCACACAACGTGCGAGCGAGGAATGTAGCGTTGCTTCGCTTCGCTCCACACCCGCATATGTCCGCTGGAGTCAACGTGCTGGCCTCCGCGCCAGTTGGGTCCGTGTTCCCAAGGCATGTAGCACCTCCTGAGAGAATGCTACACTATCACCTACGAGAGGTCAACTGGACCCATCATGCCTCGTCATATGAATAGTTCACAGTCTGCTGGGTCCAGTTGCCCGGGCCAGCAGTCGCTCCGACCTGAAGCTGCATCGCGAGATACTTGGTGTACGCGTTGAGCTGACCGGCCGTGTACTGGGCGTTGTCCCAGATCGCCTTGTTGCCCGCCGTGTGCGTGGTGGCGTTCGTGTCGGCGACTGTGGAGGTCGCCGTGGTCCCCTGCTGGTACGTCACGAAGGCCCCGGTGAAGTTCAACGTCGTCGACGTGTCGACGGTGGAGTTGAACCACGCCTTGAACGACTGGACGTAGTTCGCGGGGGTGGCGGTGATCTTGAGGCGGGTCCACTTCTCGAACGAGTTGGTGCCCACCGTGATCGGGTTCGCCTGCCGGTTGGCAAGCGTGTTGGTGGCGTTGTCGGCCGAGATCAGGTCGATACCGGTGACGGAGTCCGTCACGGTCGGACCTGCTCCGAACGAGCACGCCAGAACGATGGTTGCGGCCATTGATTACTCCTTATTTGTGCCCTAGTCCGACGACTTGGCTGGCGTCTTCTTCGACGGTCCAGCCGCCGGAGCGGGCGGTGGCTTGGTTGCCACCTCCTTGGCGGAGAGAACCTCATCGACGGTCACGACGCCGAGGGGTGTATTCGCCATGAGCTTGTTGTACGGGTTTTCCTCGTCATTGGGATCGCCCAGCGGGGGTCGGCCCTCGTCCATCCGCGCCTCGTTGATCGGCTTCCAAGGCATGCCTGCGAGCGCCAGCTTATTGATGCTGGCCTTTGACATGGACTCCTTGATGTTGAGCCGTGTGAAACGGAAGGCGAGGTTGTTCTCAGGTCCCCCGAAGGACTCGTCCCAGACGATCTCCCGCGTGAGGAAGTCCTGTCCGAGCGCCAGCAGAGGGCGAAGACCACGATCCTCGGTCATGTCCGCCTGTGTCTCCGCATTCGCCCTGTTGATGTCCATCGTGAGGCCGAGGTCCTGAGGCGAAAGGCCGTAAACGGCCGCCACCTTGCGGACCAGATAGACCAACCACTCTTGGTACTGCATGTCTCGGTTCGAGCCCCGGAAGGGCACGAACTTCGCGCCCTTGGAACCGCCGATGAACGCCATGGCACCTCTGCCTGCCACCTCACTGAGCCAGTAGGACTTGAAACCCTCAACTTGCTCGGGGCGGGCCGTCTCGCCGAGGTCGAGCATCCCGTCAGGTGCGGCGTTGGTAACCTGTCGCGTGTTGTACTGGGAGCCGTTCAGCTCCGCGTCGATGGTCAGCTTCAGAGTCTCGAGTGGCGAGAGCCCCATCACCGAATAGGTGCGGGGGTTCGCCATGATGTAGACCATGTCGCGGTTCTTGAAGGGAACCTCGTAGGTGGGGGTCGGGACGAACCAGTAGCGGTTCTCGTCCGGGTCACCGTCCCAGACCGTCGAGACCTTGACCATCCCGCCATCCACGGCGTGTAGGTAGGCAAGATCTCCCCCGAGGGTGCGCTCCTTCTCGATCACACCAGCATCGAGGACAAGAATGTCCTCCATGATTGGCTCGACCCACGAGCGAAATGACTCGACCGCATAGTTGGGCTGATTGAAGAGTGCCCGAAGTTGGTTCTGGAGAGCCTTGCTGTATTCAATGGTCGAGTCGAAGGGGACGATGTCCCACTCCGCAGATGACACCTGCGTCTTGCGGATGTTGATCGCGGCGCGGATCCACTCAGAGTGCTCGGCCCAGTTGCGGAACAACGCCGCAGACGACTTCGATGCCCGACCCTTGTCCTGATAGCGCAACACGGCGCTGCCCTTCGGGAGGTTCTTGGGCGAGGTGCGATACCCGTAGAGCGACTTCCTCAGGGCCACGCGCCCCTGAGGCGTCAACAGAGTTCCACGAACCCCGGGCGAGGCGGTCAAGGCCATCAGCGCGGCTCCTTGAAGTGCGCCGCAAGGATCTTGTCCTGCTGGGCGTTGATAAAGTCGGCTTCGATCTTCTTGTTAGCCGCCTGAATGGCCTCATCGTAGGTGAGGCGGTACGTCTCGATCCCCTTGAGGATCAGGGCGATGTAGGCAGGGACCACGCGCTTCCCGTCGCGGAACTCGATCTCCTGCGCCTCGTCCATCACGTGTTCCCCGCATAGAGGATCGTCGAGATGTCGTGGACGGGGCAGATGACCATCTCGGGGACAGAACCCTTCAAGTGACAGGTGCATTTCACCACGAACGTACCCGTCGTGAGGGGCGGCTGGACGTAGGGAACCCAGCGCCACGGCACCTCCATGGGGGCCGTGCCGGTGCCAATCGTGCCCGCAGGGCAACGATGCTCCAGTCCGCTCCACCATGTTCCGCAATCTGGGCATTTGAACGGCATCAGGCTGCTCTCACTTTCAGGCTGCCGAAGAAGAACTCCTGCCCGCCAAGATCCATTGAGTACCCAAGGGAGTCCACGAAGTCGTCATGCCCCTTGGGGAAGGAAAGAAGCTCGGTCTCGAATGCGGATCCGCGCAGGCTCATGTGGTGGAAGACCTTGTGGGCCTCGTACTTCGCGGCCACCGCTCGAGCGCGGGTGGTCTTGTCGACGTCTGCCTTCTTGCCCTCTATGGGGATCTTGGGGTAGGTCTCCATGACCTCTTGGATCAGGGTCGACTGGAACTGCTGGCTCTCGACGATCACGATGCCGATGTTGGGGTAAGCGAGCCAGCCGTCATGCACGAACTCAGCATGGTGGCTCTCGCGCTTGTCCCGGTAGGCCGAGAGCACGTAGAAGTCGCCGTTGTCGAGGTTCTCGGCCGTGGTCACTCGGGCGGTGTAGTCAGCCCGCTCGCGAACAGAGGAGGCGAGGTCAATCCCCATTCGGAGGAGCCACTTCCCCGGGGGGAGAACGTCGAAGTGGGCGAAGGGCCCGTGGAAGATGTTGCCCTCGAGGAGCCCGCTGATGTCGTTCTGGTAGGCGCAGGAGAAGAGCGGAGAGCCCATCTCGTCCTTCTCCTTGAGCAGTCGATCAACCGACCAGTACTCAGGCCAGTACGAAACGAGCCTCCCATCAGGTCCCTCCGTGAGCGCTGACACCACGTGACTCCGCCAGCCCATCCCGCCATCAGCGAGCGGCTTCATGAAGATCTCGTACAGGTCTTCCTCGCCCCATCGCGTCCCGATGGCTACCACCACCCCGTCAGGGGAGAGGCATGGCTTGAGGGTCTTCTTGAACCAGATCTCGACCGCTTGACGCTGATCGACGCTCTGGGTGTTCTCCTCGTCGAGGATGTCGTCCATCAGGATCATGTCGAGGCGCTTGCTGATGATCGCGCCACCAACGCCGACGGCGAACATCGTGACGTCCTTGGAGCCATGCCAGCGCGATCCAGCGACGAGCCATTCCTTGTCCGTCCACTTCGATGGTGACGGCTTGCTCTCGGGGAAGACCGCCCTGTGGGCCTCGTTACTCTCGATGGTGTACTTCACCGCCCGGGAGAAGTCCTTGGCCTGTGTGTCGGTGTTCGAGACCATCCCGATGCGAAGGTCTGGGTACTTCCCGATCAACCAACTACACAGGATCGTGTTGTCCCACGTGGTCTTCGCTCCGCCCCGTGGAAGCAGGTAGATCTCGTTATCACGATGGGACATTGCATCGAGGGTCTCGGAGACCATCTTGCGGTGGTGTGCTGCGGGTACGTATCCGAAGACGTACTCACCGTAGGCGAAAACCGCCTCGGGCCCGTCAGTTCTTGCGAGTGTCACCAATGCGAGGGAGCGGAGACTCCCCAGCGTCTCCGGGGACGAGCCCACGAGTTGCTTCGACAATGCCTCGAAGAATGTCGACCCCGATGGGTCCAGATGCGGAGAGGCTGACTCCAAGAGAACGCTCCTCGGTGATGTTGTTCGGCTTGCCGAAGAGGATCTGGAGCCGGTCGATCAGCATGGCGACGTCGGCTGGCCGGATCACCACGAGAGGCTCTTCGATCCATTCGTTGGCGCGGAAGACCTTTCGGGTGCCCTTCATGTCCTCGCGCATCTTCATGATCGCTTCGTCGATGGCGTCGATGGCGTGGTCGCGGACCTGCTCCTCGCGGGCCAGCTTACGGCCTTCGGCCGAGGCCATCAGGGAAGTGGCCTTCTCGTTGGCCTGCCCCTGAAACTCCGCTCGCTTGCGGGCCCACTCGCGCTTCTTCGATTGGATCGAGATCAGGGAGTGGTTCGTGACCCCGAACTGGCGAGCAACCTCGCGCAGGCCCATGTCGCCAGACACGTAGGCCCTCTCTATGGCGTCGTAGTCGTACTTGTTGTTGCTCACCGGATCTCCCTCGTGATCCCGACCCTGTAGTCGTCGTCGATCCAGACTTCCACCTCGGTCAGGCGGGGTCGACGCGTGAGGAGACGCTCCATGATCCACGCGGCGATGCCTTCGAGGGTCTGGGCCCCACCAATCAGCATGTCGCCGAGAGGGTGCGAGTCCAGCTCGATCAGGACGCTTCTCAGGTCGGAAGGTAGGTCGGACCGAACCCCTGCATCCGTGCCCTGCTCAGTAGCTTTCACGTGGAAGCGGTGGCCGTGGACGTAGGGCCCATGAGCGGGATCGAGATGGGTGGAGTCGAAGTGCTGCTCAGACGTGCAGTAGAACTTGCTCATGTCATCCGCTCCCGAGCAGTGCGGACCCAGCGAGTCGCGGGATGCTCAAGCATCACGGAGAGGGGATGCTTGATCTTGCCGCAGCGAAGGCAGTCATCGCAGATGCTGTCCTCGATGGTGATCTCATCCTCTGTCAGGTCATCCTCGCCCACCTCGAGACCGCAGGTAGTTGAAGTCTGGTCATCGCAACGAAGGGCATGCAGCGTGGCGTAGCTGCCTTTCTTGTAGAACCTGACCCAGATCGTGTCGGCCATGAGTTCCTCTCTGAATGAGAAGGACGGGTCGCCCTACAAGAGAGCGACCCGTCCATTCGGGGCTAGAGAGGCTCGACCGTCCTTGGAGGTCAACCAAAAGAAGGGGGAGCCAGCGAACCCATATGCATTTGTACCACGAAGACTACACCACAGGCAAGGCCCGATCTACGTGTCGGTGTCAGGCTTGGGCATCGAAACGTCCACCCACTGGTCCGTTTCAGCGCTGTAGCGCCAGTCGAGGACGAAGGTGGAGAGCGGCAATGTGGTCACCGAGCCATCCTCGACGAGCACGACACCCAGAACATTCCCGCTGTCGAATGCAGACATCCCCAACAGGAGGCCGTTCCGCATCTCCTCCATTCCCTTGATCGAGACGCGGGGCGGTTCGTCGAACAGGGCGATGCCGCTCATCAAAAGTCGCGTCCCATCGCAATCATGACCAGCAGACCGACGCACCACGAAATCATCCCGAACAGGAGGACCGCGAAGCCAACCATCAGAACCCACGGTGCGTATACCGCCGCCACGAAAAACGCCGCCACAATCGGCGCGCCGAGGAGCACGGCCTTGACGACCGGAGGCCCATCTGCCTCTTCGGCCTTCGTCGGGTTCGGTCGTGTTGGAACCGATAAAGAAGGAACCACCATTACCTTATCCCCGAGCACTTGGCGCACATGGTCGGGCCCTTGAAACTCGACCCGAGACCGATGAAGAAACAGACCCTCCGCTGGCCGCAGGCATCGCACTTCTGGCGCGCCATCCGATAGAGGCTGATCGCCATGTTCATCGTCATCGGATGCTCAGACGTGGCGAACGTGGTGTCCACCACGCTGGGAAACATGGTTTCTTGGTCAGGATGATGCGGCTTCGGGGCCTTCGTCGTGACCGGCTGTGGGTTCGTACCGAACTCAATGAACAAGGTCTTCCTCCTCTTCATAGGCTCCCCAAAGCCTATCTTCATACATGGATTGAACCCATGTTCCCACGACAAAGCCTATCAAGGCACCCCCTAGAAAACCGCAAAGCACCAATATCGCGATCCACTCAGTCCCACTCATTAGCCATCTCCTTTCCCCCCGGAAGCCCCTTTAGCTCCTTGATCAGGTCCTCTGACTCGCTATACAGCTCATCCGCCTCTCGCTCGAGGACGGTGGCTTCCTCTTTCAGATCTTCAGCCTCATTCGTCTTCTCGTCCCCTTGAGATCTAAGAGCACGGATCTTGTCGGCTAGAACCTCCATCTCGGCGGTCGAAGGAGCCCCCAAGGGCTGCGGGGGCCCGAGAGCGTCCCACGGGTGCGGGACGAGCAGAAGGAGTTCACCCATGGTCGTGGAACAGGGGGTCCGAGCAGGGCACGTCCATCCTGATGTTCCGTAGCTCTTGTCCGATCTGGCGGAACATCGCAGCGATGTCGAGGGACGGCTTGGGGGGCTGGAGGCCCGCGCTCTCGAGCACAGGGCCGATGCCAGTCATTTCCAGAGGCTTCTCCCCCGGGTAGTAGGTGCCAATCACCTTCGTGTACCGCTTGATCACGACGGGCTCATCGAGGGTCGAGAGGTTCGC
>Ga0209538_1002108_pt1 | contig 10263 bp, 6 predicted proteins | sample BarGraNGADG00211_2_FD_184492 | JGI IMG/M metagenome (GOLD analysis project Ga0209538, IMG submission 184492) | Arctic peat soil microbial communities from Barrow, Alaska - Barrow Graham LP Ref core NGADG0004-211 (SPAdes) (version 2) | ecosystem: Environmental > Terrestrial > Soil > Wetlands >... | reverse complement strand
ACATCGGGATAATTCCGTTTTTTGAAAATAATTTCTGATTTTGAGCGAGCTAATTTTATTATTTGTTTTGCTAATTCTAAAACCGTTAAAGTGGCTTCGGGACTACCGATATTGTAAATTTCACCGATTGATTTATCGGATTTTATAGCTGAAATCACCCCATCTGTAAAATCATCAATATAACACCAAGAACGAATTTCTTCACCAGTGGAATAGATTTCTAAGGGCTGATTTAATATCGCCTGCACAATAAAATTATGAATTGCGCCTTCGCCAACTTGCCTTGGACCATAAATATTAAAGGGACGAATAATAACCGCCGGCAAATGATATTTTTTGAAGTAAGCATAAACCCAATGTTCGCTGGCAATTTTGCTAGTTGAATAGGCCCAGCGTTGCTCTTTAACCTGCCCTTGAGTCGTCATCCCGTCTTCTTTAGCTTGAGGCACAAATGGCCCATAGACTTCGCTTGTTGAGAAGAAAATAAATTTGTCGATTTTATTAGATTGGCCATTGATAGCTTTTAGGATATTGTAAGTGCCCATAAGATTGACTTCTAATGTTTCAAGAGGGCTTACGGCCACATTTTCAATGCCCGCAATCGCCGCGGCGTGGATAACAATATTAACTTTCTCAACTGCAGTGGTAAGTTTTCCCGAATCTAAAATGTTAGCTTTAATTATTTCCAAATTTTTAAGGTGGGTGAATTTTAAAGCGTCGCGATGAAAATTGTCATAAATTATGACATGATTTTCCTTTGACAAAATCTCTACCAAATGACTGCCGATGAATCCGGCTCCGCCGGTAATCAGAATTTTTTTATTTTTTAAAATCATTTTTCCTTTTTCTGTTTGTCATTGCGCCTTTAGGCAAGTGGAGCGAAGCGACAAAGCAATCCATGAAAGATCGCCACGCGGAGTTTATGCTGAATGAAATGAAGTGCTCGCGATGACAGTTACTGTTTCTTTTTAAGTTTATTGGAAATAATAAGATATACAAGGAAGATTACGGTTAAAATACTTACGATCCAACCGGATTTCATCACTGGCGTGGATTCATATTTTAACTCTAAAGTAGAATCACCACTCGGCGCTTGGACCACCATTAAATCCTCCATTTTGTGAACTTTAACCGGTTGACCATTAAGATAAGCTTTCCAATGGGGTGAATAACTCATGGAAATGAGGAGTAAACGCTCCTGATCGCTTTGAATTTTAAATTTCATTTCGTCGGATGTCAATACTTGTTGCTCGACCGTCAAAAGACCGGTGGTTGCAGTTTGAGTAATGAGCGCTGTTTTGGGATTTTGGAGCAACGATGTGACCATCTTGAGTTCACCTTCATCATGGGTCAGAAAAAGATGGTAAAAATAGTTCATACCGATAAAAGTCACTTTACCGCCATTAATATTTTTATAGCCCAAAATACTGAAATTTTCTGTCTCATTCGGCGCTTTAATTAAAGATTGATCCAAACCAAAATATTCAAGAGATGTCCAGCTCGTGAGCGGAATATAAGGCAGTGTGATATCACCCACGTCAGTAATTTCCCCCGGCAAAGTAAATGTTTTTGGTAGTCCCGCTGTGATGGAATTTTGATCGGCACTTAACCCCGTCATATCTACCGGACCATCAAATTTTTGCCGTAAGCCGGTTACCCCCAAAAAATTCGGTTCATCGGTCAAAGGACTAATCCCCATATTAAACATCTCTATCACCAAATTGCCACCGCCTTTAACATATTCATTAGCAATGGCTTCGGCCTTAGCTTTGTCGTAATAACTAAAGCCGTAAAGAACAACGGTATCAAAATGTTTTAAGAAATCCTGATCATAATCATCCAGATTTTCCGAACCCCCCTCCAAAGCAGTCATTTTTCCCGAGATGGCAGTGGCGAGGGTGGAATTATATTTGCCAATGATTAAGATTTTTTCATCCACTGGCATAATATATGATGAGGGTTGATCCAGATACCAAAGCTGATTCTTACTCCCGTCGGGATAAACAAATTGATCGATCGATTTATAACCATAAGCCGGCAACTTGTCAATAAACTCCTGGCCCACCGGTTCTCCAGTGGAAACCTTGAGCCGCGCCAAAATATAATTGGTCACTAGAAACCGGTTATTAAGATGTTTCAGTTTATTAATCGCATAGTTGGGATAATCATTATGAATTGCATCGCCCAGATGAGAAATTTGCTTATTAATCGCGGCAATGCCAAAATAATGGCCTTCAATATTCGGCTTGTCCGTGCCGAGCCACAAAAACCAGTTGATAAAACCAAAAGGGTAATGGGTGATATAAACCCGTCCGGGGTTGGGAATTTTGTCGATTGTCTCCGCTAACCTAATATCAGCGCTGTATTTTGCCGGATCATCGTTGGCTTTAAAATAGTTCAGATAACTGGTGGGGTGGTTAAACAGATAGATTACACCAAAGAGAAAGACCATAGCCAAAACTATTTTGAAAAAATATGAAGTCAAATTTTTGATTTTATTTCCATCAATAACTAATCCCGAAAGATAAGCGGTGGTAAAAACGTAGTAAAAAGACCAGACATAATAGTAAGTTTCTTTAAAGGGAAAGAAGCTGCCTAAAGAAAAAAAGTAATAACCCAAAAGAATGATAAAGGCCAAGAGACCGCTTAAGTAAAGAGCTGTCAGTTTAGCTTCCCGGCGGCGCCAAACGACATACCCGGATATTAAAGGGAAAATCAGCAGCGAAAATCCGCCAAATCCCTTAATAATTTCTTGTAATCCGCCGATAAATTGTTGTGTTTGAGTCGAAACATCCAATCGTCCCGCGCTCTCCAAAACAAAAGGAATGATATATTGCGCGCCCAGCAGAAACCCCAACCCGACGGCCAAAATCACCACTAAAAACCTTCGGCTCACAATTTTGCGGTCTAAAATCGCATAAATAGTTGAATAAAATATCATCATAGCGCCAAAAACTATGGCCATCATCGGGTGCGAATAGACAATTAAACCAATTGTAATGGCCAGATAGGCAATATATTTGTTCTTATTCGTAGTCAAAATTTGATTGGTAAAATAAAGACCAAACGGCCAAAACATCAGCGAAACCAATTTGGTGTAGGAAAACAAACTTAGTAAAATAGTCGGCGTAAAAATTAAAATTAACCCGGCCATCAAAGCGTTTAAAGTGGAGTATTTTTCTTTTTTCATTAACCAAAACATCCCCAAGAAAAGTAGGCCAATACCTAAAGGATGAAAAATCCGGGTTGTTAAATAGATATCGTGAGTAAAATAGTAAATGGTACCCAAAAAAACCGTAATCATCGGCGGGGCGTGAAACAGTTCAAAACCGGCATACCAAGATAAGTCCATCGGCGGAAAATGATGGTAAATTTTAAAATAGTCCACCATCACTTTGGCCGTATGAGCAAAAGAACTCACATCAGCCCCCGGCGCGATCCCGGGATTGGAAATAACCCCGTGGAAAATATAAATCACCACCGAGGCGCCAATCAAAACCGAAAGGACAATACCGACCGGTCCCCAAAGCCACTGCAGGGTTAAAATTTTTTGACTAAAACTCTTTTTTTCGGCCATTGGTTTCCTTTTCATTAGGTTAATTAGAATAATTAGAAATTAGGTCAATTCTTCTTGCTATTCTTGTGATAAGGGTGGCTGATACCGTCTATTTTGAATTGATCACGAAACCCATTACCGGCGCCCAAACCAAAGTCATCGATTTCGGCAAATTTTTCTTCATATTTGAGTTGGGGCGCCGCTGGCAATTTTAAAAGTTTCAAAAAACGATTTTGACTGATGCGGTTGTAGCTATGGTAAAGTCGTCCTAAAAACGACTTGGTTGATTTCACCGGCGAAATTGGCGTAGACCACGACGGCGGTTCCTTTAGAACGATCAAATAAGCCGCAAAACGAGAGTAAAAAGTAATCAGGCGGAAAAACGGCGTGACCAAGACGTAGTGGAGGTTGTTATAGATTTTTAATTTGGTTTGCCTATCCACCACCCGCCAACAAAAGCAGGCGTTTATAAAATCAATAAAGACATAAAAAGCATACATTAAAAGGATGGCTTGAACAATTAATGTCATCGAATAACCGAAAATAAAAAATAAGGGCAGTAGAAAGGTCCAAAGCAGTCGGGGAAAACCAAAGGTATGATCAATCAATAATTGAAAACCGTGCAAAGACCCCCGCTTTAAATTTTTGCCAAGATTGGCATACCAATCAAGATGTAGACCGATGACTTCGATTTGCCCTCGGGCCCACCGGACTCGTTGGGCATAGAATTTTTCTAAAGAAATGACGGGTTTAAGATAGGCCGTGGCGTCAGCGCAAAAACCAATTCTGACATCTTGCCCCATCAAATCCATAGTTAAGTCGGTATCTTCGGAGACCGTCCGTGACTCGTAGAGATGGGAATTGAGCAAACAATCCCGCCGAAAAGCGGAAAAAGCCCCCGAAAGGGTAAACACAGAGTCCGTAATGTCTTGAAACTGACGGCCCAAGTGGAAAGCAGCCAAATATTCCAAAAATTGACTCTTGAAAAGAAATTTTTCTTTTTGAGTAAATTCCTTTTGAATCGGTTGACCATCCCCACCTAAAATCAGCCCGCCATTTTCGTCGCGCTCGTAAACCATACTCCAATCAATTTCGATATTACCGGTAATGGCGCCGTATTGGGGCTCGCGAATGAATTTGGCGACCATATTATAGACGGCATCCTTGGCCAAGAAACTGCGACAATCAATGTTGATGATAATCTCGCCGCAAGACAGGCGGATGCCGGTGTTGAGCGCTTCGGCCTTGCCTTTGTCAGACCGAGTCACCAGTTTAATTTTATCCTTCAAATTACTCTCGTAAGCCATATGACTTTCGACGATCTCGCCGGTACTATCGGTCGAACCATTGTCAACCACGATGATCTCCAGCCGTTCTTGAGGATAGGACTGGGTTTCCAAGAAAGAGAGGCAAAGGTCAATATTGTCGGCCTCGTTGTAAGCCGGAATAATGACGGAAACCATAGGCAGCTCATCGAGCGTCAATGGGCGGTATTTCTTTTCAAAGGGACGATGCAATAAAATAGTGACCATATAAACAAGAGTTAAAACACCGTCAAATATGACCGGAATAATAATCCAGACGCCCCAAAAAATCATCAGCATAAATAAGTTGTTATTCATCCCCGTCCTTTTTAGTAATTTTAAAACCGAAGTTATCGTCCGCCTGTCCTTTATTATAGACCTTGATTTCCAGCCAATCGCCTTTTTTAAGCGGTAGTGGCTGTAAAAAGACCTCGGGCGTTTCACCGTTTTTCGTTGGCAAAAGAAAACTGGTATTTAGCAATTTTCCATTGACGAAGGCCTCCACCAAAACTGGCTGTTCATGAGAAAGGGTAAGGCCAATATTTTCCGAATAGCCAACTTCTTTTTCGCACAAACTTTACGCATCTATTATAACACCCTCTACTTGATAAGTGTCCAAAACACCTGTTTCGGCGCCCAAAACTTTTTGTGGGGTGTGAAGTATTAAATAGCGGATAAAAGGCCACCACACTAATTAAAATGGCCGATTCTAAGACCGCCGAACATTAAATCCCAAGATGGAAAATTTGATTTTCGCCGTTGGCCAGTGTTACTTGGAACCGACCATTGGTCAAAAGCTCCATCGAAATATGGAAGATAATTGAAACGGCTAATAATCTTGAACTCATAATTTAAAAATTCCTTTTAAATTTCCGCGGGACAAAGTCCCTATAATTCTTTCCTTGGAATTTTTCTAATACCATCAATCGACCTTATTTGATGGCGAATATTGGGTAAAACCGGTGGAATATCTTGGGGCGGTTTTTTATCAATTGGTTCGTTTTTGGTTGGTTTAATTTTAATCACCCCGCTTTTTACGCCTAGAAAAACCATGCAGCCAATTAAAGCGAGGAAAAGAATTTCGCCTAAAGTTGGAACAGACAGGACATTTTTAATCTCAACCGCAATTTCACCCCAGGCTTCAGAGGTTTGGGTGGCGTTGACAGTCGTGCTGGCCGTCCCGGCGCCGGTCCACCGTTCGGCGTTGATTCCGGTATCGGGAGTGGCATAGGTTGCACCGGTATAAGCGGTATAGTTGGTGCCGGCGGTAAAACCGCTCGTGTTAATGTTGGCGAAACCGCCCGCTGTCAGGTTTTGGATATCGGCAAGGGCGTTCAAAGTCACTGTCGGGTTGCCAGTGTCGGCTCTGCCGGTTTTAGACTGGACCACGGCGCCGGCGCCGTCGGCGCCGCTGGTATCAACATCGTTGTATTGGCTAATGACCCAGGCGCAACCGGACGGACTGCCGCCTACGGAGTTGCCTGCGAAAATACTTGCCGGGGCGCCAACCGGAACTCCAGTATTTAAAGCCCTAAAAAGTGTTAACCTAGATAATGGCGTGGCGGTCGTGTTGAAAGTGACACTGTTAACATAGACCCAGTTTGCTTCACCGCCGCCGGTCATCGTCGGGATCGGTGGCGTGCCATAAGTTTTAGATTGTGTAGTTACCACCCAAGCTAAAACCAAGTAGTTTTGGGTGGGCGTGAACGAAGCCGTGGTGTAAGAGGCAGAATAATTGGTCGTATCGCCGCCTTGAGTAAGAACGGTGCCGGTAATGACCGTGTCTGCCGCAATTTGCCAAGGGCGCGACTCAGCAAAAATCTCTTTTCCCAAACGAGCATCAATCAGCAGAACTGGGCCTAAAACATACAACTCTGGACTGATTTGGGGGGCTTTGTAAGTATAGGAAAGCTCTACTGTTTGACCGTGGCTCAAAGACAGGTTTGACCATTCAATCGTTTGTCCGTCGCTGGCTTTTTTCACTAAACCAGCTGGTTCTACAGAGGTGATTTCAAAACTGGCCGGGACTTTGTCCAGGACGACTGCGTCATTAATATCATCATTAGCTGTAATCGTGGTGTGGACCTCGTATGGCATGACCGGATAAATGCGCGTGGCCGTGTTGTGCCTTTTTATGACCAAGGGAACTTTGCCAGCCACTTGGAAGTTTTGAGTCGTTACCCGCGAATCCTGTTTGGTTTTGGCGGTCAGTTTTGCTTGATAATTTCCTAAAGCTGAAGGAATGAAGGTGGCCTGATAACCAGGATCGCTGACCGCAAATTTATCCTGACATGTTTTAGATGCAGTAATTGATCCTGCTTTGGTCGACAAGATTTGGGTTTGTTGCTTTGGATTGGTGATCTCCAAAGAGAGCTCGGCGTCACAAACGATTTCACCGTTTATATCAAGCACCGCCATGCTAATGTCAACCGTCTGGCCGACACCATAAGAAGATTGGTCAAAGTTCAAGGCCAGGACGCCCAAAGAACTTGAATGGGCAGATTTAATTGAGGCATAAGCGTGATTTACAATGAAACTGTTACAGAAGTTTGCTGTTATCGCCAAAAGCAAAAACCAGCTTGTGGCAATGTGGAACTTTTGCAGGAATCTCTTTGGTTGTGTCTGATGTGTTTTACTCATATTTTTTGATTTAATTTTTTGCATAGAAGTATTTCTCTGCTTCTTTTTGGGTAATTCTATACTCGTCGTCTATCTTGATCACTTTTAATCGATTTTCTTGGATCGCGCGGACAATATTTGATCTGGCAAAATTGTTTATTTCTGAAAGTTCACTAATCGTGTAAATCTTGGCGGGAAGATTGCCAGTCGCTTTCGTAAGCTCAAATTCGGGAATTCGATAAAACCGTCCTATTTGGACGGTTTTGAGCTTTCCTTCAGAAATTAATTTGGCAATAAATGTGCGGTGGAATTTTAATAAATTAGCGACTTCTCGCAATGTGTAGAATTTTTGATCAAATTTTACGCCTAAGAATTTTTCAAGATTTTCACTTGTTACCTTGTACGAACGACCAACTTTTTGTGCCTTAATTTTGCCTTCACGAATCAAGCGGGCAACATAAACCCGGTTGATTTTAAGACGATCGGCAATTTGTAGTTGATTGAAATTCATTTTTTTGTTATTACAATAAATCGGTCGCTAAGCGACTCTATTTAACATATTAAAGCAAATAAATTATAAAGTCAAGCCCCACAACGAAGAACAATTTCTAATTATTCTAATTGCTCTAAGCAAATCCCAATAATCCAATGCCAAAATGCCCAATTGGGAATTGGGGTTTGTTTAGAATAATTAGGTTAATTAGGTCAATTAGAAATTTTATTCACCTGCCACCTCCATCACAATTTCGGCGACATAACTAGCAGTTTCCGTACCTGTGTTGACAAACTTAACTTCAAGCGTATCGCCGGGTTCGGCGCTGACTAGTTGATAAAAAACATTTTGGTCTAAAATTGGGCCTTCTTCGGGCAGATCAAGATCGGTCAGATTCATCAACTCGTCATTTTTGTAAATCTTAATACCCACTGGCTGGGTCCCTTGAACCAGACGGATATTGTATTGACCGGCTTCTAAAACTTCGTATTGGTATGACTTTTCTTCTTGACTTAAAATACTTTCAAAAACAAAGTCACCTAAAATTTGTTCATCTTGGGGATTAAATCGACTATCTTGCGCACCCAAAATTTGACCAGAATCGGCGGCTGGCTTTTCAAGAGAAGTCTCATCTTTATAAATAATCGGCCTATTCTCTTTGGCCACTGGTCCCAGCGTCTTTTGCCAATCATTGTTCATTTTGAAGCTGCCAAAACCTAAACCGACAATAATCAAGATGACGGCTATTTGCATGATCGCATTGCGGAGCTGAAGCGCGTGGCCGACATGACTGGCCACGGCCAGCGGTATCTCATTTTTAATGGAAACACCCACTGATTTGACTGACGGTTTGGTCATCAAATACCAGTAGAGCAAAAGTTCACAGGCAAAAAAGAACAAACGGGCCACCCCGGCATGGGCCAAGAAAATGTAATCTGGTCCAAACTTATAAGCCATCAACACAATAATCATCAAACGCAAAATGTTGATAACATAAGTTATGACCAGAGCAAAGAGGGCTCGGAGTATTTTTTGAGAGAAATTAAAGAGTGGGTAAAAGAGGATCAAGCTGACCACAATGCTCGATTCCAAAATCGCCGAACACTCAATGCCGAGTTTCAAAATTGAACTTGAACCGTCGGACAAAGTTATTTGAAAGCGGCCTTGAGTTAAGAGCTCCAGTGGAATATGGAACAGGTACTTACCGATAATGCTGACATGGAAACTGGCGACATTGACCAGGATTTGGTCCCAGCCCAAGTATTCAACCAGCAAAACCAGCTGTAAAGTCAGCCCGAAAGCGGCGATAAGGTAATAGAAAAGCCACTGACGATGCTTTCTAAAAATCAGCACCAATGTCAGCCACACGGGGAAAATAATTAAAACGGCTAATAATCTTGAACTCATGCGTCCTTCTTTGGAATTTTTGTTATGCCATCAACCGACGGAGTCCCGCGAAGCTCACAGAGCGAAGTGGGACCTTGATGGTTATTTTTTGGTAAAACCGGTGGAATATCTTTGGGCGGTTTTTTATCTATTGGTTCGTTTTTGGTTGGTTTGAGTTTAATTACCCCTGTTTTTACGCCTATGAAAACCGCGCAACCGATTAAAACCAGAAATAGAATTTCGCCTAATGTTGGCACCGAAGCATCAACAATAAAACTATAAGTACTGCTCCACGCGCCGTAAGTATTTGAGACCGACGGATCAATGCAGGCCACTCGCCAGTAGTAAGTTTGGCCGGGAGTCAAAGCGTCCCCGGGCTGAATGGTATATTTGACTTGGTCGCCGGAGGGGAATGGGTGAGTATTCGCACCATTAGTCACATCGGTAAAAGTGGCGTCCGGGATAGCGGAGAATTTGGAAAGTAAGGGGCCATAAGTTGGACTTCTATAGATACCGTTGCTACCTGCACCTACCGCCGCATAAACATCGCCGTTAGTTGAGTTGACGGCCACGCCATACCAGTAGTTATTCGCGCCGGTGGCATTCAAGGGACTAAATGTCCCGGTCCCCGCCGTTTGTTTATAGATATCGCCGTACCCTGCCGCCGCATAAACATCGCCGTTAGACGAATTGACGGCCACGCCATGCCAGTACTTTGTCGCGCCGGTGGCATTCAAGGGACTAAATGTCCCGGTCCCCGCCGTTTGTTTATAGATATCGCCGCTATATACCACCGCATAAACATCGCCGTTAGTTGAGTTGACGGCCACGCCATACCATGACTGATTCGCGCCGGTGGCATTCAAGGGACTAAATGTCCCGGTCCCCGCCGTTTGTTTATAGAT
>Ga0209538_1002105_pt1 | contig 10270 bp, 8 predicted proteins | sample BarGraNGADG00211_2_FD_184492 | JGI IMG/M metagenome (GOLD analysis project Ga0209538, IMG submission 184492) | Arctic peat soil microbial communities from Barrow, Alaska - Barrow Graham LP Ref core NGADG0004-211 (SPAdes) (version 2) | ecosystem: Environmental > Terrestrial > Soil > Wetlands >... | reverse complement strand
CAGGACGTCGAGGCCGACGTCGTCGTGGTCGACGGGATCGAGATGGTCGAGGTACGCGTGACGGCAACGCTGCCGCTGGTCGGCCTCTTGGGTCCCGCTGATGCGCTGACGGTTCGCGGGCACGCGCTGCGTGAGCAACCGTGACCGCTCAAGGTCGGCTGCGCGCAGTTCTGGTGCGATTGGCGGCTCGCGCGGCTCGCGCGGCCACGGCATGGCGCGCCCGGCGCGCTTCGGCCCTGGCCAGCGGCGGCGACGCGGGAAACGCCGTTGTCGAGTTCCTGGGCGTCGCGCTGCTTCTCCTCGTTCCAACCGTGTACCTCGTGCTCGTCGTCGGTCGGATCCAGGCGGCGTCCTTCGCCGCCGAGGGAGCCGCTCGGGAGGCCGCCCGGGTGCTGTCCACCGCCGATGACCCCGCGGCCGCGGCCGCTAGGGCCGGTGTCGCGGTCGAGCTCGCCTTCGCTGACCAGGGCTTCCACGACGTCGATGCGACCCGCGCCCTCAAGTTCGCCTGTACGACGCCGCGCTGCGATGTCGCCGGCGACGACGTGAGCGTGCGCGTCACGGTCGACGTCGCTCTCCCGGCGGTCCCCTCGTTCGTTCAGGACGTGATCCCGTTGTCGGTCACGGTGAGTGCCGAGAGTATTGCGCCGCTCGCGCCATACTCGGGCGGCCGGCCATGAGGCGCGGTGAGCGAGCGGTGCCCGGCCGCGGGGCCCGATCGAGCAAGCTCCGATGCTTCCGCGCCGCGCGGGGCGACGACGGCCAAGTCCTCCTTCTCTCGATCGCGTACGGCGTGATCGCGCTGCTCCTGGTGACCGTCGTCGTCTCGGCGTCGAGCATCCACATCGAGCGCAAGCGGCTCCAGGCCCTGGCCGACTCCCTCGCGGCCGACGCCGCCGACGCGATCGACCAGGGCGCGTTCTACCGCGGTGAGCTGACCGGGCCCGGGCCCGGTACCGCGCTCTCGCTGACCGACGACGGCGTCCGAGCCTCGGTCGAGGACCGTCTCGCCCGGCACCGTGCGCTGGTCCAGCGGTTCGACGGATTGGCGGTCGTCGATGCCTCGACGCCGGACGGCCGCACTGCCGACGTGACCCTCGCCGCGGTGGCGAAGCCGGCGCTGATCAGCTGGGTGACGGCGCCCTGGTCGGACGGGATCGAGCTACGGGTGACGGCACGCGCCCGAGCGTGGGACGGGTAGGCCGAACCGGCCGCCACCCTCGCCTGCGCCGTCACGCTCGCCGGGGCCGTCACGCTCGCCGGGGCCGTCACGCTCGCCGGGGCCGCGCCTACGCCTTGCGGTCCGCCGACCTACGCCAGCGGATCCCGGCCTCCAGGAACCCGTCGATGTCGCCGTCGAACACGGCTGCCGGGTTGCTGACCTCGTACTCGGTGCGCAGGTCCTTGACCATCTGGTAGGGCTGCAGCACGTATGAGCGCATCTGGTCGCCCCAGCTCGCCTTGATGTCGCCGGCCATCGCCTTCTTGGTGGCGCTCTCCTCGGCCTGGCGCTGCAGCAGGAGCCGGGACTGCAGCACCCTCAGCGCAGCCGCACGGTTCTGGATCTGCGACTTCTCGTTCTGCATGGACACGACGATGCCGGTCGGGATGTGGGTGAGCCGCACCGCCGAGTCCGTCGTGTTGACGGACTGGCCGCCCGGGCCGGACGAGCGGAACACGTCCACCTTGATCTCGTTCTCCGGGATCTCGATGGTGTCCGTCTGGGCGATCAACGGGATCACCTCGACGGCGGCGAAAGAGGTCTGCCGGCGGCCCTGGTTGTCGAACGGTGAGATCCGGACCAGCCGGTGCGTGCCCGCCTCGACGGACAGGTTGCCGTACGCGTACGGCACCTTGACCTCGAAGGTCGCCGACTTCAACCCGGCCTCTTCCGCGTAGGAGGTGTCGAGCACCGCAGTCGGGTAGCCGTGCCGCTCGGCCCAGCGCAGGTACATCCGCAGCAGCATCTCGGCGAAGTCCGCGGCGTCCACGCCGCCCGCGCCGGACCGGATCGTGATGACCGCCTCGCGCTTGTCGTACTCGCCGCTGAGCAGGGTCCGCACCTCGAGCTCGCCGAGGTCCTTGCGCAGCCCGGCGAACTCGGCCTCTGCTTCGGCCACCACCTCGGCTTCGGCCACCGCCTCGTTGGAGCCCGCCTCGGTCGCCATCTCGACGAGCGTCTCGAGGTCGTTGATCCGGCTCGCCATGTTGGACAGCCGGTCGAGCTCGCCCTGGGTCTGGGCCAGCTCGGTGGTCACCTTCTGCGCCGAATCGGGGTCATCCCACAGGTCCTGGGCCGAGGCCTGCACGGACAGCTCCGCAACGCGCGCACGCAACGACTCGGGGTCGCTGACGGCGGTGATCGTCTCGAGGGTGCTGCGGAGCGCGCGGATCTCGACGGGCCATTCGACATTTGCCACAACAGGTCAGCCTACGCGATTTCCGACGCGGCTCGGCCCTGTGAGACACTCATCCCCAACGCTGTCGAATCGATTCGATCCGCGAGCCTGCACCCCGACGACGCCACCGAAGAGACACCTGTGCCTTCCCTGCATCGCACCGTGACCCAGGTTCACGACGGCTGGACGCTCCGTGGCGTGGGCGGCCCGCTCCCCGAGAACGTCGTCGGGCAGGTGATCCCCGCGACGGTCCCGGGCAGCACGCACCCGGACCTGCTCGCGGCCGGCCTCATCCCGGACCCCTACCTCGACCTCAACGAGGACGCGCTCGTCTGGGCGCATCGCGCGAGCTGGCGGTACGAGACGGCGGTCGCCACCGTGCCGCCGGCCGACGACGAGCGGGTCGACCTGGTCTTCCACGGCCTGGACACCGTCGCGACCGTCCGGATGGACGGTGCGCTGCTCGGGCTGACCAAGAACATGCACCGTTCCTACCGGTTCGACCTGCGCGCGGTGCTGGCCCGCCCCGGCATCGACGCCGATGGCGCGCACCACCTCACCGTCGACTTCCGCTCGGCGCTCGAGTACGCCGAGGAGGTCGAGGACGAGCTCGGCGAGCGGGCGCACACCAACCAGCACCCCTTCAACATGGTGCGCAAGATGGCCTGCTCCTTCGGCTGGGACTGGGGACCGGACCTGCAGACCGCGGGCATCTGGAAGCCGGTCGAGCTGCAGCGGTGGCGGGTCGCGCGACTCGCCACCGTGCGCCCGCTCGTCACCACGGACGGGACAGCCGGACGGCTCGAGGCCCACGTCGCGATCGAGCGCTCCGGGCTCGGCCTGGACGACGGCGCGCCGCTCACCGTCACCGCCTCCGTCGCCGGGGTACGAGCCGAGGTGTCGGTCGGCCCCCGCGAGACGAGCGCCGTCGTCGTCGTCGAGGTGCCCGAGGTAGACCTCTGGTGGCCGCTGGGCCACGGCGAGCAGCCGCTGTACGACCTCACCGTCAGCCTTGCCACCGGGGACGCCGCGCTCGACACGTATCAGCGCCGGATCGGCTTCCGCACGGTCGAGCTCGACACGAGCCCCGACGAGATCGGCACTTCGTTCACCTTCCGGGTCAACGGCCGCCCGATCTTCGTCAAGGGCGCGAACTGGATCCCGGACGACCACCTGCTCACCCGGGTCACTCGCGCGCAGTACGAGCGCAGCATCGGCAAGGCCACCTCGGCGGGGATGAACCTGCTCCGGGTCTGGGGCGGCGGGATCTACGAGACCGAGGACTTCTACGAGGTCTGCGACGCAGCCGGGGTCATGGTCTGGCAGGACTTCCTGTTCGCCTGCGCCGCGTACCCGGAGGAGGACCCGATCCGCTCCGAGGTCGAGGCCGAGGCGCGCGAGAACGTCGTCCGCCTCATGCCGCACCCGTCGCTCGTGCTGTGGAACGGCAACAACGAGAACATCTGGGGCTACGTCATCTGGGGCTGGGCGGAGAAGCTCGACGGCGCGACCTGGGGCCTTTCCTATTATCGGAAGATCCTGCCCGACATCGTCCGCTCGCTGGATCCGACCCGGCCGTACGCCGAGGGCAGCCCGATCTCGCCCGGGTACACACAGGGCGAGAAGGACCCCAACGACCCCGACCACGGCTCCATGCACATCTGGGACGTCTGGAACAAGGTCGACTACTCGGTGTACCGCGACTACATCCCGCGGTTCTGCTCGGAGTTCGGTTTCCAGGGTCCGGCGACGTGGTCCACGCTGACCCGCGCCGTCCGCGACGAGCCGCTCACCTCGACGTCGCCCGCCTTCCTGGCGCACCAGAAGGCCCCCGGCGGCAATGGCAAGCTTGCCCGCGGCTACGCCCCGCACCTACCCGAGCCGACGACGTTCGAGGACTGGCACTGGACCACCCAGCTCAACCAGGCGCGAGCGGTGAAGTTCGGCATCGAGCACATGCGGTCACACTGGCCGCGCTGCGCGGGCACCGTGGTGTGGCAGCTGAACGACTGCTGGCCGGTCACCTCGTGGGCTGCCGTCGACGGGGACGACCGTCGCAAGCCGCTCTGGTATGCGCTGCGCCAGGCGTATGCGCCGCGGGTGCTGACCATCCAGCCTCGCGGCGAGGTGCAGGCGCTCGTGATCGGGAACGACACCGACCGGCAGTGGACCGGCACGGTCTCGCTGCGCCGGATCGACCTGGACGGCACCGAGCTGGCCTCGGCCGAGCTTGCTCTCGCCGTGCCGCCTCGCGTGGCCGCGACGCTCGAGATCCCGGCGGCGATCCAGACGCCGGGGCTGGTCAACCGCGAGCTGATCGTCGCCCAGGCCGACGACGTGCGCGCCCTTCACTTCTTCGCCGAGGACAAGGACGTGGCGTACGACGCCGCACCGTACACCGCGACCGTCGAGCGGATCGACGGCGGATACCGGGTGCACGTGGCGGCGAACGGCGTCGTACGGGACCTCACCCTGCTGCCGGAGCGGATCGCTCCGGATGCCGAGGTGGACGAGACTCTGGTCTCGCTGCTGCCGGGAGAGCGCGGCGTCTTCACGGTGCGGACGACCGCGGAGCTCGACGCGGCAGAGTTGACGAGTCCGCTCGTCCTGCGCTCGGTCAACCAGCTCGTCGGGTAGCGCGCCCGTCCCGTCCCGTGCGGCGTCGGCTGGGGTCTGCAGCGTCCCCGGACCCGGGTGTGACGCACGCCACGTCGCAACGCGATCGTAATGAAGTCGTGACCGAACGTGACGTTCGGCCGCATCGCGCGGCGTTAGATTGGGCAGGCACTCCAACGACGGGGTGCTGCATAGCCACCAAAGGGGATATGGCATGAAGTGGTCTCGTAGCCGTACAGCGGCGATCTTCGCCGTCGGTACTGCATCCGCACTACTGCTCACCGCGTGCTCGTCGGGCACGAAGTCAGGCACCTCCACCTCGGGTCCCGCCAAGGCGGTCACCCTGACTGTCGCCTACTGGGGTGACTTCGGTCTGAAGACCCTGAAGCCCAAGTACGAAGCGGCGAACCCGGGCGTCACGCTCAAGCTCTCCGAGGGTGAGTACAACGCCCAGCACGAGAACCTGCAGCAGAAGCTGATCGCCGGCTCCGGTGCTCCGGACGTCGCTGCGGTCGACGAGGGCTTCGTTGTCCAGTTCTCGCACGAGGCTGGAAGCTTCATCAACCTCCTCGACCATGGCTTTGGTCAGTACGAGACCAAGTACCTGCCGTGGAAGTGGAACCAGATGCTCTCGGCCGACAAGAAGGTCAACATCGGTGCTGGCACCGATGTCGGCGGTCTTGCCATGTGCTACCGCAAGGACCTGCTCGACGCAGCCGGCATCCCCAGCGACCGTGAGTCGGTCGGGACGGCGATCGGCGCGAGCTGGGATGACTTCATCACCATGGGCAAGGCCTACGTTGCCAAGACCGGCAAGAAGTTCATCGACAACGCGACGAACGTCTTCAACCCGATCCTCGGCCAGCAGGCTGTCGGCTTCTTCGCTGCCCAGCCCGACGGCACCGACAAGCTCGCCATGGATGGCGGCCCGAAGGTTGCTTTCGAAGAGACTGAGAAGATCATCGACGCCGGCCTGTCCGCCGGTGTTGCCTCCTACTCGCCTGAGTGGGATGCGGCCTTCACCAACGGTGACTTCGCCATGCTGGCTTGCCCGGCGTGGATGATGGGTCACATCCGCGACACCGCTCCGACCACGGCCGGCAAGTGGGACATTGCTGACATCCCCGGCCCGGGTGGTAACTGGGGCGGCTCGTTCTGGACCATCCCGGCCCAGGGCAAGAACATCGACGCTGCGTACAAGTTGGTCGAATGGCTGATCCAGCCTGCACAGCAGATCGAGATCTTCAACACGGTTGGTAACCTGCCGTCCCAGAAGGCCCTGTACGACGACCCGGGCATCAAGGACAAGAAGGACCCGTTCTTCAACAACGCTCCGATCGGTGTGATCTTCGCCAAGACTGCTAACGACATCAAGACCACTCAGTACCTCGGTGCCAAGAATGGTCCGGTCCGCGTCGCGGTTGAGAACGTGATCAACGACATTCAGGCAGGCAACGTCAAGACCGGTGCTGACGCATGGGCCAAGGCTGTTGCCGGCGCTGAGGCCGCGGCCAAGTAGCCGTAAGTCTCAGGTCCGACTGAAGCGGAAGAGACGCTGGGCGGGGGTAGGCTCAAAGCCTGCCCCCGCCCGGCGCCGCGTCGAGCCCGAGCTCGATCGTCCTCCCCTATGTCGTAGGTTCACCCACTGCTCAATCAGGAGGTCCCATGTCAGCCACGGGTGGCGCTCAGGCAGCAGCGGCTGCCGCGGAGAGCGCCCCGGTCGATGCAACCAGCACGCGTCGAGGATCCGGGCTCGGCAAGGAGCCCACCGCGCTCAGCGACTTCCTCGCCAGGTTTGATCACAAGGTCATTCCCTATGTGCTCATTGCGCCGTTCTTCGTTCTTTTCACCGTCTTCGGCCTGTACCCGCTGATCTACAACGGCGTGGTGTCGTTCCAGGATTGGAACTACGCCAAAAACAACGGCTGGATGGGTTTCGCCAACTACACACGCGTCTTCGGCGACGCCGGCTTCTGGCACGCCCTCGGCAACACTTTCGGGATCTTCCTGCTCTCGACCGTGCCGCAATTGTTGCTCGCCCTCATCCTGGCGTCATTGCTGAACCGTCGGCTCAGGGCTCAGAACTTCTTCCGGGTCGGCATCCTGCTCCCCTACGTCACGCCCATTGTGGCCTCGACGCTGATCTTTGCGCAGGTGTTCGGCCGCGACCACGGGATCCTCAACTCGTTCCTTGGTAGCTTGGGCGTGCATACCACGATCCCTACGGGCACGTTCGCCGGCATCGACTGGCGCAACACCGCGGCAACCTCCTGGACGGCCATCGCGACGATGGTGAACTGGAAGTGGATCGGCTACAACGCGTTGCTGTACCTGTCCGCGATGCAGTCCATCCCGAAGGATGTCTACGAGGCAGCCGCCCTTGACGGTGCCGGCGCGTGGAAGCAGCTCTGGAAGATCACCGTGCCGATGATCCGGCCGATGGTGCTGTTCACGGTCGTGCTCTCGACGATCGGTGGCCTTCAGCTCTTCACCGAGCCGATGCTCTTCGAGCCGAACCCAGTAGCGGCCACTGGTGGTACGCACGGGCAGTGGCAGACCATCGCTCAACTCATCTACAACTGGGGTTGGAAACACGGCGAGCTGAGCTACGCCGCGGCCATGTCCTGGATCATGTTCTTCATCATCGTGATCCTCGCGGGCTTCAACGCGTTCATCACGAACCGTCTAGGAGGAGGTGGCAAGCGATGACGCAGAGCGTTCTGGACGAATCGAAGAGTGCCGCACAGCATGCAGCGGCGGCCACGGCTTCGGTACCCCCGCTGAAGCGGTCGAAGGCGGCTTACCTCGGGCGTTCCCCACAGGACACGCCCGCAAGCCCCTGGAACTACGTGTTCCTCGTCGTCGCAATCCTCGTATCGGCCTTCCCGATCTACTGGATGTTCGTGATCTCGTCGGGTACCGACCAGACCCTGGCGCACATCCCGCCGGATGTGATCCCGAAGAGCTTCGCCAACCTGTCACACAACGTCCAGATGGTGCTGGGCCTGACGACCGAACAGGTCTCCGGAGCTTCCTCCGGGCGCAGCTTCAGCGCCGCCGACTTCACCAACGCGTTTGTCAACAGCATCCTGGTGACGACGATCGTGACCGCTGGGATGCTCTTCTTCTGCTCCCTCGCCGGCTTTGCGTTCGCCAAGCTGCGGTTCAAGGGTCGCGACCCGCTGATGGTCATCGTGCTCCTCACGCTGACCATCCCGAACCAGCTCGGCGTCGTGGCGCTGTACATCGTGATGTCGCGACTTGGTTGGACGGAACAGTTGATCTCGGTCATCGTTCCAGCATTGGTCTCGGCCTTCGGCGTCTTCTACATGCGGCAGTTCATCCAAGACTCGGTACCCGATGAGCTGGTCGAATCGGCCCGAGTCGATGGAGCATCGACCTTCCGGGTGTACTGGAACCTGGTGCTGCCGATCGTTCGGCCAGCCCTGGGTGTGCTGGGTCTGCTCACTGCCGTGGGCACCTGGAACGAGTTCCAGTGGGCTCTGATCACCCTGGGTTCGGGCCCTCACCCGACCATCGGTGTCGCACTCAGTCGCTTGGCGTCCGGTAGCTACGTCAAGTACCGCATCGTCATCGCAGGGTCGCTGCTCGCGACGCTGCCGCTGATCCTGCTGCTGTTCGTGGCGGGCAAGCAGATCGTGAAGGGCATCATGGAGGGCGCGCTCAAGGCCTGAGCGCGCTGTTGCCAGGAAGATCGAACGGCGGTGGGCCGGGGCCAGTGAGCCCCGGCCCACCGCCGTCTCTCCAGAGGCGCTCCGAGTGGCGCGGTTGACGATCCCAGTGGCCCCCTTCGCGCGTCCTTAGGCTGGCGGACCCTGTCGGCCCTTGGGAGAGCGGCAGGGGCTGGGGAGGCGCCAGCGGCAGGGGCTGGGCACGCGCCAAGGGGCCGGGACTGGGGGTCGCGTCAACGGCCCGGGCTGGGCACGCGCCCGCGGGAGCGATCCCGTTACCCAATCGTGACGTGCGGTCGGGCAAGGGGGGCCAATACTGGTTGTGAACTCCCGGCGCACCAATTATGTTGAGGCGCGCAACAAGGCGCGAGCGAAGGAGCTCGCCGGCCGGACGACCGGACGAGCGCGAGGGAGCGGCGTCCAGGGAAGGATGCGAGATGCGCCAGAAGGTCCTCTTTGCAGCGACCGCGCTGGCGGCATCGTCGCTGATCATCGCCGGGTGCAGCTCGAGCAGCACGGGGGGAAGCCACAAGGCGGCGAGCAAGGCCAAGATCGGCGTCATCCTTCCGGACAGCAAGTCGTCGGCCCGCTGGGAGACAGCAGACCGGAAGTACCTCGAGGCGGCCTTCAAGACAGCCGGCGTCGCCTACGACATCCAGAACGCGCAGGGTGATGCCACTCAGTTCCAGACGATCGCGGACCAGATGCTGACGAGCGGCGTGAACGTCCTGGTGATCGTCAACCTCGACTCGGGCTCCGGCAAGGCCGTGCTTGACAAGGCCAAGGCTCAGGGCATCCCGACCATCGATTACGACCGCCTGACCCTCGGCGGCAGCGCCTCCTACTACGTGTCGTTCGACAACGTCGAGGTCGGTCGCCTGCTGGGCACCGGCCTGATCAAGTGCCTCACCGCCGATGCCAAGACCAAGGCGAACATCACCCTGCTGGACGGCTCGCCGACCGACAACAACGCGACGCTGCTCAAGCAGGGCGCTATGGAGAGTCTCAAGCCGAAGATCGACGCCGGTGACTACGCGGTCGTGGGCGACCAGGCGGTGGCCGGCTGGGACAACCAGCTCGGTGGCACGATCTTCGAGCAGATGTACACCGCGGCAGGCGGGAAGGTCGACGGCGTCCTCGCCGCCAATGACGGTCTCGGCAACGCCGCGATCGCGATCCTGAAGAAGAACAAGGTCAACGGAATGGTGCCGGTGACCGGTCAGGACGCGACGGACCAAGGCCTGCAGAACGTGCTCGCCGGCGACCAGTGCATGACGGTCTACAAGGCCGTCAAGCAAGAGGCCGATGGCGCGTCCGCTCTTGCCATCGCCCTCTCCAAGGGTGAGAAGCCCACGCTCAGCGGCACGGTCAAGGACACGCAGACTTCTCGGGACGTTCCCACGCAGCTGCTCAAGCCGGTGGCAATCTACTTCGACAACGTCAAGGATGTCGTCGCCGACGGTTACACAACGGCGGCGGCGATCTGCACCGCTGATCTGGCGGCTGCCTGCACCAGGGCGGGCGTGAAGTAGCGCCGAAGCTCAAGAAATACGTTTACCTGCA
>Ga0209538_1002099_pt1 | contig 10294 bp, 8 predicted proteins | sample BarGraNGADG00211_2_FD_184492 | JGI IMG/M metagenome (GOLD analysis project Ga0209538, IMG submission 184492) | Arctic peat soil microbial communities from Barrow, Alaska - Barrow Graham LP Ref core NGADG0004-211 (SPAdes) (version 2) | ecosystem: Environmental > Terrestrial > Soil > Wetlands >... | reverse complement strand
TCTAGCCTCCAATGGCTCGTCCGCCAGGTCCAGCCCGACTTGCTCTACCACTTGGCGGGACAGAGCCACATCAAGATCTCCTTCGACCTTCCCGAGTACACCGCCGACTCGACCGGCCTGGGGACGCTGCGTCTCCTCGAGGCGGTGCGGCAGGGCGCTCCCAGGTGCCGCTTCTTCCTGGCCGCCACTAGCGAGATCTTCGGGGAGGCGGAGGAGACGCCGCAGACGGAGAAGACCCCGGCGGCCCCCGTGAACCCATACGCGGCGGCGAAGCTCTACGCGCTCAACCTCGTCCGAATCTACCGGAAGGCCCACGGGCTGTTCGCCTGCGCCGGCATCCTCTTCAACCACGAGAGCCCTCGGCGCGGGGAGAACTACCTCACCCGGAAGGTCGCCCGTGCCGTCGCCCGAATCGCGCGCGGGCTGGAGACCACCGTTCGCCTGGGCTCCCTGGAGCCGCGGCGGGACTGGGGGTACGCCCTTGACACGGTGCGAGGGATCCGGGCGATCGCGAACGCCCCCGCTCCCGACGACTACGTCCTCGCGACGGGCGTCTCCCACTCCGTTCGGGACTTTTGTGAGCTGGCGTTCGGCGTGTGTGGGCTCGACTACCGCCGGCACGTCGTCCTCGACCCTGTCTACGCGCGCCCGGTGGACATCTCCGAGACGCGGGGGGACGCGAGCAAGGCGAGGCGAGAGCTGGGCTGGCGGCCGGAGACCACGTTCGAGGAGCTCGTCCACATCATGGTCCGATCGGAGCTGGACGCCATCGACCGTGGCGAGGAGAACGCCTAGCTGTCCACCACCGGCGGTGGCGACCCTCGATCCGGGAAAGGTCAGGCGGCCGGTGGTGGGACAGCTCTACATCATGTTCCGGGGGAACCCGGGCGCCGGTTTCCCCCGCGCCCCCTCCACGCGGAGTTTCCCCTTTTAACCTTCGATTTCCTCCACGAAGCGCTCGACGAGCTGGGCGAACCCGCGTGGGTCGTCGAGCATCGGGTAGTGCCCCTGTCCCGGCAGACGGAAGAGGCGGGCGTCGGTTCGGGTCCTCACGAGCTTCTGGACCTCCTCGGGGGAGACGAGAGGGTCCTCGGAACCGACGACGAGGCCGATGGGAACCTTCCCGCCGCGAAGGCGCTCGGTGAGCGGAGGCGCCTCGAGGACTCCGTCGACGCTCCGCTCGATCGCTTCCGTCGCGGCGGCGGCGCCCGGACCGGTCCTCGCCGCCATGGCCCGCTCGACGAAGCCCCGCTTCCCCGGGCCTTCCACGACGAATCCATACGAGAGAGCCCGCCTCATCTGGGCCTCCGGGACGCTCCTCAGAACGATCGTCCGCGACATCGCCTTCCACTTGAGGCGATCGGTCAGCGAATACCCGGCTGCCCCGAGCGGCGCGACGAGGAGGAGGGACGACAAGAACCCGTTGTCCGATGCAAGCTCACCCGCCACCCGTCCGCCCAGCGAGTGTCCGACGACGTGCGGTGATCGGAGCCCCTCCTGCCGGAACAGGTCGGACACCCACGCGGCGAAGGCCGCCGGCGTCCAGGCCGGGAGCGACCCGGGGGCGAGGCTGGAGCCGGGAAGGTCCGGAGCGACGACGCGAAAACGGGAGGGGAGGAGGGAGATCGCCGCCCTCCAGTCGGCGCTCGACCCGCCGAGGCCATGGAGGAAGACGAGCGACGGACCTTTCGCGACCCTCGCTCTCGCTCGCGTCGCCGTCATCGGAGCCACCCTCCGGTTGCGGCAACCGCTGGTTGCGGACACAATGCGCGCGGAGCGCGGGGCGTAGCGCAGGTGGTAGCGCGGCTGCTTTGGGAGCAGCAGGTCGGCGGTTCGAGTCCGCCCGCCCCGACCAGATCCTTCACTCAGCAGCTCCCGCCGGGGACATGGTGGACAGCGGGGACCACCTCGGCCGGGACGTCAGTGATGACGCTCGTCGCCCCCAGGGAGGCGAGGCGCACCGCCTCGACCGGGTCGTTGACGGTCCAGATGTGGACCGGGATCTGGGCCGACCGGGCCTCGGCGAGGAGACGCTCGGATGCGAGCGCCAACTGGGGCGCGATGGACCGGCACCCCTTCGGCAGGTCGGGCCAGAGCCGCCCCTCGGGCCGGTAGGCCGTCCCGTCGAAGATGAGGCAGGTCTCAATTTGCGGCTCGATCTCGCGGATCCTCCGGAGGATCTCCGCGCTGAACGAGAGGACGAGCGCCTTCCCCGTCAGGTGGAATTGCTTCAGGAGAGCAGCCACCCGGAACTCGAGGAGGGATGGGCGGGGTGACGGACCGGACTTGAGCTCCACCAGATAGGAGACCTGGCCTCCGTACCGGAAGAAGACCTCCCGCAGCGTCGGGACGTCGCCGGAAAACTCGCCCCTCCGGACGGGTTCCTGCCGGAGCTCGAGGAGAGACAGGCTCGACAGTGAGACCCGTCGGTCGCCATGCAGGAGTTCGGGGTCGTGGTGGACGACGGCCTCGCCGTCGAACGTCAGCCGGACGTCGAGCTCGAAGCCGTCGGCGCCCTCGACCTCCGCCCGGTCGAAGCTCTCGAGGGTGTTCTCGAGCGCCCTACGAGGAGATCCGCGGTGCCCATAGACCCGCGTAGGTCCAAGATGAGCTGGGTTCATGGTTCGGGCATTATCCTCGCCGCCGCTTTTCGCGCTCCTATCTGCCAGGAATCGCAGAGGGCACGGCTACACTCCCGGGGGTATGGTCTGGAGGAGACGGGCTTGACGCGAAAATCCGACCCGGACGTCCCCGGGAAAGACTCGCCTCTCGCCGGGAGCTGAAGTCGGGTGGCGACGGTCGTAGTGCCGATCTGGGGCCCGTCGCCCGACCTCGAGCGGTGTCTCGGCGCCCTTCGCACGTGCACGGACCTCTCGCACCACCGGATCGTCTTGGTGGCGGACGGGCCGCTTCCACCAGGCCCCTCGCAGCTCGCGGCGCGCCTGGTGGGCGACCTCCCCGGGGCAGTCCGGCTCATCGAGCGGCCCGCGAGCGACGGATACCCCGCCGCGGCGAATTCCGGCCTCCGGGTCGCGGAGGGCGACGTCGCCTTGTTGAACAGTGATACCGAGGTCACGGAAGGGTGGCTCGAGAAGCTGGGCGAGGCCGTGCGCCGGCGACCCGGAATCGCCTCCGCGACGCCGTTCTCGAACAACGCCACGCTCTGCTCGCTTCCGCGGCCCTTCGCCGAGAACGCCGTTCCAGCGGGGCACACGGTCGCATCGTTCGGGAAGCTCGTGGAGGAGCGATCCGGGTGGACCTCCCCGGAGATCCCGACCGGCAACGGTTTCTGCCTCTACCTGCGGAAGGAGGCGATCGAGGACGTGGGCCTCCTAGACGAGGACGGCTTCGGCGCCGGCTACGGCGAAGAGGTCGACTGGTGCCTGCGCGCGTCGGCGCGCGGCTTCACGCACGTCCTCGACGACGCCACGTTCGTCTGGCACCGGGGAGGTGGCAGCTTCGGCCGCGAGGGAGTGCGGCGCGCCCGCAAGGCCGAGAGACTCCTCGAGAAACGGCATCGGGGGTTCCTGCGGCGGCTCGCGCGTTTCATGCGCGAAGACCCCCTGGCGCCCGTACGCGAGAGAGTCATGGCGGCCCTGCGGCCCGCTCGCAGGGCCGTCGGTCCGGGGCCGCGCCGCGTCGTCCACCTCGTTCACGGCTGGCCCCCCTACGCCACCGGAGGAACCGAGGTCTTCGCGAGGTCGATCGCGCTCTCTCAGGCGGGGCGGTGGGACGTGGCGGTCTACGCCCGCCTGTCGGACGGGGGCCGTTCGAAGGGCGATGCGATCGAGCTCCTCGACGACGGCGTCCGCGTGAGGCTCGTCGTGAACAACTTCCTGCAGCGCGATCCATTCTCGCGAAACGCGCTGCACGACCGCGCCCTTTCGGCCGACTTCGGGAAGTTTCTCGACGAGACGCAGCCCGAACTCCTCCACGTCCACCATCTCGCGGGGCACTCGGCCACGCTTCCCGGCGTGGCCCGGCGGCGGGGGATCCCGGTGGTGTTCCAGCTGCAGGACTGGTGGCCGCTCTGCGCCCGGGTGAATTTCCTGCATGCGAGCGGGGTCGTCTGCACCGGACCCTCGACCATCAAGTGCGCGCGGTGCAAACCGCTGACCTCGGTGCCGCCCCGATACTTCACGAACGCGGCCCTTCACGCTCTCCGGGCGGCGTTGATGCGGCGTTCCCTGGAGGCGGAACGCTACGTGACTGGATCTCGATTCCTGGCGACGAGCTGGGCCGAGGCCGGATGGCTGCCGGCCTGGTCGCTGCTGGAGGTCGTTCCCTATGGTGTCCCGGATCTCCCCGCGCGCGCAACCGACGAGCGGACTCCCGTGCTCCCCCTGCGATTCGGATTCGTCGGGGCGCTGAAGCCGCACAAGGGGGCCCACGTCGCCGTGGAGGCATTCCGGGGTCTCCCCCCGGAGAGCGCCCGGCTTCGGATCTGGGGCGACCCGTCGGGCGACCCGGCATATGCCGAGGGTCTGACGGCTGGCAGAGAGGACTCCGACGTCCGGCTCGAAGGGAAGTTCCCGGAGACCGAGAAGGGACGCGTCTTCTCGGAGATGGACGTCCTCCTCGTCCCGTCGATCGGCCTCGAGTCGTATGGCATCGTCGTCGATGAGGCGATGGCGCATGGCGTTCCGGTCATCGCGAGCCGGGGGGGAGCGCTACCCGAACGGTTCCCGGAGAGTTGCGGCGCATACTTTCAGACGGGAAATGCGACCTCGTTGCGGGCCCGGATCGACGCGCTCGTCGCCCGGCCAGAGACGATCGTGGAGTGGCGGCGCGCCCTGCCACCCGTAAGGACGCTGGCGGTCGCCGCGCGAAGAATCGAGGAGATCTACGGCGAGATCCTCGGCGCCCGGGGCACGAGTTGAGGGCGGTGCGTCTCGCGTGGGACCTCTTGCGTGCGGAGGGGCCGCGTGGCCTCGGGGCGAGGCTCGCCGATCGATTCGACGAGCTGCGCCGGCGCGGCGGAGAGAGGACGGTCTCACCCGAAGCTCTGACCAGGGCGGGAACGCCGGTGCCGGTCCTGGACGTCCTCGCGACGCCCCTGGCCCCTCGCTGGGGCGGGATACCCACGCAGCTTCGCGCACGGCTCATGGAGGAGGCTCGCCTTCGGCCGACGGCTCTCCTCTCTCCCGAGGAGGGCCAGTGGACGCTCCGGACGTCTCACGGAGGCCTCCGGCAGCGCGCACGTCTCGGACCGTGGCAACCCGTGACGGACCCGGCGGAGAGCCCTCGCGCCGCGATCGGACCGATCCTGGAGGCGGTCCGCCTTGTCGGAGCGAGGCTCGTGAACGTCGAAGGGGTCTCGGGCTGGCCGCCGGGCTCTCTTCTCGGCCTGGCAATTGCCAAGGGAGAGCCGAAGGTCGTCATCTCGTTGCACGACTTCGCCCTGTTCTGCCCGCGGCCGAACCTCGTCGAGGAGCCTTCTTTCCGCTTCTGTGACTACTCGCGGGACGCGAACAGGTGCCGGACCTGTCTTTCCGCGTCATGGAGCCTTCCCAGAGGATTCGTCGAAGCATGGCGGGCATCCGGGGAGGAGCTCCTCTCGTCAGCAGACGCCGTCGTCTACCCGTCGGAGTTCCTGAGGCGCCAGCACGCGACTCTGTTCCCTGGAGCACGCCCTCGGCAGGAGAGGGTGATAGCCCCCCCCGCGCCGGGAGAAGGCGGGGTCGCGCTTTCCCGGCCAGCCCGCAAAACGGAGCGCGACGGCCCGCTCCACGTGGCGTTCGTCGGCGCCTACCGGCCGCACAAGGGGGCTCTCGTCTTCGAGGAATTGCTCCGTCGATTCCAGGCGAACCGGGCCCGGCCTCTGCGCTGGTCGATCCTGGGTAGCGGCGATCCGGCCCTGCTCGTCCGCGCAAGACGCCTCGGGGGCTATGTCCTCGGCCACTACCGGGCGGGAGGGCTCACGCGGCTCCTGTGCCAGGAGCGAATCGACATCGCCCTCCTCCTGTCCGTCTGGCCCGAGACGTTCGGGCTGACCCTGAGCGAGTGCCGCGCTGCGGGCGTGCCCGTGCTGGCGTTCGCGCACGGGGCGATCGGCGACCGGATCGCGGCCGAGGGCGGGGGCGCCCTCGTGCCTCTTGAGGAGGGAGCGGACGGGGTCGCGGAACTCCTGCGAAGGATCCTCGCGCGGGAGGTCGCCATCCCGCCATTCCGCGGGGGAGAGGCAGGCCCGTCGGCGTCCCACGCAGCTTCCGAGAGGATGGCGCTCTACGACGCGCTTCTCGGGGAAACCGGCTGACGGTTCCGATCAGAATCCCGGTGGTGCGCCTGGGACCGGGGCTGGCAAGTCCTTGCTCCGTCCGGGTTTCGCGTCCTGCGTGTAGGAATCCGTTGTATGGCATCGCCTTTCGTCACTTCCATTTGGCGGGTCGAATGAAAAAACGAGAGCTTGGGGTTTTCCCTGGCGCGGGTGAGGCTGTCCGGCCCGGCCCCGGCAGGATTCCTTCTCGAATATCGCAATACGTTACGCCCCGTCACCAGGGGGTGAGAACGGGAACAGGATTTATGCGGGAAGAAAAAGGAAGCCGTCTTCGAGGCGTAGGAGTTCTATCGAGCCTCCTGGTGGCCGGAGTCTTCTTCTTTCTTCCGTCTTTCGCCTTCGCCGCCGGAGGATCGGGACCGTTGCGCGCCGCCGAATCGGGGCCCGTGGTCATCGGTCCGGATGGAACGAGCGAGATCGAGTTCCTCGATTTCAACGAAAGCCTCGCACCCGCGCTTCTGAAACTCGCGAACGGGGAGTCTGCCCGCGTCGAGGCTTGGCCCGCCGCGCCCGGCGTTCGGGGCAACGTCGTCTTCACGCGGCGGGACATCTACGCTCCCGACGCGAAGGTCGTGAAAATCGAAGGGAACAGGGCGGTAGAGATTCCGCGCTCCCGTCTCGTCTTCTTCTTCGGCAAGCTCGACAGTTCGGACGAAGGGCGCGCGGTCGTGTCGGTGGACCCCGATCGACTTCAGTTCTGGGGGCTCACGTTCTCTGCTGGAGAGATCCACGAGATCCTTCCCCCGGACCGGGACAGGCCCCGCCACCTCGTCGCCCAGGTTGGCGCCCTTCGAAGGCGAGGCGAGCCTGCGCCCGAGTGGCAATGCGGGCAGGAGGAGATCCCGGGGAACTGGGCGGAGCCTCCGAAGACGTCGAAGTCGGACCAGCTCCTCCCGATGGCCAACCCAAATCCCCCGACGCTCGCGGCCACGCTCGCGATCGACACCGACAACGAGTTCATGTCCCTGAAATTCGCCGACAACATAACCAACGCCACGAACTACATCGCGCAGCTCGTCGCCTCGGTCACGACGATCTACGAGAGAGATTCGCTGGTGCGGATCAACCAGGGGACCACGATCCTCCGCCCCTCCTCGACACCTGACCCGTATACGCAGAACTCGAATGGGAGCGCGTCGAGCGCCGAGCTGAATGAGTTCGAGAACTTCTGGTACCTCAACTACGGCTCGACCCCACGGACGATCGCGACGATCCTCTCGGGCAAGCAGCCAGACAACAACTCGGCCTCGGGAATCGCCGCGATCAATTCGCTCTGCAGCACGACGAGGGGGTACAGTTTCTGCAAGGTCTTCAAGATCAGTTATCTTGTGGGAGATACGCTGATCGTGGCCCACGAGATGGGACACAACTTCGGCTCGCCGCACACACACTGCTACTCGCCGCCGGCGGACAACTGCTACAACCAGGAATTTGGACCCAGCTGTTTCTCGGGCACGACGAGCTGCCCATCCCCGTTCACGATCAACACAGCCGGCGGGGTGGCGGTGACGGGCGTTACCGGCACGCTCATGAGCTACTGCCACCTCCTGAGCGGCTGCGAGCCCGATCAGACGAAACAGCTCGTTTTCCATCCCCGGAGCCTCACGGAGTACATCAACTCCAAGGTGAGCGCCGCCACCGGCGCGTGCATCTTCGCGACTGCGCCGTCCCTCGTGGCGATCACGAACCTCTCCGTCCACTCTGGTCCGACGACCGGCGGGACGGTGGTGGTGGTCTCCGGCTCGAATTTCCAGGCGGGAGCGACCGTCACGATCGGCGGAGCCGCGGCATCGGCGACCTTCGTCAGCTCCACCATGCTCAGCACCACGACGCCTGCCCGGCCCGTCGGCCCCGCGGATGTTGTCGTGACGAACCCGGGAGGCGGCGGGAGCGCGACCCTCCCGGGCGGATTCGTCTATACGGCGACGGGTCAGCCTCCGTCGATGAACAGCATCGGCCCGTGCCGGGTGATCGACACGAGAAACGCCGCCAGCCCCTTCGGCGGGCCGGCTCTTTCGCCCGGACAGATCCGGTCCTTCACGATCCCCTCGGGCTCGTGCCCGATTCCGGCCGACGCGGCTGGAGTCGTCCTCAATGTCACCGTTGCGGACGCCACGGCTCCAGGAACACTGACCCTATTTCCAGGAAACGGGCCGGTCCCCGGGACAAACACCATCTCGTTCGTGCCTGGGAAGAACCGGGCCAATAACGTCGTCCTTGGCCTGGTGAGCGGAGTGATGACGGTCAAGAACTTCCAGTCCTCCGGCATGGTCAACCTGATCGTCGACGTCAACGCCTATTTCCGATAAACTCAAGGGCGAACGCCCAGTAAAGGAGACTTCCATGAAGACCAGGGATCCTCTCGAGCGGGCGCCAGCCCGGCGTTTCACGCTTCTCGCGACTATCGCGACTCTGGCTACGGTTGCAGCCTTGGCCCCGTTCAGCGCGTTCGCGGCTGGCCCGTACCAGTTCTACCCGGTCACCCCTTGCCGGGCGATCGATACGCGAAGCGGGCTCGGCGGGTACACGGGCCTCTTGCCGAATGGAGTGGTGAAGACGTTCACGATTCGGGGAGCTTCGCCCTGCTTCATTCCGGCGTCGGCCACGGCGGTCGCCTTCAACGTGACGATCGCCGATCCGGCGAACAGCGGGTGGGTCTCGCTCTATCCGGTTGGAGCCGGCTGGCCCGGAGTCTCGACGATCAACTTCATCGCCGGCGAGAACCTCGCGAACGGGGCGATCGTGCCGGTCGGCGCGGGCTCACCCGACCTGAACGTCCTGGCGGCATTCGAGGCGGGGGCTTCCGGAGTGAATCTGATCCTCGACATCACCGGGTACTTCCAGTAACCGGATCGTGAGGTTGTTGGCGACGCGGCCACGATCGAAGGGGCCTCCGAGGTCGAAACCGAGAGTCGAAGACGCGCGCTGATGGTCAATAGCCGGCTGCGGCCTGGCATGGAGCTTGCCCTCCTGGCGACCGCACTCGAGCAGACGCGCGAGATCGGCGTCCGGAGGGCCATCGGCGCGAGGCGCCGGGACATCCGGTTTCAGTTCGTCGTGGAGGCGTTCGTTTTGAGCGCCGCCGTCGACCTCGCCTCCGGCCTCTGCCCGGCCGTCCGCGCCTCGCGCCTCGACCCGATCGAGGCGCTCAGGTACGAGTTAGGGGACGAAGGCGATGCTCGTCGAGGCATGGAATGGTGGCTCCGTCTACCCTCGAATCGATCGAAGCGGCCGGACTCTGGCGATCGCGTCGAAGTCCGTATCGTCATGGAGGAGCGGCAGCTGGCGCTCCAGCGCGAGAGCGGCGATGAAGCAGTCCGTGGAGCTGCGGACCGTCAGACCCTTCCGCCGGCAGTCGAAGAAGATCCGTGCGGCCTCGATGTGAACCGCCGGCGGGTCCAGGGGTGCGACGATTTCCTGTGATTCGAGCGCGATGCGGAGCAATGTCCACTCCCTTTCGTTCTTCGCGCCCTGGAGGACCTCCTGGAGGCAGAGGAGCGGAAGCGCCCAGCCGGCGGCCTCCCCGGAGGCCTCGATCTCCGAAAGGCGCCGGACCGCGGGCGTGTCCCGCCCACCGAGGAAGTCGATGAGGACCGAGCTATCGACGAGGACCAAGGTCGCGCCCCCGGAGCGCCTTGTGGTCGTAGCCGTCGGCGAACCGGATCTTCCCCTGCAAGGCGAGGATGGAACGGCGCTTCTTCGTCTTCACGAGGAGCCGCAGCGCCTCGTCGACGAGAGAGCGTTTCGTCCGGATACCGGTGAGCCGGGCGGCTTCCTGTACCAGATCGTCATCGAGCACGATGTTGGTGCGCACTGTACACCTCCATACACATACTACCAGGTGTAGGAATCGGTCTCTCGGAGGGGGCTACTCGTCGATCCCCCGCTGGATCGCCTCCGAGCGGCCGCCGGAAGAGTGATCAGCCTGCGTCGGTTCTTCAGGCTCTATGACACGCGGATCGGCGGGGAGTTTCTCTGTGCGGACGCCGCATGCGCACACGAAGGACGGCATCTCCG
>Ga0209538_1002097_pt1 | contig 10298 bp, 6 predicted proteins | sample BarGraNGADG00211_2_FD_184492 | JGI IMG/M metagenome (GOLD analysis project Ga0209538, IMG submission 184492) | Arctic peat soil microbial communities from Barrow, Alaska - Barrow Graham LP Ref core NGADG0004-211 (SPAdes) (version 2) | ecosystem: Environmental > Terrestrial > Soil > Wetlands >... | reverse complement strand
TATTTATAATTGGTATATGACAATCCATAACCAAAACAATAAAGAGGTTCAATTTTTTTGGTATCAAACCAGCGATAGCCAACAAGGATACCTTCTTTATAATTTACCTGCAAGTTTTCACCCGGATAAGCATTTAAAGCATGCGCAGGAGAGTCATTCAATGTAGCAGGAAAAGTGAAAGGCAACTTCCCGGATGGATTTACTTTGCCGGTCAATACATCAGCAAGTGCATTTCCGTTTTCTGAACCATTGTACCATGACCAGACTATGGTGTGATTGTTTTTCTTGATTTTACCTATATCATATGGTGCGCCTCCAACAACTACGACGATAGTATTTGGATTTACTGCTGTTACTGCATCAACCAAAGCCTGTTCGTTAAATGGAAGACTCAGATCTGTCCTGTCACGGCTTTCGCTTTCATAATCACGGTTACCTCCAATAAACAATATAGCCATGCCTGAACTTTTTGCAACAGCAACTGCCTGTTGAATCAAAGCGGTATCAGATTTAGGTTCTGCAGCAGCATTTCTTCTGGGTGACCTGTTAATTGTAGAATAGCCTTGTGCAAATTTTATGTCAACACTTTTTCCTAACCTGTTTTTCAATCCGGCTAATGCTGTAATTTCGTAGCGTGCTTTAACGCCTGCACCAAAACCACCTAAATGAAATGTCCGTGTAGCATTATCACCGATTACAGCTATACTTTTAATGGTTTTGGCATTCAAAGGCAACAGCTGTTTTTCGTTTTTCAGGAGTACGATTGATTCAGCGGCAATATCATATGCGGTCTTGCTGTGTTCGGGTGTATTGATTTTCCCTGAAGATTGATTTCCACTTAAAGTAGTTTGATACGTCACCCATAAGATTCTATAAACCTTATCATCAATCACTTTCATACTCACTTTTCCTTCTTTAACAGCAGCAAGTAAAGGATTGGCAAAATAATTTTTCTCATAAGGTGGGTTTGTCCCCATTTCCAGATCAAGACCATGGTTGGCTGCATCAACAGTACTGTGTGTGCCTGCCCAATCGCTCATCACAATTCCTTTAAATTTCCATTCCCCTTTTAAAATCTTATTGAGTAGTAAATCATTTTCGGAACAATATGAGCCGAGCACTTTATTATAAGCCGACATGATTGACCATGCGTTTCCTTCAATGATTGATGCTTTAAAAGCAGGCAGATAGATTTCACGCAAAGTCCTTTCATCCAGTTCCACATTAACCTTACCACGTTCTACTTCCTGATTATTAACAGCATAGTGTTTAACACACGCAGCAACATTCTGACTTTGAATCCCTTTTACGGCTTGTACTGCAAGACGGGCATTTAAAAAAGGATCTTCAGAATAATATTCATAAGTACGTCCACAAAGTGGTGTTCTGGCAATGTTAAAAGCTGGAGCAAGTAGGATTGTCTTTCCCCTCGCACGAGTCTCTTCACCTACATCATGGCCGTATCGATAAGCCAGATCCGGATTCCATGTTGCAGCTATTGCTGACCCGTTAGGGAAAAAAGTGGCAGAGTCTGTGGTTAAATTTGCTGATCCCCATCCCTGTTTGACATCTTCACGAACGCCAAGTGGTCCATCATCTGTCATCATCTCAGGTATTCCAAGACGTTGAATCCCTCCAGCACCAAAAATACTATTTGCATGCAACATGGAGATCTTTTCTTCAAGCGTCAGTTTTTGTATGATGGATGTTATTTTCGCATCCAATGACTGGTTATTTTTAGTTTGAGCATTTACTATGTTCAATGCAAAAACTAAAATAATGGTACTGAACAGGTACTTAGAAAATTTATTTTTCATGATAAAATATATTAAGATAATTTCAACTGTAATAAGGGTTATAAAAAAAACATAGAAACTGTTTAAATTTCGCTCTTTCTTTTGCCCGTAGGGCATTAATGTCAATAGAAAAAATTCATCCCCTCCTTTTTGCCCGTAGGGCATTAACTTTAAAGGTTAATCCCCTACGGGGGAAAGATATATTATTACGATCTTACTATTGACATTTATGTCCTACGGACAATTTTAATCAGTTTTTATGGTGTTAGGATTCCGGTGAATATTAGTTTACAACAACTGTTTGTTGGGCTTTAATGTCTGCAGATGAACTACCGATAAGTAATTGGATTTTATCTTTTTCAACAACAAACTTCTTTAATTTAATGTCCCAATAAGCCAGATTTTCGGCTTTAAGAGGTAGTGTAACGGTCCTCTTTTCATTTGCTTTTAGTGTAATCCGCAGAAAGCCCTTAAGTTCTTTATCAGGACGCTCGACCTTGGATCCGATATGTTGGACATACAATTGTACAACTTCGTCACCCACTCTTGAACCCGTATTGGTAACATCGATACTTACAGTGATTTCTCCATCACTATTCAGTTTAGAAGCGCTGGTTTTGAAATTTGCAAATTCAAAAGTAGTGTAATTTAAACCAAACCCAAATGGATAAAGCGGTTTGCCTTTAAAATACATATACGTACGACCGTGTCTGATGTTATAATCCATCATTGGAGGCAATTGAGACAATGAATCAGGCCATGTTTGTACCAGTTTTCCACCGGGGTTAATATCTCCAAACAAAGCATCTGCCAAAGCATTGCCCAATTCCTGACTGTTATGTGTGATATGAATAATTGCCGGAACATTATCCTGAGTCCAGTTAATGGTATAAGGAAAACTGCTGACCAGTACAACAACCACATTAGGATTGACCTTGTAAATTCTTTTAATCAAATCTTCCTGCGATGGTTCCAAAGAGATATTGGCGCGGTCTACTGCCTCCCTGCCTTCGCTTGGACCGTCTACTTTCTTCCATCCCAAATTACCCGAAGGGTTGTTGCCAACGCAAACAATGACCGTTTCAGCCCCCTTAGCCAGGGATACTGCCATATCAGCGTTAGTAGTATGACTTACAGCAACGCCGGGACCCAATTTATTCTTGATACCTTCCAAAGGACTGATAGTATAAGGAGGGGAGCCGCTATACCAATCCAGTAAAACCTCAGCTGATCGTGGACCAACTACAGCGATTGATTTGATCTTATTTTTATCAAGCGGCAGTAATCCATTGTTCTTTAAAAGCACAATAGACTTCTGGGTGATAAGCCTAACAAAATCACGATTTTTCTGTGACAGCCATGGTTCCGGGCCGGTACCTATTGAAGCATATTGCACCAATTGAGGTGGATCAAGCTGTCCCAGTTTGATCATCACCCTGAAAACGCCACGCAATACCTTATCAATATCGGCCTCAGTAATCAGTTTTTTACTTAAAGCATCAAGGACACCCGGTCTTTGCGTATCCAGAAACTGGTTGATCCCTGCTTTTATACAAGCTGCTGCAGCATCGGCCGGATTTGTGTAATACTTATGTGCGGTTACCAACATTTTGTAAGCGCCTCCATCCGTACAGATAATTCCATTTTGTCCCCATTCGTTGACTGTAACATCTACCAACATGGGATTAACCGTTTGTGGTATCCCGTTAACTCTGTTATAAGAAGCCATATATGCCCGGGAACCACCTTCGATAACACCCATCCGAAAAGGAACTGAATAATACTCTCTAAATAGTCGTTCATCAAAATTGGACGAAGAGCTATCCCGACTATTCTCATTGCTGTTGGCCAAAAAATGTTTCATCAGGGCTGCAGTCGTCCAGTATTTAGGATCATTACCCTGTAAACCTTTAATATAGGCAACAGCAAGTGTTCCATTAAAGTAAGCATCTTCACCATAACATTCTTCCGTACGACCCCATCTTGGGTCGCGGCCAATGTCGGCATTAGGTGCTCTGACAACCAGACCTCCCTTACGATATTTTTCGCTTTGGGATATATATCTGGTTTCAAAAGCTTCTATTTCCGCAGCTTGTTTTAATAATGCCGGATCCCATGTTTCGGCCATCCCGATAGACTGTGGAAAAGTGGTAGTAGGCACTGGTGTTTTACGTCCCCAACTACCGGGTAGACCCATTGCCAGACCATGTAAACCCTCAACATGACCAGTTCCTTTAAGACCGATCCTTTCTATTGTCGGATTGGTGCCAAGACAGGTGATTTTTTCATCTACAGTGAGGAGAGAAATTACATTATCTATGCGTTTCTCGACCGGAAGATTATTGTCCTGAAAAGGATATTTTCCCTGGGCACAAAGTTTACCCATAAAAGCAAATGCAAACAAAACTAACATCCAGATCTTGCAGGGTGTACACTTTTTCATCATTATTGATTTGTTTTATAATTTCTGATTTGCCATTTAACTATTCCTGCAAAAGGATCATTCTCAATGGCCTTACCGGATACATTCACTTTATGAAGGATGTTATCCGAAGGGAGACAAACCAACCCGGATGCTTTTTGATTTTTTATAGAATATGAAATCAACTCCAACACAGACCAATCCATCTGCATAGTTGATTGTGCCAGTTTAATATGTGGGATTAATGAGCCTTCCTTTACAAGAATGATCGCCTGGACAGCTCCCGGTTTTATTTTGTGCCATCCATTATTATAAACCAATCCGGATTGATAATCGATCCATTGTCCCGGTGGAAGATATACATCACGTTCTTTCACATTTTCAAAGAGAGGTGCAACCATGATATCTGAACCGAACAGGTATTGATCATCAATCAACCATGAACCCGGATCTTCAGGATATTCAACAAATAAAGCACGTACCATTGGCAAACCCCGCTCAGTACAATCTTTTGCCTGTGCATAGATATATGGCATCAGTTTATAACGCATTTCATCAGTAACTCTGAATGTGTTTAAAAACTCAGGACTGTATTCCCATGGTTCCTTTGGAGGGGCACCATGACTACGGCTGTGTGAAGAAAGCAATCCAAATGCCGCCCATCTGGCATACAAGTTTTCTGGTGTTTTTTGTACAAATCCACCAATATCATGACTCCAGAAAGCAAATCCGGAAAGTCCAAAGGAGAGACCTCCACGTAATTCAGCAGCCATCGCAGAGTTAGTATTTGCAGCATCCCCACCCCAATGAAGCGGATAACGCTGACTACCGGCCCATGCACTGCGTGCCCAGATAATGTTTTCCCCGTTTACCTCTTTGGTTATATCGGCAACAGCTTTGTTGTAGCGCAAAGGATATAAATTGTGTTCGTAAAAGCCGGTACGACCCGAATGATATATTCCATTATTGGGAGCAGCTTCACCGAAGTCAACTTTTATAACGCCTACTCCGAGCTTAAGTAAACCTGCAATTTTACCCTGATACCATTTTACAGTAGCAGGGTTTGAAAAATCAAGTACGGCATCTTCATAGGGCAGATTGCCTTTGGCATCTTTAACAACCAAATCATTTTTAACCAATTCATTAAAGAATGTATTCTTAGGTGTAAAATAAGGCAATTGCCATAACGAGATATGAAAGCCATCTTTCTTTAAATCAGTCATCAGCTTAGCAGGATCTTTGAAACGGTCTGGCGCAAACTGATAATCTGTTCGCCAATCGGTTGTAAACCATCCTGTATCATAGTGGATCACATCGGCCGGAATCTTATTCTTCCTGAGTTTAGCTGCAACATCGCGTCCGTCTTGCTCAGAAACATAAGTAATGCGACTCATCCAAAAGCCGAAAGACCATAGTGGTGGCATTGCAGCTTTCCCTGTTAAATTGGTGTATTCATTTAGAATATCTTTTGGTTCACCCAGAAAAACGAAAAGATCCAGTTCATCGTCACCAATCATCAGTGTACTGATACTACTGAAATATTTTCCAAAATCACAAGTAATCGGTGTGGATGTATGCATGAACATACCATAACCACGGCTACTCATGAAAAAAGGAATCGGTTTATAAATGGTTTCGTTTTGTACACCATTGGCATCATCAGCCCATAAAACAACTTTCTGCCCTCTTTTATTGAAAGAGGTAAACGACTCGCCACAACCAAAGATTTTCTCACCCGGTGAGAGTGAAAAGACTGCAGACATGCTACGTGAATAATCAGATGCCCGTCTAACATATGAAAAAGGCAGAATCGGTGTAAATGTAGAATCTGCATTATCCTGATGGTGGATGGTTTTTGTCAGTAATTTGCCAGTGGCATCGCGGAATTCTACATGCCATGGGTGAATTAAAATAGTAACAGTCCCAAATTGACTCTGATACTGATAACCTCCAGCAACCTTTGTGTATTTCCAGTCGTTTTTATCAATAGGTGCTTTGCCATTTACAAGCATTAAAGATTCCTGATCGGGTTTTACCTGAAATCCGGATGTAGCACGAATCCGAACTGTTCTTGCAGAAACAAACTGAACGGAAAAAGGAAGTGTTGGGGAAGGCTCATATTCAGTAGTTGGAAATTCATTAGCCGCAACTGGTCTTAAAGCGCCCAACATATTATCAAATGCCTGCCTTGTGAAGTACTGATATCTTTTATAAACGATTTTTCCAGATGCTGTGGCAGGGTCAAAATCAGATAAACTGTCAGCAAGATAGTAGGTATTGGAAAAATCACGAAAATCATTGCTGATATCGATAGGGGCATTTAAAAGTTTCATATCCTGAATCTGGGCTGACACTTTTGTAACAACCAAAGTCAGTAAAGTAAAACTTAATAAAAAGAGTTTTTGGGAGGTCAACTTTTTCATTATTTTATTTATAAATTATTTTTAAAGGAATGCGGAAAATAATCTTTAAAGATATACTCAAAAAACTCATGTAGTCCTTTGTATATCTGTTGCAAAAATACAATATAAAATTTCTTTTAAAAACCATAAACAAAACAAGGTGTGTTTTTAACGCTAAGTGATAGCTTATTTGATATCAATATCAGTATTCAAAGACTGATAAACCCTGACATAGTCCACTTCAAACCTGATTGGAAACAGCGTTTTTTCAGGATCACCACCATTTGAACCAAGTGCAAGGTTAAGGAGTAAATACTGAGGATTGATAAATGGATTTGTGCCGTCAGCATTAATAGTCTGACTGAGCGGGCATGCATTTAGTAACTCGTCGTCCAGATAAAGATTGATTGAATCTTTGGTCCAATCCATTCTCCAGATATGAAACTTTCTAACCCAATCATTATCTTTTGAAGTAAATTCTGCAAGAGGCCTCTTCTCACCATCCCATTTTGCAACTGACCGTTGACTGGTCCCCCATGCAACATTGGCTAGGATAGTAGGAGTGTTTTTAATTCTGTAAAACTCCATCAGATCTATTTCTCCATTCGATGGCCATGGATTGATCGTCCCCAATGTCCATATTGCCGGCCATGCCCCCATTGCAGTATCAATTCTGGCCCTGATTTCGAACCTGCCATACAGCCATTGTTTTTTCCCACGCGTATTTATACTGGCAGAAGAATAAAGTACTTTTTTTCTACTGTTTTTCCAGTTTGTACTGACTGAATCATATTTGGGATTATTAAATTGTTCCCTGCGTCCCTCAATAAGCAGCACACCATTTACACAATTTGCATTATCAGACTGATACCATTGAATCTCCTGATTACGCACAAAACCCATTTCATATCTCCAGTAGGCAGAATCCGGTTTTCCTTTGTAATTAAATTCTTCATTCCAAACCAGTTTCATTCCTTTAATTTCTTTAGGACTATTTGAATCAGGTTTATAAGGATCAGAATTCTGGGCAAAAACTGATATAGAGATGATAATTAATAAGGATGCAAATAGTGTTTTTGCTTTCATGATTTTTTTCTTTGACTCACTATAGTGAGGTTATTTGGTATTCAATTATTTTTAAAATTCCTTTGTGTGTAAATGGTTAATATCAAAATATTTCCCTTAATTTTGTATTCTGAAAAAATCATCCTTTTAAGAATCAATAACGTCTTAGTTTAGGATGAAGACCGTTTATATTATTTTCTATATTCACCTTATTTCCTATTAAATTTTACATTTTATAGTTTAGTAAAAAACAAATAAATCATGAGCAGTAAAACAGCCGCCGCAAGTATATCAATAATTTCTAATACTTCATTGGTTATTATGAAATTTATTGCGGGTATCCTGAGTGGATCGGTCAGCGTAATTTCTGAGGCAATACATTCAATGATGGACTTACTTGCTGCAGTGATTGCTTTTTTTGCAGTTCGCATTTCCGACAATCCTGCTGACGAGGAACATCCTTATGGACACGGAAAATTCGAAAATGTATCTGGTGTTATTGAAGCCCTCCTGATATTTATAGCTGCTATCTGGATTATATATGAAGCAATACACAAGCTTTTGATCAAAGCCCCTATTGAAAATGCCAGTCTTGGAATCATCGTTATGACTATTTCAGCCGTCACTAACTTTTTTGTCTCCAGGCACCTTTACCGGGTTGCAAAAAGAACAGATTCAATAGCATTGGAAGCAGATGCACTTCATTTAAAAACAGACATTTATACATCTGCAGGTGTTGCAGTTGGGCTTATTTTAATTTGGATTACAGGAATTCGGATCATTGACCCAATTGTTGCTATTTTAGTAGCTCTCCTCATATTAAGAGAGTCTTATGAGTTATTGAACCGTGCTTATAAACCATTGCTAGACACTGCAATATCTGATAAAGAACTAAAGGTTATTGAAAAGTGTATTCACGAGAGCAACTATACCTATCATGATCTGAAATCAAGACAATCGGGAAGGCAACGTTTCATAGAATTCCATTTAGAAATGCCTGGAGATGTCCCCCTAAAGAATGCTCATCAAAAATGCGATGAGATAGAAGATTTGATCAAAACTAAGATTTCGCATATCAATATCCTTATTCATGTCGAAACACATGATTAAAATGATCAGATAATCCCAGTAAAGAGTTATGGTTTTTTATTAGAAACTGTTTGAGTTTGGTTTTTTCTTTTGCCCGTAGGGCATTAATGAAAATAGAAAAGCAATTCCACCTCCCATTTTGCCCGTAGGCATTAACATTAATGGATAATCACCTAAGGGAAAAGATAAATGATAAAGATCTCTTTCTTGATGCTTAATTCCTGAAAAAATTTAACCAGTTTCTTTACTTATTTTGTTCTTCGCTTCAGTTTTTAAAAGAGAAAGGTGTTTTTTAACAATAGCCCATACCATAGAAGAATCAACAGCATCATAAGCATGAATTAATCTGTTACGAAAGCCTACAATCTTGCGTGCATTTTCAAGACTTTCTTCCGGATGGAGAATCTCGAATTTATTTACAACCTCATCAATAATCCCCAATTGTCTTTCAACTGCACTTTGCGTCTTAAGATCATTAACAAAATCATTGTAGTTTTTAATTGATTGCGTGAAATCTTCAATTAATTCAATAGCTTGAATAATATCAGACAAGTATTTTAGACCTTTTTCCGTCATAAATCAATACTTTAGTTGAATCAATACTCTTTCTTAAATAGGGATTACGAATGGAAGAATCTGTTAGCATGTCAACTTTTCTGTGGAAGAAGAGTTCGAATGAATCCCATAGGGAAAGTAATTTCTCACCTCTCTCAATAGGATCAGGATCATCAATTTCTACAAGTAAATCAATATCACTTGAATTAACATCAAATTTATCAGTTGTTGAAGAACCAAATGCATACAAATACCTTACCTTGTGATTTTTACACAAAGTTCTAAAATCAGATTTCTGTTTTGATATTTCTTCCTTAATAATCATAATTCAAAGATACATATTTTATTACACTAAATCGTATGAATAAATGGTGCCAGGCACCATTTATTCATGAAATAATTAAAAAAAAATATCCTTACATTTGTAGGGAGGTATTATTGCTTATGCAATAAGAGCGGGATGTAGCGCAGCCTGGTAGCGTGCGTCGTTCGGGACGACGAGGTCGCAAGTTCGAATCTTGTCATCCCGACTTTGGTGGTATGATAATCAGTGTGCTAATAATATTTTGCACCGATTTTGCACCAAATAGTATATAAAAGGAATTGGATTATTTTCTAATTCCTTTTATTTTAAAAGAACAAATTGACCTAACCTTACTGGAAAACCTGTCCAAAAGTGGATAAATGGATAAATGGGGTCAGTCTTGGGGTGACCCCAATAATCTCGTTTTCACTAATCTTTTTCATGCGTTTTATGAGATTTCAAATGCTTTGCTTTTATTGATACTTAAAAGTTTCTATAATGAGCGTACTAATATCTTTACATGTATTTGCGTTCATTATACCTAATTTTTCAATCAATCTTGTTTTATCCACACATCTTATTTGATCAACGACGAGCTGCCCGTCTTTGCCCTTAAAATGACAATTAAGTCTTGTAGGATATGGTTTAATTGTGCTGGTCATAGG
>Ga0209538_1002095_pt1 | contig 10301 bp, 8 predicted proteins | sample BarGraNGADG00211_2_FD_184492 | JGI IMG/M metagenome (GOLD analysis project Ga0209538, IMG submission 184492) | Arctic peat soil microbial communities from Barrow, Alaska - Barrow Graham LP Ref core NGADG0004-211 (SPAdes) (version 2) | ecosystem: Environmental > Terrestrial > Soil > Wetlands >... | reverse complement strand
CTCCTGTTGGTCAGCCGAATGGTTCCGTCGTAAGTCCCATTCTCGCTGGTCACAGGGGCATTCGTGCGTCACGACCCGCCCCGACCAGCGACCTCGTCGGCGGATCCAGGTTCAGTCGTGGACGAGACGCAGTACCCGGGCGGACTCGCCGCTCCCGGTGAGGTCCACGCGGAGCGTTCCGGACGTCTTGTCCCAGATGGTTGGCCAGGTCGGCAGCATCGTCGGGAACACCGGTTCGATGACTACGCGGTTCCCGGCAAGATGGGGCAGCGACAGGTCCACCATCGCGGCGGAGTCCGATCTGTTCCATGCGAACACGAGGGTTTCCGTCTTGCCAACGCTCGCCAGAGAAACGAACGGGTCGGTCCAGGCGGGAAGGCCGGTGGGCCAGGCCGGCACGGCGGAGGCGTGCTGGCCGAGCACCCGGTGGTAGACGCTCGTGGCCTCGCGGACGATGGCCATCTGGTGCTCGTCGAGCTTGTCGAGGTTGCCCGACAGGTACAGCCGGCCAGACAAGCCGGTGACCAGGGTGAAGGCGATCTGCTCGTCGGTCATCTCCGACTGTGGGTAGGCCCAGTTGCCGGCCTGCTCGGGTACGAGTGCCATCGGTGCTCCGGCGGCGATCGTGGGGTACAGCCGGTAGTCCTGCTGGTCGGAGGTGGACTGTAGGTCATAGCGGGTCAAGATCGCCTGGTCCATCCGCTGCGCACCTGACGAGCACGCCTCAAAGATGACGTCGGGGTGACGCTCTCGCAGCGACTCGAACCAGGCGAGGTGGGCCCGTGTATGGTCGAGAAGGCCCTCGCCCGCGCCGGCGGCTCCCGCGTCGTCGGGGCCCGTACCCGGCGTGACGTTGTAGTCCCACTTGAAGTAGCGCGCACCGTACTGACCGACGAGGCGGTCGAAGACCGTGTCGAGGTAGTGGCGCGCCGCGGGGCTTCTCAGGTCGAGGAAGTACCTGTCGTGCTCGACGATCCGGGCCCCGAGTCGGTGCATGAAGCACTCCTCCGCCAGGACGCCGGCCACCGGGGAGCGCACGCCGATGACCTCGGGCTCGACCCATAGGCCCGGGCGCATTCCCGCGTCGTGGATGTATTGCAGGACCCCGGTCAGGCCGAGCTCCCCGAAGCGGCTGTGCGAGGCTTCCCATGCTCCGACGCTGGGCCACCAGTCGCCGTCGTCGTCGTACCACCCGGCGTCGATGCAGAAGCACTCGGCGCCGGCCGCTTGGGCAGCGTCGATGAGGGGCAGTAGTCGTTCGGTGGACGGATCGCCCATGAGGGCGTTCATGTAGTCGTTGAAGATCAGGGGTGAGGCAGCGTCGGCGGTCGTGGGGATGTGGGAGCGGCGCCGGTGGGCGGTCAGCTGCGCGATCGCGCCGGTCAGGTGCTGATCGCTGAGCGCGACGGATGCCGGGACGGTCGTGAATGTCGCACCCGGCGCCAGCCGGGTGGCCCAGCCGTGGTGCAGCTCGGTGGGGCCGGTCAGTTCGAGCGTGAATGGATCGCGCACGTCCTGGGAGTTGACCTCCCACCGCCACGGGCCGTTGTTCTCCAGCTGCCAGGCGAGGGCCCGTCCCGTGCCGGGGTTCTCCAGAGCTGCCACCGGCACGAATTCGCCCGAGGACCATGTCGAGGTCCCGGTCAGCGCTAGCGAGCCGCGAGCCGGCTGGTGGTGGAACGTGGGGTTCATATCCGGCAGTCCTGCGGGGCCGGTCAGCGCTGTCGCCGACCAGCGGTTCTCGGTGCACCACTCGTTGCGCGCCGTCCATAGCTGCGTACCGTCGGGGTCTCCGAGGAAGCCAGCGAGCCCCGACAGGCCCACGGTGCCTACTGCCAGCAGCGTAACGTGATCAGGCCCGTCGTTCCGCACGCTGGTCACGACGCGGTAGGCGTCGACGCCGTCGAACCGTTCGAGCCGCGTGACGACTGTCAGCCCGAGCGCCTCGTCGTGCTGCTCGACCGTGAGGACGTCTAGCCCCTCGAGCGTGGACTGCTGGTGTGCGACGTAGCGAAGGCGCCGCCCGATCTGCGACCGGTCGGTTCGCATGCTGTGCAGCGCCCGCCCTTCTGCCACGGCGAGGATCTCGACCGCGGCCGCGACGACACTTCTGCCAGTCGTCCGGTCGGAAAGGTTCGGCAGCAGTGAGCAGGAGACCGCCACGGGGGTGGACGGGGTGTAGCTCAGGTACAGCGGGTGCGCTGATGAGCCCCAGGTGAACGTGGTCATGTGCGGGCGTCCTAGGTGGTAGAGGTGCCGCGAATCGTCGACGTCGACGTCACGCGGCCTGTGATAGACGATCATCACGATGTCGCGCCTGCACGTCAAGGACCGGCGCGACGCGTCTGCTGCGCGTGCTGACGCACGGCTCGCCGTGATGCTAATGCTGGCGCGCGCACAACCTCCGGGGACCCACAGGAGTTCACCTGACGTGCAGAATCGCGTGACTCACGATCGATACCCAAGCGTTACCGAACCGGCAGTGGTCAGCCGCTTGACAGCATCCGGGCTCAACTCCATGATGTTATACGTTCATCACACAGGCCGTTCCCGGTCTGAGGCTCGCGGTCGCCGGCGCTGGTGCCGGTGCGGGCACCCGAGGTCGTTCAACGGCGAAACCTCACGGAGGGCACGACATGAAGAAGTTCCTGAGGGTGGTCGCCGGCTTGGCTGCCGCCTCGTTGCTGGTGGCGGGTTGCTCAAGCTCTACGGGCGCGGCCAAGCAGACCAAGACGCTCGAGCTGTGGACGGCGTGGACCGAGGGCGCGGACACCGCCAACGCGAGCACGACGATGATCAAGAAGTTCGAGCAGGACACCGGCTACACGGTGCATCAGACGAACTTCACCTACGACATGCTGCACGACAAGCTGATCGCCTCGGCCGCGGGCAAGAACCTGCCCGACGTCGTGTGGGGTCTGCCCGAGTACGTCGGCGAGTTCGCCAAGATGGGCATCCTCGCCGACCTCACCTCCGCGTGGAGCAGTTGGAGCGACGCTTCGAAGGTCAGCGACTCCGTCAAGCAGGCGATGAGCTTCGACGGCAAGGTCGTCGGTTTCCCGTACGAGACGACCGTGCGCGCCTACCTGGTGCACGACAATCTGCTCTCTAAGGCTGGCGTCACCGCGCCGACCACGTGGGATGGCGTGGTCGCGATGGGCTCGAAGGTGCAAGATGCGACCGGCGTCTCGGCGTACGGCGTGGCAGGCACCGGGGTGCGCTCGCCGCAGGAGTTGATGGTGTACCTGGCGCAGGAGGGGCTGGCCGTCGCCGACAAGACCGGCAACGGATACAAGAACACCTGGAAGGACGACCCGGCCAAGCTGAAGAAGGCGGCCGAGGTCTTCCAGTTCTACGTCGACGCGCTGAAGAGCGGTGCCGTGAGCTCCAACTCCCCGACGTATGGGTGGGAGCAGACGGACGAGAATTTCGCGACCGGTCTGACCGCCACCTACGTCACCGGCAACTGGTTGGCGGAGCGGGAGACGACCAACAAGGACACCATGTCCGACATCTCGGTCCACCCGATCCCCTACCCGTCGGACGGCCATCCCGCCACCTACCTCGAGTCCAAGCCGATGTTCGTGATGGCGACCTCGAAGAACCTCGACGGTGCCACGAAGCTGTCCGAAGCGTTCGCCTCGACCGAATGGCAGAAGGCCGCGTTCCCGGACCGGTCCGCTCTCAAGGACGTGTCGACGGACTCCAAGTGGAGCAAGGACTTCCACGCGCTGATGGACACCGGCGTCACCTTCCCGCCCGTCACCCTCTCCGGCGTGACTCAGGGCATGATCGACGCCCTGGCCCGGGTGCTCCAGCAGCACGAGACCCCCGAGGCGACGGCCGGGTGGCTGTCCGACCAGATCAACGCATCGCTGGAGAAGTCCGGCGACCTCGCAACGAGCTGAGGGTCGGTCAGCGCACCTAAGGAGTCAAGCAGTGGCGGCAGGTAGGGAGGTGCGGGCCGGAGCCGTCTCACGACGACGGTCCGACACACGGTTCGCCTGGTCGGCGATGGCACCGGCGTGGGTCTTCCTGGTGGCTTTGATCGGGTACCCGCTCGTGCTGGTGGTCCTCGACGCCTTCAGTCACGTCAACCTGATCAAGCCGACCGTCGGCGGTTTCGCCGGCCTGGACAACTTCGCCCAGGTCGTGTCCGACCCGCACTTCCCCGCTGCCGTCGGTCACACCCTCGTGTGGACGGTCGGGTCCGTCGTCGGCGAGTACGCGGTCGGGCTCGGTTCGGCCCTGTTGCTGAACCGACCCGTTCGCGGCCGAGGGGCGTTCCGCGCCCTGACGTTCATCCCCTGGCTCGTCCCGATCATCGTCGCCGGGATGACCTGGTCGTGGATGCTCAACCCCGACTTCGGCATCGTCAACAGCCTCCTGGTCAAAGGAGGGCTGGTGGACCAGCCGATCAACTTCCTGGGCGACGCCACCTGGGCCATGCCGACGGTGATCTTCGTCAACGTCTGGCGAAGCTTCCCCTTTTACACGATCTCGTTCCTCGCCGCCCTGCAGGCCGTGCCCGAGGAGCTCTACGAGGCCGCGCAGATCGACGGCGCCTCGCCGTGGCGGCGGTTCCGCTACGTCACGTTTCCGGACCTGCGCTCGGTCTCGCTGATCATCGTGTTCATCCACGTCATCTGGACCTCCGTGAACTTCGACTTCATCTGGGTCATGACCCAGGGCGGTCCGAACTACGCGACGATCACGTTGCCGATCCTGATCTACCGGTACGCGATGCAGCAGTTCGACGTCGGCATGGCCTCGGCCCTGTCGACCCTGATGCTCATCGGGACGTCCCTCGTCTTCGTCGTCTACTACCGATACCGGCGCAAGCTCAGCGAAGAGATCTTGGGGTAGCAGTGCCATGAAAATCCGCACCTACCGCCGGGTGACCCACGCGGTCATCTACGTGCTCCTGGCGATCTTGGTCGTCTACTGCCTGTTCCCCTTCGCATGGATGGTGATCTCGTCCCTCAAGCCGATCGACGAGATCAGAATGCGAGTGCCGACCTTCACCATCCACCGGCCCACCCTGGACAACTTCGTGAACGTCCTGGTGGAACACAACTTCACCACCTACATCCGCAACAGCTTGGTGGTCTCGCTCGCGGCATGTGCTTTGTCGCTGGCGATCAGCCTGCTGTCCGGATACGTGTTCAGCCGCTTCTACCGGCGCCGAGCGGTGAAGTATACTAACTTCTTCATGCTGGTCTCGCAGATGATCCCCGGCGTGCTGCTGCTCGTGCCGCTCTACATCACGATGCGCAAACTCGGCATCCTGGAGTCGAAAATCTCGCTAATCCTCGCGTACACCACGTTCGTGATCCCGCTGTGCACCTTCATGCTGTCCAGCGCCTACGACTCGATCCCCGCCTCGCTCGAGGAAGCGGCGGTGCTGGACGGCTGCGGCCGACTGGAGACCCTGCGACGGGTGATCCTTCCGATCATGGTGCCGAGCATCGTCTCAGTCGGCCTGTACGCGTTCATCAACGCCTGGAACGAGTTCATGTTCGGCTACGTTTTCATCTCCCAGGACGCCAACCGGACCATCACCCCAGCGATTATGCTATTCAAGGGCGCGAACTCGATCAATTGGGGCGGACTGATGGCGGCATCCGTGATCGCCGTGCTCCCGGTCGCGCTTATCTTCCTGTTCCTGCAGCGCTACTTCATGTCCGGACTGATGAGCGGGGCGGTGAAGGGTTGACGACGAGCTCGACCCAGCCGTCAACGGCGCTGTGAGCACGTTCGCTCAGCGGCCGACGATCGCGGACGTCGCCACGGCCGCGGGCGTCTCGACGGTCACCGTCTCCCGGGTGATCGAAGGGTCCCGTCGGGTCGCGGCTTCCACCCGGGAACGCGTCGAGGCCGCGATGCGCCAGCTCGGCTACTTCGGCAACGCGGCGGCGACCCAACTCGTCTCCGGTCGAGCCCGCACGCTGGCCGTGGTCACCTCCAGCACCGCCGATTTCGGCTACGCGTCCACGATCTCCGGGATCGAGCAGCGGGCGCGCCAGCAGGACATGGCCGTCCTGATCGCCGTGATCGAGGGCGGCGAGCCGCAAGAGGTCACCAAGACTGTGAGCACCGTCGCGTCCCACGCTCTCGCTGGGGTCATCGTGATCGACTACGACCTGGCCGCGCACTCCGTCCTGCCGGAGCTGCCGGGCTACCTTCCGGCAGTCGGCACCACCGCCCCACGCGGCGGTCGCGCAGCAGTCCGGCCATTCGTGTCGTTCGACGACTATGAAGGCGCGAGTCTGGCCGCCCAGCACCTGGTCAGCCTTGGCCACCGTTCGATCTTCATGATCGCCCAGCCGACGAATGACCCGGAGGACCAGCGGTCACGGGCCGTGATGGAGGTGCTCGACGCGGCGCACCTGCCGCACTACCCGGTCATCCGATGTCCTGACTGGCGGCCCGAGTCGGGGTACGCGGCCGCGGCGGAGCTGCTGCGCTCCTACGACAACCAGATCACCGCGATCGCGTGCGCGAACGACGAGATCGCCGGGGGTGCTCTGCGCGCGATCCACGATGTGGGACTGTCCGTTCCTGAGGACATCTCGGTCGTCGGCTTCGACGACGGCCCGATGGCCGCCTACTTGCTTCCCTCCCTCACAACGGTGCGCCAAGACTTCGTCCAGCTCGGCCAGAGCGCCTTCGACCTGCTGCTACGAGTGATCGCTGGCGGCGACGTCGTCTCCGGTACCGTCGCATCGCCCGTGCTCGTCGTGCGTGAGTCGACGGCTCCGCCGAACCCGGCGCGTGGGCTCGGGCTGACCAGCGCGGCCTGGCCTTCCTGAGTCGGGGCTTCCGACCAAGGGTCATCCGATGCGACTGGCCCGGATCCTGAGTAGCCCGACTTTGGTCACGATCGGGGTCTCCCGCTGACGGCAGGGTCCTGACCTGCGGGTTCGTCGGTGGCGAGCGGCGGATTGGGGGCTCTTCGCGGTTGGGCGTGGAGTTGGGCGGCGGGGCCGGGTAGTGAAGGACTCGTGGCCTTGGGCTGAGATGGGTGTTGCGAAGACATCCACCAGGACAAGGACCACGAGTCGTGAGCGAGCCTACGGTCTCGCAGCGTGATGCTGCGAGCACCCTTTTCAACCTGCCCGGATACCGTGTCATCGATGCGATCGACACGGCGAGCGGTGGCCGGCGAGTACTGATCGTCTCGACCGAACCGCCGGGGTGTCCGGCGTGCGGGGTGATCTCGACCCGGGTCCATCAGCGCACCCGCCAACGCGTGCGGGATGTCCCGGTCGCGGGCGCGGTGGAGGTCGTCTGGTGCAAGCGGCGGTGGATCTGCGCCGAAGACCTCTGCACGAAGGCGACGTTCGCCGAGGCCACGATGCAGGTCCCGGCCCGGGCGAGGTCGACCAGCCGGTTGCGTCACGCCCTGGTCGTTGCGGTAGTGACCTCCGGCCGGGCCGTCAGTGAGACCGCTCGCGCGCACGGGGTGTCGTGGTGGGCGGTCCAGTCGGCCCTGACCGCGGCACTGCTCGTGCTGCCCGAGGTCTGTGACACCGTCGGGACGCGGTTGGGCATCGACGAGCACCGCTACCGGTCGGTGAGGTACTTCCGCACGCCCTCGGGCGGGTGGTGGCGGTTCGAGCCTGGGGGCACCTCCCGCTCGCGGGGGAGGATGTCCACGATCGTCGACGTCACCACGGGGCAGGTGTTGGGTGTGGTCGACGGCAGGGACAGCGCCGGCGTCGGTGCCTGGCTCGCGGCACGGCCGGCCCGGTGGCTCGAGCAGGTGGAAGTTGTCGCGATCGACCCGTCCGCGGCGTTCCGCAAGGCGCTGCGCACCCACCTGCCGCGAGCGGCCGTCTCAGTCGACCCGTTCCACCTGGTCAAGCTCGCAGGCGACACCGTGACCGCGGTCCGTCAGCGGTTGTCCCGCGACCACAAGGGTCGCCGCGGGCGGCTGGTTGACCCGTTCGCCGCGTTCCGCAAGCTCCTGCTGCGCGGCGCGGACACCCTGTCCGAGCGCGGCTGGGACCGCCTCGAGCAGGTCCTACGGACCGACGACCCGACCGACGAGCTCGGCGCCGCGTGGGGCATCAAGGAACAGCTGCGCCGGCTGCTGAAGACCACCACCCTGGCCGACGCCCATGAGGCGAAGATGCTCCTCGGGCACTACGTGATGGTTGCCGACATGCCCGAGGCCGACCGGCTGTGGAACACGATCTGCGCCTGGTGGGCCGAGATCGAGGTCCTCATCGTCACCGGCGTCACGAACGCGCGGACCGAGGCCGCGAACACCGAAATCAAACACCTCAAACGGACCGGACGCGGCTTCAGGAACTCCGACAACTACCGGGCCCGTATCCTCCTTGTCAGCGCCGCCAGGAGCGCGGCGTGAACACTCAGATCAGCACACCTCCACGCCCAACCGCGAAGAGCCGAAATGGGGCGGTGGCGCGTTCGCCAACTACGTCGCGTTCTTCAAGGACCCGTTCGTGTTCGACTCCGTCTGGTTGACGATGCGACTGGCCTTGCCGGCCGCGCTGTTCAACGTGCTGGCCTCGATCCCGATGGCCTTCAAGCTCCGCCACCGCTTCCGGGGCAGGAAGCTCCTGACGACCCTGCTGGTGCTCCCGATCACGCTGGGCACGGTGCTTACGGCCCAGGGCTTGTTGATCTTTGCCGGCCGGCAGGGCTGGCTCAACAGGTTCCTGATGCAGATAGGGCTGATCGATCAGCCGCTCACCCTGGTGAACAACTACTTGGGTGTCTTCTTCTCGCTGGTCATCTCAGGGTTCCCGTTCGCCTTCTTGCTCATCTCGTCGTACCTGTCGGGGATCGACCCGTCGATCGAGGCAGCGGCGAAGACCATGGGTGCGGACTGGAAGCAACGCTTCCGACGGGTGATCCTTCCGTTGTTGGCGCCGGGGCTGGCGACCACCTTCATCCTGACGTTCGCTCTCGCCTTCAGCGTCTTCCCCTCGGCCCGACTCGTCGGTGACGCCATGGGCTCGACCCGTGTGATGGCACTGATGGCTTACCGGGCCTTCGGCGAGCAGACCGACTATGGGATGGCGGCGACGATCGCGATCATGATGGGCCTCATCGAACTGGTCGTCATTGCCGTCGTACTGCTGTGGCGCTCGTTCCTGTACAAGGGCTCAACCGGAGGCAAGGGCTGATGGCCACGCAGACAGCACCGAGCGGCACCCCTGGGGCGAACGTGTCCTTGCCCCAGACCCGCAACAAGAAGAGGGGCGGCGCTCGCGCGCCCGGCGAACGCTCGCTCATAGCCTCCCCCACGACGTGGTTCGTGTGGGCCGGGGCAGCGGCGTTCTTCATCTTCCTGATCGGCATCCTCGTCAGCGTCGTGGTGGACTCACTCCGCAAGCCGTGGTTCAACACGTGGCTCCCGCAGAACTTCACCACGAGCTGGTACGCGGGCGCCTGGGACCGCTTCGGCATGACGCACATCATCGGGGTCACCCTGCTGGTCGCGGTGACGGTGATCGTCGTCGCCGTCCTCGTCGGAGTGCCCGCGGCCTACCTGCTCGCACGCCGGGACTTCCCTCTCAAGAAGACCATCACCCTGCTGTTCCTCCTGCCGGTCCTGATGCCACCCATCACCTACGGCATCCCATTGGCCACGGTGATGTACAACGTCGGGCTGGGGCGCACGCTGGCCGCGGTGATCCTGGTGAATCTGGTGCCGTCGATCCCCTTCGTCATCATGACCATGACGCCGTTCATCGAGCAGATCGACCCGGCGATCGAGAACGCAGCGCGGATGTCCGGCGCCAGCATGCGGAAGGTCTTTACGAAGATCCTTTCCCGCTGCTGGTGCCGGGTGTCCTCGCGGCCTCGATCCTGGTGCTGGTGCGCACGGTGGGGATGTTCGATCTCACCTTCCTGGTGTCGGGCCCCCAGTCGGACACCCTGGTCGTGGCGATCTACCGTGCGATGACCGCTGCCGGGGGCGGTGAGGCTCGCCAGCTCATCTCGTCCATGGCCGTGGTCTATACGGTCACGATGATGGTCATCCTGATCATCGCCCTGAGATTCGTGAGCCCGACCCAGCTCGTCGCCCGGGTCAAGGAGTCCCGGGAGGACTAGAAGTCAGCCACCTCAGCGCACCCCAGCCCTAGCAGGTCCAGCAGGAGTGTTGCGACAAGCACTGGAACCCACCCGGCGCCAGAGGGTCAAGATTCGCTCGGCATTGGCAGCAAGCGGCGCTAGAGTCCGCGGCATGACACAGAGCACCGAGTACGACGAAGGATTCGGCCCACGACCAAACAGACTGACAATTGCGGAAGTTGCGAAGAGTG
>Ga0209538_1002090_pt1 | contig 10304 bp, 15 predicted proteins | sample BarGraNGADG00211_2_FD_184492 | JGI IMG/M metagenome (GOLD analysis project Ga0209538, IMG submission 184492) | Arctic peat soil microbial communities from Barrow, Alaska - Barrow Graham LP Ref core NGADG0004-211 (SPAdes) (version 2) | ecosystem: Environmental > Terrestrial > Soil > Wetlands >... | reverse complement strand
TATCGATTATGCAATCAAATAGCTGGACATTCCACAAGCATTTATTTGCTCGGGATTTTGATAGAGATGAATGGGATCAAATTGATAATTTTTACAATAAAGCAGCTTTACTAGACAAGGCAATTGCCTATAATAGCACGGCATTTGGTAATGATGTTGAACAAATAAGAGTGAATAAACAGCGCGTATTGGCAGATATTGTAGTTGAACTGTTAAACAAAACGAATGCAGAGACAGATATGCCAAAATTACTTAATGATTTTAATGAAAAAACAAAGGCATTTGATGAGGTTTATATGAGCAAACAAGTCGAATTTGTGTACAGACCGCAGAAGCCAGTTGATGATGCGAAAATGTATCTTGAAGATTTGCCTATTATATCGAATTCAAATGTTGGTGCTAAGTTAAAAAAGTTAGCTGGAGTATATAAAAAATGACAACACAATCTAAATAAATATAAAAAATAATTAAAGAAAGATAAAAAATAAAAATTATAACCAAGATTACTTGTCGCGGAATTTTAAAAGTTTCTCTTAAAATATAAAGGGAGGAAAATGGATTACCGGAAAACATACACAAATTATAAAAGACCGCCATTGTCTCCGCCGCCGTACCTTTTCGGTGTTGTTTGGCCTATTCTCTACATCTTAATTATCATCTCTTTCGGATTTGTATTTTGGCAAGTTTTGCGTGGAAATATCAGCGAATCTTTGGCTATTCCATTTGTCATTAATCTTGTTGCCAACGGCTTATTTACTTATTTCCAATTCAAACTGAAAAATAATTTCTTAGCTACTTGCGACATCATTATCATCCTTTTTACTATAATTTTTACCATGTTCATCATCTGGCCGTATCATCACTGGGTAACATACATGCAAATCCCTTATCTTGTTTGGGTTGCCTTTGCTACTTACCTTCAAATCGGCGTCACGGTTCTCAATAAGAATAAGCAATAATCACGCTTAATATTTTTTCATTTACTTTAATATCTTTATCTTTATATTTATATTTATTTTCTCCTAACCCACCTTCTTCTCTTAACCCACCTTTTAACTTAACTCCCATATTAACTTACTTCCTAGACGATATTCTATTATTCAATAGAACATTAGAATAAGATATCTAATATTCGCTGAAATTGCTTTGCTATTATAGAATATTAAAATAAGAATTCTAATATTCGCTGAAATTGCTTTGCAACTATAGAACATTCAAATATCATCTCGGTGGTGTATAATAAGTATGTAGCCATGCGGTAACTTGTCTCGGAATTTTTCTAGAAAGAAAAATATGAACAGCCCAGAAGGAAAAGATATTGATGCGTTGCTTGCGGAATTTGAAGCCAGTAATTCGGTTGATAAATTAGAACCTCCTCAGGTTCTCGAACTTGAGGCAATAAAAGACAAGCTCTCAAGCGTTGAAGAAGACATTCCAGTTCCGGAGGATCTCTCTGAATATCCTGAAGCAATAAGTCAGTATTTTCTTGATCATATTGGGGATGAGGATTTGAAAGTAAATATTGTGATCAGCCCTCTTGAAGGGCATCCGGATAGATCAAGCATTTTGACTCAAATTGCGATGAAACTTAGAAATGGTATTTTTGAATATTTCGGCGAACAAATCAAACAAGCGGGAGAAGATAAAATACCAGACATTAAAATAATAATCGGAGAACCGGCTGAAAATGTGAGATATGCTGAAGTAAATCCAACTCTCCAAAAAATAACAGTAATTTTAGAAAGACATTCGGGACGTATTAATATTGATTTAATTAATTCATCAAATACTCTACCTGACAAAGCTAGTGAGAAAGAAGAAGGCGATCCTCATGACAGATACGCTATGCATGGTCAGGGCATGGTTAAAAAAGCCAAAGCAACTGTTGAGAAAGATGGTTTGGTAGAAGTGAAAAATAATTTATTTGCGATAAAAGGGGAAAGTAATTCTGGTGGAAAAACTATCGCATATGAGGATGTGATCGAAATTGATTTTGACTTGCCTATAGCGGTTTAGCCCATTAGAAGTGGTAGCGCCCTAGGGGATGGTTCCCTTTTACTCTGAAGATTAGGCGATTGTGTAAATTGGATCAGAATACTGATCGCGGAAATTTCTGACGAAATTATGGCTATGCGCGGAAATTTCTGACGAAATTATAGCCAAGCAGTAACTTGTCGCAGAAATTTTTCTGTAGAAAAATTATAGAATGAACGTAAAATCTCTAAAATATGTACTAGGTGAATTAGCATTTCATATTGTTTATTGGTTGGTTGGGGTTGGAGTTATTTGGGGTTTAATTTTGCTTTGTCAGGAAAAGTTTAACTATCGTGTTGACTGGTTTACGGCATTAATATGGTCGATTGTACCCGGATATATTTGGTTTATAATCGGGACACTTTTGTTGTGGCAAGATGATAAGATTACTACTGGCCGCAAAGCCATCTCTGTCGCCGTGGCAAAATTATTTAATGAAAAATAATCCTTTTGTATAAAACCTATCTTTAGAGTAAAATTAAAATAGTTAGTCATTAAGGAGAAAAATGTCTGAATATTACAATTCACAGCGAGTAAAAAATTTATACGAATCAAAGAATCCAGAACCATTTAAATTATCACGATCAAAAATTGATTTGTTTTTGGATTGTCCGCGATGTTTTTATTTGGATCGAAAATTGGGAGTCGGTCGGCCGCCAGGATTTCCATTTTCCTTGAACTCAGCCGTTGATCACCTTCTTAAAAAAGAATTTGATATTCACCGAGCCAAGGGGGAGAAGCATCCGTTGATTGAAAAATACGGTGTGGATGCGCGGCCGGTCGCGCATGAAGAATTGAATAAATGGCGGGAAAATTTTGTTGGAGTTCAGTTTTTTCACAAGCCGACAAATTTAATTATTACTGGTGCGATTGATGATCTTTGGATAAACAGTCAAGGTGAGTATATTGTGGTTGACTATAAAGCGACCAGTAAAGACGAGGAAATTACCTGCTTGGATAAAGAATGGCAAGACGGGTACAAGCGGCAGATGGAAATATATCAGTGGTTACTTCGTCAACAAGGACTAAAAGTTTCTGATACGGGTTATTTTGTCTATTGTAACGGTAAAACTGACTGCGAAGCTTTCGACGGTAAGTTGGAATTTGATTTGACCTTGATTGCGTACAAAGGTGACGATAGTTGGGTTGAAAAAACCATAATAGAGGCTCATAAATGTCTTTGTTTGGATGAAATTCCGGATTCTGGTGCAGATTGTGACTATTGTAATTATATTAAATCGGTTAATACTAAAACTGATAAATGAATTTAAGATCAATAAATTGACCGCTAAAATTTTTCTAGGAAAAAATATGAAAATTCAAAATAGGGATCCACGACTTGAAACATCAGGAAAAATTATTGGTTTTTATAAAAGAGAATTTTTTGTGTTGTGATTTTATCTTGAAATTATCACGCAAAAGAAGTAAAATGTATTTGGATACTTTGGTGGAGGTGGATACATGGATGGGGGAATGACGGTTGCGCATGCTTGTAGACAGATTAGATCAGATATCGCTCGATTCATTTGTATTCTACGCGACGAAAGAATGACTAAACTTGCCAACGCGGTCGAATCTGCTCAAGATGGTATTAAGTGTCAAGTCGACACCGATAAGCAACACCAAGAACATGGGGAACTTTCTACACTCAAGGGTGAATGCATGAGTGTCATCCACAAGAATAGTAAGTTAGCCGTAATTTATTACGGCAAAGTTGATTGGAAAGAGTAACTGCGGCCGGACACTATGTCCGGCCTTTTTAAAAAAATAATACAACAAACCCCCGGATTGCGCCGGGGGTGCTCGAAATTCGTGGGGTTAAAGATTGGCGAGTATCTTTCTTGTTGCCCTGGAGTGTTCAGCGTTGATCTGTCTGGATTCGAGAAGTCTATCGATCAGTTCGATCAGGTGGTCTTTGTACCCAGGTATGGCGGCTTCGACACATGATCTCATCAAGTTAGCTGGAATACCAGACACGACATCATTCTGAGCGGAAGCTAGAATAATCAGCATCACAATTCGGCCGGTATAGTTCATGATGTTTTGAAGGTCGCGTTCAACATCTGGATCGGGCTCTTTGTCATGTAGTTTTTGAAGAAGATTAATCTCCAACCTAAGGTGAGTGACTAATGAAGAAAGTCTATCGGTTTCAACCAAGGCGCCGGCGATACTCTCCAAACTTTCGATTGGCTTGCCATTTACTAACGGCAAACCGAGATTGGTTTGAAGCTCCCGGCTCCCCGGAAATGAAGCGATCAGCTCATTAAGTATTTCCTCGAAATTGAATAGCTTCACTACAATTCCTCCTTGTTCAAACCAAAACACTGTTAATATAGTATACTATTTTTTCACAAATGTCAATCATGTGACCCAATTTCAGTAAAGTATGCATGCATTGACTTATCTTAATATTTATAGTAGTATAATATGTCCTAGACAAACGGACATACACCTACTATGGCGCCATCAGCGCCAAATACAAAAGAGGGAGGGTGTATATCATGCAGAGAAAGAGATTTTCTATCATGGTTGTACCAGAGCTTCCCCAAAGGATTCGCTCAGGATTTTCAACTGGGTTGGAGTTGTTTCTCATCATCCAGTCCCAGTTCACGTTGTCAGATAGTTAACGTTGATTTCAACTCCGGTGGTCGAAAGATCCCCGGAGTTTTTTTGTAAATAAAAAAACCGCCGGTTAATTAAACCGCGCGGTTATTAGAAGAAAATTCAAGATGTTACCAGCTGAATTCGGTGGCATTTCCTACTGGAATCTTTTTGACCAGAGTTTGGTCAAGATTGCGAATGATTATACTTGCCTGACTGGCATCGAATTGTAGATAGGCGATGTGTTTTCCATCTGGTGAAAAAGTAGCTCTGCCGGCGTTTTTTGAAATTGGTGTTTTACGCCCGCTTTTCAGATTATAGAGTACAACCTGATCGCTCTGGTATATAAGTCTTTGGCCATCAGGACTGATCTTGGGACTACTCCCGTCGAACAGATACTTAACATTGAGTGTACCCAAGTTGACAGTTTTTACCTCAACTGAATAACCAAAGTCCGGGCCTTTTAGTTCTCGTTCATGGTTCTCGTTTTCGAAGTAGATATTGCCGTTACTCTTGCAGAAACTTCCACTTATCGGCTCTGACTCAACACTGACAAGCTGGCGCACTTTTCGACTGTTAATATCAACTGCGCAAACTTTGAAGTTAGATGAGCCGATTAGGCAGTCGTTACTGGTCCAGCAAATAGGAAAAAAGTCGTAAGAAGACGGTATTCTTTTTTCTTGCCCGGACTGCAGATCCAAAAGAGTCAGTGTCCACGCTATCTTTTGACCCGATTTTTCAAACCGAGTAAAGGCAACTTTTTTGCCATTCGGGCTAGCAAAGGGCAGCATTTCGTTAAAGCAACTATCTGTGAGCGCTTTTTGCCGACCAGTGTTTATATCTAAGACATAAATCGCCCGTCGTTCTGTAGTCGAACGGAAAACCACGGTGTTGGGCAGTCGATGTCTTTGCTTGGCCGTGAGTTTGACATTCTTAGTCATGACGATTTTGCCATTTAGTGCAGCTTGTGAAGGTGCGTTGACCAGAAAGGCCCATGAAAAGCAGACAAGTAAAGCAGTACAGATCTTCGGTTTCATCAGAATTCCCCCTATATACGAAACTGATGATATTATAACTTATTTTGTTAAGATAATCAATAGTATGGATAGTTTGGCGGAACTGGTCAGCTGATTTTTGTAAAAATTATATCTTTAGAGTAGAATTAAATTAAAGAAGATTATTAAGGAGAAAAATGCAAACAAATGAAATGGAACCAATTGAGAGAGAAGAATCTAACATAGAGATGACAGACAAAGAAAAAATGGAGCGGATGCAACAACAAATCGATGGTCTTAATGCCGCTATGGCTCGGGCTAACGAGTTTTTTGAGCAACTACAAAGAATAGGTGTTTTAAATAAAGATCCTGAAAATCTTGAAGGAACCTTTACTCGAATTAATAAAAGCTAAAAAATAATCGGAAATGTAAAAATGATAACTAAAACAAAAACGACTGATAACTTATCAAACGATATTAAAAACGCACTCGTTGATTTAGGTGGGATGGCCAATTTTATTAAAGAGGGTGAAAAGGTTTTTATAAAACCGAATTTTAATACTAGTGATCCGCCGCCGGCATCTTCCGACATTGAATTTATTCGCGCCGTTTTAAAAGAAGTAAGCAAACAAAATCCTTCTCAAATTATCCTAGGTGAAGCACCAACCTTTTTTGGTAATTCTAAAAAATACTTTAAAGATAAAAATCCCCATATTTTAGAGCAAGAATTTTCAAATTTAAAGGTTATTTATCTACCAGATGAAAAATGGATTAAAAAAGATATTTCCAATGGCAAATTCTTAAAAACAGCATCAATTCCAAAAATTTTGAGTGAAGTTGATAAGATCATTTATTTGCCTTGTCTTAAAACTCACGCTTGGGCTCAATTTACCGGTGCTTTGAAGTTATCGGTCGGACTTTTAAAACCGATCCAGCGGGTGAAAATGCATTCATCACATCTCCAAGAAAAAATTGCTGAATTAAATTTGCTCGTTAAGCCAGATCTCATAATTATGGATGGTCGTAAATGCTTCATTGAAGGAGGACCATCAGAAGGCAATGTCAAAGAACCTAATGTTATTTTGGCTTCGCCAAATAGGGTAGAATTAGATATTGAAGCTGTCAAAATTATTCAAAGTTTTACAGGCAATTCTCTAGAAAATATCGATGTGCTAAATATTCCGCAAATTAAATACGCTAAGGAACTCGGAATTTTATAATACATCGATATAAATAGAAGAAATCACCAAATCAAGATGACGATCTTGATTTTTTGGTCAAAATGGAGTAAAACTAAATCAGGTTGAACCAACAATCTGGTTCTGCCCATTCAGGACGGAGGTAGGGATGTGCACTGTATATCTAAGGTAAAAGTATCCCTTGTGATTCTGTTCCTTATCTTCCTGGGCGCTAGCGTCTGGGCTCAAGCCCCGGTTACTCCAGTGGCACCGACCACGGTCGCTGTGACGCCAACTGTTATAGAGACGCCACAGCCGATCTTTGAAGAGGCGATCGATCTGGTTAACTTGCCAATGGCCGATATTATCAAGGCTTTGGGAAGCGATCCGATTGTTTCAAAGCTGATCGAGGGCAAGGGACCTACTCCTCAAATCGTGGTTCGAGGCACGACCAAAGAGATCGAGTATGCCAAGGGCATGATCTCGTATCTCGACCACCCTGTCGGATATGAGATGATCAGACTTAGCAATATCCAAACCAAGGAGTTCAGCTTGAACTTTGCGGCAAACCCTCTGATGAAGCTAGTCACTGTTGACGACATAAACAACAGGTTAGCAATCAATGGTGGCACTGCGGAGGATGTGGCAGAGATCAAGAAGATGGTGAAATACATCGACAAGCCGAAGGCCCGGATCAGGGCAGAATGTGTGGCCCTTACCACTTCCGACCTCAACTCGAAGGGGTATGATTTCACTGGAAGTGTCGAGAGAGGGCAGCCTCAACCGAATGGGCTCTTTCAGTATTCCATCGGCGGGGCGGTCTTGAGTCTGATGAAAACACAGGGAGACATGTCGATTCTGTCGAAGCTCCTCTGGTACGAAGACCATGGCCTGACGAAAACCTTGACCAGGCCAGGCGTCACTACTATGAGTGGCGTGCCGGTGACCCTGAATGCGGGGAATACCCTGTATGCTCCGAACCCCAATCTAAACACTGGCTCCAGTAATGGCGTGTCATTGATACCAGCCAGTATTTTGATCGAAGTTTTGCCTGTGGTATTGCCTGATGGCAGAATCATGGCCAAAATCAAGATAAGCATTCCGGACACTTCAACAATATCGGGGACATCGAACATCCCGATTGTGACCGTCAGCAACAACGTCGTCGATATCCCGATGATAATATTGCTTGACGGTCAGTCCTTGCTGATCGGAGGGTTCATCTATACCTCCGAGAAAGACTCTCGGTCGGGGGTCCCTATAATCAAGTACATCCCGATACTCCGAGATTTGCTTAGCTACAGGAGCAAGACGAAGACAAGCTTTGAGATGACGATGGCCGTCACCTTCTCGATTGAGAAAACAGCAACGACGGCCCCAAGAGTCGAGGCAATCAAGGAGGAGGTCAAGAAGAGGGCTCCGATTGGGACACCTGGGATCGAGAAACCGACCCTTGGGACAACGACTGAACCAACACCAAAAGTGTCCGGCACAACAGTGCTGGAAACGAAAGAGCCAATCGAAGTTGGCTCCAAGGTCGTCATCTTGAACGACGGTGCAAATAAGGGCCGTCACGGGGTTGTCAAGAATATCCGACCTGTCGAGACCACAATGCTCGACGGTTCAAAGACTTCCCGTCCGGAGTATGAAGTAGTGCTTGACTCCGGCGAGACTCTCTTGCTTACCTCGGAAGACCTGCAGGTTGAGGTAGTTGAACCACCAACGAGTATCGAATCGCCAAATCCTTCAGATGGTTCTATACTCAAGAGCGAAACACCGAAACCTACAACTCCGCCGGTGGCCGACAAACCGGCGACCAAATAGCATCCGATCTATTTCACCCCGCCTTACTTACCTAGGCGGGGTTTCTTTTTAAAAAAATGAGGGGTCTAGTATTGCCGAAGGTTATGATATACTAAAAACAGGATAGGATAATAGGTAATGAAAAATAAAGAAACATCTGAAAAAGCGATTTTTGCAGCGGGGTGTTTTTGGGGTGTGGAAGAGGCCTTTAATAAATTACCGGGCGTGATTGATACGACAGTCGGTTACACTGGTGGTACAAAAGAAGATCCGACTTATGAACAAGTTTGTTCGGGCACAACTGGTCACACCGAAGCGATAGAAGTCATTTTTGATCCTAAAAGAATTTCTTACCACGATCTACTGCAAAAGTTTTGGCAAATTCATGACCCGACTACATTGAATCGCCAGGGCCCGGATGTAGGCAGTCAATATCGAAGTGCTATTTTTTACTTAAATCCACACCAAAAAGAAATGGCTGAAAAGTCTAAACATAAAATGCAAAAAACTGGCCTTTCGCTAGGCCAAATTGTAACTGAAATTTCACCACTAGACAGATTTTATCCGGCTGAAAGTTATCACCAAAAGTACTTTTTAAAACACCCAGGGCAAGGCTGTTCTATTTAATTAAATATTTCTACTATCTTATTTTTATTCTTAAGTCCTGCTTTAATCTCGATTTGTGATTTTGAGACGTGAAAATAATCTTCTAATGCCTTAATGATGGCGGCATTAGCTTTACCTTTTTCTGGCGAGGCACTTACCGAAACTTCATAAGTACATTCATCAAGTTGTTTTACGGTTGTAAATTTAGCATTAGTTTTAGCTTTAACGGTAATTGTCATATCTTTATTATGGCAGATTTTATATTTTTTGCGTAGCGTTGACAAATATTTACTTAAAAGTTATCCTGTGATTGGCAATGATTTACGTGGAAGGAGGCGATATCTTTGCTCATAACTAGCGTTAGAACAAGTTTGAGCTATCGGCTAAGAAGTACTGGTAGTTATGCGGTTAAGATGGCTGATCAACTGGCCGACGAAAGAAGAACACTTACTCATAATGATCCTCTGAAGCAGGCAGTAAAGATTGAAGAACTTCGGAGTTCTGAAGGAAGATATCGAAAACTAGCTGCCGTCATTGCTGGTTTATCCATATCCTGGAAGCAGGACAAACCAGGACGTGAAAAACCGCACTACACTTTCCTTACCAGAAATGGTTTTGACTCAAATGGTAAGCATACTCTAACTCTTGAAGAACTTGAAAAAGCTGAAAGAGTTTTTTACAGCGGTTGGATTTTACCAGTTGGTACAAAGCAAGAGGATTTGAAGTTGCCGGCGGTTTACTCAACGAAACTCTTATTTGCTAAATGTCCATGTTGTGGCAAGATGCAACTAGTTGTACGGTGCTTCCGTCGCAAAGGTCTTTTCTGGTGGTTAAGGCAAAAACCTGAGTTCTATATTCTTTGCCTTGACTGTCAATGCGTCTACATTGTTCTTAAGGGTATCGAAATCCTTGAAAACACTAACTAATCTGCCCTAGCGAAAGTTAGGGCGTTTTGAATAGTGCAAAAGTTCATTAACATATTGGACTCCATGAAGGAGTCCAAAGATGCAACAAATCTACCTTAACCACTGGTTTAAGGGGTATAATCGGCTAATGAAATACATTAGCGACATCACCCATTTAAAAG
>Ga0209538_1002089_pt1 | contig 10305 bp, 7 predicted proteins | sample BarGraNGADG00211_2_FD_184492 | JGI IMG/M metagenome (GOLD analysis project Ga0209538, IMG submission 184492) | Arctic peat soil microbial communities from Barrow, Alaska - Barrow Graham LP Ref core NGADG0004-211 (SPAdes) (version 2) | ecosystem: Environmental > Terrestrial > Soil > Wetlands >... | reverse complement strand
CCATAAAGTTCAGCAGGGGGCGCATCGTGAGAATCGATGAGAGGACCCCCAGCACCGACCCCGACAGCGCGATGAGCGCCGGGAGTGCCAGTTCCTGCAGAACGAGTTCCCACGTCGAGTAGCCCATCGCTTTGAGTGTCCCCAGCTGGGCGCGCTGCATGCGGACCATGCGGCCCTGTGCCGCAGCCAGCAGCAGGCACGTCAGCAGGAGGATGACCAGTGGCATGCTGGTCGACACTGACGCTGCTCCTTCAAGCTTGACGGTAGCCAGGGTATAGCGCGGGTTTGTCGTGATGTCCTGCCAGTACGTGAGGCCGACCGTCTCGTTCAGCGCCTGTCGTGCGGTGGCGGTTGTCCCGTCGACGGTCCTGATGTGCCAGGTCGCGAGGGCCTTGGGGGCACAGCTGTCCATTGCAGCAGGTGTGATGACGGCGATGCCGAATGCCTTGGGGTCCAGAATGATGCCGGCATCGTCCGTGGTGCGGATAGGGTACATGTAGTCCGGGACTGCTGCAAACCCAACAACGGTGAACGAATGTCCCAGCAGGGTCATCTTCGTCCCCAGCGGGATCTTGAGCGCGGTGGCGACCGTCTGACCGAGGAGCATCTCGTCGTCCGCCTGCACGTCACGGCCGGCAGTGATGGCGGGGATGTCCACACGTGTCGTTCGTTCGAACACCCGCAGCGTGAGGCCGCTGTCGACCGCAGCATCGACTTCCCGGCGGCGTTCGATTGTAAGGCCGTGGTCGTGTTCGAAGGTAGACAGGTTTGCAAAGGGCTTCTGCAGCAGGAACGTAGCCGATTCGATCTGGGACTCGCGTTCGAACCGCAATCTGCTCTCGTGGATATCGACTATCATCGCGTTGAGGCTGGCGTACAGCATGCAGGCAAGCATGACCAGGGTGATACTGCCATAGACGAGCCACTGGTTCGAGCGGATTGTGCGGGGAAGGCGTTTCAGCAGGGTGTTCACCAGGTCACTTCCTCTGCCTTGATGAGGCGACCGACCAGACGGTCCTCCTCGACCTCGCCACTGCGCAGCCGGATGAGACGGTCTGTCATGTCCGCGATGGCAGTATTGTGTGTGACCAGAACGATGGTGGTGTGGTAGGTCTCGTTGACCTGGACCAGGAGCCGGAGAATGTCCCGCGATGTGACAAAGTCGAGCGAACCGGTCGGCTCGTCGGCGAGAAGCAGGGCAGGGTTCTTGACGACCGCCCGGGCAAGCGACACGCGCTGCTGTTCGCCGCCGGAGAGCTCAGATGGGAACCGATCTGCCATGGGGAGAAGCCCGACGGCGTCGAGCACCTCATCGACGGGCAGGGGCTTCTTCGCGATGTCTGCTGTCACCTCGATGTTCTCGTGGACCGTCAGGTTGGGGATGAGGTTGAAGAACTGGAACACGAAACCCACGGTGTCGCGGCGAAATTGTGTGAGGTCGCCTTCCGATGCATGAGAGAGGTCGACCCCGGCGACGCGGACGGTGCCGGCATCGGCGCGGTCGATACCGCCCATGATGTTCAGCAGCGTCGATTTGCCAGAGCCGGACGGGCCCAGGATAGTCACCAGCTGGCCCTCCGGGATACTCAATGTGACATCCTTCAGCGCCCAGAATTCACCCTGTCCCATGCGGTACTTGCGTCCCGCCTTGTTCAATTCGATCACCATGTGATATCTCCTCGCTTTCTGTTGTTTGTGCCGTCTATCGATCACGTTGTCATTGACCAGGTGGTCAGTATTGTCGTCAGGCACGTGCCGCTGTCAAGTCCCATTGAGCTGGCATCCCGCAGAGCTGTTGCTACAATAGAAGTGTGCTGCCTGGAGCAACATCACCGTCGGGTCGATGGTCGCAGGATTGGCCGTGTTCGCGGGGGTGCTTGCCTTGTCGTGTACTGAGCAGGCACGAAGGGGGTTACCATGGCGAAGGTACTTGTCAGTATGAACGCGTTCAAAGGAAGCATTTCCACGAAGGTCGCCACCGATGCTGTGGCTCTAGCGTTCGAGGGTGCCGGGTTTCAGGTCGAGAAGGTCTACCTTGCCGACGGTGGCGACGGGACCATCGATGTTGCGGCGGCCCTGGGCGGACGCGTCGAATTCGTGAGCACCTTCGATCCCTTGATGCGCCCCATTGAGGCGCCCGTGGCGTGGCTTGGCCAGACGGCGGTCATCGAGATGGCAAAGGCGTCCGGATGGGTGCTGATTGCCACTGAGGAACGGAATCCCATGCTGACGACCACGTGGGGGACAGGCCTGCTTATCCGACATGCACTGGAGCACGGTGCGGACCGCATCATCCTGGGCGTTGGCGGATCTGCCACGGTGGACGGCGGGCTCGGCATGCTGGCCGCGTTGGGTTTCAGCATCACCGACGAGGGAGGGAATGCCTCATGGCGGGGCGGTGAGGGACTGTGCCGGCTGGCTCGTATCGTGGCAAACCCGTCGGTGAAGCAGACCAGGCTGGTGGTCGCCAGCGATGTGACCAATCCTCTGCTTGGCACGACAGGAGCAGCCGCGGTGTTCGGCCCGCAGAAGGGAGCCACGCCCGATATGGTGACACTGCTGGAAAAGGGCCTGGAACGGCTGGCTGACATCACGCTCCAGACGACGGGCGTGCGACTGCACGATATGCCTGGGGCGGGTGCCGCCGGCGGTGTCAGTGGTGCGGCCGTCGCATGGCTGGGCGGTCACCTGGAACCAGGCGCTGAACTCTTCATGGACCTGGAGAACTTCGACGCCCGAGCTGAGGGATGTGCCGTGCTCGTGACTGGGGAGGGAAGCATCGATGCTCAGACGGTGTATGGCAAGGCCCCGGTCCGTGTGGCGCAGCGTTTCCGCAAGGCTTCGCCAAAGGGGTTGACCGTGGCTATTGCCGGGGCCGTGCGCGATCGGGCACAGGTCCGCGAGGCCGGCATCGATGTTTTTGTCACGACCCTCGACCGCCCCATGAGTGAACGTGAAGCGATGGAAAACAGCCAAGTCCTGCTGACACAGGCGGCCGCCGAGCTGGCGCATCTCCTGTCACTGAAGACATGATGCATGATCGTTCTGCGACATACTAAGGACATTCTCGATCTGGAGGTACAGATGAAGACAGTCGGCGATACACTTCCATCCTTTGAACTGCAGGACCAGCATGGCGGGACGGTACGGGACGCCAACCTGCGAGGCCATTGGATCGTCCTCTACTGTTATCCCAAAGACATGACGCCGGGATGCTCGCAGGAGGCGATGGGCTTTCGGGACCAACAGGACGAGTTTCTTCGACTCGGCTTCCGCATTTTCGGAATCAGCGCGGATTCCGTCGTGTCACATACGCGGTTCGCTACCCGGGACAGTCTCACCTTCACACTGCTTTCGGACCCCCAGCATGTCCTGCTCGAAGCCCTTGGTGTGTGGAAGGGGAAGAAGCTTGCCGGCCACGAGTTCATGGGGACTGAACGGAGCACATTCCTGATCGACCCTGAGGGGAAGATCGTGCACGAGTGGCGCAAGGTGAAGGTTGCGGGACATATCGCCGCCGTCCTGGCCGCAGCGCGCGAGGCACATGGTGACTGAACTCGAGGAGTAGCAGAAAGCGAGGGATCGGGAACAGCGCTAGATCCAGCTTTACCTCGACACTGGCACACAGACCTTGAGGTGTGACCTGACGCGTCGCCCGCAAAACGCGTCTCGTTCGGTCATTCCCGCGCAGGTGGAAATCCATCCCTTGGTTCTTGTCTATAAGATGTCGATGGTCAGATCAGGTTGACCCGGCGTATGTCTCACCGGATGTGCAATTACCAGCTGACCTCATATCTGACGGGAGGTGACACGATGATTCGAAACCAGTGGTATGTCATCCTTGAATCGCGCGAGGTCAAGCAGAGAACGCTCCTCAGTGTTCGGCGCATGGGCAGGGACTTGGTCCTGTGGCGGGAAAGGAAGGGCACGGTGTCCTGTATGAGTGACCACTGTATCCACCGGGGGGTGGCACTCAGCGCAGGGAAGGTCAAGGGTGACTGCGTGGAATGCCCGTTCCACGGCTTGCAGTATGACGGGCGAGGTTGCGTCACAGTGATCCCTGCAAATGGCAAGGACGCCCCGGTGCCGGCCACCTTTCGGGGCGAAGTATTTGTCGTGCGCGAAGCCCACGGCTACATCTATCTGTGGTGGGGCGAGCCGCGCGAGGAATACCCTGAACTGCCATTTATCCCTGGACTGGATGATACGAGACTGACGTACGGCACCTGGCGCGATCCCTGGAACGCGTACTATACGCGTGCAATCGAGAACCAGCTGGACGTCGTGCATCTGCCCTTTGTTCACTACAACACGATCGGTGCAGGAAACCGGACGGTCGTCAATGGTCCTGTAGCGCGGCTGGACGGCAACATTCTGCGCATCTGGGTGGACAACGAGAAGGATCACGGCCAGACCCCTCGGCGGCCGGACGAAATGCAGGTGCCGAAACGGGATGCACAACTTACCTTCGTCTTCCCGAACCTCTGGCAGAACGACTTGGGTCCGAACGCTCGAATCACCGCCGCGTTCGTGTGCGTCGATGAACAGCACAGCATCCTGTATTTGCGTTTCTATCGCAGGTTTGGCAGACTGCCGGTGATCCGGCAACTGTTCGATTTGCTGACTGGGCTGGCGGACATTACCATCGCGCACCAGGACCGCCGTGTCGTGCAGACTCAGCGACCCTTCGTCAGCACTTTGAACGTCGGGGAGAAACTCATCCAGGGCGACCTGCCGATCGTGCTCTACCGAAGGCGCCGTGAGCAGCTCCAGAAGGAGTCACAGCTTCCCACAACCTGAGCATAAAAAAAGGCGATGTTCCCCTTGACACACGTATACATTTGTGCTAATATTATCTTGTAAGTAATTAAGGACGGTGTGTCATGGAAAAGTATAGCACGAAAGATTTTGAACGTGATTTCCCAAATGATGATGCCTGCTTAGAATGGCTCCTCCATAATCGCTGGCCGGATGGTATCAAGTGCGAGAAATGCGGTAAGGTAACTACCCACTATCGTATTAAAGGACGTGCTTGCTACTCGTGCGAGTTCTGTGGTAAGCATATCTATCCGATGGCTGGTACAATCTTTCAGGATACCAAATTTGACCATCTGAAACTGTGGTTTAAGGCCATAGCTTATATGGCCGTAACCCGCTGCGGTATATCCTCAAGGCAACTTAGTCGAGATTTAGGCGTTACAACCAAGACTGGCTATAGGATGTGGAAGCAAATCAGGTCAACGCTCTCAGACGATAAAAAGATAAAGTTCATTGGTAAGGTAGAGGTTGACGAAACTTATGTCGGTGGTAAGAAGCAAGGCAAACGTGGCCGTGGCTCTGAAAATAAAACTGTGGTTTTGGGGATGGTAGAACGGAATGGCAGGGCTAGAGCCATTGTAGTGCCTGACGTAAAGGCCAAAACATTAGTCCCTCATATCGAGGATAATGTTTACAAAGATGCCACTGTCTATACCGATGACCTAATGAGTTATGACAATCTCTCAAAACTTGGTTTCAACCATTAGACAGTAGCCCATTCAAAGCGGATTTATGTAACTGGAGATGATATTCATACTAATAGCATTGAAGGTTTCTGGAGCCAATTAAAACGGAGTATTGATGGCACTTACCATTATGTGACGCCACAGCATTTGTAGGAATACGCAGACGAATATAGCTTTAGATACAGCCACAGGAAAGACGAGCAACCGATGTTTACTACGATGTTAAAGCAGGTGGTACAGCACGCTTCGAGGGCTTAGTCTTTGGAGCGTTCGCTACCTTTTTGAGAGCATTAAAAACCTCAGAACGAGAAGCTCCGGGTTCACAATCTTCTAAATTCTGCTTTTTCGGCGGGTTTTCGGGAATCTTCCTCTCCATTATTCTCCTCCAAAACGAAAGGAATCAGCATTTAGCAGAGCGGCAAGGTGATCTTGGAAAGCAACCGATTTATCAATAGCAGTTTGACGATTTGCGCCCATAGGGATAGGGATAATAAGTTCTTGCTCCCATGATTCTTTCTTTAGTTCGGGCTGGCTAGCAGTCTGCGCCAAGTAGTACAGTTGCTTCCTTACCAGTTCGCCTCTTAACGAATACCACAATAGGTGCCCTTCTTCGTCCGTTCTTGGCGTAATAACCAAAAATCCAGACGTGCATATCGCACCATCAAACTCCTGTGGAACGAGCACAACTGTTCCTCGCGAACTATTATTTATCGCCATTAGAATGTCGCCCTTGCGTATCATGTAGTCACCGCGTGTTGGCAACTTATCAAGCGTGTCTTCAATGTGCTTGGTAATCAGACCGTAACGCGTAACATCGCCTATTTCGATGTACTTGAGCTTAGTACCAGACTTGACCAGAGCATCATGCTCTTTCGCAGTGATTTTACTCCGTAAGATGAAATCCTTGCCTGTCTTTGCCTCCACTTGCCCTAATGCTTTCATATTCGTTATCTGCGACCAAGCATTATGAAGGTCAGGTGCATAATAAAAGGCGTCTAAGCGGTTTGCATGAATATTCTTCGGGCTGACCAGCCACACTTGCTCAGGGCACTCCAGATTCTCTCTAGTATCTTGGTTTTCCTTTAGTGTGGCAACTATTTTGCCAGTTCGTCTCCACTCGGTATAGATGTTGTAAATGTCATTCAGGTTATTTCGAGCAGGTGTATCAGTTAATGCGTTGTCATGTCCTATATTGTTGCAGATAGACATAAACACGTGCCCTTGCGTGTCTTGCTCGTTCTTCTTTTTGCGAACGTGTATAACCGATGTCTTTATATTCGCTTTAGCCTTAAAGAAGGCATTAAATGGTAAAGAGTGAACGCCTAGGAGGACAAAACCCTTCAATAACCACTCACGCACGGATAACATATTCGAGCCGTTCAAAACGGTATCATCTAATACAATGAGCATTTGTCCGCCAGGCGAGAGGAGGTTGTAGTATCTTTGCAGGAACAAGATGCTAGATTTGGCAGATTGGGAATCATCGGCAATAACCAACTGACGGAGAATCCGTTCCTCGTCAGTATTATCGCTATTGTACGACATACTGAATGGCGGGTTTGTCAGAACCAGGTTAAATCCCTGCTCTTTAATTTTGTCGGCATGTTCTTTGACTTCCTTCTTGCGTTCATCCGACATATCATCTTGGACTTGAGGCTCGCTATCAAGCCCATCGCCATAAAAGATGTGGCTCCCCCCATCCCCGTGCAGGTACATATTAATTCGAGCAATTCTACTAACTCGTTCGTTCGCCTCGATACCAAATAGGCACTCATTGGTTATTTTGTTCTTGAGTTCCTGCTTTTCGAGAGCATTAAATGTTGTGTCGTTTTGCAGACGAGCTACTAGATAAGCCATTACTTCTATCAGGAATCCAGACGTGCCACAACAGGCATCTATAACCCTCGGTGGATTCTTAATATCCTGTTCAGTATAAAGGGCAATCCTAGTCATAAAGTCAACCAGTGGGCGAGGGGTAAAATACTGACCAAGGTCACGACCTCGGACAGCGGCATTAAGAAAGACCTCAAACATCCTGCCGTTCAGGTCTTCGTCGAGCGAACTAAGATTAATGGTTTCAAACCTTTTTATTAGTTCACGACAGGTATCGGCACTAAGCCTAAATGTTTCATTCGGCTCAAAAATACGCTTCTTACTATCTTTGTGTATTTGGCTTTCCAAATCATCGCGTAATTGCACAAACAAAATATCGCGAGTGGGATGGCTTGAAGTCGGCATTTGCGCTTTAAGCCACGCGGTAGTCATAGGCAACTCGTAAGGTTGGAGCTTCGCACCGGACTTCTCGCGTTTCTTATCCTCGCGGATTTTAAGGAATATGAACTTGCAGAATTCAAAAAAAGCATCGGTAGGGGCTAGTTTTTCTTTTTTCCAGATTAGCTGATGACATTGAGTAAAAAGAGCGTTAAGTTTATCAGGCGTTATGACTTGGAAAGGAATTGAGCCACTAACAACTTCAACTACCGTGGCGTATTTTATAAGCGTTTTCAATGATGCGTAGGGGGGTGAGCCACTTGCAAAATCGGATAGCTCAAGCGTTACAACGGGGAGTTCGCTGTCGTGGCTGTAAAGAGATGTGATGTGTCCATTGCTTATAAGTAACCAGCTTATATGTTCCGCTTTCGGTTTGTCTTTGTTATAGCTAAGAGCATAACTGGCAGCTTGCCCCCACGTTTTTTGGACAGGCTTGTGCGGGTCTTTTGCTTCTACTACAACCTTAGCAAATCCGTTACTACCAAACAAAAGGAAATCGGCCTCGACAGTAACCTTCTTTGAGCCAGACGATACAATAAGAGAGGGGAGTTGTTTCTTGGGTATGATGGCGGTAGCTGGATAATCCAAGTTGAGAAATAGGGGAGCGAGGACACGTGTTTCCACCTCCGCCTCGGAGTGTAGATCTGCTGTATGCAAATTGAATAGTGAACTAAACGCCATAATTACGGTATAATGAACTAGTTAGAGAAACACAAGCCTGTTTTAACAAATTGTCAAATACACATGCCTACGTGCCTCTAGGGGACTATCGCCTTAAAAAAACACGCCGGCCCTGGGAGAATATCCCAGGGCCGGCCCTCCTCGCGTTTCTCGCAAGAGGCAGGGCTCTACCAGCCGCCGCCTCCCCCTCCCCCGCCGCCACCACCACTGAACCCACCACCACCGCCGCCACCGAAGCCCGATTTGGTGCCAGGCGCCACTGCTGAAGCGCTGATGGCGTTGCTGAACCCGTTCCCGATGCTGCTGGCAAACGCTGCCGGGTTGACGGGGTTCCAGTAGGCTCCGTAGTACCAGATGGGCGCGTAGGGACGTCCCTCCGCTTCCATCCGCGCGAAGATGCTCGCGAACTGCTCGGACCAGCGCTGCTCCACGTCCAGCGCAAGGGCATAGGGCAGGAACTTCTCGAACATCTCGGGTGTGCGTTCCGGCGGGTTAAGGAGGTTCATGCGGTCCTTCTCGGTGACGGACAGGAACAGCTTGAACCCCTCGATCTCGTTCATCAGCTTGCGTCCCGCTGTAGTGTATGACTTGAGTGCGAGGCCGAACACCACGCCCATGACGGCCAGCGCTGCGATGACGACCACGGGCGCGACAAATTGTGCCGCCGTCCCGGAGAGGGACAGGAAGGCGGTGATCAGGGCTACGCCCACCGAGAGGAGAATGCCCATGACGAAGTACCCAATGTTGCTGACGAAGAACCTCGGCTGGTAGTCGGCTTCCAGGGGTCCCTTGCTGGCAAGGATCGCGCGCTGGATGTTCTCATTATTCGCCTGTTCGAAGTCTACACGTGCGCTGGTCCCGAGGAGAGTTCCGGCCAGAGCGAGCTCGTCGTCGGACAGGACGGTCTCGGGAGCCGTGTCCCGCTCGATCCAGTATTTCCTTCGTTCCTGGTGAATGCTGATGTACCGCTTGACTGCCATGTCGATCAGTGCAGCGGTGAACGTCTTGCTGTCGTGCCCCATGTGTGACAGATACCGGACGCCTCCGGGGGACATCCCTTCGGGCGGCGCAAAGTGTGCAAAGATCGTGCCGCGGTCGGGATCCTTGCCATAGCGGTACCACACGGTCATGTAGTAGAGGAACACGGCCAGCAGACCAAGGAAACCGACGATCAGAGCGCTGTTGTCGCGCAGGAACCAGCCCAGCCGAGTTGTAGCAGTCGGCGGAGTCACGTACCCCTTGGGCCACCCGACGACGATGGTCAGACCTTCGCCAGGATTGAGGACGGAGGTCGTGACGAACGTCGGAGTCCCGTCGGCGCTCTGTGTCGTTGTCGCGGCACTGGTCGTCGCGCCGGACGCCCCCGTGTAGGCGCTGAGGCCGGTGATCTTTGCAGCAGCACCTGCAGGCAGGGTCACTATCGCAGACGCGCGGTCGATGGGAAAGACCCAGCCGTTGCCAGTGACGTTCCAGTACAGCTCATCGTGGTCGGCGAAGTAGCCCAGCTCACGGTCCACGCTGAACCGCAGCACCCAGGTGTGTTCACCGGGCACAATGAGGGTATTGGCGCTTCCGATCTTCACACGCTTGCCGTTTCCCCAGTTCCCTACGGTGTATGGCTCGGTCCGCCCGTCCCGCTGCACTCCCAGGACGCGGAAGTCGACGACAAGACGACCACCCGTGCGTACGTTGGAGTAGATGGTTGGGAAGTCATAGTAGATGCCGTGCTGGATCTGATCGCCGGTCACGATGGCTCTGATGGTGTTTTCAACCCGCATCGACCCATCCTGGTTGACAGTGATTGCACTGTCGAAGCTGGTGATGCGCTCCTGTGCGGCCAGGGCCAGTC
>Ga0209538_1002087_pt1 | contig 10309 bp, 11 predicted proteins | sample BarGraNGADG00211_2_FD_184492 | JGI IMG/M metagenome (GOLD analysis project Ga0209538, IMG submission 184492) | Arctic peat soil microbial communities from Barrow, Alaska - Barrow Graham LP Ref core NGADG0004-211 (SPAdes) (version 2) | ecosystem: Environmental > Terrestrial > Soil > Wetlands >... | reverse complement strand
TCAGCCCGAGGAATCCGGGCCGCCGCGACGCCCCGTCGTGAAGTCGCGGTGGAACGCGGACGCGGTGGGCTGGCTCTGGCCCTGGTACTTCGACCCGAGCCCGGCGCTCCCGTACGGCCGCTCGACGGGGCTCGACATCTGGAAGAAGCTGATCTGGCCGATCCGCATGCCGTGGTAGAGCGCGATCGGCAGGCTCGCGACATTCGAGAGCTCGAGCGTCAGGTTGCCCTTCCAGCCCGGGTCCACGTATCCGGCGGTCGAATGGATCAGCAGCCCCAGCCGCCCCAGGCTGCTCTTCCCCTCCAGGCGCGCCACCAGGTCGTCCGGCAGCTCCACCCACTCGACCGTCTGGCCCAGCACGAACTCCCCCGGGTGGAGGATGAACGGCTCGTCGTCCCTGATCGACAGCAGCTCGGTCAGGTCCGGTTGCGACTGGCGGACGTCGATGAACGCGTAGCGGTTGTTGCGGAAGACCCGGAAGCTCCGATCGAGGTGGAGGTCGACCGAGCTCGGCTGGAGGTCGGCCGGATCGTACGGCTCGATCCGCACGCGCCCCGCCTCCAGTGCGGCCCGGATGTCGCGGTCGGCCAGGACGCTCATCGCGCCGGCTCCGGGTCGATCTCGCGCTGGGCGAAGAGCGAGTCCACCTCCCGCTTGAGCGTGGCAAGGTCCTCGAAGCTCTGGTAGACGCTGGCGAAGCGGATGTAGGCGATGTGGTCGAGCGCCCGCAGCTTCTCCATCGCCAGCTCGCCCACCCGGGCGGAATCCACCTCGGCCGTCCCGCCAGCACGCAGCGCCGTCTCGATCTCCTCGACGGCCCGATCGGCCGCCCCGACCGGGACCGGCCGTCGCGTCAGGGCTTTTCGAAGCCCGGCTCCGAGCTTGTCGCGGTCGAACTCCTGGCGGGCCCCGTCCCGCTTGATCACCACGAGCCGCGCGGCCTCGACCCGCTCGTAGGTCGTGAAGCGCGCGCCGCAGGCCGAGCACTCGCGCCGGCGGCGGATCGTCGCGGCATCGTCGAGGTCGCGGGAGTCCACGACCCGGGAGTCGCGCGACTCGCAGTGCGGGCACCGCACCGGCTGCACCTCCGCTCCTGGCCACTACATCTTGTGGTGTTGGCGCACCATACCACGACATAGCGGCAACTCGGGAGCCTGCCAGGCGAACCGGGCCAGCCGTCCAGGACGCGGACTCAGTCGTCGAACCGGCCGCTGAACCAGCGTGGTGACGTCCGCGAGGGGCGGGGTGAACGAAGGTTCGTGCCGACCTCCACCACGGCCTCGGACGCATGCAGGATGTTGAGGTAGCCGCGCTTGATCGCCGTCTGGCCTTCGGCGGCGCGACCACGGCCCACGCTGGCCGCCGAGAGCGTCGCGCATCCGTGGTCGACCATGTCGAGCGCGCGCAGCGCCCGATCCAGCTCCTCTGCGAGCCGCACCCGGAGCGGGTCGTAGCCGGCCGGCGCGACCAGCGCCCCGGCCTCGGCCCGGTAGCGTTCCATCGCGTCGCGGGCCGAGTCGAGCGTCTCGCGGATGCTGTCGGGCGCAACCTCTCCTCGGCGGACGGCGTCAATCCGTTGGCCGGCCCCGGCGAGGCTGGCCGCGATCCGCGCCGCGAGCTCGCCGGCCGTCCGCCGGAAGCCATCCATCTCGCGGGTCTCGGCGACGAGGCGGCCGGCCCGCTGCAGGACGAGCAGGAAGCTGACCGCCAGCAGCGCGAACAGGAGGAGCGGGACGACGAGGAAGAACCACTCGGGCATCGCGGGCCGCCGGCTAGCCGGCCCGGGCGCGGAGCGCCGCGGAAAGCGCGGGGACCACGACCGCCAGGTCCGCGACGAGGAAGAGGTCCGCGAACTCACCGATCGGCGCGTCCGGATCGCGATTGACCGCGATGATCGTCTCCGACGTCTGCATCCCGACCTTGTGCTGGATGGCGCCCGAGACGCCGAAGGCGAGATAGACGGTGGGCTTCACGATCTTGCCGGTCTGGCCGATCTGGGTGGCATAGGCGATCCAGCCGGCGTCCACGGCGGCCCGCGTCGCGCCGACCGCCCCGCCCAGCAAGCCGGCAAGCTCGCGCAGGCCCGCGAAACCGTCGGGACCACCGACGCCTCGCCCGCCAGCCACGATCACGCGGGCCTCCTCGATGCTGGGACCGGAGGACTCCGTGACGATCCGCTCGACGACGCGGACCGGCGGCAGGTCGCCGACCTCCCCGAGCGTGCGCTCTTCCACGCTGCCGGGCGCCGCGAGCGGTTCCGGCGTCGGCAGCGCGCCGAGCTCCTGCACGGCGAGGATCAGGCCGGTCGTCGCGCAGGCGGCCGATAGGGCCTCGATCGACAGGCAGACCGTCAGGAGATCGGCCCCCAGGCCGCCGTGGCGCTCGGGGAAGGGCAGGCCCAGGATCCCCTGCTCCGCGAGGAGCACCCGCAGGTCCTCCGGGAACTCGGCGCTCCGATCGATCTCGGCTGCGCGCGGCGCGACGCGCTCGCGGGCGAGCGTCCGAACCGCGTCGCGGATCGCACGCTGGTCGTCGGTGAGTCGGCCGAGAGCGGAAGCGACGGTCACGAGGCGATCGTAGCACCGGCCGCCGCCCGGGAGACGCGGGGCGGCGGCATGGGCTTCGCCTGCGACGTCAGCGCGTCACCCGTTCGTCGCTCCCCCACCCCGCGTGGTCGTGTGGGCCGCGGAGCGTCTCGAGCGCGTGGTCCAGGACGGGCTCAAGGACGGCCAACGATTCCAGCGCCGCGCGCGGGCTGCCCGGCAGGTTGACGATGAGGGTCTGCCCGCGCACGCCCACGACGGCCCGGGAGAGGATCGCCATCGGCGTCTTCGCCCGGCCGTCGGCGCGCATCGCCTCCGCGAAGCCGGGCACCTGGTAGTCGATGACCGCGAGGGTCGCCTGGGGCGTGACGTCGCGGGAGGTCAGGCCGGTCCCGCCGGTCGTGACGACCAGCGGGTGTCTCGCCGCTGCGGCGACCAGCATCGACTCGATCCGCCGGCGCTCGTCGGGGACGATCTCGCGCTCGACGGAGAACCCGAGGGTGGCCAGGCGTGCGGCGATCTCTTCGCCGGAGGCGTCCTCCCGCTCGCCGGTCGAGCCGCGGTCGCTGATGGTCAGGACGAAGGCCGTCCGGGACGCCGCGCGCATCGGTCAGGGTCCCGTTCGACGCCCGGGCCGGCGGATCCCGCCGGCCCGGGCCGGGCCGCGCGTCCCCTTCGGCCGCGCCACGGGCGGTTGGCTGGGGACGAACCCGCCGACCGGCGCACCGGGCGCCGGAGCGACCACCGACGACGCGGCCTCCGATGCTTCGCGACGCCACTCGCCCGACTTGCCGCCCACCTTGCTCACGAGCCGAACGTGGCGGATCTCCACGCCCTTCTCGACGCCCTTGACCATGTCGTAGACCGTGAGGGCTGCGACGCTCGCCGCCACGAGCGCCTCCATCTCCACCCCGGTCTGCCCCACGGTCGCGGCCTCGGCCCGGACGCGCAGGGCGGAGGCGGCGCGGTCCGGCGTGATCGAGACGACCAAATCGGTGAGCGCCAGCGGGTGGCAGAGCGGGATGAGGTCGGCCGTCCGCTTGCCGCCCATGACGCCGGCGAGCTCCGCGACCGTCAGCACGTCGCCCTTCGGACCGAGGCCGTCAATGACCAGGCTCAGGGTCTCCTGGCTGCAGACAACCTCCGCCTCGGCGACCGCGCGGCGCGCCGTGGTCGGCTTGGCGGACACGTCCACCATCCGCGGCCGCCCGCCGCGATCCACGTGGGTCAGCCGGCGGCGAGCCGCCCGGGGCTGAGACTTCTCGTCCATGCCACCTCCGTGCCGGGAGCCGTCCGGCTGGGTGCCGGGGCCTGCCCGGTCTCGCGCCCGCCGTCAGGGGCGATCGAGCCACCAGAGCTCGACCCCGGCGCCCGCCGGCAGGCCGGCAACCGATTCTGGCACGACGGCCAGGCAATCGGCGGCCGCCAGCGCCGAGAGCTGGTGGCTCTCCTGGCCTCCCGCCAGGGCCACCCGGACTCGACCAGCCGCATCACGCACGGGCGCTCCCGTGGCCGGGTCGCGGAGCGCCGCTACCCGCAGGAAGGCCCGTCTGCCCATCGATTTCGTGACCGTCTCCTCCAGGACGGCCGCGTCGACGGGGCGCAACAGCGCGGCCTGGGCGCGGCCGGCCAGGCGGCGCAGGGCCGGCCGCACGAACACCTCGAACGTCACGAAGACCGACACCGGGTTGCCAGGCAGCCCGAAGAGGAGCACGGGCGGACCGGCCCGCTGCCCGCCGCGCGGGGCGGTGCCGAACGCGAACGGCTTGCCAGGCTGGAGCGCAGCGCGCCACAGGTCCACGGTCCCCACCTGCGCGAATGCGCGGCGCACGACGTCGTACGGGCCCACGGAGACGCCGCCGCTGACGATGACGAGGTCAGCGTCGAGGATGGCCAACCGGAGAAGCTCGAGGGTGGGTTCCAGCCGGTCCGGGGCGATGCCGAGGTGACGCGCCTCGGCACCGGCCGCCGTGCAGAGCGCGACGAGCGCCGGACCGTTCGAGTCCGGGATTCCGGCGGCGCCCAGGTCGCTGCCGACACCGCGGAGCTCGTCGCCCGTGGACAGAACCGCGACCCGCGGACGCGCGTGGACGGCCACGCGCGCGACGCTGCCCGCGGCGATGATGGCCAGCTCAGCCGGGCCGATCGCGCGCCCCGCCGCGAGGACCGTGCGCCCGAGCTGGAGATCGCTGGCGCGGCGCCGGACGTTCGCGCCGGGCGGGATCGCCTCGTGGACCCGGATCCGCACCGGGAGCGGCCCCGTCGCCTCACGGCCGCGCGGCCCGGCGGACCCATCCGCCGCGAGCGGCGTCGTCTGCTCCACGGCGACCACCGCGTCGGCGCCGGGCGGCGTCGGAGCGCCGGTCGCGATTCGCTGGGCGAGTCCCGGGAGCACGCTGGTCTCCGATGCGCTCCCCGCGGCCACCTCGCCGGCGACGCGCAGCAGCACCGGGGCGGCCTCCGTGGCGCCGTCAACGTCCGCAGCCCAGATCGCGTACCCGTCCACCGCCGAGTTGTCCCAGGGCGGCAGATCGGTCGCAGCGACCACGTCGACGGCCAGCACGCGCCCGAGGGAATCGGACAGGGCGACGGTCTCGACGGGCAGCGCGGCCGGGATCGCGGCCAGGACCCGGGCGCGGGCAACCTCGAGGGAGAGCAGCTCCTTCACCGGTGTGGCCGCGCCTGCAGCGATCGCTCGTGGACCAGCCGACCGATCCCGTGGCGGGTCAGGATCCCCACGAGCCGTCCGTCGTCGATGACCGGCAGGCCATCACCGCCTGCCGCCTGGAGACGCGCGGCTGCGGACCGCAACCCGTCGTCGGGCGCGGCCGTGGGCAGCAGGTCGGCTGGCGTCATGGCGACGGCCGCCTGCGTCCGTTGCCACGCGGAGCGCCCCACGCGCCGAAGCTCGCGCCGTCCGACCAGGCCCACGAGACGCTCGCCGGCCATGACTCGGACGAGGGACGCGCCCTCCGGGCCGGAGAGCACGGCCGCGAACGTGTCAAGCGTCACCTGGGGTGGCACCGCCGGGAGGTCGCGCTCCATGGCGTCGCTCACCGTGGCGTCCGCGATGAGGCCCTCCAGGACCTCCTGGCGAGCCTGGGCGCCGCTGGAGCCCCGGACGAACCAGCCGAGCATGCCCAGGAAGAACCCGTCGACGAGGTCGCCGGTGAAGGCAAGGAGCACCCCCCCGCCCATGAGTCCGACTCCCAGGAGTCGCCCGGCCGTGCCGGCCACACGCGTGCCTCGGCCCTCCTCCCCGGTCAGCTGCCACGCCAGCGCACGGAGCAGGCGGCTGCCGTCCAGCGGGAAGACCGGCGTCAGGTTCACCAGGCCGACGAAGCAGCTGAGCAGCCCGACGACGATCAGGGCCTCGCCGATGGCCTCAGCCGCGACGCCGGTTCCCCGGGGAGGGCTGATGGCCGCGGCCGCGCCGAGGGCGGCGGATCCGATCGCGATGCTGGCCAGCGGCCCCGCGATGGCGATCGCGGCCTCCCAGGCGGCCGAGCGCGCGCCGCGCTCGACCGGCGCCACGCCGCCGAAGAGCAGGAGCGTCACCGATGCCGGCGCGGCTCCCGCACGCCGCCCAACGGCGACATGCGCGAGCTCGTGGAGCAGCACCGAGGCAAAGAAGCCGGCCCCTGCCGCGACGGCCACGGCCCACGCGACGCCGGCCGGCCAGCCCGGGTACCGTCCGGGCAGGTCCACGGCGCCGAGCGACGCGACCAGAAACGCCGCGATCAGCGTCCACGAGAGGTGCACCCGGATCTCCGTGCCAAGGAGCCGCGCCACCGGGATCCCGCGCAGCAGCATCTCAGGCCTGCCCTCGTGCCGCGCGGCGCCGGGCGAATGCCCAGGTGCCGACCGTGAGGAGCAGGCCGACGAGGGCGATGGCGACGCTCGTCTCCGTCCAGAAGTCGTACGGGAAGAGCTGAACCAGGCGGTCCGTGGCGGGGTCGAACGACCACGTCCCGGCCGCGAAGAAGAGGTCGTGGAAGAGCGTGAAGGCCTGGTCGAAGACGAGCGCGAACGCGATCCCGACGACGACCGCGCCGACGGCCAGGATCGCGGCGCCCCGGGCGACGGCGCGCCAGTACCATCCGGCGCCCCGGGACCGAATCCCGACGGCCACCAGGACCGCCGCGGCGGCAAGGACCAGCACGAAGAACGCGACGACGATCCCGCGCACGTCGGCCATGTGGGCACGCTCTTTCACGTTGAAGACCGGCGCGCCGTCTACGGACTGGGTGAACGTGCCCGGACCCAGGTAGACCTCGCCGAGGACGGCGTCCGTCACGGCCCGGACCGTCTGGGACGGATATCCCGTCCAGAGGTCCGCGTGGGTGCGGCCCTGCTCGAACGCGACCCAGGCCGGGTTGAAGAAGAGCCCGATCGCGATGCCGACGAGGGTGAGCATCGTGGCCAGCCCGACCGCGACCGGAGCTGGCGACCATCGGGCGTGCGAACCGCCCGGCAGTGCAGCGGCGACCATCATTCGTCGTGGAGCGTGCGGGCCTGCTCCCACCACGTCTCGACCACGAGGTCGGTGGGCGGCGCGACCTGCAGGCGGCCGGCCGCCCGCGCAATGGCCGCGCCGAACGTGTCGAGGTCGACTTTCAGCACCGCGCCCAGCCCATCGAATCCCGCGAAGGCGAACAGGTCGTGCTCCGCCGACCCGAGTCTCGCCAGGTTCAGGAGCAGGGCCTCGTCGCGCCAGCGCAGGACGTCGTTGGTCGACGCGTCCACCTGGTCGGCCAGCGTCTGGCGGCGCGTCGGCGTCTCCGATACCTCCAGCAGGAGGCCGGTCGTGAGGACACCCTGGCGAGCCAGGCGCTCGCGGTGGATCAGCTCGATCCGGGTCAGCTCGGTGATCGGCGGCACGGGCGCGGGGTCCTCCGGCGGGGTGGCGCGTGGGCCGCCATTGTACGGCTCGTCCCCCCGTGCGCCGGTCGCGCCGCTCCAATCGTGTTCGGCACCCTCGAGTCAGCGGTTCGCGCCGCCGAAGACGTCGCGGGGCTGTGGCGGCTGGCGGGGACTCTCGCGCGCGAAGCGGCGACGACGTGACGTTCCGTGCGCCCACCGCGCTGCAGAGCGCACCCGCCTGCGGGTCACCCGTCGAGCCGCGCCGCCTCCGCCTGGAGGAGCGCCCAGGCCCGCGCCACGTGGCGCGGCTGCGTGCGGAGGTTCCCGATCGCGACGCGGATCGCGAAGCGGTCCCGGAGCCGCGTATGCGAGAGGAAGATCTCGCCCGAGGCGTTGACCGCCGCCATGAGCCGCTCGTTCGCGGCATCCAGGCGTGCCCGGACGGCGGGCTCGTCCTCGTGGCCCGCCAGCGCCGACGGACGCCATCGGAGGCAAACCGTGGAGAACGGCACCGGCGCCAGGCGCTGGAAGTCGGGGTGGGCATCCACGTCGGCGGCCAGCCGCTCCGCCAGCCGACAATGAGCGTCGACCCGCCGGCGCAGCCCGTCAACACCGAAATAGCGGACCAGGAACCACAGCTTCAGCGCGCGCATCCGCCGTCCCAGCTGGGGCTGGTACTCGTTGAAGTCGTGGACCGGCCGCTCGCGGTCGAGGGTTCGCAGGTACTCGGGCACCAGGCTGAACGCCGCCCGCAGCGATGGCATCCGCCGGCTTAGCAGGAGCGATGCGTCCAGCGGCGTGAAGAACCACTTGTGGGGGTTTACGACGATCGAATCGGCGAGCTCCCAGCCCGCGAAGAGCCCCCGCCGCTCGGCAACGAGCGCAGCCGCGCCGCCGTAGGCCCCGTCGACGTGCAGCCAGAGACCCTCTCGCGCCGCGACCTCCGCGATCGCCGGGACGGGGTCCACGGCGGTCGACGAGGTGGTCCCGATCGTCGCCACGACGGCAATGGGCACCCGCCCGGCGGCCCGGTCGGCCGCGAGCGCCGCCGTCAGCGCGTCGACCCGCATCGCGTAGGCATTGTCGGTCGCGATCCGCCGGCAGGCGCTCCGACCAAGGCCCAGCGTCATGCAGGCCTTCTCGATGCTGCTGTGGGCTTCCTCCGAGGCGTAGACGACGGGTGCCCCGAGCTCCGGCCGTCCGGCGAGCCCGAGGGCGGCCACGTCCAGGCCGGCCGCCTCGCGCGCGGCCGCGATCGCGATGAGCGACGACGTGGACGCCGTGTCGGTCAGGAGCCCGTCGAACGCCTCGGGCAGGCCCAGCGCCCGACGGAGCCAGCCGACGACCACCTCTTCCAGCTCGGTCCCGACCGGCGACGTCCGCCAGAGCATCGGGTTCTGGCCCAGCACGGCCGTGACGAACTCGCCGAGGATCCCTGGCCCTGACGCCGTCGTCGCGAAGTACGCCAGGAAGCCGGGGTGCTGCCAGTGCGTGGCGTTCGGCATCACGAGACGAGATACGTCGGCGAGGATCGCCCCGATCGGTTCCGGGCCCTCGGGTGGGTTCGGTGGCAGCTGGTCGCGGAGCGCGCCCGGCTCGATCGGCGGCAGGATCGCGAAGTCCTCGACGCCCTCGAGGTAGTCCGCCAGCAGGTCCACCGTGGCGTGGGCGGCCGCTCGGAATTGTTCCGCGCTCATGTCGCCCAGGCCCCCAAGCTGGGCCGGGTCGAGGCGTTCGAGCCCCGCTGGAAGCCCGGCGTCGCCCGTTGGCGGGGTCACGCGAGGAGGCGCTCCCGGAGCCGGTCCAGCTCGGTTCGGAGGGCGGCCGGCAGTCGGTCGCCGAAGCGAGCGTAGTGCTCCTCGAACTCGAACAGCTCGGCAACGATGGCGGGACCGTCCACCCGCAGCAGCTCGGCGAGGTCGCCGGGCGCAATCTCGAGGCCGGCGGTATCGAGGTCGCTGGGCTCCGGCAGGAACCCGATCGGGGTCTCGACTGCCCTCGCTTCGCCGTCACCCCGCCGGAAGATCCATTCCAGGACCCGGCTGTTCTCGCCGAAGCCCGGCCACAGGAATCTTCCGTCGGCGTCGCGCCGGAACCAGTTCACGTAGTAGATCCGGGGCAGGAGCTCCGGGCGCGTGGCGGCCCCGACCTCCAGCCAGTGGGCCCAGTAGTCGGCCATGTTGTAGCCGCAGAACGGCAGCATGGCGAACGGGTCGAAACGCAGCTTGCCCACCTCGCCCGCCGCCGCCGCGGTCGTCTCGGAGCTCATGATCGAGCCCAGGAAGACGCCGTGCGTCCAGTCGAACGCCTCGCGGACCAGGGGCACGATGGTGGACCGGCGCCCGCCGAACATGATCGCGTCGATCGGCACGCCCGCCGGATCCTGCCATTCGGGGGCGATCGCCGGGTCCTGGCCGGCCGGCGCCGTGAAACGGGAGTTCGCGTGGGCCGCCACGCGGCCGGCGTCCGGCGTCCAGTCGCGACCGGTCCAGTCGACCAGGTGGGCTGGCGGGGTCTCCGTGAGGCCCTCCCACCAGGTGTCGCCGTCGTCGGTCAGCCCCGTGTTCGTGAAGATGCAGTTCCGCTCCAGCGTCCGGATCGCGTTCGGGTTCGTCTTCGTGTTCGTGCCGGGGGCGACGCCGAAGAAGCCCGCCTCCGGATTGATCGCGTAGAGGCGGCCGTCCGGGCCGAAGCGCATCCAGCAGATGTCGTCGCCGACCGTCTCCACCCGCCAGCCGGGCAGCGTCGGGATGAGCATCGCCAGGTTCGTCTTGCCGCATGCGGAGGGGAACGCGCCGGCCACGTACTTGCTGCGTCCCTCCGGCGAGGTCACCTTGATGATCAGCATGTGCTCCGCGAGCCAGCCCTCGTCGCGGGCGATCGCCGACGCGATCCGCAGCGCA
>Ga0209538_1002086_pt1 | contig 10314 bp, 10 predicted proteins | sample BarGraNGADG00211_2_FD_184492 | JGI IMG/M metagenome (GOLD analysis project Ga0209538, IMG submission 184492) | Arctic peat soil microbial communities from Barrow, Alaska - Barrow Graham LP Ref core NGADG0004-211 (SPAdes) (version 2) | ecosystem: Environmental > Terrestrial > Soil > Wetlands >... | reverse complement strand
AAAACAGATGCGCTGATGCTTGAAGCCGATCCACTGCTGACTTTGCCTGCAACGGCAGGAGCGGTAACGGATCCCGGGAAATGATGAACAAAACATATGACAGAGAAAAACAATAATAACACTTCTTCCGATCCTAGATACAGCCGGCAGATCAGCCTGCCCGAAATCGGGCCGGCCGGTCAGTTTTTGTTGGCGCAAAAAAAGGTTTTGGTGATAGGTGCAGGGGGTCTGGGGTCGCCTTTGCTGTTTGCCCTGGCGGGCGCAGGTATTGGCCACATTACCATTGTAGACATGGATACTGTAAGCGAATCCAACCTGAACCGCCAATTCCTGTACCGGGAAGCAGATCTTGGCCAGCCTAAAGCGAAGATTGCGGCTGAACGGCTTCTGGCATATCATCCTGACTTATCTGTTGATGCGGTCGCGCAGCCTCTGTCGGAACATAATGCGCCTGAACTGATACGCTCCCATGATCTTGTCATAGCAGCGGTGGATAACAGACGAAGCAGGCTTTTGATTAATCAGTACTGCTGCAAGTTCGGGCGCACCATGATTGACGGGGGAGTCCGCGAACTCAGCGGATATGTAGCCGTGGTAGAACCCGGGCGTACGCCCTGCTATTATTGCCTTTTCGGCATCGATGAAAAAGCGCCGGTGAAGAATCCGCCAGGAGTGCTTGGTTCGATTGCCGGCACGATCGGCTCTCTCGAAGCAACGCTTGCCCTGATCATACTATTGGGCCTCGAAAACCCCCTTGCAGGAGAGGTTCTGTACTTTCACGCCAAAAACATGTCTTTTGAACGCCTGAAAATAGAAAGGGATCCGGACTGCCCGCATTGTGCGGCTCTCTGGACCGGGAAACGGATTGTGAAAAATGAAGATTAAATATTATGCAGAAATCAGCGACTGGACGGGATGTACGGAAGAAGAAGTATCCATTGAAATAGGAGTCGAACCGGAAATACCGGTCCGCCGAATCATGTCTGTATTGGCTGTCCGCCATGGAGATGCATTCCGGCATAAGATTTATGATCCGGCATCCGGTATTTTGCAGGACGATATTTTTATTCTGCTCAACGGCCGCCACCTGGCCCGGCTGAACGGTCTCGACTCGATGGCTGATGATAACGACACACTGGCCGTCATACCGGTTACGGAAGCCGGCTGATTGCATCACCCGACCTGATTAATCCGCCCTTTATTACGCGTGCAAAAATTCCTTCGCGCGGCATGATACAGTCAGCGGCCTGCTGGAAGATAGCACAGTTCTGATAGCAGGCCTTACCGATTTGTGTTACTTCAAACTCGCAGCAGCCAATTGTGAAACGGGATCCGACAGGTAATTCATACAGGCTTATGCCTTCGGTCGTAATGTTTTCTGCGAAGCGCCGGGTACACAGTCCCTCGATACCCAGCATTTTCATTTTGCGGATGCTTTCTATACCGAACAAAGAGACCTGGCGATTTCCGGAACCGGCATGTGCGTCTCCTTCGAGTCCCCAGTCTTCCCTGCATAATCCTTCAGGAATGGTGTGCCTGGGTACACTTTTTTTTTCGCTGATTTGGATGGCAATGACGATGGCCATATTGAATACCGTCCTCTGTTTTTTTCAGCCTGTCTGGTCTTTTGACTTTTATTCCCGGCGAAGCCATACCCCGGATTTGCCGCCGGATTTTTCCAGCAGGCAGATGTCATGAATGACCATGCCGCGGTCAACCGCCTTGCACATATCATAAAGGGTCAGGGCGGCAACCGATACAGCGGTAAGCGCTTCCATTTCCACACCGGTTTTACCGGTAGTCCGGACGCTGGCTTCCAGTATAACCTGATCCGGCAGGAGGGGTGAAATATTCAGATCAATGCCGTCTATCGACAGGGGATGACAGAGAGGAATCAGGTCGGGTGTCTTTTTGGCCGCCATAATTCCTGCTACACGGACAACCGCGAAAACATCCCCTTTGGGCATTTTACCGTCCAACAGCAGCTGAAGGGTTTCGGGCTTCATGGTGACCCGGGCTGCAGCGCGGGCCTCCCGGTGTGTAATAGCTTTCTCGCCGACTTCAACCATACGGGCGTCTCCGGCTTCGTTTAAATGGCTAAGAGAATGATCACTCATATGTATACCTCCCGGGGTAAATGAATTTTGAATATTAACGGGCTGATATGAGTTCACCCGGATTGAGAAGCCGGTAACCACCCATATTTTCCAACCGGCGCCGGAATTCCGGAGACTTCAGCAAAACCAGAAATCTTCTGATTAAAGGCGTTTCCAGTATATCTTTTCGTACCGCAAAATCATAGCACTCCTCTGCGACAGGGATAAAGTCCAGTCCGAACAGCCTGGCTGCCGCCATTATCGCAAGGCCCGCGTCGGCGCTTCCGGCAGCGATCTGTGCGGCAACTCCGCTGTGTGTTATTTCTTCACGGGTATATCCATTGATCATGCCCGGCGTAATCCGGAGCTGTTCCAACTGGTAATCCAGGAGAATCCGGGTTCCCGAACCGCCCTGACGGTTGACATAACGGAGACCGGGACGAACCAGATCGGACAATCCCCTGATGTCCTGCGGGTTGCCTGCGGCGGTGATAAGCCCCTGCATCCGCCTTACGCCTTCTATGAGAACAACCGAATCATCACCGAAATAGCGTGGCAGCAAAGGAAGGTTGTATATGCCCGAACCGGCATCTAACAGATGAATCCCGGCCAGCTGTGACTCTCCGCGCTTAATCGCCATCAGACCGCCCATACTGCCTGCGTGGGCCGACATCAGATGCATCACGGACTGCTGCAGGATCTCCTGCTGGGACTTACCGGTATCACTGTGGAACAGGTCGGACAACTCATCGAGAAGAGGATCGTGACTTCCGATCACACATAAAGTATTCCGGATATCATCCATATCACGAAGCAGACGGACTGTTACATCCTGTCCGGCCTCTGTCCCTTCACTGTTTTGTTCGATAACCGCGATACCATCCGCACGTGCAAAGCTGTTCAGAAGTCCCGCACCGCGCTCCATCGGTATAGCGACAAGCCGGCCGCGAACCTGATTCAGGCGTACGCGAATGTACTCCTGGTATTTGAGGGAAGACAACACCCTTCGGCTTAGTACTGCATCCACTTCGCGGCGCCGGGGAATATCCAGCCGCGCGAATTCACGCAGCAGCGGATAGAGGATCTCTTCAATTACAACCAGACCGGATACCGGATAGCCAGGAACACCTATAACCGGTGTAGTCCCGCATAGGCCGAGGACCGCCGGTTTGCCGGGGCGGACAGCCAGTCCGTGGATGACCACTTCGCCTGTTTTTTCAATGACGGCTGATGTAAAATCGCCTCTGCCGGCAGAGGAACCCGCCAGTATAAGAACCCAGTCACTTTCAGCCGCAGAATGTATAAGGGCTTCTTCGAGCAAAGAAGGGTCATCCGGTACAATAGGCTGAACTTCAACAACAGCTCCAAACTGTTTCAGGCATGAAGAAAAAACAGCGGAATTGAATTCCGGTATTTCGCCAGGCTTTAATGCGCCGGAGGGCGGCACTATCTCATCTCCGGTTGGAATAATGTGGATGACCGGCTTTCGGAGTACCTCAATCCGGTTGATTCCGCCTGCCAGCAAGATTCCTACAGCAGGAGGGGTTATCCTTGAGGAGCCGGGTAAAAGCATGTCGCCGGCACAAAAATCTTCGCCGATCTGGCGTATGTGCTGCCAGGGAGTCGCTGACCGGATCAAAACGGCATTATCAGCCTTCCATACGACATCTTCAATCATAATGACTGCATCATAAATATCCGGAAGGGCGTCACCTGTGTCAAGCACGGTAAAATCGCCGGAAGCGAGCGTAACCGGTGTTGTTTCGGTTGCACCGAAAGTGTCTGCAGCCCTGACGGCTAACCCGTCCATGGCGCTGGCCAGATAATGCGGCACGCTGCGGACTGCGTACACGGCGCCGACGGTGAACCGGCCGTTTGCATTTTGTACGTCAACTGTTTCAACCGGCAGCGAAATGCCGGCCTGCAGCATTTTCTCCCTGTATACAGACAGCGCCTGAATGAGAGGAGTATTTGTCAGATATCCCATGTGATCACTCAACCCCTTTCGACTGATCGAAATCCATCAGTATCACGGTAACCGTGGTTCCTTTGTCGAGTCCCTCACAGTCCCTTGGTATTTGTATATAACCCTGACATCGGCTCAGAAGGGTGATTAGTCCTGATTTGGCAAAAACCGGTTCTGCAAAAACAGAACCGGGTTTGCCGCCGCTCCCGTTACCGGATAGCTGAACCAGAACAAACTCCTCACGTCCGGTGTTGGAAGGGATTCTCCGGCTGAGCCTGGCCTCGATTGTTTTGGCCTTGGGCTCCGGCCGTTTCTGCATCCGGCAGAGCAGAGGAATAAGGAGCTGGCTGGCCATAAACCAGGCGGCTATGGGATGACCGGGCAGCCCGATGACAGGCTTGCCGTCGCATAATCCTATGAGGGTTGGTTTCCCGGGCTTCACGGCAATACCATGCTGGAGGATACCGGGGAGACCGGTCGCTTCGATTACAGCTGCAACATGATCCCGGGCGCCAACCGAACTTCCACCGGATATCACGATCACATCACAGGCGGATTGGGCTTGTTTCATTACGTTCTGCAGCTGACTGAATTCATCCGGAATAATTCCGTAATTACAGGGTTTTGCTCCCGCTTGGGTAATCATCACAGTCAGCATGACCTGGTTGACATCATGAATCCGGCCTTCAGTGAGCGGCTCGCCCGGATCAACCAGTTCATCACCGGTAGAAATTACTGCGACGCGCAGAAGGCGGATGACGCTTACCTGCCCGAGCCCGGCTGCGGCAGCTGCTGCAAGATGCCGGGTCTCAAGCCTGATGCCGGCTGGAAGCAGAAGATCACCTTCGCGGATATCATCTCCCCTGAAGATAATATGGCTTCCGGGTGAAACCGGGCGGTTCATATAGCGCGAGCCGTCGCCGAAATCATCTGTATCTTCGATCATGATCATCGCGTCTGCTCCGGCAGGAATCTGCCCGCCGGTCGGGACCGCCTGGCATGAGCCGGCTGTGAGCGGAATATCGGCCGGCAGGCCCATTTTTACGTCGCCGTCCAGTCGAAGGATTGCCGGTAAAGCCTCGGAGGCGCCAAATGTGTCTGCTGCGCGGACGGCATACCCGTCTACCTGCGAACGATTGAAAGCCGGTACATCTGCCGGGGCCAATAACGGTCCGGCAAGAATCCGTCCCAGTGCATCCGCCAGATCAATAGATTCTGCCTCGGGTACAGTTGGAAGTGACTCTGCCATTTCCAAGAGCATTTGACGGGTGGCGGTAAGATCTTTTACGATCAGCATAGTTCATATACCTCATTCAATTGAATTCATGCCATGCTCATAACGCAGGAAGAGACTTAGCCGGCTATTTCTGGAGGGGTCCATCAGGCCGGATATGGGACCCAATGCAAGAATTTGTCCCTGATCCAGGAAAATCATCTCGTCGCACAATCTTCTTGCTACACTAAGTTGATGGGTGGCCAGAACCAGCAAGCTGTTATTCTGTGACAGATAGTCAGTCAGTGCGGCTTCCGCCTGTGCCAGACTGTTCAAATCCAGTGAACTGGTTGGTTCATCAAGCAGAAGGATTTTGCGCGGAATAACCAATAGACGTGCAAGTGCCATTTTCTGTGCTTCACCGCCGGAGAGCCGGTTGCCCCTGCAGGCCGAAAGTTCAGTCAGATTCAGGGCGTCCAGCTGCTTCTGAATAGAAGCATTCTTTTCATCTGCCGATAAGCCAAGTCCCTGCGGAATGCCAAGACTGATATTATGGCTGACGTTCAGGGCAAAATTATAGGGCTTTTGCGGAAGATAACCGATCTGTCCGTAATTTGCTGTCAAACGTTCTGAAAGCATCTTCATCAACGTACTTTTGCCGGAACCGTTTGCACCAAGCAGGGCATACCGCCGGCCGGGAAGAAGCGTAAGCGCAGGGACGTCCAGGACAATGCGGTCACGCCATATTTGTTTGAGACCCGTAAGCGTGACAGGTTTTTCAAAATCCTGAAGGTATGCTGTCTGCGATTGCATATCAGTCATTCTGCGCCTCCTGAAAATGATTGGCAATGACATTTACAAGGAATGCCAGAATCAGCAAAACCAGACCCAGCGCAATTGCCGCACCAAAGTTGCCTTTGCTCGTTTCGAGCATGATGGCTGTGGTCATGACACGGGTCTTGCCCTGAATATTGCCTCCGACCATCATCACGGCGCCGACTTCGGAAAGGGAGCGGCCAAAGCCGGTCAGCACGACCGTCAGCAGGCTGCCCCGGCATTCCCATAGAAGGAGCAGGTACTTTTTGTAACGCGGAAGACCCAGCGTCGAGATAGTCTGATTGATTGCTTTCTGCCTGCTCTCAATAGCAGCCAGGGTCAAGCTGGTGACAATGGGAAAGATCAGAATGAATTGGGCAATGACCATGGCAGGCAGTGAAAAAAGGAGCTGCAGGCTGCCCATCGGACCGCGCCGCGAAAGAAGTAAAAAGACAAACAGGCCAGCCACCACCGGCGGCAGGCCCATGCAGGTTTGTATGATGCGGCGCAATAATTTTTTCCCCGGAAATGACAGGGAAGCCAGAACAGCGCCTGCAGGAAAACCGGTCAGCACGGAAAATCCGGTGCTAAGAAGCGTCATGCACACCGTCAAACCCAGTATCTTGTAGAGCTCCCCGTCCCCTGAGGCAAAGGCTGCAAATACCGACTCAAAGGTTGTCATATTTAATTCCTAATCAGGAGGGCGCACCATCATAAAAAAACAGCGGCTCACCATATTCCTTAGTCCCGAAATCTGTGATAATAGCACGGGCCGGGTCACTGAGCATAAAATCAATCCAAGCCTGGGCGCCCTGTGTGTTTACACCCGGGTTTTTATCCGGATTGACCGCAATCAGGGAATAGGTGTTTTTGAGGTCGTCAGACTCACCAAGGCATATTACAAGTTCTGTCTGTGCTTTTGTTGCAAGATAGGTTGCTTTATCGGTGAGGATATATGCCTGCATTTCGCCTGCCATTGTCAGGCAGGGCCCCATGCCTTTTCCGGCGGAAACATACCAGTCACCGGACGGTGTCACGCCGGCACTTTTCCAGAGCGCCAGTTCGGCTTTATTGGTGCCGGAATCATCGCCGCGTGAAATAAAGGTGGCCTGGGAAGCGGCAATTGCTTTGAAGGCAGAAATGGCATCCTTACAATCTGCAACTTTGGCCTTGTCCGCGGCCGCACCGGCTATGACAAAATAATTGTGCATAAACGGAATTCGTTCCATACCGTATCCTGCATCGACAAAGGCTTCTTCCGATGCTTTGGCATGAACCAGAAGCACGTCGGCATCACCGGATTCGCCCAGCTTGATCGCGGCCCCGGTGCCGTTGGCAATAATCTGCAAATCGTAACCTGTGGAGCTTTCAAACACTTTCTCCAACACGGGCAGCAAGCCTGAGTCATTGACGCTGGTGGTAGTGGAGAGGCGTACAACCGGATTTGCAGGCTTTGTAACAGCGGCAGATGTTTCTGCGGGCGTTAATGCAGCATCAGTCACCGCAGCCGTCGTCGCGGCAGTTGTCGATTGGGCTGTCACTGCGGCAGATGTGTTCGTTGTACTCACAGACGCAGCCTGGCTGCAGGCCGGTAAAAGGGCAAGCAGCAGAACAACCATCAGGGCACCTGTTTTACGGGCACGGGTAATAAAGATTTGTTTAGTCTTCATGGATCCCTCTTCTTTTCACAATGGAAGGCACTGATGTTTCCGTCAGTACCCCGGTATGGCCGCATGTCTTAAAATGATGTAGCAGGCCATACTCGAAGATGGTATATAATCCTCTTATTTATATCACAGATGGAGCTATCATGAAAGGAGTTGCGCAGGGACATTTTCTGCAGACAGGAGAAACGGGTTGACTTCTTCTGTCTCCGTGTTATACTACGCGTATAACAGAAAACCGGTTTTGTATTTTTGCCTTGTGTGAAGTGAAGGAGATTTTTATGCTTGTTATTGAACATCTGACTAAGACATATCCCGGCGGGAAAGTAGCTGTGCTCGATCTTTCCATAACGGTGGAAAGCGGCGACCTGTTCGGCTTTATTGGTGAAAACGGCGCCGGCAAAACAACTACGATCAAGGCTGCAGTCGGAATCCTGCCCTTTGAATCAGGTGAGATTACTGTTCATGGCAATTCTGTGAAAAAAGATCCCGTAGCCTGTAAAAAGCTGATCGCCTATCTGCCGGATAATCCGGATCTGTATGATGCTCTTACAGGGATTCAGTATCTGAATTTCATTTCAGACATTTTCCGTGTTTCCAAAGCGGACCGAACAGCAAGAATAGGCAAATATGCAGAACTGTTGGAGATGTCTGCCAGTCTCAATACTCCTATCTCTTCGTATTCCCACGGTATGAAGCAGAAGCTCGCCCTTATCTCGGCCTTTGTGCACCAACCAAAGCTTCTGGTATTTGATGAGCCGTTTGTCGGCCTCGATCCCAAAGCGGCGTTTACCCTTAAGACGATTATGAAAGAATTCTGCGAGCAGGGGAATGCCATATTTTTCTCGACGCATGTGCTCGAAGTTGCGGAAAAGATCTGCAATAAGATCGCGATCATTAAAAACGGTGAATTGATCGCTTGTGGGGCGACCGATGAAGTCAGGGGCAAACAGTCCCTCGAAGAAGTGTTTATGGAGCTTACGGAGCATGAATAATTTTTGGATTCTCGTTAAAAACAACTGCCTTGTTTTCTGGGGCTCACTCAAGCGGCGCAAAAAAGGCAGATATGCCGCGTCGGGCGCACTGATGGCGCTTCTGATTCTTTTTTTCGGATTTATCATGGCATCTCAATCCGTCGTGACGACGCAAGCCCTGGCAGATGAAGGAATTCCGGATCTGGCGATCTTCATGAGCCTCATGTCCGCCCTGACAATCGGCATACTGTTCGGTCTGATGCGTGCGGCTAATGCGCCCGGCAGTAAGGATGCGGAACTTTTGCTGTCACTGCCGGTAAGGCGCGTGACTGCCGTGTGCAGCAAGGTGGTTACACAGTATATTTTTGATGCCCCGCTGATGATTATGATTTTTGCGCCGACGGTGATTTCGCATTTTGTGCTCGGGGGCGGGAATCCCGGAACCCTTGTGCGCGGACTTATCCTGACTTTCCTTCTTCCACTGATCCCCATCGCGCTCTCGTATCTTCTGGGTGCCGTCCTGGCGATACTGCAGGAGAAATTCAAGCTTACAAGCATCATTACGACGGGCATTCTAATGGCAATCCTCGTCGGCTATATGTTTGTTAATTTCCAGTCATCGAGCATTCTATCAAACGTCACAAAAGGCGGACAAACAAGCGCCCTTGCAATGATCGAGAAATTTGCTCCGCTCTCGTGGCTGACGCATTTTGTACTCGATGGAGGCATACTGGCAGTCATTTTCTCGCTGCTGATGCTGCTTGTACCCTTTTGCCTTGGCATCTGGCTGTACGCATCTTCATTTGGCAAACCCAAAAGCGGATATCGTTCCAGCAGCCGGATACTTGCTTTTTCCACAAGGTCTCCGCGCATGGCGCTTCTGGATAAGGAAGTGAAGCGCTACATGGCCTGTTCGATCTATGTTTTCAACACGGCCTTTGGGCCACTTATCCTGATAATATTCGCAATCGTTATTGCGGTGCTGGGTCCGGATAAAATTATATCCGGCATGGGGATACCGGCGGCAGATCTCGGCATGATTTCCAAAGATCTGACATATGTGATTCTTGCGGGTATTTTTTGCCTTTTCCCGTCGATGACATCGACAACGGCCTCGTCAATATCCCTTGAGGGGAAGCAGCTGTGGATTCTGAAAGCGCACCCGGTGAGTACGGACGATGTGTTCTGGTCCAAATATATGCTGAATATCCTTCTTCTGGTGCCCGCTTCCGTATTGGCGTCCATTTTGATTGGCGTTCGCGTACAGATGTCCCCGGTTCAAATTGCAGGATTCGCTGCCGTTCTCGCACTTCTCGGTGTTCTGGTTTCGCTTATCGGACTGATCGTCAATCTCCTGTTTCCGCGTTTTGACTGGGACAGCGAGACATCAGTCGTCAAACAAAGCATGAGTGTTATCATGGCAATGGTTTTCGGCTTTGCTGCCGCGTGCATTCCTTTTGTACTTTACTTTACATTACTGCAGAAATTCGGATTTTCGGGTTTCTGCGCCGTGGGCATACTCGTATACGGGTCTCTTAGCGCCGGATCCTATTTCTTCCTGAAAACTACGGGAAAGAAGCTTTTT
>Ga0209538_1002085_pt1 | contig 10317 bp, 5 predicted proteins | sample BarGraNGADG00211_2_FD_184492 | JGI IMG/M metagenome (GOLD analysis project Ga0209538, IMG submission 184492) | Arctic peat soil microbial communities from Barrow, Alaska - Barrow Graham LP Ref core NGADG0004-211 (SPAdes) (version 2) | ecosystem: Environmental > Terrestrial > Soil > Wetlands >... | reverse complement strand
GTCTTCGTGGTGGAGAGTCAAAAGGCCCAATTGCGGCTGGTGAAAACTGGCAAGCGCCTGGGCGATGAATGGGAAGTGGTTTCGGGGCTCAACGCCGGCGAATCCATCGTGGTGGATGGCGCGGCCTCCCTGTCGGATGGCCAACCCGTGGAGGTCAAACGATGAGCAGTTCCCCGCATCCACCCACCGAAACCCTCGGTCTGGCGGGCCGCATCGCCCGGACGTTCATCAACTCGAAACTCACGCCGTTGATCGTCATCACTTCGATCCTGCTCGGCGTCGCCTCGGTGCTCCTGCTGCCACGCGAGGAGGAACCCCAGATCAAAGTGCCCATGGTCGATGTGCTGGTGGCCATGCCCGGCTTTACCGCCAAGGAAGTCGAGGAACGCGCCACCCGGCCCATGGAGAAGCTGCTTTGGGAAATTCCCGGCGTGGAATACATTTACTCCACCTCGCGCCCGGGCGAAAGCCTGGTCATCGTCCGCTTCAAGGTCGGCGAAGAAATTGAAAGCAGCCTAGTCAAGCTTAACCAGAAACTGCAATCCAACTTCGACCGGATTCCGCACGGCGTATCGACCCCGCTCATCAAGCCCAAGTCGATTGACGACGTGCCCATCCTGGGACTCACCTTTCACAGCCGCCGCTACGATCATCTCACCCTCCGCCGCCTCGTGGCACAAGTGGATGACGAGGTGAAGCAAGTGGCCCTGGTGGCGGAAACCACCATCATTGGCGGCGCGCGCCGACAGGTCCGCGTGCTGCTCGACCCGGTGCGGCTGGCCTCGCGCAATCTCAGCCTGGCCGGCATCGTGCCCATGCTGCAGCAGGCCAACCGTCAGTCCGCCGCCGGCGGCCTGACCAGCAATAATCGTGAGGTGGCGATCGAAACCGGCGGATTCCTGACCAGCGCCCAGGAGGTGGGCCAGGTGGTCGTGGGTGTCTATGGCGGCAAACCGGTCTATCTGCGCGAAGTCGCTAGCATTGTGGACGGCGCGGAAGAACCCTCCCAGTACGTCTTCTTCGGCTCCGGCGCCGCAACCGCCGCCCAGGCCGGCGAGCAACCCGCCGTCACGCTCACCATTGCCAAGCGCCCCGGGGCCAATGCCATCTCGGTCGCCGATGAAGTGCTGAGAAAAATCGAGACGCTCAAAGGCCGCGTCATTCCCGCGGAGGTCGAGGTCACCATCACCCGGCATTACGGCGAAACGGCCTCGGAAAAATCGAACGAACTGCTCTTTCACATGGGCATCGCCGTGGTGAGCGTCACCCTGCTCATCATGCTGACCCTGGGCTGGCGCGAATCCGGCATCGTGGCCATCGCCATTCCTTCCACGTTGGCTCTGACCTTGCTCGTGTTTTACCTCCACGGTTTCACCCTCAACCGCATCACCCTCTTTGCCCTCATTTTCAGCATCGGCATCCTGGTCGATGACGCCATCGTGGTGGTGGAAAATATCGTGCGCCATTTTCATCTGCCGCAGAATCGGGACCGCAACTGGGCCAGCGTCGCCGCCGAAGCCGTGAATGAGGTCGGCAATCCCACCATCCTGGCCACCTTCGCCGTCATTTGCGCCGTGCTGCCGATGGCCTTTGTGGGCGGTCTGATGGGACCCTACATGCGGCCGATTCCGATCGGTTCCAGCGCGGCCATGTTTTTTTCGCTGGCCATCGCCTTCATCGTCACACCGTGGGCGGCCATCCGGATTTTGCGCTGGCGCCATGGCCAGCAGCGGGAACGCGCGGCCGACCCGATAAGCACCGGCGCCGCTCCGTCCGCTCTGGGTCTCCCGACCGCCGCCGCCAGCCACTTCGCCCACGAAGAGGACTTTTTCACGCGCCTCTATCGCCGGGTCATGGGGCCGATGATTAACCAGCGCCGCTGGCGTTACGCATTCCTCATCGGGATCACCGTCCTGCTCCTGGCCGCCTTGGGGACTGTTGGTCTTAGTTGGGTGAAGGTGAAAATGCTGCCGTTCGACAACAAGAGCGAGTTCCAGGTCATCCTGAACATGCCCGAAGGCAGCGCCCTGGAACGCACCGCCCAAGTGGCGCGCGAAATGGCCGCGGCCATTCGCACCGAACCCGAGGTCACTGACTACCAGGTTTATGTGGGCGTGGCGGCGCCGTTTAATTTCAATGGGCTGGTCCGCCATTATTTCATGCGGCGCGGTGCCCACGTCGCCGACCTGCAGATCAACCTGGTCAATAAAAAGGAGCGCCCGGCCCAGAGCCACGACATCGCCAAACGCGTGCGGCCGCGCGTCGCCGCGATTGCCGCGAAATACCAGGCGCGGGTGGCCGTGGCCGAAGTGCCGCCCGGCCCGCCCGTGCTCCAGACGCTGGTCGCCGAAATCTATGGCCCCAACGAGAAGTCACGCCTGGCCGCCGCCAACCAGGTCCGCGACATCTTCAAACAGACCGACGGGGTCGTGGATGTGGATAGCTACGTCGAGGCCGATCAACCCAAAGCCCGCTTCGTCATTGACAAGGAGAAAGCCGCGCTGCATGGCATCAGCGCGGAAACCATCGCGCAGACGCTGCGCATCGCCGTGGAAGGGGCTTCCGTGGATCTGGTCCACCTGCCGCGCGAAAAGGAGGATGTGGATTTGGTGCTCGAATTGCCGCGGCAGGCGCGCACCACACCGGAGGAGTTGCTGGCCCTGCGCGTTCGCTCCGGCGACGCGAACGCCCTGCCCGAACCCGGGATGGACGCCGGGAACCCCCCGCTGGTGCCGTTGCGCGAGCTGGTGACCATCGTCAACACCACGACCGACAAGAGCATCTATCACAAAAACCTCATGCCGGTGACGTACGTCATTGGCGATGTGGCCGGCGTGATCGAAAGCCCGGTGTATGCCATTCTCAAGATGAACCAACTCCTCAAGAAACTGGATGCCCGCGAGTTCGGCGGCAGCGAGGCGCCATTCAAAATCTACAACGCCGTGCTACCCTTCACCGACCACCAGCCCTCGATGAAATGGGACGGCGAATGGCATATCACCATCGAAGTCTTTCGCGACCTCGGCATGGCCTTCGCGGCCGTGCTGGTGCTGATTTACATCCTGATGGTCGGCTGGTTCCGCTCGTTTTTGACGCCGCTGATTGTCATGGCCGCCATCCCCTTCTCCCTGGTGGGCATTCTGCCCGCCCACGGCCTGCTGGGCGCCTTTTTCACGGCCACTTCCATGATCGGTTTCATGGCGGGCGCCGGCATCGTGGTGCGCAATTCCATCATCCTGGTGGATTTTATCGAACTGCGGCTGACCGAGGGCATGCCCTTGGCGGAGGCGGTGGTGGATGCCGGCGCGGTGCGGTTTCGCCCGATGCTCCTGACGGCGATGGCGGTCGTCGTGGGCGCCGGCGTCATCCTGTTCGATCCCATTTTCCAAGGGCTGGCCATTTCGCTGATGGCGGGCGAGATCGCCTCGCTGCTGATCAGCCGCATGGCCGTGCCCGTCCTCTACTACATGGCCGCGAAGAAGTGACACGAGGTGCAACACAGGTTTTTCGGAGCGCTTTGTCCGCACGCTTATGTTTCGTCCTTCGTCCTCGTCCCTCGTCCTCGTCCTCGATCTGTGATTTTGGAAATTCGAGGACGAGGACGAAATCCAGCCAGACGGCCGGGTGGCGGGAGGATCGATTTCTGGCTTCAAGGATGGTGGCAAAGCAGGATTGAACGCAGGTGGAATGGTCCTTTGAAACGATTTATGGGCTTTTTATTCGCGCGTGCGGCGCACGGTCGCTCCAGATCGCCCCGACGCTGGCATAAGCTTCGGATTATCTTTCACTGCGTAGCGCGGACTTGGTAAAAATTCGCGCTACGCGGGCGAGTTCGCCAACTCAAGGGCTAAGGGTTGACTTGCCAGAGACCAAAGAAGCAATTGGTCGGCGGATAGCCAAAGGCGGTGTTCAAGGTGGATTGGTCGATAATGGCCAAACGCCAGGTGCCACCCACCTGGACCCAACCCGTAGCGCCAGTCGGGAGGCTCAACCACTGGGAACTGCCCAGGTGTTTGGCGAGATCGTCGGTGGCAAAGAGGTTGGTGAAGCCGGTGTCCGGCGTGGGCCAGGACACCCAGTACTTTGTATCCGGCGCGGTGATGATCACGCCTTGGGGACTTGCGGCTTTCTTCACCCAGGTGCTGGGATTAAGGACGTAGGGCGGTCCCTGGGACACAAAATCGTCGTCGATCGAGGCCGCGGCCCCAGTGATCTTGATCCGGCTGAAGGTGGCCGACTGTCCGATCCGCGTGCCGTCAGTCGGTCGGACGCCAAAATAGGCAATCAACGGATCCTGGAAGTTGGCTACATCAACCGCCGGGATAGTGAAGTTCGTGGTCGTGTTGTCGGGAGCCGTGATAGTCACGTTGGTATTGTTGTTAACGGCCAGACTCCACGTTCCAAGGGGTCCCGATGCGCAGGGAAAATCCGTCCAGCTAAGAAAATGCTCGGCACCCGGATCGTTGACCTTGTACCGAAAATTAGCCTTCCCGGTGCCATCCGCGTTCGCGGTAATGACAAAGTAAGCTACCTGTGCCGAATCCCAATCGACGGAACCATCGTCGGGACCACTGGGCATTCCTGATTCGGGAATAAGGTACATCATGGCCTCAAATCCGCTGTAGGCCGCGGCTGGAAAGGCGGCAATGTTCATGGAATACGTCGTTTTGTTTGAGGATGCCGTAGCCGTATTCCAAGAATAGCTGCTGTTGACGGTTCGGACCATCTGGCGTTGCCAGGCGTCGCTAGGCGCGCTGGCGAGGCAGGTCAGACCCGCCGGGGGAGCTTTGGCGAGGCTCAGCGCCGGCCGATTCGTGTTAACCGCCGGCGGGGCCGTGAGTCTAACATTGTCAATCCAATAACTGACGGTGTTGGTGAGGCTGCTTCCGCCGTTGGAGATGAATCCAACCACAACTTCGCCGTAGGTCCCGCCCGGAATCGCGGACAGGAAGCCATGGATGCGCTGCCAGCCATTGGTCGCAATCAGGTTGGCATAGCCCTCCACCTGCTGCCAGCCTCCCGAACCACCATTGACATAAAGCCCCGCCACCCCATAACCCCCATCTAGTGCGGTAAAAGAGTGGGTGACGTCGATCTTGATAAAGGCCTCAAGTTCTATATAATCAGCAGCGGCGAAGGCCGGGCTTCCAAACGCAACCTGCACATCGTTCCAACCATTGTTCCAATTGGGATCGGAATTCAGGGGCCATTTCACCGTGACGTACAGCGATCCACTGCTTGGGTTACCATCGGCGTCCTGCGATGGATCCCAGACTTCGGTGTGGTCAGCGACATAACTCCTCCAATTCTCCCAAGCGATCCCGCTTAGGTCGGAGTCGAAGGGGTTGATGTTTAAGTCTTGAGCCATGACGACATTGGCCGCGGATATCAGCGCCAGACCGGCCAAAACCGAAAGGCGGCCGGGTCGTGGGGTGCGTTTCTGTTCGATGTGTTTTGTTTTCATAGGATACTTATTTAGCCTCATTGGTTTAGGGTATTCTGTGAGAGTGTCTTTCGCTGCCCCGGGTTGTGTGGCTTGATTCATGGGTGCTCATGGCGGACCCACCACACGATAGAATCGCGCTGGGGATGAAACCCCATCGGTAACCGCCCATTCCGCCGTACTCGTGTTGGTGGCCACGAGCGGCGTCCATACGGCGAAATCGGAAGTCTGCTCAACAACCCAAACTCCCGGTGCGGCGCTGCTGACCTGGAGGTCAAAGCCGGCAAGTCCACGGCTGCCGCTCAACCTGGGTCGGGCAAGATTCGAGACCACCGAGATTTGTCCCAGCGTGAGCCAGCCAGCGAGGTTGGCATCTTGCGTCTGGTTGGCAAAGCGGAACAGCGCGCCGTTCGTTAGCGGGTTGTGGACGCAGAGCACGAGTTTGTATAGGCCGATGGCCAAACCGTGATTGGTTTCGGTGTAACTCCAGACCGTATGGGTCTCGGCGGGAAGGACCGAAGAGAGCCTCCAGGGGGTTGTCCACGTCCGCACGAGTGTGTTGTGGCTGTCGAGGGCGCCGAGTTGCACGGGCCAGTCGTAATAAAACGGCGCGACACCGGTGTTCCAAAGCTCCAAGCGCACGGCCAGCGGCCCGGACAGGCGGGCATCCGCCAACTCCGCGTTACTGACGTACAACTCGTAACCCAACCGCCGGGCGCCGGCCAGGGCCAGATCCTTCTGCGCGCCAGTGAAGCCGGGGACAAAGGCGCGATGGTTCAACATCCACGAGGCGTGGGTCAGATTGAGTCAGTGTAAGCGTGTGTGGCCAGACCGGCATCCAGCAGATACTGCGGTATGCCCGTTGGCTTTGAGGGATAATCCAAGTAGATGCGAAACACCGTTTGGTGCCCGCGCTGCGCAATGTCGTCCAGCAACTTGTCAAGGTCCGTCCAGTCAAAGTTCGTCGGCCCCGTCATCAAGGAACGTAACGGCAGATAACCCCACTCCAGGCTATGAGGAAAGGTCGTGTACGTGCCGGCGTAGGGGAAAAAGCCCTTGAGCGGATTGTCGGGCGGAGCCGGTCGGTAACTGAGAGAGTAGGGGTTCGTTGCCGCGGCGGCCGCTCCAGCGCAAACCAAAGCGGCTGAAAGAATGGAAGAGGCTGCGCACTGCATAGTCAGGCAATCATGTGGGTCTTCGACCACCGCGCGGTGACTGGCCTTTTGGGGTCGGGCCATGGCAGCTTATCGATTCGCCGTGTCCAACCCAATGATAAGAATTCTCTTTGGACGCTGTCGCGGTGAAAGAAGAATTGATTCTCGCTGGTGTCCATACGGGAACCCTGCCCCTGGTTGTTTTCAGAGTCAAGCCGCGGTTTTCGGGATGATTGCCGGCTCGGGGCGGGGATGAACACAGACACCACGCCAACACCCTCTTCGCGGACAGATCCGTGCTATTGGATCGAGGGCTAATGGACGCTGGGCCAGTGAGTTGCGACATGTCGTGACTCTCTCCGGCATCTTTTCAGGCGGAAATCCACGCGCCCAACCGCCCGGGTGGGCTGGGCGACTGCCACCCGCCTCGCCCAGAACCAGCCAAAAGCCTCAAAATGGGTGATTGACTGTAAAAACGGTCAGGTGCAAGCTCCCCGCATGAACACTGGCGGGAACCCATTCTCCTTTCTCCGCGATGGCGTCAAAAGGATGTTCTCGTCATTTTAAAGTGGCGACGTAAACATCAAAAACCTTAACCATCCATGAGTCTATGAAATTAACCAGCAAACTAACCCTGTGGAAAAAGCAGCTGCTGCCGTTCGCGGCGGTGTGGGTATTGGCAAGTGTCCGCCTAGCGGGGGCGGTGGATTATCCCAGCACAATTCTGGCGGATCATCCGATCGCTTATTACCGTCTGGAAGAAACCGCTGACACCACCGCCGCTGACAGCAGCGCTTCAGGACTATTTCCCGGCACCTACAATGTCAACGGCGCCTACCCGCTGCTGGGACAGCCCGGCATAGACACCAACTCCATCAGTCTGTCGGCGGCAAATTCTTCCTCGGTCACCGCCGGCTATTATCCGGAGTTCAACCAGCCAGCTCCGTTCTCTTTCGAGATTTGGGCTCGTCCAGCCAGCACCTCCGCGACTGACTATCGCTGTCCGATTGGCAACTTTTCCGGTTGGGCCACGGCCACCCAGTCTGGATGGTATGTTTATCAGACGCCGGGCGGCGCGGCGAGCACATTTGCCTTCATTCTGGTAGGCTCGGGCGCTTGGATTTCTCAAGGCATGGTTCCGTTAAATTGGTATCACCTGGTTGGAACTTACGATGGCACCAATGCCAGCTTCTATATCAACAGCGTACTGGTGGGCACCCAGAACGCCGCCGGTTATGCGGCGAATTCCGTCAATAATGCCGGGGTTAATGTTCTTGGGATTGGCCAGCGTGGAGATAATTCGCAATTCTTCGATGGGGGCTTGGATGAGGCCGCCTATTATACCAACGCGTTGACCGCCGCTCAAGTTCTGGCCCACTATCAAGCCGGCACCAACTCTTTCCGCGCGGCGTCCCTTCCGCCCGCAATTTTGACGGACACGGCCTCCGTCACAAATTACGCGGGACACGCCACGCAGTTCAAAGTTCTTGCGGACGGAACGGCTCCGCTGGCGTATCAGTGGTATAAGGGAACATCTCCGATAAGCGGAGCCACCAACAACGCGCTGGCCTTCACCTGTGCTCCCGCCGATGACGGCACGACCTACCGGGTGGTGGTCACCAACGACGTCGGTTCCATAACCAGCAGTGTGGCAACCCTTACCGTTTCAACCGGCCTCCAGATTAATGCCCCGCTGACTTCCATCACCCGCAACGTCGGCAGTGCGGCGGCGTTTGAAATTGTGGCCGTGGGCGCGCTGCCGATAACCTATCAATGGCACAAGGGAGATACGACGGTGATCCCGGGTGCCACCCATCAAACATTGTGGCTGGCAAATGTTCAGTTAACGAACGACGGTGCGACTTACTATGTCAGTGTCATCAATCCTTACACCTCTCTTGACAGCGGTTCGGCCACGCTGAATGTTCAGGCGCGGCCCGTCACCGTTCCTATCACTGGCTACGCCAAAGTGGTCATGGCTGACGGTCCGGTCGCCTATTGGCAGTTGGACGAGACCGATGGGAGCACCACCGCGGTTGACACCGCCGGCAGCTTTGACGGAACTTACATAGCGGGGTTAGGCAGTTTCACTTTTGGAGTGCTGACAGGTATCCCGCATGATACTAACGGGGCCCTGGGTGTCGCCAGCGGGGCAACGGTTAGTATTCCCTATGCGATCGAAATCAATCCTCCCGGTTCGTTCTCGGTGGAAGGTTGGTTTCAGCCCGCCTCGGTCCCGGCCAATGGCAACGATTATCGGACCGCACTTTCATCCCTGAGTAATCCCTGGGGCGCTGGCCCAACCGGTTGGCTGGTGTATCAGACGGGCGGCAACAATTGGTCCTGGTGGCCTTACAATGGCTATTGGACGGGCGCTCAGCTTACCGACCCGGACCCCATTGTTGCCGGCCGGTGGTATTATATCGTGCTCACCTACGACGGCTCGACGTTCACTTTGTATGTCGATGGCGTGGCGAGAGCTTCCGGGACCGATGGCGGATTCGTTCAGAACGGAAATGTGCCTAGTGGTAGCGTTGATTATAATTACAATTATAATCAAAATCATGACGCCAGTGCGAGCGGCCCCGTTACTCTCGGCTGGCGTAGTCCAGTAGATTTCAATCCGTTTAACGGCACCCTGGACAATGTGGCCATCTATAACAAGGCCCTCACCTCACAACAAATTCAGAACCATTTTCTGAATACGACACACCTTGCCATTGTAAATTCCGGAGGCAATTATGTGATCACCTGGCCGACGGGCACGCTGCAATCGGCACCCCATGCCAACGGGACGTTTACGGATGTCATTGGGGCAGCGTCGCCTTATACGAACTCGGTGGTTGGGACGCAGCGGTTTTATCGAGCCCAACTGCAGTAATGAGTGATGCTGTTTTGAATTCATTGGCCGGGGTGGCCCTGTCATCCCGGCCAATCCACAGTAATCAGAACATCAACTTAAGTTTCCCCAGCCCTCCACTCGGCTCCTACCGTCTTCAGGGGACAAGTGATATGACCTTGAACGCCTGGAACACCCTATTGATGCTGATCCTAACAACTCCATGCCGTTGCCATGGCAAGGTATATCGTGGTCCTTGTTGATCTGGGAAGCGCGGTGTGAAATTGGCCTCCCAGGACCAGCGCGACCACAACCAAACAACGCCAGTCTAGGATCAGCCCAAACCGGCGTTGAAAGACCGTGCCCGCGAATTGAAGTTATCGCCAGTGCCCCTGTTGTCGGTAATAACCACGAGGCCCTCTTCCCCAATAACCGCCAACCCAAACCGCACGGGGGTACGGTCGCGGAGCCCAACGGCCACTCACCCAATACCATCCGCCATTCCACACCCATTCGCCACCGATCCAGACATATCCCGGTCCGGGCGCAACCACCATCGTTTCCACCGGCGGGGGCGGCGGCGGTTGTGCGACCACGACCGGGCTCGCCTGCGGCGCGGAGGCAACCCCTGAAATTCCTCCGAGCAAGCTCGGCGTGTTAATCATGAAATCAATGACCTTGTCGCTCACGCCGGAGTCGCGCAAATCAATGATATCCGGCGCGCTCAGACGGTAAACCGTGCGCGAATTGCGAATCTGGCTGCTGATAACGTCGTCGCTAATTCCTGTTTTGGCCAGCGCCTTGACGTCCGCCACGCTCAGTGGCTGCCCCTGCTCCACGCGCGTATAAGTTTGTGGGGCTTGTTGGCGCAGTCGCGCCTG
>Ga0209538_1002083_pt1 | contig 10321 bp, 7 predicted proteins | sample BarGraNGADG00211_2_FD_184492 | JGI IMG/M metagenome (GOLD analysis project Ga0209538, IMG submission 184492) | Arctic peat soil microbial communities from Barrow, Alaska - Barrow Graham LP Ref core NGADG0004-211 (SPAdes) (version 2) | ecosystem: Environmental > Terrestrial > Soil > Wetlands >... | reverse complement strand
TAGTTGATCTCTGTATTCGGGGTTATTTGGCCCTGCGAATTTCTAGATCTAAAGACGGTAATGGCAAAATTGTTAATCTTTTTATTCTAGATAAAAGCGAAGTTGAAGTTAAAAACGATGTTCTCAGTAATCCCGAGAGAATTTTTCTTAATAATATTTTCAAAAGAAATAATTCGGTTTATTTAACTTCTTTAGAAGATTCCTACAGGTTTCACACGGCTTATTTTTATTCTTCCATGAGCAAAGAAATTTTAAGTTATAAACTTTTTGCAGTGCCTCCCTTTATTCATAATCTTTCTTTATATAAATTTTTGCTTAAAGTTTTATTTATTTTACTTTCTCTTTCCTTTTTACTTTTACCATCTAACTATATTATTTTGTTTCTAGTACCCGTTTTCTTTGTCTTTTTTACCAATGTCTTAATAATTGAAAGGCCTGCGGGAACAAAGGTTAAAAGAAACTTAATAGCTTTCCAAGCTTTTTGCCTTAATTGGAAGGAAAAAACCGACGCTACTTTTGTGGCTAGAATTCCTTATTTTATTGCGCTGGCTTGTTTCAACGACGTAAGCACGGTGGTTTCAAAAGAAAAAACCTTGCAAGAATTAGAAGTAGCTTGGCTAACCTTAGATATTGCAGAGGTAGCGCCAGAAGAGGAAAAAACTATCGCTATTGAAAAGGACATAGCGGAAGGCAACATGGAGAAGGACAGCTTCCCTACTTGGAATGACTTGGCTTTGTTCTTAGACAAAATAAGAAAAACGTTTAGAAAATAGAAAAAGGACCGCTTAATAACGGTCCTTTAATTTTTAGATATTTTCAAGCAGCATTTTTGTCTTTATTGCATTGTAAATGCAAGTGGTAAAAGCAACGGCGGAAAGATATTGATTTAGCCATTCCCTCATAATTTCTTGGATAAATTTATCAAATTCTTTATCTTCAAAATCGGAAATTTTCTTGCGATTTGTACTGTTGTAAGCAACTTCTAAGATTAACTTATTATCTTTAGCTAAATAAAAGCCAAGACAATCGTCAAAGCAACCGTCCAAATTGCTCCAACTACAGGCAAAAGTATCAATATTTCCTATTTTAAGCCAAGTTTTTTGAATTTTATTGCTAGGAATTCTAGTCTTTTTTAGGTCCGTTAAAGAAAGCCCGATTTTTTGTTGGGTAGCTTTTTTATAGGAAGCCGAAAATAACAAAAGCATAGCTTCTACAAAGGCTACTCCAAATTTTTTTGCATAAGCTTGCTTTTTCAAAGTTAAAAGCTTGTGAATTTTTTTATATATGCAAATTTTATTGTGAAAAAATATCCCAAGCAGGAGAATAAAACCAGTATAGTCATCTCCCGATATGCCCGGGCCGCCTTCAAATTCATCGTAGATTGCCTCGGAAGCAAGAAGCGAGCCCTGGCTTACGTCTCTTACGAGAAAAGCTAAACTCTCATCTTCATATTTTCCACAAAAGGCAAGTTCTAATTCTTTAGTTGTTTTTTCCTCTTGTATAAAGCCAATAGAATCTCCGCTATTTACCAAATTATTCTTGGGAAAATTATATTTGCCTAGTGGTAAAGCGGGAGGAAACCGAGCTCCATAAGCTTCTCGTTTTGTTTTATTCAGGAACTTTGCGTAGGCATTGCAAAGCATAGCATAATCCTTAAAATGTGAGAATTTCTCTCGCTTGCTGATGGCTGCTCTTAACAAAAGCGCCGCCTTCGCATCTAATTGTTTTTCATAGCTTAAGAGCATAAGGTCTCCTTTAATTAGACATTTATATAAGATAGTTATAGAAAATTAAAGCTAAAAAAATAAAAGAGCAGAAAACCTCTGCTCTTTATATGTTGGAAAGAAGAATTTTTGTTTTTACTAACGCGTAAAGTTGCTCAGTAAAATTGATGGTAGCCAAGTACTGGTTTACCCAATCGCTTAGGTTTTTGCTTGCAAAGCGATCAAAGATTTTTCTATTCAAATTATCCAGATAGTAACTAGCTCCCAGTTCCTCTCCATCCCTTTCGTCTAGCGCAGCAACTTTCAAGATTAAACGGGCTTGTTCGTCCAACCAAAGGTCAAGATTAACCCCTGAATATTTCCAGAGCTTGTTAGTTTTACCTCTACCGTGCTCGTAAAAATTACAAAAACCTAGCTTTTCCCAAGTTTTTTGTTTATTTTTCCTGGTTAGCAAAGTTTTTTTTATACTTTTTTCTAAAATTTTAATTTTTGGTGGCTGCAAGGTTTCCGGCGGCAGCGAAAATAAAAGAATTATATCGTCGATGAAAGCTTGTCCTAAAAATTTACTATATTTTTTTCTATTATAAACCAAAAACCTATGCGCTTTTTCATAAATAAAAGTTTTATTATTAAAGAAAGCGCCGAGATCTAACAACAAGCCGTCTATTTCGCAATAAGTCTCCTCGGTAGCCCACTCGTCGTTAAAGATTTCTAACGTAGAAAAAACATCTTCGCCTGCTTTTATATCGTTCATAAATAGATGCAGGGCCTCACTTGAAAGCCCCGAGCCAAAGCCAATACTTATATCTTTTATTGCTTTCTTTTCATCTCCCGCTACATAGCGAAGCCCATCTCCATCGTTGGTTAAACCATAGTTTGGAAAAGTCTGTTCTCCTAGCTCTATAAACGCTGGAAGTTCCGCAATAGTTTTGAATTCTTTGTTGGTTTTCTTGAGAAAAGCAGCAAAATCTTTATATAAAAAATCATAATCTTTCAAAGCTGCAAATTTTTTACCCTTAGCTAGCGCCGCTCTTAAAATTTCGGCATCTTGAGAACTTAGCTGCGTTACAAATTTTAGGACCATGCTGCCTCCTTTTTTTAAAAATTGCTTATATTTAAGTTATGAAAAAATAATAATAAAAAAATAAAAGAGCTGGTTTTTCGACCGCTCTTTTATTAGAAATTTTCAAGGAAGATTTTATTATTTATTTTGGAGTAGATTGCTTTTCCAAATTCAGCAATAGCCATCATTTGCTTTAAGGTATTGTTTATTCGTAAGGTCATAAATTTCTTACCATACTCTCTCTTTAAAAAACCTTCGTTACCTTCGAAGATACGAGAATCTAGCGTAAGGATATTGCCCCTTCGTAAATATATATGGGCATCCAATTCTGGCGACCACCAAGTAAAGGTTTTGTAATAGCCCCCGCCAGTGCCTTCCAGCAACGGAAAGTTCCAGACAATATCATTGCTTGTCAGCGCCTGGCAAAAAAGCGGGGTTGCAATTTCTTCGAGAGCGAAATCAAAATTTTGAATTTCTTTTTTGAAAATAGGTACAGAAAACAAACGGCTAAAATCTTCAACAAAGGCGGCCCCAAAAATTTCTGCAAATTCGAGCTTGTTTTTTACCAAGCAAGTGTAAATAGCTTGGTACTGATAGGGGCGAGTGAAAAAATAGCGGGTAATTTCAAAAATCAACGAAGTTGCCCCTTGCGCTACCGCTTCAATTTTTTGGGAATAAAGAGGTCCAAGCGAGAAACTGGTAGCCGCGCCCAACAGCTTAAGAAAAAACGCGAGGGGTTGCCTTGAATCTCCGGTCGTCATTTCAAGAAAAAGGGCGTCGCGGGTATTTAGCCTACAACTTTCTTCGGTATTGGGAAAAAATAAATCCTTGAAACCTCTATTGTCGGCATAGGAGACTTCGCCAAGGCTTCTGCAGATTTGCTTGGGCTCTCGATCCCTCGTTGCAAAGTTTTTGGGGTAATTAGCTTCATAAAAAGCAAGATCTTTGGAGAGCCAAGCCCTATCTTGCAACTTAGCCAAATTAGTTAAAGCCTTTTCCGCCTCGCTTACTCTTTTAGCATCTTTAGCACTAAGTTCTTTATAAATCGTAGAGAGCATTTAGTCCTCCTTTTTTAGAATAAATTCTTTTCTTTGTTATAGCTTTTTGGAGAACTAAAAACAAAACGCTAAAACCCTTTTTATAAAAAAATTAAGGGGCTCACAAAAATCGTGAGCTCCTGTTATAGACGTATTTGGTGCTTCGGGTGGGAGTTGAACCCACATGAGTTTGACCTCGACGGATTTTAAGTCCGTAGCGTATGCCAGTTCCGCCACCGAAGCAAAGTTAATACTAAAAGAACGAAAAACTTTAATGGTAGCGCAGGCTGGACTCGGACCAGCGACCCGCACTTTATAAGAGTGCCGCTCTAACCAGCTGAGCTACTGCGCTAGATTTGGATGAAAACATTATAGCACTTTTTTTAGCTTTTCCTAAAAATTAACTTCAAAATGCTTTCATCATTTGGTAATTTAATGTTATAAGTTAAAAGCAAAATAAAAAAAAGGATTAAAACTTGGCAAGAACTAAGTTAAAACTTGTAAAAAATGGTAGCGCATATCAGATTCGGACTGATTTTACAGCCTTGAGAGGGCTGCGTCTTAGCCATTGGACTAATGCGCCTTATTTAACAAACAACTACGGGGGAACAAAATGTTCTCCCGCAAAAATAGAATTTTTAAATGGTAGCGCATACTGGGGTCGAACCAGTTTCTTCACCGTGAAAGGGTGATGTCCAAGCCGTTAGACGAATGCGCCTTATTTGGTGAATCCAGTGGGATTTGAACCCACGACTCTCGCCTTAAAAGGGCGATACTCTACCAACTGAGTTATAGATTCACATACAAAACGAAGGTAATCAAAACTCTTCTTAGCTTAAATAAAAGATGGTGCGCTAAGCGGGATTCGAACCCACGACTCTCGCCTTAAAAGGGCGATACTCTACCAACTGAGTTATTAGCGCATTAATTTTACTAAGCGCGACATTTTAATGTTATAGAAATTTTTAAAACTTGGAAAAAAGGGGGGAAAATGGAAAAACGAGCAAAGCGGTTAGGGCTCCACTCGTCCAAAAAGACTAGGAAGCTTATTTTTAGTAATATTTTTCCTCTTTAATAAAGTTAACGTTGCTCATGTTGTTGCTCCTTTTTTTTTGTACAATTTCATTATAGCACCTTTTTGCAAAAAACAATAATATTCTCTTCTTATTTTTGGTGCGCCCAGTAGGACTTGAACCTACAACCCCCGGTTTCGAAGACCGTAACTCTATTCCATTGAGCTATGGGCGCAAATAAAACTTGGTGCGCTGAGCAGGACTTAAACCTGCGGCCTAAGGTTTAGGGAACCTTCGCTCTATTCAACTGGGCTACCAGCGCATATTTATATTATACCTTATTTTCAAAACAATAAAAAATAGCCGCTTCATATTTCGAAGCGGGAACGGTTTTAGACTATTTTGGTGCGCCTGGTAGGAGTTAAACCTACAACCTGCAGCTTCGTAGGCTGCCGCTCTATTCAGTTGAGCTACAAGCGCGTAAAGGGGTAAATACGTTGGGGTGAGCGAGGAGATTCGAACTCCCAACCACCGGATCCACAATCCAGGGCTCTACCGTTAAGCTACGCTCGCCATAAAATGGTACAGAAGGAGGGAGTCGAACCCTCAAGAGTTGCCCCATCAGATCCTAAGTCTGACGCGTCTGCCAGTTCCGCCACTTCTGCATAAATAGGTTAAAACAAATGCTACAAAAAACAAATAATTGGCGGAGAGACTGGGATTTGAACCCAGGTAGCAGGCTTTCGACCGCTAACCCGCTTAGCAGGCGGGTGCCATTGGCCAGCTCGGCCATCTCTCCTTTTTTTAATGGTGAGCCCAGAAGGAATTGAACCTTCGCCCCACAGATTAGAAATCTGTTGCTCTACTCCAACTGAGCTATGGGCCCATATAAACTCCCCGTAGACTTGCTACGGGGAGGAAGTTATAAACTTAATGTAAGCTTGCTACATTAAGGAAGATATAGTCTTGACGTAGGCTTGCTACTTCAAGGAACATATAAACTGCAAATAGCTGGGTTTTTGTTGCTAACCTATCTGCAGGAAGATATAACGTACTAATTTTCCAATTAGTACCATTCGTGACAAGTACGTTATATATTATAGCTCTCTTTCCAAAAAAGTTCACTTTTTAATAAAGAAAGCAAAAGGTTTAATAAAAAGGGCACTTGCTTAATCGCAAATGCCCTCCTAGATTTTTATATGGCTGGGGCGGCTGGAATCGAACCGGCAAATTCCTGGTTTCAAAGGCCAGTGTCCTACCTTTAGACGACACCCCAATAATGCTTAACTAACTTTTACTACGTTTTTCTTAGTTGCTTCCTCCGGCACTGGACAAAGTGGGCACTTACTATACTTCCCGTTAATTTTCTCTACATTGCTGCCCGTTTTACGACAATTGCCCCAACCGTTTTTTGGAAGAATTCCCCCTAAAAAAGCACAAACATTGCAAGTCTGCCCACTAGGAATTCCGTTCTCAAAAACTATAAGCTTTTTTTGCTTTTTCATATCCTCCCCTGATTTGTTAAGATAAATATGTTATATTTTAATTCAGTTGTTAAAATAAATGGTAAATTTCCGGGTTGTCAAAAACAAAACTTTTTGCTTTTGGTCTTGCTTCTTCATTATAGCCAAAAAATATAAAATAAAAAGAAAGAGCAGCGGCCCCTTTCTTCCTTTTCCCCGTTCCTCCAAAAAATGTCCCTTTTACGAGGTCTCTTTTCTTCTGTTAAGAAATAATATTTGGGAAATAATTATAAGTAAGAGAATTAGTCCTTGGATTTTATAAATAAAGTTTAGTAAGGCAAAACAATAAAAAAAGGTGGCAATGGTAGTTAGCCCATATTTAAAAAATATAAAGTTTTTATTGGTGCCTTCATAGTTGGTTGTCAGGATTATTTCTGTCGCCAATAATAAGAGTATTGTAAGGAGCCAAAAAATCAGATCTGCATTTGCTTTGTTAAAAATGAAAAATAGCGCTAAAAAGTCGGCCAATAAAATTGCTGCGCGAGAAAAAAAGTACCACTTTTTGTTTTTCCTATCTTCCGGTAAAGTATTGGGTTTAGGGGTTTTATGAAAAAATACATAAAGAGAAAAAAGTAAAAGGCTTGCGGAAAAAAGGTAAAAGCCCCAATAGCCAAAATAAAAAATTTTGCTCTCGCCGCTTGGCAGGAAAGCTTTTGGCATTATTATTGTTAAAGCCAGAATATCCCCGCCCGCAATAGGATCTTTCGGAATCAAAAGTAATTCTCCCCTGAGCGACGCCTTGCTTATATAAAAAACGGTGGTTGGGAAAGTCTCCGTCGTTGCTGCTGCTGTTTTAAACATTTGGGGCTGTAACAAAGTTACATTCTTCCCAACGGGAACTTTTATTGTTATTGTTGCTCGTTCTATTGGTAGATCCCAGCTGCCCAAGGGGAAAAAGAAATATTTAGCATAATTATAGGAATAAGCATTTACTACTCCATTCAGCTGATAGTTAAGAACAAAAAGGTGCGGGCCTTTGGTTAATTTTTTGGTAATATCCCCCATATAGACATAAATACTTGAGGTATCTTGCTGTACTGAAAATTTTTCTTTCTGCCCGTCAAGGTTTAAAGCAAAAGCTGAAACCAGTAAGTTGCTTAATTTTTTTTCGTTATCCACCATTTGCTTGGCAAAGGTCCGCACTAAACCATTTTGAATAACGCCCCCGCCACAATAAAAAGCTATTTTTTCTTCCACAAGAATAGTCCCATCTAGCTGAAAGGTTTGCACTACATCAAAATTCGTGATTTCTTCTTTGCTTGGGCTTACGGGAATGGTTTTTGCTGCTGCTTCTATATTGTTTGGGGGGATAAGCAAAAACAAGACCAGGCTTATTCCCAGAACTATTAAAAAATTTTTTTTTCTTCGCATTTGCTTCCTTTTTAATCAAAAATTAGCTTCTATCCCTGTTCAAAATTATAATGCTTTTTGCTTATAAATTCAAGGTCCTGGCCTTGTTAGCTTGGCTATTAGTGCAGCTAAGCCTCCCTGCTCCCTAACCTTTTTTGTTAAATTCTTGATACCGTTCTTAGAAAATAATAGAGGATAATTTCCGGCTTATAGCTTAGCTATGATTTCCGGCGTTACGCCGGTTTGACAGGTTTCTTCAAGGGCGTAAATAACTTGCGTCGGCGTTTCTTTTAACTAAAGCGTGCTTCTTTTTTCCAAAGTTTTTAACCTTAAAGGCTCCCCTCCTTCGATAGCTTTTACCTCCGCAATATCCAAACTTGCAAAGAGAACAATATTTCTTCTTGCAATTATTAATTTTCTTTCCATTTTTCCCTTTTTTTAGAAAAGCTGTTAAACTATGCATATTAGTATAGATAACCTCGGAATAATCGCAAAAAGCTTTTTTTGGGTTACAATGTGGGATGACTTCTGGAATAACAAAATTCGACATGGTGCAAGGGTAGCACAAGGGGGCCTGATCTCCTAGATGAGGGTTCAAATCCTTCTGTCGAAGCCAAGGTTTTCAATTTAAGCACTGGTTTGTTTGCTAAATAAAGAGTTTTGCTGAAAGAGGTTTTAGTTTGTAAACTTAAGTTAGGGAGAGAACTAATGAATAAAAACAAAAACAAAAATAAGCAAACTTCAAAAATATTAAGGTTAGCGCAAAAAAAAGCTTTAAGAAAAAAAATAACGATAATTATAATTATCGTCGCTTTGGTTGCCACGGTAGCAGTATCTTTGTTTGTGGGGCTTGCTACTAAGACAAAAGCAGCTACCCTTTCTTCTTTCCCTATAACGGAACCCACGGTTGCCCAAAAGGAACTCCCGCAGCTCCTGGGCCGGTAGTAGAAGTATTAGAAGGAGCCACCCATGACAACCTTTACCTACACTGCCACTGACAAGGCGGGCATCACCAAGCACGGCACTGTCAACGCAACTAACATGCACGAAGCTGCCGAGCTCGTACGCAACAAGGGACTTGTTTTGTTAAGTGTTAGTGCTACCGGAGATAGCGGTGAGGGCAGCGCAAGTCTGTTCTCCCGCCCCCTTTCCCTCAAGGCAAGGGGCACTTCCGACGAGGCAAAGCAGGGTAGACTGGGGACCGGCGGCGGCATCGCTGTCAAGGATATGTCCATTTTTACCTCGCAGTTAGGCACTATGCTCAATGCGGGGCTGTCCATCACCAAGAGCCTAGACGTGCAGAGTAAGCAGTTAAGCAATAAAAAACTGCGCATGATTACGGAGTATCTCAAGAAGAAAGTCGAGTCCGGGCTTCCTTTGTCGACGGCTATGGCCGATTATCCGGGAGCCTTCAGCACCCTGTATACTTCCATGGTTCAGTCGGGCGAGGGCTCAGGCAACCTTGGCAACAGCCTGCTCAAGATGGCCACTTTCCTAGAGCGGGAGGCGGAGCTCAAGCGCAAGATCAAGGGGGCGATGAGTTATCCAATGATCGTCATTATCGCCAGTGTTGTCATTATCCTCGGACTGTTCATTTTTGTTCTACCACAGTTTGTCGGGTTCTTGACGCAGCTGAATGTGGCTTTGCCCCTACCGACGCGCATTACCCTGGCGATGAGTGCTTTCCTGGTGCATCGTTGGTATGTCCTCTTGGGGGCAGTCGGGGGGATTTTCTACGGTGGTCGCGCCTTGTTGTGCACGCCGAAGGGCATTTACTTTAAAGACAACCTGGCGCTCAAGGCGCCGGTCATTGGCCCGCTCGTCCTGCAGACCTGTATGGCCCGTTTCACGGACACTCTGGCGACCTTATTTGGCGCAGGGGTCCCGCTCATCCACTGTCTGGAAATGGTAGGCGGCACAATGGGTAACACTATCGTAGCAGCTACCATTGACCGGGTCATCGCGGCTATCAAGAGGGGTACTGCCCTCAGCGTAGCTATGGCAGAGACGCAGTTCTTCACCCCCATGGTTATCCAGATGACGGCCGTCGGCGAAGAGTCGGGTTCTCTGGAGACCATGCTGGGAAAAGTTGCTACGTTCTACCAAGCAGAGGTCGACGCTGCGACAGATAGCTTAACTAATGCCATCAACCCGCTCCTTATGGTTGTTGTGGGCGGCATGATCGGCTGGGTCCTCATCTCCCTATACCTGCCCATTTTCAAGATGGCGGGCGGGATCTCTTAGACCCTGCTTGAATTTTCCGTAATAAAAAAAAGAAATTTGACAATAATCCTGATCCTTGTTATTAAAATCCTACTTGTTACCCTCGTACCTCTTGGTACTTAGTGTTTGATGTTATCTTTACGGGAACCAATTTATTCTCTAACAGGGCTTGGGTTACTTTTAATCTACCTTTCAGCTATGGCTTTTAATGGGTATATACGAAACTATTGATTTCCAACCCCCTTCGTAGTAGCGCCCAAAAGAAGGCCCGCCCGCTGCCGTTTACAGGTGCTTGCGCGGAGGTTCTTTCCCAGAAGACTAAGCTCTTTCACAGAAAATTTTTATTTAAAAAATAAATATTAGGCTATAATTAAATTTGTGGTATAAT
>Ga0209538_1002081_pt1 | contig 10328 bp, 6 predicted proteins | sample BarGraNGADG00211_2_FD_184492 | JGI IMG/M metagenome (GOLD analysis project Ga0209538, IMG submission 184492) | Arctic peat soil microbial communities from Barrow, Alaska - Barrow Graham LP Ref core NGADG0004-211 (SPAdes) (version 2) | ecosystem: Environmental > Terrestrial > Soil > Wetlands >... | reverse complement strand
TCCGGCTTTCTCACGTAAAAATTGAAGTGTCGACATGTAGAATCTTCTTTAATAAATAATAGAAATATACCTTTTTTAATACAGGCGACAAATATAACAAATTTTCATTAAAACTCTGACCTGATAGTAATTTGTTAGTAGTTATATAATCGTTAGTAATATAGCAGATTATGTACTTTTGTCCCTAAGCAGCAATTTCCGGGCTCTCTTTATTGAATTCTTAACATCAATTACTGAGTACCAAAAAATCAGATATTTGCTTGAATAATTGGAATAAATCTAAAATCGTGTTTAAAATAGGGGGGTGAGTACAAAATAAAATAAAATAAAATGAAAAAGCCCTTAAAATATTAGGGTATTATTAAAAAATATCTATTTTTGTAAAAAATACTTATAAAAATGGCAGAATTCAGATTTAGTGCATTAAGAGAAGTTTTCAACAGAGAAACTGTTGAAGTTATTACTCCCTCGAAAATTGTATCCGAGTATTTCGGAGAAAATGTTTTTGATCTTCCAAAAATGGAACACTATCTGTCCAAGGACTCTTATAAGGTAGTGAAACGTGCTATAAATGAAGGGAAATCCTTAACCAGGCAGGAAGCTGACCAGGTTGCTACAGGCTTAAGGGCCTGGGCAATAAGCAAAGGAGCAACACATTATACCCATTGGTTTCATCCCCTTACTGACGGAACTGCGGAGAAGCACGATGGGTTTATAGAATTCGGTGACAATGGATATATCGTTGAAAAGTTCTCTGGTGAAGTTCTGGTTCAATCCGAGCCGGATGCTTCCAGTTTTCCGAGCGGAGGTATCCGAAATACTTTTGAAGCAAGAGGTTATACTGCATGGGACGTTTCATCACCGGTATTTATTGTCGGAACAACTCTTTGTATTCCAACAATATTTGTATCGTATACCGGGGAGGCTCTTGATTATAAAGCTCCGCTTCTGAAGGCTCTTTCGGAACTCGACCGAGCTGCTGTAGATGTATGCCAGTATTTTGATAAAGATGTAAATAAAGTAATTGCTACACTCGGATGTGAACAGGAATATTTTCTGATTGATGAAGCATTGTACTATGCAAGGCCTGACATTGTTCTTGCCGAAAGAACCATGATGGGTCATCAGTCTTCTAAAGACCAGCAGCTGTCTGACCATTATTTCGGATCCATTCCGGAAAGAGTAATGAATTTTATGGAGGAGTTCGAATGTGAAGCGTATAGACTAGGAATTCCTGTTAAGACACGTCATAATGAGGTGGCTCCTAACCAGTTCGAATGTGCTCCGATTTTTGAAGAAGTAAACCTCGCAGTCGATCACAATCAACTCTTAATGGATATTATGAGACGTGTAGCACGGAAACATAAATTCAGAGTGCTTTTTCACGAAAAACCATTTGCAGGTATCAACGGTTCAGGAAAGCATAATAACTGGTCGATGGCAACCAATACCGGAGTTAATCTTTTATCACCCGGCAAAAACCCAAAGACAAATCTTCAGTTCCTGACATTTCTTGTAAATGTTGTGAAAGCAGTTTACGATAATAATGAAATTCTGCGGGCATCGGTTATGAACGAGTCAAACTCATACAGGCTTGGTGGACATGAAGCACCTCCGGCGATAATATCTGTGTTTGTGGGAACTTACCTGACAAACATGCTGGAGAATATTGCCAGAAAAGTTACTGATAAGAAAATGACTCCTCAGGAAAAAACAGAACTGAAACTTGGTATTGGTAAAATCCCTGAAATACTTCTTGATAACACTGACAGAAACCGTACTTCTCCATTTGCTTTTACCGGTAATAGGTTTGAATTCAGAGCGGTAGGCTCTTCTGCTAATTGTAGTTCTGCTATGATTGTTCTTAATACGGCTGTTGCTCATCAACTTACTCAGTTCAAGAAAGATGTTGATCTCATTATTTCAAAGGGAAGAACTAAGGATGAAGCAATCTTCCAGGTTTTGAAAAAGTATATTCTTGAATCTGAGAAAGTATTATTTGAAGGTGATGGCTATAGTGCTGAATGGCATAAAGAGGCTAAGAAAAGAGGTCTTTCAAATATCGAAAGCGTACCAGAATCGATCAGTACTTTTCTCTCTGCAAAATCAAGAAATGTTCTTATCGGGTCTGGAGTTTTTACCGAAAAAGAATTGGAAAGTCGTGTTGAAGTCGAATATGAGAAATTCACAAAGAAAGTACAGATTGAATCTCGTGTACTTGGTGATCTTGCTATAAATCATATAGTTCCAACCGGAATTAAGTATATGACATCTCTTCTCGATAATGTAAAAGGACTTAAGGACGTCTTCAGCGATGCAGAATTCAAAAAACTTGCAGGTGCCCGCAAAGAGTTAATTGTTACCATCTCTGATCACGTTTCAAGCATCAAAAAACTTGTGAATGAAATGGTAGAAGAGCGCAAGAAAGCAAACCTAATTCAGGACACATATAAAATGGCATTGACGTATGAAAAGAATGTTAAGCCTTATATGGAAGAGATTCGTACCCATATTGATAAACTGGAACTTATTGTTGATGACGAGATGTGGCCACTTCCAAAATACAGAGAATTACTTTTTACAAGATAAAGGTTATATAGTTGTTCTTTAGTTTACGTAGAAGGATTCCTGATTCAGGAATCCTTTTTAATTATAATAAATCCGGAGTGGTTACGTTAATTACTATCTGAATTACTTAAATTGATTACTTTTACGATCAAATTGAATGCGGAATTATGAAACGATTATTTGTTCTCATCATATTGTTAGTTGCTATAAACGCTATTGAGGTCACAGCTCAGAAACGAAAAACAGAGAGAGCTTATTCCGCTTTTACCGCCGGGGAGTATTTTGATGCAATTGATCAATTCAAGAATGCCTATTCAAAAACCAAAAAATCGGATAAAAGCGCAAGAACAGAAATGGTTTTTATGATCGCAGAATGTTATCGTCTTGTAAATGATCCGAAAAATGCTGAAACCTGGTACAAGCTGGCTGTCAAATCATCCTTTTCAAAACCTGAAGCCCAGTATTGGTTAGCTGAATCGATGAAGAAAAACGGGAAGCATCAGCTTGCAATTGAAGAATTTAAGAAATATAAACAGGTGGCACCCTCCGATGCCAAAGCAGACCAGGAAATACGGGCTTGTGAACTGGCTCTTGAATGGATGAGAAACCCTGAAGCATATAAAGTTGAAGAGCTTAAGGACCTAAACTCTAAAGAATCTGATTTTAGTCCGGCTTATGCGCGTGATGATTTTGGAATGGTTTATTTTACATCTTCACGCGATGGGGCAGCCGGTAATAAAACCCATGGTGCGACCGGTCAGAGTTACACAGATATCTTTGAAAGCAGGATAGATAAGAAACTAAAATGGAGTACCCCCATTCCCGTTGAAGTCATCAATACTGAGTTCGAAGAAGGAACTCCATCCTTCTCATCTGATTTTAAAGAACTATATTTTACCAGGTGTGAATCGGGAAAAAGAGAAAAGAAGGGATGCATAATCATGTACTCCCGAAGGAATGGAGATAAATGGAGCGACCCTAAAAATATTGGTATCCTTCCTGATTCACTTGTAGCGGCGCATCCTGCAATTTCAGCCGACGGATTAACATTATATTTCGTTTCGGATATCGCTGGTGGGTTTGGTAAAAAGGATATCTGGAAGGCAACTCGTGAAAAAACAGGTGGAACCTGGTCGAAACCGGTTAACCTTGGCCCCGATATTAATACTCCGGGCGATGAGCTCTTCCCATATCTGAGAGAAGACGGAACATTATATTTTTCTTCCGACGGACTTATTGGTATGGGAGGGCTCGATATTTTCAAAGCAAAACCACAGCCTGACGGCAGCTGGATTGTGCAGAATATGAAACCACCAATAAATAGCTTTGCTGACGATTTTGGCATTACATTCCAGGATGGAAATGAAAAAGGTATCTTCAGCTCTACCAGAAAAGGAAAGGGAAATGATGACTTGTATTCATTTGAACTTCCTCCTTTAATTTTCAATGTTACAGGACTGGTTAAAGACGAAAAAACAGGAGTGGCGATAAAAAGTTCTCTCGTTAAGCTTATTGCAAGCGATGCGAATAACCTTCAGGCTGAGACAGGTACCGGAGGAGATTTTAAATTTGCACTGAGGGCCAATGTTGACTATATTCTGTTGGCTTCCAAAACGGGATATCTTAACGGGAAAGAGAAAGAAACAACCAAAGGACAGGAGAAGAGCCGCGAATTCATGGTTACTATTCAGCTTACTCCAATAGATCGTCCTATTGAACTTCCAAATATACTTTACGACTTTGGAAAATGGGATCTGAGACCCGAATCGATGGTTTCGCTCGACAAACTCGTTGAAACGCTGGTTGACAACGAAAACATTACTATTGAACTTATGTCGCACACCGACTCACGTGATACGGAGGAATATAATCAGACTCTCTCACAGAAAAGAGCCCAGGTCGTTGTTCAGTACCTTATAGATAAAGGGATTGAGCCTGAAAGACTGCTCGCAAAAGGATATGGCGAATCTACACCAAAAGTTGTTGACAATGATATAGTGAAACAAAATCCATTCCTTAAGGCAGGAACTACCCTTACAGAGCAGTATATCAATACTCTGGCAAACGACGAACAGAAAGAGATTGCTCACCAGATAAACCGTAGAACTGAATTTAAGGTACTTAGAACAGATTTTGTGTCATCGAAGAAGTAACTCCCAAAAATATGTCCACCGAATCGAAATATAGCAAGAGAGGCGCCTCTTCTTCAAAAGAAGATGTTCATAAAGCAATTGAGAAAATAGATAAGGGGCTGTATCCCAAGGCATTCTGTAAAATAGTTCCCGATATACTGGGTGGAGATCCCGACTACTGTAATATTATGCATGCCGACGGGGCAGGTACCAAATCGTCGCTGGCATACATATACTGGAAGGAAACAGGAGATCTGTCTGTATGGAAAGGTATAGCTCAGGATGCAATTGTAATGAATCTCGATGATCTACTTTGCGTGGGAGCCTATGAGAACATCCTTTTATCATCAACAATCGGGCGTAATAAGAATCATATTCCCGCAGAAGTGCTTTCCGCTATAATCAATGGAACAGAAGAAGTACTTGAAGAGCTTAGAGCAATGGGTGTTGGTATCTGGTCAACAGGTGGTGAAACAGCAGATTTAGGCGACCTTGTGAGGACGATTGTTGTAGATTCAACAGTTATCACCCGGATGAAAAAGGCCGATGTGATATCGAATCATAATATAAAAGCAGATGACGTGATTGTCGGATTGTCATCTTTCGGAAAGACTAGTTACGAATCGAATTATAACAGCGGTATGGGTAGCAATGGACTCACTTCGGCACGACATGATATATTTGCTCCATATCTGGCTTCGAAATATCCTGAGAGCCTCGATACAACTCTCGCTTATGATCTTATTTATTCAGGCAAGTATAGACTTACAGATCCGATTGAAGGATTAGATATTGATGCCGGCAAAATGGTTCTTTCACCAACCCGCACTTACGCTCCTGTAATTATTCAGGTATTGAAAAAAATGTTCCCTAAAATTCATGGGATGATTCACTGTTCAGGGGGTGGTCAGACAAAAGTGATGCATTTTATTGATAATATGCACGTTGTAAAAATCAACCTGTTCCCTTTACCACCATTATTCAGGATAATCCAGGAACAATCAGGAACTCCATGGAAGGAAATGTACAAAGTATTCAACATGGGACACCGGTTCGAAATTTTTACAGGAAAGGAATATGCCGATGAGATAATAAGCATTGCTTCCTCATTCAATCTTGAAGCCAGAATTATAGGTTATTGTGAAGCATCGGATCACAAAAAGCTGACAATAAGTTCAGAGTTCGGAACATTCGAATATTAATCGAATCAAAACCTGGAATAAAATGATAGAACATTTTCAGTTAGCGAGAGTTCCGAAAATCATTTTCAAATGTGGAGGAATTGCTGAGCTTGCAGGTATAGTAAAGACTTATGGCAAAAAAATTATTTTTGTTACCGGAAAAAGCTCATTTATTAAATCAGAATATGCAGCGAAGCTCTTAAGCGAATTCGATAAAAATGGCATTGAATATTATCATATTACTATTCCCGGAGAACCGTCACCTGATATTATTGATAAAGTTGTGTCTGAATTGAGTGATGAGGATTTTAATCTGGTTGTGGGGATTGGAGGAGGGAGCGTTCTTGATGCCGGTAAGGCTATCTCGGCAATGATGTATAAAAGTGAATCACTTATTGACTTCCTCGAAGAAGTAGGAGATAAGGAGCACACAGGAAGTAAACTCCCTTATATAGCAGTCCCAACGACCTCAGGTACCGGAAGTGAAGCTACAAAAAATGCAGTTATTTCAAGAACAGGGGTTAATGGATTCAAAAGATCGCTCAGGCATGACAACCTTGTTCCTGATGTTGCTCTTATTGATCCCGAACTTACATTGAATTGCCCTGCGGACATAACAGCTGCCAGCGGGATGGATTGTTTTACCCAGCTTACTGAAGCGTATCTTTCCAATAAGTCGAATAAAATTACCGATGCTATTGCCCTCGAAGGAATTAAAGCAATAAAGAAATCATTGGTAAGAAGCTTTAAGAACGGTAGTGATATTGAAGCAAGAACCGGAATGTCATTTGCCGCACTTTGTTCAGGAATCTGCCTGGCAAATGCCGGATTAGGTGCTGTGCATGGTTTTGCAACATCAATCGGGGGAAGATATGATATTCCTCATGGCATAGTATGCGGAACCCTTATGGCATCAGCTAATGATTTAAATGTTAGAGTATTGCGAAAAAATGCCCCGAATGATTCAGCCCTTAAGAAATATGTTATAATGGGGAAGCTCTTTAACGAAGTGGAAGGAAAATCAGATGACTTCTACATCGACGGGTTCATTAGATTTCTGCAGGAGCTTACCCATGATTTGGAATTACAAGGTTTAAAAACATTTGGTTTGGAAGAGAAAGAAGTCAGACAGATCTGTGTCAATACCGAAATGAAAAACAACCCTGTTAAGTTATCAGTTGATGACCTGGTTGAAATAGTTCAACGATCAATGGTTATTCAATAGTCATGCGGTCATGCAGTCATGCAGTCGTGCAAGTCACGATGGACCTTAATGACCTACAAGACCGCAAGACTGCAAGACCTGCAAGACAATCTATTTGAGCGCCTTGTCCAGAGCATTTAAAATAGATTGAGTAGATATTTTTGAACCAACAGCCTTCATCATCCATTGTTGCGGTGTGAGTCTGCCCTGACTGAAAATCCGATCAATCTCAGCGCTGAAGTTTTTTCCTTTCAGGTACTCCTCCAACTGGAATTGAATGATTTGACCATATGAATAATTAGCCAGGTAGAGGGGAGAGTCGATCATATGTGAATAGACAGCAAGCAAAGGGGAATCATTAACTCCGATTACAGGTGCAAAATATTTATTCCACACTTCAACAGCAATAGCAATAGTGCTCTCTTTTAACTGTGCAGGAGTAGCTCCGGGTCTTGAATCCGTCGTACCATATATCATACGGACGAAGGTCGCGTCCTATCTGAGCCTTATTGAACAAATTGTTTTGCGTAGTATTTTGCAGTCAGTTTTTCACCTGTGGCTTTTTCGATCATAACATTCCAGTCATATCTGGCTCCGGGCATAAAGACCTTTTCTTTTAGATATGTACCTATTGTTTTTTCACCTACAAAAGATTGGTTTTTTGAAACGTTAGTAGTTATGTAGTTATAAAACTGTGATGCAAGCAGGTCTCCGAGAAGATAGTTGTGATAATAGCAGGGATATAGGGCGACATGAATTTTTGTTGCCCAGTCAGGCATATCGCGTCCTTCCGGCTTGGTCAGTAATTGGTATTTTTCAACCATGGTCCACCAAAGCTGATTGAGATTCTGATCGGGGTTTTCATACATGCTCTTCTCAAAACGATACATCACCTGTGCCCAGCGGCTGAATACCAGCATCTGCAGACGCAGAGCTTTCCGGCTTTCTTCACTAATTGCGCCACTCTCTTTGGCATCGATTACACCCATGTTAAGCATCCATTGAGGATCGGTTGCAAGTCTTCCAAACATATTAGCTATAGCTTCTGTTGTAAACGTATGAGCCGCGTCTCTTAACGTAAACGGGAGGGACATATCATTATAATAGGAATAAACGCCATGGCCGAGTTCATGTAAGATAGTATTCATCCAGTAAGAATCGGGGCGGATATTATCGAGTGTACGTACATCACCTGATCTGTCTATATCAGTACTGAATGCATGCTGGTTTTTACCCGGTTTTTCATAAAGGTCACTTTTTGCAAGAACAGGATCTACATTTAAACCGATTCCATTGTAAAATGTCGAGGCAAGTTTTACAGGATCCTGTTTAGTGAAATATTTATCAAAATCAACTTTGTAAATCTGAGGAGCCTCCTGAAAATAGCGATTCTGATAATGCCATGGACGCAGGTCGGCAATTGCAACTTTATATCGTTTTGCAAAATATGAGTCAATCTCCCCTTTTAGTTCAGCAAAATTATTTCTGGTCAGGCTGTCGAGCTCATCAAAAATCTTCGTCACTTCTGCCGGATCCTGACCGGAAAGTTTCAGACTCATCTCATGGTAGTTGCTGAATCCGATTTTCTGAGCAATAGTGTTACGGTGTTTTACCAGTTTTATGATATTGGCAGCTACAACGGGACCAATTGTTTTCGATCCTTCCCAGGCTGTCTGAAGTTCTTTGCTGCCGGTTTCGTTCTTAAGGATGCTTTCAACCTCATTATCAGAGATTTGTTTCCCGTTTACAGACACCCGGAAATTAGCATACATCTTACTTATTTCAGTCTCCATTCTAATCTGCTCAGCGATAAGTGTTGTATCAACCTGGCCTCCGAGATATCCGTTATATAAAATTTCCATTTCGCGGACAAGTATCGGATCCTTCATAGCATTCGACTCTTTAATCTCCTTTAACTCAGTGAAAGCTTTACTGTCAGCAAAGATTTTAGCAAAATCAAATGAAGCTTTTTCGCTCTTGGCAAAATCTTCATTAGTACCCGTAACATTTGCATTCCACGATGCAAGAGCAGATTCGCGGTAAAGGGGGATAGCTTTTGATTCATAAGAAGCCACAAAAGCCTTCATCCTGTTTTCCATTTTTTCCTGTTTTGAGGTGCACGACCAGAAACTTGTTATGATCATTGTGCCGACAATTACTTTTACTATTAGTTTCATAAGGTTAGTTTAAGAAGTACGAAGATAGTAAAAATGGTAAAAGGAAAAGTTTATCAACGCAATTACAGTTAAAACTCATAAATTTGAGGGGTATAAGACTATTGACAAATGGAAATTATAATATATTTATTTACAGGTTTGGTTACCGGAGGCCTGATTGCTTCGCTTATTACAAAGTCGCGATTAAATGATCTGCATCAGAAGGAATTGCTTCTGAAAATTGAAGAAATAAATGAACTTAATAAGCTGATCAGCACACTGACAGCAAGAATTGAAGCACAGGCAAACAGTCTGGATGAAGTCAGGAAAGCCATGGTTGATACTTTTAAATCGGCAGCATCAGATGCACTGACGCAAAATAATAAACAATTCCTCGATTTGGCGACCACGCAGTTGGGAACACATGTAAAAGAGGCAGAAGGAAACCTTGATGAACGGAAATCGGCTATAGCTGAAATGCTGAAACCAGTTAAAGAATCAATCGATAGTTATAAAAAGCGAATTGAAGAACTGGAAAAAGGTTCTGAAAAAACATTTGGTCAGGTAACAGAAATGTTGTCTAATATTCAGAATACCAACACTAGTTTGCAGAAGGAAACAACAGCGCTCGTAAATGCTTTGAGAAATCCAAGGGTAAGAGGTAAATGGGGAGAGATAGGATTAAAACGTGTCGTAGAATTTTCGGGTCTGTCGGGACATTGTGATTTTTTTGAACAGGTTTATATTGAAGGTGAAGATCTGGTATATAAACCTGATATGATTATTAACCTTCCGGGAAACAGTCATGTTGTTGTTGATTCAAAATTGCCCCTTGATGCATATCTTCAGGCTCTGGAAACAGATGATGAAACTTCGCGGAACATTCTTTTTGCAAAACATGCCAAGGATCTGAGGGATCATGTTAATAAGCTTAGTAAGAAGCAATATTGGTCACAGTTTGAGAATACACCTGATTTTGTTGTATTATATATGGAGGTGGAATCTGCATTAAACGTTGCTTTGATGACTGATAAGACTTTATTGCAGGATGCCATGAACAATAAAATTATATTAGCCACGCCAACAA
>Ga0209538_1002079_pt1 | contig 10336 bp, 2 predicted proteins | sample BarGraNGADG00211_2_FD_184492 | JGI IMG/M metagenome (GOLD analysis project Ga0209538, IMG submission 184492) | Arctic peat soil microbial communities from Barrow, Alaska - Barrow Graham LP Ref core NGADG0004-211 (SPAdes) (version 2) | ecosystem: Environmental > Terrestrial > Soil > Wetlands >... | reverse complement strand
ACATTCTCGTAATGGGCAAGCTGGGCTTTGCGCACAAAGTCCTCAATGTTGGTCGAAGCCCCGTAGCGTTTTTCCAAAGCGAGTTGGATATCGCCGAGTGAACAATTATTTCCCCAGGCACCCGCGTGCATATACCACGTTTCATTGATTGGCCAGAGTTTGTCTTCAGGAATGAATTTTCGGAGGCTTTCCAAAGTAGGAATTTGCTCGTTGTCGCCCTGCTCAACATTTGAGCCGCAGGTTGCAGGATATTTCCCGCTGAACCAGTAACTTGGTGGTCGCCAGCAATAGGGACCTTCCATGCGGATGCCATCCCACAAACGGTGCCCGGCTGAGTCTTTGGCAAAGGCTGAAACTGTATTCACCACAGCGTTCTGCCAATGTAGCTCTTTCAGTACAGTATTATAATTGCTGATGGTTTGCTTAGGCGGTATTCCATCGCTGGCATTCGACCACATAAATACCGAGGCATGGTGGCGTAGCATCTGAATTTGCGAGCGAATGCTCTGCGAGGCCACACAATGGCATTCATCATCCCATTGGTCCCACTTTTCCCACTGGTTACAGCACATCCACCCAAACATGACCGGAATACCCTGTTCATCGGCCAAATCAATAATGTGTTCGCTGGAGATTTTCGATTCCCATCGCAGAAAATTAATGCCGAGGTCTTTCACGTAGCGCAAGATGTCCTCTTCACGTTCCGGATCGTACCGATAGAGAAGGTCAGGTGTATAATCGCTGCCGCGCACCAAAAAATCACGGCCATTCACCTTCAAATAAAAATTGCCGCCCTCCATTTGGGGGAACTTTTCATTGTTATCGCGGTGTTGTGTGATGCTCCGGATACCGAAACGAATATGAGAACTATCTGTAAGTGTCTTATCCTGAACAAACTCAAAATGAAGGTTGTAGAGGTTCGGAGCGCCCATGGTATAAGGCCACCATAAATCAGGGTTTTTAACAACCAATTCCTGAAAATTATCAGGAGCGAAAACAGCTTCTCGTTCTTCGTTTGGCGAGAGTTTAATGGTTTGTTCTATATGAATGGTTGTTTTCCCCTTCCGGGAAATTGTTCCTTTTAAAATACCGCTTAAGGGTTTTTCCGAGAGGTTGTGCAGGTCGGTGAAGACTGTGAGTCGGGCAATGGAATTGGATTGAGACAATTCCGAATTTACAAGCGTATGGTTCACAGAAACACTGCCAGTCATGCGCAAATAAACAGGTTTCCAGATGCCTGCATTCCGGTCAGGAACAAAAGAAGTCATTGAACCATAGCTTTTATCATCCGGACGGGCATCGTATCCCAGGTATTTCCAGTTAATCCAATCGAACCAGCTATCGGCCAATTCCACACCGTTTACATTTTGCACCTTCTGCTCGGGAGTTACCCTGACGGCAAGCACGTTCTCAGCTCCTTTTTTAATCCATTGAGTAACATTAAATTCGTGAGCTACATACATACCGGCCACTTCTTTGTTATCGGCAATTTTATTACCATTGAGCCATATTTCAGCCCTATAATTTATCCCGGGGAATTCGAGGGTATAGAAACCACTAACCGTTGCGTTAAATGTAGTCCTATACCACCAATCCTGCTTGTATAAATCCTGTGGCACTTTCTCCATTAAATTTTTACCAACATACAGGTCGCGATAAACGCCATCTTCCTGAAGTATTTGAAGGACTGTTGCCGGCATCCGGTGAATTGGATACCAATTATCATCCTTATAGGAAGTAGTCGAAATTGCCGAACCTTCTGCCAGCAAATCCTTTGAGGACAGAAGTTTCCAATTTTCTGTAAGCTCAATCCGGTTTGGTTTTGCAGTAGCCGCATACAAAGGAATTGCTTCAAAACCAAAGGAAAGCAACACTATAGAGATAACCTTTATTTTGATGCTACTAAATTGATCCCCAAAAAAGAAACATACTTTCTTTAAAAAGCCCATGTTGTGTTATTTTAGGATGAGTTTATCGATATACTTATCTTTCCCGCAGATTACAGAAACTAAATATGTACCCGAACTGATGTTATTTTGCTTTGCATTCAAGGTGTAAACATTTATTCCAGCTAAGGCATCAATACTCTTCAGATAAATGCATTTTCCAATAGAATCAATCAATTTGATTTCAGCCCTATCAACAGAGGAAGCATTAAATGAAATAGTTACCTCATTCATGGCAGGGTTTGGATAAACGGTGAATCCAGTCTGGTCATTCTTAAGATTAGGAATGCCTGTCGGATGAGAAACATACGGAATTACTGTCTGGCTGCCATTGTAATGGATCGTTGTATCACAAGTTACTGGATCAATTCCGGTTCCATGTTTCACATCCACCCAAATAATTTTGAAATTGTGGTTTTCAGGCATATTTTTGTAACTGCCTGTTTTATCACCTATTGTCAGTTCTTTGGATGCCTCGTTGTACGAGAATGGTATTACCGAATAACTACCTTTTTCGTAGTTGTAAGTATCACCTTCATCTTCGTAAAGCGTGAAGTTACCATTTGCACCTCTATATACGCGGACTTCAATAGTGTCAACCGATTGATTGGCATACATGATTTCCGGTCCCATTGGAATGATAGATCCTGCTTTTACAAAAACTGGAATTTTATCAATTGGTGCGTCGGTGTTAATTGTTTGGCTACCCTTATATTGCATTCCGGTCCAGAAATCGTACCAAGTACCCGCGGGTAAATAAACCGTTCTTTTGGTTACGCCAGCCGAAGTGATGGGATTTATCAACATGGATTGTCCAAACATAAACTGATTATCAATTGCTTTGACCTTAGCATCTGTTCGGTAATCCATAACAAGATGCCGCATCATGGTATAACTTTCATTGGTAACTTTCCATGCCATTGAATAGATGTAAGGCATTAAACGGTACCTTAATTTGTCGGTAGAAGCAAGATTATCTTTCGTACTTTTAGTAAATGTATTAGAAACCAAAGCCTTATCGCCTTGTCCATGAATTCTGAAAATAGGACAGAACGAGCCATATTGAAACCAGCGGATCATTAATTCCTGATTAGCAGCCGTTGACCAATCAGTATAAGTATATCCACCTATGTCTGTTGTCCAGTAAGGTATTCCGCTCAAACAGAAATTGAGCCCTGCTGATAATTGATTTTGAAATGCTGCCCAGGTACTTGTTATATCGCCCGACCAGGCAGCGGTTGCATATCTCTGCTGACCGGAGAAAGCTGACCGGCTCAATGTAAATGATCTCTTATTGGTAATATCCTGTCTCCAACCGTTATAAACCGCTGCTGTATGTTCAATTGGATAGGTATTGTAATAGGTTACACCCGGACCTTTCGCTGTAATAAAGTTTTTACGGTCGAAACCATCGGGGTATCCCTGAGGTTCATCATTATCGGCCCACCAGGCATCCCAGCCATATTTGCTGAATAGCTGATTATTCACCTGATTCCAGAAGATTTTTTTTGCTGCATCGTTATGCGGATCGTAGAAATGATGGCTTCCATCGCTTGGATAAACCGCATTTATTGCATTAAATTGCTGATAATTGGTAGTACTGCTGTGAAAAACCGGCCAGATAGAAATCATAGAATGTAAATTCATAGCATGCAGAGAATCTATCAATGCTTTGGGATTTGGGTACCTAGTAGCATTCATGGTGTGCGATCCCCAATAATCGGGAGTCCAGTAGTCCCAATCCTGCACTATACAGTCAAGTGGAAACTTGGCTGCCCGGTATTGTTTTGCTATCTTTAGAATTTCAGCAGAAGTTGAATACTTATCTTTTGATTGGAACAAGCCATAAGCCCATTTAGGGAATAAAGGCGCTGCACCGCTTGCAGTACGATAGTCCGAAATAATTTCATCTATTTCCGGGCCATACATAAAGTAATAATCAATCATTTTCCCACTCTCGGAGCTAAACTGATATTTGGTGTTGGAAGATACATTTCCGTAAAAATTGGTCGTTGAATAGTTGTCCCACAAAAGTCCGTAGCCTCTTGTGGTAACCATGAATGGCAAAGCGATTTCAGTATTCTGCTGATCCAAAACTACCGATTGGGATTTGTAATTCATAATTTTTTGTTGGTGTTGTCCCAAGCCGAAAATGCCTTCGGAAGCAGGAGAATTGAAAGTAGCGCTACAGGTGTTTGTAATGATTCCTGAAATTAAAACAGCGGTAATTTGTTTATTGTCTTCAGACAAAATCAGATTTCCGGATTTGTCATAAAAATGAACCAATGAATTTGATTTAGATACATTTACGGTAAGGCTTTTCGTGCTTATGATAATATTATCGGAATTTTCCGTAACCTCGAAATTTGGTTTTTCCCAAGCTTTGTTCACAATAATGGAATCCTTCACAGGTAAAGTTGAGTTCAAAGAATAACTAACCTGAATGATTTTATCATTACATACCCGAAGTTTTAAAACACCTTTTCCCAGAGTAAAGTTTACACCTTCAGAATCGGGAACATAAGACAATACTGCTGAAGGAGAGGTTTTTAATACTGTATAACTGATTGTATAGGTTTTGGTGGCAGTACCATCAATTGATTTAACTACAATGGTAGAAGTACCGCTTCCGCTGGAAACATCAACAGCATCAGCTCCGGTAACCATTTGTCCGTCAGCTGAAACAGCGACCATTGGTATAACCGTTGTTGTTCCCACAGGCAAGGATGCGGAATAGGTTGTTGTGGCCGGGGAAAAAAAATCATCCAGCGATCCGGCGCTTAATGTAATATTATCAAGAGCTGCTTCATTGGACACTTCGGTTAAGGTAAAGTTGTCGAATTTAAAGAAACCGGCATCAGCTTTGGGCGAATAGGAGAAATTGTATCCTAAAGCAGTTCCTTTGCCATTAAAACGGAAGCCAAAACTTAACTTTCCATCAGTTATTGGTGTAACTACGGAAAGTTTCTTAAATGGGCCATTTTCTGCTGCTGATTCTGCATAACCGCCAAATGAATAAGTCTCGGTCGCACCGAGGATAGCAAGATTCGCGGGCGAATATGCTGCATTGCCAGACGCTCCATAAAGTTTAGATTTTGTGTTAGCAAACAATCGTTGGGTAGATGTTCTATTGGTGCTAATGGTTGCAAGGGCAGTTATCCTGTAAATACCATTTGCTAAGCCTGTAATAGTCTGCGAACATTCCACATCGCCAATATTATTATTCCAGTATCCTGCAATTTTAGCTCCGTCTTTTGTTCCATCACCGTCATTGTTAACGTCTAGCCATCCATCGGTTCTTCCAGTCCATGTCCATCCGGTATAATCGCCGGTTTCAAAGCTGGGGTTTGTAATAAGGTTCGTCAGGTTAGTTTGGGCATACAATACATTATTTGTCAGTATTAACAAAAACAGTAATCTTTTTTTGAATCTCATAATCGTAATTTTTTAATCTTATTTTTAGATAGTTCTGTCGGGTCAAAGTTGGCGATTAATGTTCTCCAATTTTGTCGCTTACCCTGAAAAAGTCAAAATCCACGAATCCACCTGCCGCCTTAGTGGAATAGTTGAATAATGCGAAACGATATCCTACAAAATGCGCCAACGAGTACGACATTTGAAGAGGCTTACCAATCTTAGTCCACTGTTTACCGTCTAAACTATAATAGAAGTAGGTCTTGTCAGTCCTTTCAACAAAATCGCAATCAATTTTCAAATAAACTTTTTCCTGACTTAATGGAATGTTTGCAAGCTCCAAAGCAGTGCCTGACTCAGCGCTAATCATAACAACAGACTGTGATTTAGCATCCTTTTTCACGCCCACAATCCCATATTGTTTTTGAAACGCGGCCAATCCTGCAACGTCGCCGTCGTTCATGTTGCTTATATCAACGGCGACCATGCCCGAACACACAGGGCCGAATGTTCTTTGGGTCAATATGTTCCTGACCTGTTCAAAATTATTGTCAACACGACCTGTTGTAAGTCTCAAAAAACCTGGTCGTTGAGATAATGACCAGTACCGGTTATCGGGATTGTGATTCCATTGCCACTGAAGGTTCAAACCTGATGTGCTTTCATTAAATTCATCAGAGGCAATGCTCGCCGGTATAGGTGCATTTGCAACCGGAATATTCAGTGTTTGCGGTACTTTGCCATTGTTATCAGCTACAGGCCAGCCATTTTCCCATTTTACCGGAACAAGAAAAGGAGTGCGCCCCACTGAGCCATTATCCTGAAAAAGCATTGCGTACCAATTGCCTTCAGGGGTATCGATCATGCAACCTTCGGCAACCCCTTGGTCGTGCAGAAAAATTCGGCCTTCGTACGGCCCTGTAATCTTATCAGCCCTGAATACCAGTTGTGTACGCATGCCGTTTTTAGGCCATGCTATTAAATACAGGTAATATTTCCCGTTAACCTTGTGCAAATGCGCTCCTTCGGCAGTTACAATAATATCCTTTCCGACTAATCCTGTAGCGTTTCTAATAACTATTTGATCGAACCCGCCCTGCTTAACCCCCGACAGGTCCGGGTTTAGTTCTACCAATCGGATATCATCAGCTTCACACATTTTATATACCCGCCCATCATCGTCAAAAAACAATGAACCGTCGTACAACAGGGGCTTAAAGGAAGTTTCTTCCCATTTGCCCGACTCTATATCGGTTGTTTTGTATATATAAGTTTTTCCGGTGTTCAGGGCAAAAGTGGTTGCATAATATATCCCATTGTGATACCGTAGACTGCTTGCCCACGAACCTTTTCCATACATATTTTTGCCATTCTGCAACGTTGTTTCATCATTATCTTCGAGCTTTTGATATGCATAACCCACCATTTTCCAATTCACCAGGTCTTTACTTTTCATGATTGGTAAACCCGGACAAAAATGCATGGTGGTATTGCTCATATAATAGGTATCGCCCACTCGGATTACGGACGGGTCAGGAAAATCGGCCCAGATGACGGGGTTTTGGGCATTACCGGTTGGATTTTGCGCATAGCATACAGTTCCCCAAGTCATTGAAACACAAAGCGCTATGCTGGTAAAAATTTTATTATGTCTATTCTTTCTCATCAGTAATAGTTATTAGGTACCCGGACTTTCATCTCGATAAACATTTGATTATGATATCTTTCATTTCATAACAAATTTTTGTAACCTGCTATATGTTCCGTAGCTTAAACGAACATAATAGACACCGGGGGCAAACTTACATTCTATCGGCAATTGGTAGGTTCCACTGTTTTGGAAACCGCTGTACAACTCCTTCATCTTCATTCCGGCTGAGTTAAACAATTCAAGATTAATCTTCGATGGCCCGGCTAATATGTATTTTATGGTTGCATAATTTCCTGCCGGATTGGGAAAAACTTTGATATTGAATTCGTCGTTTCTTTTCACATCGGTCACACCATTGGCGGCCGATTTTTCACCATAAAGCTGAAATTCGTAAAAGCTGCTCCAATACCACGATGGATTTTTGGTTATTGAAATGCGGACATAACGAACAGATTTAGAATTGATCGTGCCACTTTGTGTCTGGTCAGTAGAAGCATTGTTTCTCTTATCGACTGCCATTGTCCAGTTTATATTGTCGTTTGAAACTTCAATTTTAAATTGATAGACATCAGCCATTTCCCAAAGAATATTATAATTAGAAAGGTCATATTGCTCTCCAAGATCTACACTCCACCAGTTGCCTGCGCTCGAATTAGAAGCGCACCATCGGGTGGCATAGTCACCATCATTCCCGCTTATTGCTTTATTTGCCGTCTCCTGAGTACTGCTGGTTGCGGTTTTGTTCAGGGCAATGTTTGTTCCGACACTTACCGTATAGCTGACGGTAGATCCGGGAGAAACTTCCATGTCAGATGCGGGAAACTGGTACATCACCTGACCTTTGTCGTAAGCGCTGCCAAATCCATATGTGTATTTCCCGGGAACAAATCCGTTTTGAATAAGTACCTGCTTGGCTTGTTCCTCGCTCAATCCTTTTATTTCGGGAACTTTCACTGTTGCATCCGGAACATACTCTTTTTGGCTAACCTGCATTTCGTTGCTTCCGTTTTTTACTGGTATGATACGATATGAATAACTATAGCCTGAATTGGGATGAATTAAAAATTCGTCGTGCGGTTTGGCTCCCCAGCTATCGTCTCCACCCACTCCCATTTGCTTGTAATTAATATTAAGCAGGGTGTTAGCGCTTTTTACGAGTTCGAAAGGGTGCAATTTATTCTCCATTTCGAACGGAGAATAACGAAGCGCGCTGAACTCGAATTTGTTTCCTGCAATTAAAATTCCGGTATTGTCCTGATTGACCACTTTCACCCAATTAGTTTGAATGTGATTTCCTGTTTCCTGAGGTTGTATATACGGGAAAAAATTCTCTTCGACGGTTTTGCTGTACACCCCAACATCCGAAGCCATCTTACGGTCAACATAGTTTTCGTAAGGGCCTTTTCCATACCAGCTGAAACGATCGAACTGCGCCGGCATATTGATGATATTCCCAATAAGTGGAATATCAGGCAACGCATTGCTCCCCGGCGAAAAATCTTCCTTTACCAAGACTTCGCCATTCGCCATAACATCGTAAGTCATAATAATACCTGATTTCTGTTGTGTGGGGACAGTCAAATATGCAAAAACGCGTATTTTCTTTTTGTTGCCATCGTTTACGAAAAGGGTGTCCAACGTTCTTTCCTTACTTGCGTCTTCCCATGTTTTACATCTTGAAGGCTCGTTGTTTCCCCTGTCATTATCGGTCGGGGCACGCCAGAAGTTTGGCACAGGACCGTTATTAATCAACAAAACAGCGTCATACGAATAGGTGTTCATCTGACCTGTTTTGCGGCTAAACTCCACTTTCACTTTGCTGTTTTGGATGGTGATGAGGTTATCGGTGGTCGACATCTGAAAATCCTCACTTCCGAAATTATCAGTTTTGGTTACGGCCGGAGTTACAAAAGGAATATTGAATTGCTCTTTGGCTATTTCATGCCCGGCTACCGACCAGTTGCAATCTTTTTTCGTTTTAAAGCTGATGTTGAGCCAATATTTTACTCCGGCCTGAAGTTGAGGTTTGGTGAACGGAACAACAATTGCCTTTTTGCCCAATGGAGCAAGGGTCATATCAGCCGCCTGGAAATCACCTTGTTGCAAAACTGTGGTATCGGCAAGCAACTGCCAGCTACCTGCATATTCATTCATATTGGTAAACAAAAACCAGTTTTTTATGTTGAATTTACCCGTCAACAAATCAACCGGGGTCATTTTGAGGTTCTGATATACCTTTTTTACTTCATATATGGCAGATTTGAGCGTACGATCGGCATTCACAATCCCGTTGGCACAAAAGTTACCATCATTCGGATTATCACCCCAGTCGCCACCATATTTGTATCCGACATTGTCTTTAATGCTCTGATCTACAAAATCCCAGATAAAACCACCGTTCAAATCGGTATATTTTTCAAAAACATCCCAGTATTGATAGAGGTTTCCTGTGCTGTTTCCCATTGAATGAGCGTACTCACAAAGCAATAAAGGTTTTGAGTTCGCTGATTTACCGTAATTATCGACAGTACCGACTGAGGAATACATATAACTGCTCATGTCGGAATACTTGTTATCGCCTTCGTAATGAACCAACCTGGTTTTGTCTTTTGACTTGATCCAGTTATACATAGCTTGAAAGTTTGAACCAGTTCCGGCTTCGTTACCCAACGACCAAATAAGAACGCTGGGGTGGTTTTTGTCTCGTTCTACAAGACTGATAGCACGATCAACACAGTTTGCAGTCCATGCCGACAAACTGGCTGGTACAGTGTTTCTTACACCATGCGATTCGAGATTGGTTTCGTCAATCAGATAAAGCCCGTATTTATCGCACAAATCGTACCAGATGGGATTATTTGGGTAGTGGCTTGTACGGACAGCATTGATATTGAACTTCTTCATAATCAATACATCACGAATCATCGATTCTTTATCAACAGCTCTCCCTTTAATAGGATCAGTTTCGTGACGGTTAACGCCTTTAAGCAAAATATGCTTGCCATTAATGAGCATCTGACCGTTTTTTAATTCGAATTTTCTGAATCCGATATTGCAACTTTCCATTTCAGTAGTAGTCCCGGTATTATCAATCAGAGAGAGAACCATTTTGTAAAGGTTGGGGTACTCCGCCGACCATTTCAGCGGATTGGTCACCACCACTGACGCTGATATTTGAGCGCTATCGTTACTAAAAGTCACAGGTATTTCCATCGGAGTTGATAATACGGCGACATTGGTGCTGTCATACAACTGCACCTGAACTTTATAGCCTGCTTGAGATGCCGCTGCATCTGCAATCAATTTTGCCGAAAAGTTGAATTGA
>Ga0209538_1002078_pt1 | contig 10341 bp, 9 predicted proteins | sample BarGraNGADG00211_2_FD_184492 | JGI IMG/M metagenome (GOLD analysis project Ga0209538, IMG submission 184492) | Arctic peat soil microbial communities from Barrow, Alaska - Barrow Graham LP Ref core NGADG0004-211 (SPAdes) (version 2) | ecosystem: Environmental > Terrestrial > Soil > Wetlands >... | reverse complement strand
CACGTCCGCGGCGAGTTCCGGGTCGCGCGTCGATCGCAGAGCCGTGCGGTGGATCGCGGCCGAGTGGTCACGGAAGGCCGCCGCGATTGTGTCGCTGATCGCCGACGGATCGCGAGGGCTCAGGCCGCGTGGAGGCAACGGCGGGATCGAGACGTAGCTCGTCTCGGCTCGCGCGAAGGCACACATCACCGCGCCTCGCGATCGATGTGGGGGACGGCTGGGCGCGCTTGCGTGCGACTTGGCTTCGACATCGTCCCGCTCCTGTGCGACGCGTTGATGTCGCCACCTTGGCCGCCGGGGGCTGCGGTTTGACTGCGGGCCGACTGCGGTCTGACTGCGGTGAGATCGAGGCGCGGCGAGAACGTTCCTCAGCACAGTCGGAGGCCCCCGGCCGGAACCCGGCGGGGGCCTTGTCCTGCGAGGACACCGAGGCGAGCGCCCGTGCCTGGCTGGACGTCGGCTCGGTCGGCTACCTGTTCGGACGTTCAGCGCGTCGCCCGCGTCTCCGGACGGCGTTCAGTCCGAACGTGCGCCCCGTGCCGCGCCGGCGATCCACCCCGCCAGCAGGAAGCAGGCGACGAGGAGCGCTCCGACCCCGACGATCCCCGGGAACCAGAAGGCGACGTCATCGAGCCGGGCGTACGGGTAACTCTCGACCGGGGTCCCGGAAACATTGGTGCCGAGGAACGGGTTCCAGTACAGGTAGGGCCACCGGACCAACGAGGCAGCAGGCTCGAAGACGATCATCCGGACGGCCCACAGGACGTTCCCGAAGCTGGTCAGCATGGTCGCGGAGTAGAGTCCGGCGACGGCGGCCAACGCCGCCGCGAAGACCCTGGCGCCGGGTCGCCCGCGCCACAGCAGCAAGGCGAGGAAGAGCGTCAGCAGACCGGCGACCCCGATAGGGAAGCCGCCGATGAACACGGCCATGCCGGCGTCTCCGGCCAGGTGCGGGTCCGCGGAGCCGAGGTCGGGCAGCGCCCGGGCCAGTGTCCCTGCGGCCAGCACGAGCAGGAACAGCCCCTCGAACGCGATGATCGCCCCGGCCGCGCGATCCGTTCTGCTGCGAGTTTTCATCTCGATCCCCGCTGTGGGATCCTCCACCAAGGTGGCCGCGGGTTCCCGCAGCACTGTCTCTTCGACGCGCCGCGGGCCGGGGTGTTACCGGCTGGCCGGCTCCCGCCGTACGTCTCGCGGATCGCCGAGTCGGGATCGATCGTCAAGGGGAGCCGAGCCGGGGTCCGCTCCGTGGTCAGGCGCCTGATGCCGGCGGTGCGCCCAGGTCCGCCGCGCGGAACCAGCCGGCCGCCTCGGCGAACAGGTCCGGTCGGTGGGTCAGCACGATCACCGTCCGGTCGGCGGCCGCAGCCTCCAGGTCGGCCACGAAGGCGCGCGCCGCCGGTTCGTCGAGGTGCTCTGTCGGTTCATCGAGGAGGAGGATCGGCCTGTCAGCGAGGAGCGCCCGCGCGAGGGCGAGGCGCTGCCGCTGGCCAGCTGAGAGGCGCGCGCCGCGTTCGCCAACCTGGGTGGCCAGCCCGTCGGGCAGCGAGTCGACCCACAGCGTCAGCTGGGCCCGGGCCAGCGCGTCGCGCAGCTCGGCGTCGGTGGCCGCAGGACGGGCCAGCCGAACGTTCTCGCCGAGGGTGGCATCGAAGACGTGCGGGTCCTGCTCGCAGTACCCGATGCAGGCCCGCACGGCGTCGCCGGCGAGGGTCGTGATCTCCGCGGCGCCGTCCGCGCCGACGAGCTCGAGCGAGCCACGGGCCGGGTCAAGGAAGCGCAGGAGGGCCGCCGCCAGGGTGCTCTTGCCCGACCCGCTGGGACCGGTGACGATGGCCCTGGTCCCTGCCGGGATCTCGAGGTCGAGACCGCGCACCGCATCCGTGCCTGCCGACGGGTAGCGCAGCCGCAGGCCACGCGCTCGCAGGCCGTACGGCGGCGGGGGTGGCGTGGCGGGTTCAGCCGGCTCCCGGACCGGGTCGGGCCGGTCGAGGACGTCGGTCACGCGGACGGCCGAGGCCGCCAGGGCCGGCAGCTGGCGCGTCGCCGGGACAAGCGGCGCCACGATCTGATGGAGGGCGATCGGGGTGAGGGCCACGACCGCGATGACGACCCCGCCGATCGCACCGTCCCGCGCCGCCCCAATCGCCAGCACGAGGCTGAGCCAGACGGCAACCCCGGCGGCGAATCCGGCAACCAGCGTCCCGACGCCGGCCCCGAGCGCGGCGCGCCTCTCCGCCGCGGCGAGGCGCGCGTCGGCATCCGAGACCGGACGCAGCGCCCCCGCTGCGGCCCCGGCCGTCAGCAGCTCGGGTGCGCCCTGGAGCAGGTCGATGGCCGCGTCGGCCAGCGCGCCGCGGGCCGGGGCGAGCTCACGCTCGGCGGCCCGGGAAACGACAAGGGCCGCCAGGGGTGCGGCCACCGCGACGATCCCGACCGAGCCCGCGAGCACGAGGCCCGCCGCAGGGACGAGCCACGCGACGATCCCAACCGCCGCGACCGAGACGAGGCCGGCAGCCGCGCCGGGCAGCAGCACCCGGAGCCACACGTCGGCAAGGCCGTCGATGTCGTTGACGATCCGGGCCAGGAGGTCACCGGAGCGGAAGTCCGCCAGGCCGCCGGGGGCGAGCCTGACCATGCGGGCATAGGCGGTGGTCCGGAGCTCGGCGAGGACGCGGAAGGCGGCGTCGTGGGCGGCCAGCCGTTCGGCGTAGCGGAACACGCCGCGGCCGATCCCGAAGGCACGGACGGCCGTGACGGCCACGAGCAGGTACAGGACCGGTGGACGCTCGGCGGCTCGCGAGATCAGCCAGGCAGAGGTCGTGGCGAGGCCGACCGACGCGCCCGCGGCGGCGGCGCCCGCGGCGACGGCGAGGAGCAACCGGCCGGCCACGGGTCGGCCGAGCGCGGCGACCCGACGCAACGCGCGAGCGCCGGCCGACGCAGCTCGCGACGGCATCACGACCGCGTTCACGCGACAACCCCGCCGAGCGAATTGCGGACGGTTCCGTCGGCCCCTCCACCGCCGGCGTCGGCGGGAACGACGGCCTGCCAGGTCACGGCCACGATCCGGTCCGCCCTCGCCGCGGCCCCCGGCCGGTGGGCCACCAGGAGGACCGCCGCGCCACCACGGGCCGCCTCGCGGATGGCATCGAGCACGGAGGCTTCAGCCGCCGCGTCCAGGCCGGCGGTCGGCTCGTCGAGGAGCAGCAGCGGCGCCCGCCGGAGCAGTGCCCGGGCAACGCCCAGGCGCCGGCGCTGCCCGGATGAGAGGCCGGAGCCCCGCTCCCCGAGCGTCAGGCCCGGGTCCACGCTGCCCAGGCCGACGGCCGCCAGCGCGGCGGCCACGTCGGCATCGTCCGCCTCCGGGGCCGCCAGCCGGACGTTGTCGGCGATGGTGCCCGCGAAGAGGAACGGCTGCTGCGGCACCCACGCCACGTGACGCCGCCAGGCATCGCCGGCGAGCGTCGAGAGATCGGCCGAGACCCCGCCGGTACCCGTCACGAGCACGCGCCCCGAGGTCGCCGGGAGCAGCCCCAGGATCACTGCGAGCAGGGTGCTCTTGCCGGCTCCGCTCGGGCCCATCACCGCGACCACCTCCCCGGACCGGACGGTCAGCGACGCGCCCGCCGGCGCGGCCACGTCGCGTCCGGGATGGACGACCGTCACGTCCTCCACGACGAGTCCTCCGCCCCGCAGGTCGGGGACGTCGGTCCGAGGTCCGGACGCGGGAAGAGGCGCGTCGACGATCTCGAAGGCGGCGGCGGCCGCTGCCCGGCCCTCCTCGCTGGCGTGGAACTCGGCGCCGAGGCGGCGGAGGGGCAGGTACGCCTCGGGGGCGAGGACGAGGACGAACAGGCCCGCCTCGAGGGTCATCGCCCCGTCGACCAGGCGGAGCCCCACGCCGACGGCGACCAGCGCGACGGACAGCGTGCTCAGCAGCTCCAGGGCGAATGCCGACAGGAAGGCGACCCGCAGCGTCCCCAGCGTCTCGCGGCGGTAGGCGTCCGTGGCCAGGCGCAGGATCCCCACCTGGGCCTCGGCGCGCCCGAAGGCGCGGAGGGTGGGCAGGCCGCTGACCAGGTCGAGGAATCGCCCGGCCAGCCGGGACAGCGCCGTCCAGCGCCGCCGGCGGCGAGCCTCCGACGCCATCCCGATCAGGACCATGAACACGGGCACCAGCGGGACGGTCAGGAGGACCGTGATGCCGGCCACGACGTCCACCGCGAGCAGCGCCGCCACGACCACGACGGGGACCATGACCGCGAGCGCGACCTGGGGGAGGTATCGCGCGAAGTATCCGTCGAGCGCGTCGAGCCCGCGGGTGGCCAGCAGCGTCACCTCGGCGCTGCGCGCGCCCGATGCCCACCGCGGTCCGAGCGCGACGGCGCGCCCGAGCAGCTGCCGGCGCAGCTCGGACTTGACGCCCGACGAGATGCGCGCGGCGACGGCCTCGCCGGCCCACGCGAGGATCGCCCGCGCGCCGAGGACGGCCGCCAGCGCGGCCAGGGGCACGGCCAGGGTCGCCGCGGTCGCACCCCCCAGGAAGGCATCCGAGATCGTCCGGGCGAGGAGCCAGGCCTGGGCCACGGCGAGGACCGCGGTGGCCAGCCCCAACAGCACTGCCGCGGCGAGCGCCGCGGCAGTGCTCCGAGCCAATGTCAGGAGGCGGCGATCGACAGCCGCCATCAGGGCCGGGACGCGACCGGCCGCGCTCAGCGTCCGACGCTGACCGGCGGGACGGAGACGCGCTTGCGGAAGACCCAGTAGGACCATCCCTGGTACAGCAGGACGATGGGCGTGAAGATCACGGCCACCACGGTCATGATCGTGAGCGTGTAGTCGGTCGACGACGCATTGCGGATGGTGAGGCTGAAGGACGGGTCGGTGGTCGACGGCATGACGTTCGGGTAGAGCGCGGTGAAGAGGGTCACGACGGCCAACCCGATCGCCGCAGCCGTCCCGATGAACGCCCACCCCTCGCGCCGGACGACATTCGCGGCCAGGGCACCCACGAACGAGCCCGCGGTGAGCACCGCGAACACGATCGAGGCTGGAGTACCCCGCTGCGCCTCGGTCCAGGCCAGGAATGCCACCGCGACGACCGCCGTTACGACGCCGACGCGGAGAGCCAGGCGGTTCGCCCGCTCGCGAAGGTCGCCCTCGGTCTTGAGCCCGAGGAAGACCGCCCCGTGGGTCACGAAGAGAAGCAGGATCGTGAGCCCGCCCAGGAGGCCGAACGGGTTGAGGAGCGTCAGGAGGTTGCCGGTGAACTGCTTGTGGGCGTCGATCGGCACGCCGGCCACGATGTTCGCAAAGGCGACGCCCCACAGGAGCGCCGGCACGAACGAGCCGACCGCGATCGCGACGTCCCAGCGGGTGCGCCAGGTCACGTCCTCGCGCTTGTTGCGGTACTCGATCGCGACGCCGCGGACGATGAGTCCGACGAGCAGCAGGAAGAGGGCCAGGTAGAAGCCCGAGAAGAGGGTCGCATACCACTCCGGGAAGGCGGCGAATGTCGCGCCGCCGGCGACGAGCACCCACACCTCGTTGCCATCCCAGACCGGCCCGATCGTGCGCAGCATCGCCCGCCGCTCGCGCTCGTTGCGGCCCAGGACCAGGAGCAGGATGCCGACGCCGAAGTCGAAGCCCTCGAGGACGAAGTAGCCGATCCAGAGGACCGCGATGAGCGCGAACCAGATCGTCTGAAGATCCATCACCGTGTCCCCCTAGTACCCGAGCGCCAGGGAGGGCTCGTGCCCGGAGCCGGTCGCCTCGGCGGGCGGCAGCCCGCCCCTGATCCGCCTGAGGAGCAGGCGGACCTCGACGACCGCGAGCGCCCCGTAGAGGACCGTGAAGCCACCCATCGTCAGGCCCACCTCGAGGACCGAGCCGTTCGGCGACACGCCGGACTCGGTCGACATCAGTCCGAACACGATCCAGGGCTGGCGGCCGAACTCCGTGAAGATCCAGCCCAGGGAGTTGGCGAGGAGCGGCAGGAAGGGCAGCGCGATGGCCGTCGTGACGGCCAGGCGCCCGGGCGTCCGGCCGCGCCGCATCGCCCACAGGAACCAGAGCGCGGCCAGCGCGGCGAGTGCCCCCATCCCGATCATCAGCCGAAAGCTCCAGTAGGTCAGCGGCGCGTACGGCCGGTAGTCACCGGGGCCGTACGCCGCCGTCTCCTGGGCCTGGAGGTCGTTGATGCCCGCCACCTTGCCGTTGACGTCGCCTGTGGCCAGGAACGACAGCAGGTTCGGGATGCGGATGGAGAAGATCTCCTTGCTGCCATCGAGCGAGAAGATCGTGAGGACGGAGAACGACGCCGGCTGTTGCGTGTCGAAGAGCGCCTCGGCCGCCGCCATCTTCATCGGCTGCTCCTCGGTCATCATCTTCGACTGCGCGTCGCCGGTGACCAGCACGAGGACGGCCGACACGACGATCATCCACGCCCCCGCCTTGGCCATGCCGCGGAAGGCCGGGGCGTCCTCCTTGTCGCCGCGGCGCAGGAGCCGCCACATCGCGATCCCGGCCACGAACGCGCCGGTGGTCAGGAAGGCGGCCACGATGGTGTGGACGAAGGTGCCGACGGCGGTGTTGCTGAGGACGACCGCCAGGAAGTCCTTCAGCTCGGCGCGACCGGTGGCGGGGTTGACCTCGTAGCCCACCGGGTGCTGCATCCACGAGTTGGCGGCCAGGATGATGTAGGCGGAGATCGCCGTTCCGACGGCGGTGATCCAGATGGTCGCCAGGTGGACCTTCTTGGGGAGGCGGTCCCAGCCGAAGATCCAGAGGCCCAGGAAGGTCGACTCGAGGAAGAACGCGAGCAGTCCCTCGATCGCCAGCGGAGCCCCGAAGATGTCACCGACGAACCGGCTGTAGGAGCTCCAGTTCATCCCGAACTGGAACTCCTGGACGATACCGGTGACGACGCCGAGCGCGAAGTTGATGAGGAACAGCTCGCCGAAGAAGCGCGTCAGACGCAGGTACCTGTCATCACCGCTTCGCACCCACGCGGTCTGCAGGCCGGCGACCAGGAACGACAGCCCGATCGTCAGGGGGACGAAAAGGAAGTGGTAGACGGTCGTGATGGCGAACTGCCACCGGGCGAGATCCACGGCACTCATTGCGGTGCTCCCGCGCTGATGTGCTGGCGCACGGCGCGCGGTCCGTGCCGGTCGGTCATCCCGTCCATGCGATGTCCTTGCTCCTGACCCTGCGAACCTGGCGGTGCGGGCCGCGTGACCGCATCCTGACTACTCATTCTGCCTGCTTCCGTTCGCCAGTTCATGGTGACGGCGAACCATTTCGCGCGGCTCGCTCGCGTCGAGACGGCGATCACGAGGCCCGGGCCGCTCCGCCGAGACGCTGGAGCAGACTGGATCAGGCCACGGCGCGGAGCACCCGGCAGGCGCGCAGGGTCACCCATCGGCTGGGACGGCCCGGTCGGTCGATGTCGACGATCATCTTGCCGCCATAGGCGTAGTCGTTGGCCCATCGGCCGCGATCATCCTGGCGCGCGAGCACGAGCTCGACGGCCGGGCCCAGCCGCGGATCGTGCCCGAACCCGGCTGCACAGGCCGCTTCGAGCACCTGGAGCACGTCGGCAACGTAGCCCGACGGGAACCCGAGCCTGAACCATGAACCGCTCGGCTTCGTGCTGTAGCCCATTGGGTAGTCCGCGACCGCCGGGTTCCGGCCAAGGAGCAGCTCGATGGCGAGCTCGATCGCCCGCGAGGTCTCCGCCGAGCGCCGTTCGGGCGGAATCCTGGCGAGCGCGAGGAGCGCCTTCGTGGCCCCCCACGCGCACGGGAGCCCGGCGTTCGCGCCGCACCGGAAGCCCGGACCCGGGGTGATCGCGTTGAAGTGCGGGTTGCCCTCGCCGGTGGCTGCGTGTGTCTCCCACGCGATCGCCCGGCCGACACGCCCGTCGTCGAGCCAGCCGAACCCGATGAGCGCGCGGAGCAGGTTCCCGGTGAGGCAATGGATGGCTCTCGAGGGCGGAGGCGGCGCTTCGCTCACGTCTCCGGACGCCGCGAACCCACCGGGTGGAGCCTGGGAATGGGCGAGGACGTACTCGCACGCGGCGCGAACCCGCTCCTCGCGGGAATCGGCGCCGAGCTGGTCGAGGAAGATCAGCTGCCAGACGGTGCCGCGGTACTTCGTCGCGTAGCCGGGGCCCGGCTTCTGCCACCAGCCCGCCGGATCCTGGGCGGCCAGGATCGAGGCAATGGGATCTGTCCGGGTTGCCGCATTCCGGGCCTCGACGACCTCGGGATCGTCGCCTGGCCGGTCCAGCAGGTCGCGCAGCGCCAGGTGGCGAACGGCAGGGTTCGCTTCGTCGAGCAGCCACGGCAGCGGATCGTCGCGAAGGCGGGTCCGCCATTCGTTCATGTCGCACCTCCCGGTGCTCCAGCCTCGCCGGCCGGCCCCCGACCGACAAGTGCCATCCGGCGTGGCCCGGAGGGCCGAAGGCGCAACGGAGCAGCGGTCAGGCGAGGGTGGCCTGGGGCGGCGCGGGATCCTCACCCGGACCCCCGCAGGACACGTGCCCGGACCGCGGGCGCCGCGCGGGACGGACGGGTACGGCATCCATTGACACGCGCTGGCATGTGATGGCATCATGCGGGCCATGCGCGATCCGGACTATCTGACCGCCACCGAAGCCGCGTCCCGCCTCGGAATCAGCCTTCGAACCGTGCGGCGGAGGATCGCCGATGGCTCGCTGCCGAGCGCCCGGATTGGGCGTGCGGTGCGCATCCCGGCCGCCGCGCTGGCTCTCCCGGTGGCGCGCCCCGGTGGATCCGCAGCCCGAGAGGCGGTCGCCCCCTACGCAACGGGCGCAGACGGGGATCGGGCTGCCTACGTGGCCCGGTGGAACGCCGCGCACTGGCCCGACACTTTCGAGCGAATGCTGGCTCGGCGCCGGCGCGCGTTCGACATCCTGGACGCGATCCGTGCCCGGTCGAAGCCGCCGAGCGGCCCTCACGACACCGTGGACGCGATCCTCGAAGCGGTCCGGGGCGAGTTCGGCGAGCGCCTCCTCGACATCCTCCCGCCCAAGGATTCCGTCTCATGATCGAAGCGGTCCTCGACGCGAGCGTCGTCCTCCGATGGGCGTTCGAAGACGAGGAAGACCGCACCGGTGCCGTCGGTGTGGAGCGGGCGCTCCAGGACGCCCGATTCCACGCCGTCGAACCACCGCTCTTCCTTCTCGAAGTGGCTGCTGCACTTGAGCGAGGCATCCGCGAACGCCGGATCGACCGACTCCGATCCGAGGCGGTGATGGGTGCGCTCGGGGCGGTCTCGTTCGAAGAGATCGATCCACGCGAGTTCGGAGCCGCCACGTTTGGGCTGGCGCTCGCGACCGGCCTTCGCGTGCCGGATGCCGCCTATGTCGAGGTTGCGCGCATTCGTCATGCGACCCTCATAACGGCGGATCGCCGACAGCTCGAGGCAGCCGAGCACCTCGGGATCCCAGCTGTCGCCCTTTCCGAGCTGCCGCCCTGGTGAGCTCGTTGCGCGCGACAGGGATCGTCCTCGCGGGTGGCCACGCGACCCGGTTCGGCGCCGACAAGCCGACGGCACAGGTCGACGGACGCCCGCTCCTGCACCACGCGATCCTCGCAGTGGCGACGGTCTCGGACGAGGTCCTGGTGGTGATCGGATCCGACGGCGCCAGGCCGTCGCTGCCCGCCGACGCGGAGGTCAGGGTTCGCGTGGTGCGGGATGCAATCGCCGACGGCGGCCCGCTCGCCGGGTTGGCCGCCGGGCTCGCGGCCGCGCGCGGCGAGCTCGCGCTCCTCGTCGGTGGCGACCAGCCGTCGCTCTCGCCGGCGGTCCTCGAAGAGCTGCTCCTGTGGCTGGGCCGTGAGGCGGACGGGCCACCCCTCGACGCCGTGGCGCTCGCGTCGGACGGCCTGGTCCGGTCGTTGCCCGCGGCGCTGCGCGTGGCCACGGTTCGTCCGGTGGTCGCGGCGCTCCTCGACGGCGGGACCGGGAGCCTCGTCGGCCTCCTCGAGCGCCTGCGGGTCGGCACGCTCGAACCGGAGCATTGGCGCGGGCTCGACCCGACCGGCACGTCACTCCGCGAAATCGACACTCCGGGCGACCTGCCCGAGCGCTGATGGCGGCCGCGACCGTGCCCTGCCCGGCCGACCGGCCCCAGTCCCGGGGTCCGACCGGCCCTACCGGGTTGCTTGACGCGGCCGCCACACTCAATCCAGAAGGACGACCGCCGGGCCCGGGTCGGGAACCGGCTCGTCCGCGTCGGCAGAGATGCGGAGGAGCGGACGACCATGGACCGCACACAGGTCGTGATCATGGGCGCCGCCGGGCGCGACT
>Ga0209538_1002073_pt1 | contig 10350 bp, 12 predicted proteins | sample BarGraNGADG00211_2_FD_184492 | JGI IMG/M metagenome (GOLD analysis project Ga0209538, IMG submission 184492) | Arctic peat soil microbial communities from Barrow, Alaska - Barrow Graham LP Ref core NGADG0004-211 (SPAdes) (version 2) | ecosystem: Environmental > Terrestrial > Soil > Wetlands >... | reverse complement strand
ATCAGCTCGGTGGGTGGGACCGGGATCGTACGTCCGGGGCGTCGGGCACGGAACTGAGCCCTCCGGCGCTTGCCCAGGGCGGCGAGCAGTCCCGCTGCCAGAAGGGCGCCGGCGCCGCTGAGCCCGACCAAGAGCCACGGAGCCGGGGTGGTGGTGTCCTGGTCTGAGGCAACCTCAGAGACTTGCCCGCCGTTGCTGTCCGAGTCAGCCGTCGGGCCGCGCGTGGCGACTGATGTTGCTGGGGCGTTGGGTGTGGCGACGGGAGCAGGGACGGCACCCTCAGTCATGGGCGCCGTCTCGTTAGCCGGTGTCGGGTCGGGGGTCGCCGCTGTGTTGGAGGCGCTAGGAGCCGGTTGCCCGGTCTTGGTCGTTGCCGTAGCCGGTCCGGGGTCGGTGGATGTCGCCGGCTCGGAAGTCGATTCCGCTGTCATCGGGATCAGCAGGTTCCAGCCGGGGATGATGAGGTTCGGGTCCGTCAAGCGGCGGCCGTCCGGCTGGATCAAGGCTCGGGAGGCCTCGAAGATCCGGGGCCAGGCGCGAGCGTCGCCGAGGCGCCGCGCGGCGATCTCGCTCAGGGTGTCGCCCTTGATCACCGTGTAACGGGAGTTCCCGTGGTCGCTCGCCGCCACGTCCGTCTGACTCGCGCCGCCCTGAGATCCCGCGGGCAGGGTCAGCACCCAGCCGGGCCTGAGAAACCCTGGTTTGCCCTGCAGGAGCCTGTGATTGAGCGTGACGATCTCGGGGTAGCGCCTCCCAGACCCCAGATAGTGCTCGGCGATCGACCAGAGGGTCTCGCCGCGTTTCACCGTGTGGGTCACTTTCGCGGGGGTGGCCGACGCGCGTGCCGCGATGCGGGGCGTCGTCTGGACGTTCGTCGAAGGCTGGGCGGCGACGGTTGCCGTCGGTCGTAGGCTGGGCGCGGCGGGAGCTGCGGGAGCCGACTCGACCACCAGGGCGGGCACTGCCATGAACAGAAGCAGGGCCGCGGCCACGAGCCTGCGCGTCGGCACCTGGGACCACCGCAACCCGGGAAGCCTGGGTGCATCTAGCCCACGGACGGCGGCGACGGCCTCGGTGATGATCGTGACAGCGAGCAGGCCCCACACGATCCACGCGACGACCTCGAGGACCAGGACGGTCAGGTGACCGTCATCCGGGTTGGTGAGCGCCGTCCACCAGCCCGTCAGGCTCGACGGCACAGTCCCCCAGCCGAGGGCCAGCAGCACCAGTGGAAGCCCCACGAGCAGGACCACCAGCGCCACACAGGCGGCGAAGCCGATCAGACGAGGGTGACGAGGGCGGGGATTCATCGCGGGGCTCCGTTCACGACACGCGACAACTCGATGGTTGCGTCGCCGCTGACCGTCTTGGGCCCGATGCCTGCCGTGCCGAGGAACTTCGGCTGGTACACGATCGTGACGTGCACCGACAAGGTGGTGGGTCCGGTGATCTGCACGCTGCCGTCGACGCCGGCGGCATGGAGGTAGCCGAGGGCGGCCGTCCGCGCGGCGGCCGTGTCGATCTGCGGAGATTGGCCGCGCATGACCTGGCTCGCCTGGACCTGGTTCGCTGCCGCGCGGCCGGCTTGCTGCGCCAAGTCGTGGGCTCGCTGTTGGGCGTTGACCTGACCGGTGAGGTCAACGGTGATGCCGATCACCAAGATGAGCACCAACGCGATCAGGACTCCCCACACCGTGATCGATCCTCGCTCGTCGTGGTGGCGCATCATCGTCTCCCCCTGTACGTGTCGAGCGGGCTGGTGACGGTTGCAGTGATGACCCTGTCCGGCAGGCCGGGCACCGCCAGGTCCGACAGCCGCACCGTGCAGCTGACGGTCGCCGCGACGCTCGCCGGGCTCCCCACCGACGTGGCGAAACCCGAAGTGTCGAGAGTGACCGTCACCGACGTGCAGTTGAGCCCCTGGTTGGCCAGAGTGGCGCGCGCCGCCTCGCCAGCCGTCGATTGGGCTGAGCCCGCCGTGCGCGCAATGGACGCCGCGCGCGCGGCGTCCGATGCCGCCTGCTCCACGCTCCCATGGGCGATCGCTACCCGCCCGCCGGCCACCGCGAACAACAGCAGCAACAGGAGCGCTGGCACCAACAGCACGACTTCGATCGCGGCTGACCCGCGCTCGTCATTGGTGGTCGTGGAGACCCTCACTTTGGTCCTCGCGGCCGCCGGTGTTCGGGATTCGCGAACTCGTTGGATCATCGGGTGTACCTCTCCACTGGCAGCGCCGCCGTCTGGGACACGGTCAGGTCCATGAACGGCACCAGCCGTACCGTGTGACCCGTCACCGTCACGGTGGTGGTCGTGGCTGATCGGTCGCCGGTGACAGTCACGCCGGTCAGCGTCGTTTCTCCCACATCGGTGGCGAAGGATCGGGCATCTGACAGTCCCGCCTGCAGGGAAGAGCCCAGCATCGAAGAGGTTCGTGCGCCCGTCTGGGCGGCGGCCAAGGCGATCGACCGTGCGTAGAACCACATGCCGGCCTGGACGGCCAGGAACAGCACGGTGAGCACGATCGGAAGCGCCACGACCATCTCGACCGATGACGAGCCGCGCTCCTCCCGCACCGGGTGGCGTCTGCTCCTGGACCGTCCCATGGTCGTCACGCTCCTACCGGATCTGCGCGGCCTTGCTGGTCAGGTAGTTCTGCATGACGGCCCAGACGATCCCGACCGCGGCGATGGCGAAGATGGCCCAGAGCACGTTCTGGATCGTCTCCGACATCCCCTCTTCGGCGACCATTCTTTGGCGCTGCGTGGCCAGCCACGCCTCCAAGTCGCGGCGGACGAGCTGACTCTCGACGTACAGGTTGAGCATCATGATGGGGGGTTCCTCTCCTGATCGGTCTTTCCTCGGGGGTCAGGTGTTGCTCATCAGGGTCATCAGGGATGGCCCCAGCAGGATGGCGACGAAGATGATCGCCAACATGGTCGCAGGGATGGTGAGACGCTCAGAGGTGGCGTTCGCCCGGGCCTGCTCGTCGGTCAAGAGCGCTACTCGCAGCGCCCGGTTGTGTTCCCGCAACGTTTGGTAGACGGGCATCGTCTGCTGTTCGGCTAACGCCATGATGTTGGCCAGATCGTCCAACTCGGGCAGAGCCAACTCGTCGCCCATCGCGCGAAGGACGTCCCACGGCGGACGGCCGTCCACGCTGGACTGGGTGAAACCCTCCGCGAGTCGGTCAAACACCCATTGGCCGCGGCCGACGCGTGCTGCGTTCTCCAACGCCTGCCGGGGCCCCGATCCCGCTCGCCGCTCCAATGCCACCAGGTCGATGAACCCGGTCAGCACATGGTTGAACTCGACTCGCGCGGCCTTCGCCTTTCCGTGGATGTCCAGGTTCGGCAACACGAACAAACCCACGGCCGCGAGCAACGAGGCGGCCAGCGGAACCGCGATCGGGAACCGCAACCCGAACAGGCCGAACAGGGTCGACAACAGCGGGGGCGCGACCAACCCGATCCCGGCCAGGGTCAACTTCTCGCCGTAGAAGCTGGCTTGCGAGCGCCGCAGCAACGCCAGTTCCTTCACCGGCGTCATCCACACCGCCGCCGGTAGCCATCGCGCGAACCAGGCGCCCAGCCGGTCCTGTGTACCCGAGCTGACCCCTAGGACGGTCGGGACAGGCGGGACGCCAGTCAGCCGGTCAAGTGCAGGCCCGAGAACCGGGACGGTGGGAGCCAGCCACCACACCGCGCAGACGACGCTCGTGGCCAATAGCAGGCTTGTCAGCACTGCGATCTGCAGGCCGGTCACGACTGCTGTCCTGATGGCAACAGCCTTGGCAGCGGCTTCACGCGGGCCATGCGTCGCATGACCACCAGTCCACCCACGTACAGCGCGAGAAGCACCGACAAGACGATCTGCCCGACCGGCGAACGGTACGGCTCCAGGTACTGTCCGGTGGTCGCCATACCCACCAGGCACACCACGGTGATCAAGGTGACGATCCGCGCAGTCTGACGCGGCTTGCTGCGGTCAGCCTCCAGATGACGTCGCGCCGCGACCTCCGCGGCCACCGACTCGGCGAGCCCGGACAGGATCTGGGCCAGTCCGTCAGCCCGCTTCTGCGCCGCGAGGATCAGGGTCGCTGCCACCAGATCACCGGTCGAATCATTGAACTCGTCGGCGAACGCGCGAAGCGCCTCTCCGGTATTCCAGCGGGACCGGATCCGGCTCACCAGGGTGGCCACCTCCGGACGGATGACGTCGGGCGCCGTCCGTAGGGTGGCCACCAAGGCGCCCTCCAGGCCAACCCCCACCGTGATCACTCCGGACAGGTTGCGGGCCCACTCTGCCAAGCCCTCGAGGCGTTCGATCGTGTGCGCCTCGTCCGAGGCGCCCAAGACAACCGGTAGGCCAACCGCGGCCAGCGGGAACACCACCATCGCGATGACCCAACCACTCAACAGGGCCACCAGCACCCCCGCCGCCACCGCCAGCACCCCGGAGATGAGGATGCGACGCGGGACCCGTGCCAGCCGAGTGAGGACTCGGGGCCTGGCTGGCGCAGCTGTTGAGATCGGTGCACGCCGCAGACCGGCGACCAGTCCCATCACGCCACCGAGCCCCAACACGCCCACGAGGGCGGGCACCAGCGGGTTCATGCGACACCTCCATGCCGTTGCGCCTCGAGGAGAAACTCGTTGGCCGTGAACCCATGCCCCGCCAGCATGCGCAGGTGGTCGGGCAACACGAACGCGATCGCCGGGCCATCAGCATCACTTCGGAACACGGTGGTCGCGGCATAGCCGGCGGACTCCTCCCCAGGCGTGATCGCCAACACCTCATCCACCACACGCTGCTTGCGGACCGAGCCGTCCCGGCCCCGGACGAACATTGACCGAAGCTGCACCACCAGGCCGAGGCAGCGAGCCAGCTTCATCACCGCCGAGTCACGGGTGAACTCGCCGGACTGCATCGCGCAGCTGACCAGCTTCTCCATCGTGTCGGCCGCCGACGCCGCATGAGTCGTCGACAACGAGCCCGAGCCCGACTCCATCGCCATGATCATCTGCGCCACCTCGCGACCGCGAACCTCACCCACGATCTGACGATCTAGCGCATACCGAAACGAAGCGTGCAGCCCATCCTGCAAGGTGAACTCGTTGACTGGACGCCCATCGGGACCCCGCTCCCCCGAACCCGGACGCGCCTCCCACGAGAAGACCACGGGGTGCTCGTCGACCAACTGCTCCAGACCGAGTTCCCGCTCGGTCTCGAACGTCCCCAGCACCTCCTCCGGCCCGATCTCGGCGCACAACGCCCGAAGCAGGGTGGTCTTCCCATCCCCCTGTTGGCCGGACACCACGATCGACAGCCGAGCCTTCACCGCCGCAGCGAGGAACGACGCCAGCAAGGGGCTCACAGTGCCCAGGCCCAGCAGGTCACCCAGACTGATGCGAACCAGGCGGTGCAGGCGGATCACCAGACTCGGTCGATGCGTCACGAACGCGGTCGCCGCCAAGCGTGCCCCATCCAGGTTCAGGTGCAGGTCGGGGTTGGCGTCCGAGAACACCCGCGGCGGATCGGCCCTCGAGGCCAGGTCCTGCAACAGTTGGATCAGTTCCTCATCGGATGCCGCCACTGGCGGCCCTTGAATCTTCTGGCCACCCACCAGGTCCAGGAACACCCGGTCATGTCCCACGACGATGATGTTCTCGACGTCCGGGCGATCCACCAGCGGCTGCAACCGGCCCAGCCCGAACATCAGGTCGAAGACTGCCTGCGCGAGGGAGTCCTGCGCCTCGGCGGACCAGACCGAGCCCTGTGCGGCGAAGCGCGACTCCGTGGCCTCCTGAACCACCTCGATGATCACGGCCCGGCCCAGTTCCTCGCGGGCGGTCTCGTCAGCAAGTGGCGACTGCCCGACCCGATCGGAGAAGCGCTTCGACGCCAGCGCACGCAGCTCCGACGCCTCGTCCCAGTCCACCTCACCCGACCGCACCGTGGCCCGCCCCACGGTGCGTGTCTGGGGCTGGGGTCCCACCACGTGAAGCGACGACGGCGTCGGCGTCGGCTCCCCCGCCGTCGGCAGGGTGAATCCCGATCGGACGCGGCCCGGCCGCCCCGGATTCGTAGCAACGTCACCGAAGGTGGTGAACAGGGGCACCGCGGCCAAGTCGGGCCGCTCCCAGCTTGGCGGTGGCTGCTTCATCATTGGTCTACCCCCGCCCTGCTGTGGGATTTCACGTCATCCGCGCGAGGTGCGAGAGCACGAAGCGACTCACCCAACGCCACGACAGACCGGCCCAGCGGCGAACGGTCAAACCGACGTTGAGGTTCCCCGTGGGACCACCACCGGGCCGCCTCCGAGTCCCAAGCGACCTCACCGACTATCGGCACCCCCAGGGTCTTCGTGACCTCGGACGCGCTGTACGGACGGACCCGACCAGCGATCACCAACCGCACCTCGCCCAACGAGCTCTCCTGAAGCCGCGGCAACCACGACCGCACCCGCGCCAGCTCCGGCAACCCGGTCCCTGTCACCACCAGGGTCACATCCGACTCACTGATTAGGGGCTCCGGGCTGCCCACAATGCCCAGCCGGCCCGCGTCGACAACGACGTCCACGCCCGTGTTGACCTCGAGTTCACGCAGGGCGTCCAGCAGCGAGTCCCACACTCCCAGGAGGGACGCCGCCTGCTGATGGGACCGCAACCCCGGTAGCAAGCTCGCGTTCGACTCCGCCAATGGGAACAGCCGCGACGGCAGCTCGTCGGCCAACTGGTGATGTCGCTGCGCCAAGACAAGCTCAGACAGCCCGGGTCGCGCCAACCCTGTGCAGTAGCCGGCCAGAATCGCGGAGCCGCCCGATGGGTCGGCCTCCACCAGCACCACCGGGCGGGGCCACGTCAGCGCCAGTCCGACCGACAAGGTCGTCACCCCGAACGAGCCCGAGACAGAAGTGACGGTGAACAGTGCCATGGTCGCTCACCGTTCCCTGGAATCGAGCACCACAGCCACCTTGCCGGTCGCAGCCCTCGCGGCTAGATCAGGGGCCGCATCCGCGCTCACCAGCAGGTCGACCAAGGCGGACTGCCCGTCCGGGGATCGCGTGACGGCGACAACCGTCGCGGAGATGGTCACCGGCGGCGTATCGCCCACCTGCCCCTGAGCTCCGGGTGTCTGAACCACCCGCACCTGATCGCCAGCCTGCAAGGCGATGGCCGGCAACATGCCGTTCGCCAGTGAGAGTCCCACGACCGTCTCGCCCTTGGCGGGAACAGTCCCGGACGCAATGTCGGCCGGCGTGAGCAGCCCACCAGCCGCGATGTCGAGGGCAGCTCGCTTTCCCACCACGGTCGACATCTGGCTGGCAGGAATCGAAGCGACCGTCGGATCCAACGAAACGCTCGCGACCATCAGGTCACCGGCAGCGATCACGGCGCCGCGAGGGACGGTTGACTTCGCTACGACCACCTCAGCCGAGGAGGTTGCCGACGACCACAGCCACACACCACCCAACGCGGCTAACAGCAGCGCCGCCAGTGAAGCGATGATCAGCACTGGACGTCGCCGGGTCCTCACGGGACCCAGCGCCGCCGACGCTTGTGAGCTTGCAATCGCCGTTGCCGGCGCCAAGGTAGGTGTCCACAAGGTCCTCATCCCTTCACCACGGTCTGGAGTTCGCCGATCGTGACCACGACCGAGCTCGAGTAGGTCCGGTGAATGACACCGGTCTGGCCGATGCCGGACCAGTTGATCGTCCAATAGCTCGTCGCGGTGACCGTGTAGGTGCCCTGCGTCGTGTAGCGATAACCGCAATCCGGAGACGGCGACACCCCGAACGAGTCGGAGTACGAGGTCCCCGGGGACGCGCACGCCACCGTCCCCCCGTCGCCCATGCCCCACACAACCTGCGTCACCTGACCCGTCGCGGTAACCGAGTAGCCTCCCGCCGACGCAGTCTTCGTGTTCGGACCCCAGGTACTCGCGTCCGGGGACGCCACCCATAGCCAAATCGGCAACCCAACCAAACCGACCGACCCAGGCGCCGGATCAGGAGCCATCCCGATCGTGACCCCTCGCAACCGCATCTGGGTCACTGCCTGCTGCGCCAGGACGGCAGGGTCAGGGACAACGCCAGGCGCGCTGCTCAGCCACAAGAGGTAGGAGCCCGGACCGTTCCAGATTCCTGCGGCGGAACATTCGTAGATGGCCCCCGTGGTGTTGCTCTTCCACACGGGATCGCTTTGCGGCGGCTGAGGGGACGCCAGCTTGATGTAGCAGGCACGCGGGTTGCTCCATGTCCCCAGCTGGGGGTCAGTGCACGGGACTTCGCGAGGAGGCAACTCTTGCGTCACACAAGCGACTTGGCCGTTCCCATTCGCGGACCCCACCGCGCTGCCGATGCCATTTGAGCCACCGACCCCGACTCCGCACGTGACTCCCCAGCTCTGCCCAACGCAGCCGCCGTCCGCGACCGCGAGGGGCTCAGCGAACGGCGCGACGGCCAGAATCACGCCGATCGCGATCGAAGCGAAGAGCCGTTTCAGCATGACCCCAGGACCTCGTCCTTTGTGACCTCCAGATTCGAGCCCACCGTCTGAAGAGTGCTCTGGTGAGAGATCCGAGGCTGAGGTGCCGGGGTCACCGGCTGGCCAGCCTTGTCAGTGAGCTTGGCCCCGCTCCGATCGATGCACGAAGTCACGACCCAGCCGTCTCCCTTGGCGAGCGCGCTCTGGGTGGGGATTGTCGTGCTTCCGACCTGCACCTGTCCCCGTTGGCGCACGGTTGTCAGCATGACCTGGAGACTGCTCAGCGCGTCGCCCGAGGCGAGGGTGTCAAGCTCGTTGATGCTCTTGCTCGGGTCGATCAACAGCCCGTCGACCGTCTTCCACAGCAGCACGACTCGTGCCTTCGAGTCCTCGAGCTTCTGGTCTTCGGCGCTGAGGGACGTCGCAGTCACCGTGGGTGACGGCACGGGCGACATCGGTGAAGGACTGTTGGCGGGCGCGCCGGTGCAGCCCCCGATCAACGCAGCGACCACGACGGCTCCCGCTGCCCAGGCGGCCAGTCTCAGGTGGGTCATCCCATCCTCCTTCGCCTATGGGACATAACGGGGCGCCGAGGAGCCCCGTGGACATCCGCCGCGCGGTGAGTTCTCGTGGAAGGCGACAACCGCGGACCTCTGGGACGCATCCTGCGCTCGTGGCGCCGACGTCACGGTGTCGCCCATGCGGGCAGTGGCAAGAACGGCCATTGTCTGGCTCCGAGTTCTCCAGGGGGTGGACCTCGTACCGGAAGGCTAAATAAGATCTCCGCCATAACGGGGATTTTGCGGTCTGATCTCTTGCGCGTTGACCGTAGCACTTCTACGCCGCTTAACGGTATAGATTCATGAACGTGTTTGGCGCGCACGTCCGTGGCCTGCTGCGACAATGGGCTGGTGCCTACCTATTCAGACGCCCCGCTCCCTGTCGGGTTGGACTCGCTGGTCGGGATGGGCATGAATCGCGTCAAGCTCGCCATCGCCGTCGCGCTCGCCGACAACGGCGGAAGCCTCAGCACCCCCGACCTGGTGGCTGCGCTTGGTGGCGAGCTCGCTGGCACCACGATCGCTCGCAATCTCCACGAACTGGAGGACCACGGGTTCGTCACCGGAGACCTTCCCCGTGAAGACCGTCGCCGCCGCCGCACGCGGTGGACACTCAACTACGCGCGGCTAAACGCCGACCTGGGGGCGCTCGTCCAAGCCACGACTCCGACGGGCGATCCCGTCCCAACGTCGCGTTGAACTTCCCCGCCGGCGCGCGGGGGATCGAGCCCCCCATCACTGCGATGGCGACGGGCGAGTTGGGTTACGTTTCGTGGGATCGTCGGAAGCGCCCGAGCGTTGGAGCGTAACCCCGGCCCCACAAGGCATGACAGGGCACCCGGCGTGCAGGCCATCTGCCATCACGCGAGCTGCGAGCACAGGGGCACGAGATCCGTCGCGCCAACGGGGCCACCTTGTCCTTGAGACACCGACTCCACTGGCTTAGGGCGCAACCCCTCGTCCACAACGGACGATGCCGGCGTCGCGCCCGGGACTCGACCGAATCGGCGGCATTGACGTCGCGCAGTGAGATCCGCGAGAGGTTACGACGTGGTGGTCTCCTGTCATCGAAGCCCGTTCAGGATGGGAGAGGGGAAATGTCATGACCGCCCGGACATACGAGTCCCTGCCGTCAGCCGCGGCCCGGACAGGGATCAGCCCGAAGACCCTTCGACGTCGAATTGCCGAAGGAGTACTGCCCGTCTACCGCTGCGGAAGAATCCTCAGGCTCGACCCAGATGAGGTCGACGGCATGTTCCGTCGGTACCCGCAACAGACTGTCGCAGCACTCGGCTCCACGC
>Ga0209538_1002070_pt1 | contig 10353 bp, 18 predicted proteins | sample BarGraNGADG00211_2_FD_184492 | JGI IMG/M metagenome (GOLD analysis project Ga0209538, IMG submission 184492) | Arctic peat soil microbial communities from Barrow, Alaska - Barrow Graham LP Ref core NGADG0004-211 (SPAdes) (version 2) | ecosystem: Environmental > Terrestrial > Soil > Wetlands >... | reverse complement strand
GGCGAGCGTGATCATCCGCTCCACCTGGGGGCGGATCTCCTTGGCCTTCGCCTCGGTGGTCATCACCTTCTCGTAGCGGAGGACCGACACGATCAGGTTCCGGTAGAGCGCGAGCCGCGGGCCCTGCAGGCGACCGAGCTTCCGACCGCCGATCTGGTGGCGCATCGCTCAGACCTCCTCGGGCTCGTCGGCGAACGGCTCGTCGCCGTCGTCGTCCACCCCGCCAAGCTCGGACGGATCAGTCTCGGGGACGAGGAAGCCCCGCATCCGGAGTCGCTCCTTCATCTCGTCGAGCGACTTCTTTCCGAAGTTGCGCATCCGCAGCAGGTCGTCGTCGGTCAGCTGCAGGAGCTGGCCCACCTTGACGATGTTGTTGCGCTTCAGCGAGTTGTAGGCCCGCATCGGCAGGTCGAGCTCCTCGATCGGCATCTCGAGCATGTTCGCGGGGATCTGCGGCACGCCACCCGCGGGGCTCGCGGCGATCGCCGCCGTGCCGACGTTGGCGAACAGGGCGAACTGCCGGACGAGGATGTCGGCCGACTTGGCGAGAGCGTCCTCCGGGCTGATGGTCCCGTCGGTCTCGATCTCCAGCGTGAGCTTGTCGTAGTTGGTCATCTGGCCGACGCGGGTGTTCTCGACCGTGAAGTTGACCTTCCGGACGGGCGTGAAGATCGCATCGACGGGGATGACGCCGATCGGGAGGCCTTCCGGGCGCTCCGCCGCGAGGTAGCCGACGCCGCGCTCGACGGTGAGGTCGATCTCGATCGTCACGTCATCGCTGTCGAGCGTCATGAGCGCAAGGTCGGGGTTGATCACCTCGACGTCGGCCGATTCGACGATGTCTGCCGCGGTGACGCGGCCGGCTCCGGACTTGACCAGCTTGAGCTGGACCGGGTGGGCGGCGAAGCTGCGCAGGCGCAGCTTCTTGACGTTCAGGACGATCTGGGTCACGTCCTCCTTGACGCCCGGGATCGTCGTGAACTCGTGGAAGACGTCGCGGATCTGGATCGAGGTGACGGCCGCCCCCTCCAGTGAGGAGAGCAGGACGCGCCGAAGCGCGTTCCCAAGAGTTACCCCGTAGCCAGCGGGGAGCGGGCTGGCCTCGTACTTCGCGTACGAGCCCTGCTCGGCGACGGGCTCGATCTGGGTCGTGGCATCGAGTTCGATCATGGGTGCGGGGCTACCTCGAGTAGTACTCGACCACGAGCTGCTCGTTGAGCTCGAGCGGCATCTGGTCGCGGCGCGGGGCAGCGACGATCGTGCCCGTGAAGTTGGCCGGGTCGAGAGTCAGCCACTCGGGGACCTGCCCCGAGTGAAGGGCCTCGCTAACCGCCTTGAACGGCTCTCGCTCACGCCGCGAGGCACGGACCTCGACCCGATCGCCGGGCTTGCAGTGGAACGACGGGACGTTGGTTGGGCGGCCGTTGACGGCGAAGTGGCCGTGGGTCACGAGCTGCCGCGCGTGGTCTCGCGAGGCCGCGATGCCAAGCCGGAAGACGACGTTGTCGAGCCGGAGCTCGAGGATCCGGAGGAGGTTCTCGCCCGTCACGCCGGGGCGGGACTCGGCCTGCTCGAAGTAGTTGTGGAACTGGCGCTCCAGGACGCGGTAGATGCGGCGGACCTTCTGCTTCTCGCGAAGCTGGAGGCCATAGTCGCCGACCTTGCGGCGACGGACGCCGTGCTGGCCGGGCGGCGTTGGGCGCCGTTCGAAGGAGCACTTCTTGGTGTAGCAGCGCGAGCCCTTCAGGAAGAGCTTTGCGCCCTCGCGGCGGCAGAGCCGGCAGACCGGACCAGTGTATCGAGCCATGATGCTTCTCCCGGCTACACGCGGCGCCGCTTGGGCGGGCGGCAGCCGTTGTGCGGGATGGGCGTCACGTCTGTGATCGCGGTCACCTCGAGCCCGGCGGTCTGGAGCGAGCGGATCGCCTGCTCCCGGCCCGCGCCGGGACCCTTCACGTAGACCTCCACCTGGCGCATCCCGTGCTCCATCGCCTTCTTGGCGGCGGAGTCGGCGGACAGCGCGGCGGCGTACGGCGTGCTCTTCCGGGAGCCCTTGAACCCGACGACCCCGGCCGATCCCCAGCTGATCACGGCCCCGCTGAGGTCCGTGATCGTGACGATCGTGTTGTTGAAGGTCGCCTGGATGTGCACGTGCCCGACGGGCACGTTCTTACGCTCCCGCCGGCGCTGCTTGGGTGCGCGCTTGCGATCGGCCATACGTCCGGCTCGTCCCTCTTACTTCTTGCGCCGCGCGCCGACCGTCTTCTTCGGTCCGCGACGCTGGCGAGCGTTGGTCTTCGTGCGCTGGCCCCGGACCGGGAGGTTCCGCCGGTGGCGGAGCCCACGGTAGGAGCCGATCTCGATGAGGCGCTTGATGTTCAGCGCCACCTCGCGGCGGAGATCGCCCTCGACCTTGAACCGCCGATCGATCAGCTCACGCAACCGGGTGACCTGGTCCTCGGTGAGGTCCCGGACCCGGGTGTCGGGGTTGACGTTCGTCTGCTGGAGGATCTTCTGGCTCGTGGGCAGCCCGATCCCGAAGATGTAGGTCAGGGCGACTTCCACGCGCTTCTCGCGCGGGATGTCGATGCCGGCGATCCGTGCCATTCGATCAGCCCTGCCGCTGCTTGTGCTTTGGATTGGCGCAAATGACCATCACGGTCCCGTGGCGGCGGATCACCTTGCAGTTGTCGCAACGGGCCTTCACCGAGGCGCGGACTTTCAACAGACTTCCTTCGCTCTGGGTGCCGGCTACTTCAGCCGGTACGTGATCCGACCCCGGGTGAGGTCGTACGGGGACAACTCGACGCGAACCCGGTCGCCCGGCAGGATCCGGATGAAGTTCATCCGGAGCTTCCCGCTGATATGGGCAAGAACGCGGTGGCCGTTCTCCAGCTCGACGGCGAACATCGTGTTCGGCAGCGGCTCGAGGACAGTTCCCTCGACTTCAATCGCGTCCTTCTTGCCCAACGTGCTCCCTGGTGTTCCTGCTCACGGTGGCGCGTCGACCGGAGCCGACACACGAACGCATAGCGTACCAACTTCTGCCGATTCCGGCAAGCGCCGGCGCCGGCCGCCTATAGCCTGGTGAGGACCTCCGGGCCGTCCTCGGTGACGGCGACCGAGTCCTCGAAATGGGCCGCGACCGAACCGTCGCGGGTGACAACCGTCCAGCCGTCGGCGAGCGTCTCGACGTCGGCACTGCCAAGGGTGAACATCGGCTCGATTGCCAGGCAGATGCCCGGCGCGAGCTCGATCCCCTTCGTTTTCGTGCGGTAGTTCGGGACCTGCGGCTCCTCGTGCATGGCGGTTCCGATTCCGTGCCCGACGTAGGGCCGGACCACGCCGTAGCCCCGTGGCAGGGCCACGTCCTCCACCGCGGCGGAGATGTCCCAGATCCGGTTGCCGGGGATCGCGGCCGCGATCCCGGCCTCGAGCGCCCGCCGGGTCGTGGCGACCAGCTCGCGAACCTCGAGCGGCGCGTCGCCGACGATGAACGTCCGTGCCGCGTCGCCATGGTAGCCGTCGATGATCGCCCCCGCGTCGATGGAGACCACCTGGCCGTCCGCGATGGTCCGGTCGCCGGGGATCCCGTGGACCACCTCGCGGTCGATCGAGATGCAGAGCGACGACGGGTAGCCGTAGTAGCCCTTGAACGACGGCGTCCCGCCGGCCTTCCGGATGTGCTCCTCCGCGATCCGGTCCAGGTGAGACGTGGACACGCCGGGTCGGAGCTCTTCCTCGATCAGGCCCAGCACTTCGGCCACGACGCGTCCCGCCCTGCGCATGGTGGCGATCTCCGCGGCGGACCTGCGCGTGATCACGGGCTGGTGCGCCAGTACGGGATCGGCTCGATCGCGTCAAGGAGGTCGCTCGTGACCGAAGCGATCGGACGGCGACCGTCCACCGCCTGGAGGACGCCGGCGGCGCGGTAGTGCTCCACGACATCCGCAAGGGCGCCGAGCTGCTTCTCGAGCCGGGCCTGGACGATCTCTGGCCGGTCGTCGTCGCGCTGGATCAGCGCCGAGCCGTCGATATCGCAGATGCCCGGCACGCGGGGCGGGTACGCGGTCTCGTGATACGTGTGGCCGGCAGCGCCGCAGAGCCAGCGCCCGGTCAGGCGCTGGAGCAGCTCTCCCGTGGGGACGTCCACGAGGAGCGCCGCGTCGACGACCGTCCCGCGATCGGCGAGCGCCCGATCCAGGGCCTGCGCCTGGGCGCGGGTGCGCGGGAACCCGTCGAGGATGACCCCGCGCTCGGCGTCCGGGGCATCCAGCCGCTCGAGCAGCATTCCTACCGTGATCTCGTCGGGGACGAGCTCGCCGCGCTCCATGTACCCACGCGCCGCGAGCCCGAGCGGGCTGCCGTCCCGGGCGGCGGCCCGGAAGAGATCGCCGGTCGCCACCCTGGGCAGCCCGAAGTGGCGGGCGAGGACGTGGGCCTGGGTCCCCTTCCCGGCGCCCGGGGCGCCGAGCAGGACGAGGATCCTCATCGCGGCACGCCCGCCGCGGCCCGGCCCGCGCTCACCGGATGAACCCCTCGTAGTTCCGCATCATGAGCTGGGCCTCCAGCTGCTTCATCGTCTCGACCACGACCGAGACGGCGATGAGGATGCTGGTGCCGCCGAGGGAGAGCCCGGCGAGACCCGGGATGAACGCCTGGAACAGGTACGGCGAGACCGCCACGATGCCCAGGAAGAGCGCCCCGGCGACCGTGATCCGGTTGACCACGCGGGCCAGGTAGTCCTGGGTCGGGCGCCCCGGACGAATGCCCGGGATGAAGCCGCCGTTCTTCCTGAGCTGCTCCGCCGTCTCGTCCGGTTTGAACGTGAATGCCGTGTAGAAGTACGTGAAGCCGACGGTCAGGAGGAAGTAGAGCGACCCGTAGACGACCAGGTTCGACGGTCCGAACGTGTTGACGAAGAACGTCGCGATGTCCTTGATGAGCGGCACCTGGCTCTGGGCGAAGTAGCCGGCAATCTGGCTGGGGAAGAGCAGGATGCTCACCGCGAAGATGATCGGGATGACGCCCGCCTGGTTGACCCGGAGCGGCAGGAAGGTCGTGCCGCCCTGGTACATCCGCCGACCCCGGACGCGGCTCGCGTACTGGATCGGGATCCGCCGCTGGCCCTCGGTGATGAAGACGATCGCGGCGATGGCGGCGACGCCGAAGACGGCGAAGATCGCAAGGGCCGCGATGTTGGGCGAGTCCATGAAGGTTCCGATGGCCTGGGGCGCGCGACCCACGATGCCCGCGAAGATGATGAAGCTGATCCCGTTGCCGATCCCCTTCTCCGTGATGAGCTCGCCGAGCCACATGAGGAGAATCGAGCCGGCCGTCAGGGTGATGATCTGGGTAAGCGTCTCGAACGAGGCGAGGTCGAAGCGCGTGTTGAGCACGCCCGCCTGGTTGAGGACCGCCAGGAATCCGTAGCTCTGGAGGACCGCAAGCGGCACGGAGAGGTAGCGGGTGTACTGGTTGATCTTGTTGCGCCCGTACTCACCCTCGCGCTGGAGCGCGGTGAGGGCGGGGATGACGCCGGTCATCAGCTGCATGATGATCGACGCGTTGATATACGGGTTGACGCCCAGCCCCACCACTGAGAATCGTGACAGCCCGCCGCCGGAGAACAGGTCCAGCAGGCCGAAGAGCGCGTTGTCCTTGAAGAACTGGGCAAGCTTCGCCGGATCCGCACCCGGGACGGGGACGTGGGCGAACGCCCGGAAGATGATCAGGACGCCCAGGACGAAGAGGATCCGGCGCCGGATGTCCGGCGCCCGGAACGCGTTGAGGAGGGAGTCGAACACGGCGGGACCGCGTCAGCCCGCGTCGGCCGCGGGCTCGACGCCGATGGCGGCGAGCAGGGACGTCGGGACCTCGATCACCTGGACCGTCCCGCCGGCGCCCTCGATCTTCTCGCGGGCACTCTTCGTGAAGGCATCGGCGACCACGAACAGCGGCCGGCTGACATCGCCGCTGCCGAGGATCTTGAGCGGCTTGTTGAGGGTGCGCACGAGGCCGGCCATGCGGAGCAGCTCCTGGTTGACCGTGACCGGAGCCGCCGTGGCCCGCTTCGGTGCGCCGGGCAGGTCGCCCTCCGGCAGCCGTCCGAGCTCGATCGCGGCGCTGATCGCGCCCACGTTGACGACCTCGTACTCGATCCGGTTGATGTTGCGGAAGCCGCGCAGCTTCGGGATCCGGATGTGGATCGGGGTCTGACCGCCCTCGAACCAGGCCGGGATGGAGCTTCCGGCTCGGGACTTCTGCCCCTTCGTGCCGCGGCCCGCGGTCTTGCCCTTGCCGGCGGCGATGCCGCGGCCGACGCGGGTCTTCGCGGTGTGCGCGCCCTCGGGGGGCCGCAGATCGTGAAGCTTCATGGGGTCTCCTCCGCGACGGTCTCGGGGAGCTCTTCCACCTCGACGAGGAAGCGGACCGCGCGGACCATGCCGCGGGTCGCGTCGTTGTCGGGCACGACGACGGTGTCGCCGATCCGGTGGAGCCCGAGCGCCTTGACCGTCCCGCGGTTGCGGGCGATGTGGCTGATCGTGCTCTTGACCTGGGTCACGCGCAGCTTACCGGCCATCTGCGGCCTCCGCCGATGGTTGGCCGGCGACGAAGAGCCGGACGGGCACGCCCCGACGCGTGGAGATCTCCTCCGCGGACGAGAGGTCGCCCAGGGCCTCGATCGTGGCACGCACGACGTTCACCGGGTTCGTGGAGCCGTGGACCTTCGAGAGGATATCGCGGATGCCGGCGGCCTCCACGACCGCGCGGACGGAGCCGCCGGCGATGACGCCTGTCCCCTGGGAGGCGGGCTTGAGCAGCACCCTGGCGGCCGCGTACTCGGCACGGACCTCGTGCGGGATGGTGGTCCCCACCATCGGGATCCGGACGAGGTTCTTCTTGGCGTCCTCGACGCCCTTGCGGATCGCCTCGGGCACCTCGCCGGCCTTGCCGATCCCGGCGCCGACATGGCCCTGGCCGTCACCGACGATGACGACCGCGGAGAAGCTGAAGCGCCGCCCGCCCTTGACGACCTTGGCGACGCGGTTGATCTGGACAACACGCTCCTCGAGCGTGAGCTTGGCGGGATCGATCCTGGCCACTGGCGGTCTTCTCCTCCTAGAAGTCGAGACCGGCTTCCCGCGCGGCGTCGGCGAGCGTCTTGACCCGGCCGTGGTAGCGATACCCGGCCCGGTCGAAGACAACCTGCGCGACCCCGGCGGTGCGGGCCCGCTCGGCGACCAGGCGTCCGACCACCTTCGCTTCGTCGACCTTCGTCTGCTTCCCGCCCTTGAGCTCCGGCTCGAGGGAGGACGCGGCGGCGAGGGTGCGACCGGCGGCGTCGTCGATCACCTGCGCATAGATGTGGTTGAGGCTGCGGTAGACCGCCAGGCGCGGCCGCGCGGACGTCCCCTCCAGTCGGAGGCGAATCCGCTCGTGCCGTTTCTGCCGGGCGGCGCCGCGGGTGGCGGCCTTCGTCATCGTGGTCGTCCTTCCGTTACTTCTTTCCGCCGATCTTGCCGGCCTTGCCGGCCTTGCGGCGGATCACCTCGCCCGAGTAGCGGACGCCCTTGCCCTTGTAGGGCTCCGGCTTCCGGGTCGCCCGGACGCGGGCGGCAACCTGGCCGACGAGCTCCTTGTCGATCCCGAGGACGGCGAGCTTGATCGGGCTCTCGACCACGAAGCTGATGCCGTCCGGCGGGACGATCTCGACGGGATGGCTGTACCCGAGGTTGAGCTGCAGCTTCTCGCCGACCTTCTGGGCGCGGTAGCCGACGCCGGTGATCTCGAGGTTCTTCCGGTAGCCGGTCGTGACGCCCTCGACCATGTTGGCGATGAGCGTCCGGGTCAGCCCGTGGAGCTGCTTGTGCTGCTTGAGGTCCGATGGACGGGTCACCAGGAGGCTGCCGTCCCCGGTCTCCACGGTCATCGCGGCCGGGATGGAGCGGGTCAGGGTCCCCTTCGGGCCCGTCACGGTGATGATCGGGCCATCGAGAGCGATCTCGACACCCGCGGGCAGGAGGACCGGCTGACGGCCGATACGCGACATCGTCGTCCTCCCTACCAGACGTACGCGAGGACTTCGCCGCCGAGCTGGGCCTTGCGAGCCTGCGCGCCGGTCATGATCCCCTGGCTGGTGCTGACGATGACGATGCCCAGGCCGCCCAGGACCCGGGGGATGTCCGTCTTGCGGGCGTAGACGCGGAGCCCGGGCTTGCTGATGCGCTTCAGCCCCGAGACGACCGATGCCTTGCCGTCGACGTACTTGAGATGGAGCGTGATGACGGGATGCATCCCATCCCGGCCCTCGCTGAAGGAGGCGATGAAGCCCTCCTCGACGAGGATGCGTGCGATCTCGCGCTTCACCCGGGATGCCGGCACGACCACGTCGAGGTGGTGCGCGCGCGACGCGTTGCGGATGCGCGTGAGCATGTCCGCGATCGGATCGGAGACGTTCATCGTCGGCTCACCAGCTCGACTTCGTCACGCCCGGAACCTCGCCCGCGAGGGCGCGCTCCCGGAAGCAGATGCGGCAGAGCGCAAACCGGCGCATGTAGGCGCGCGGCCGACCACACAGCGTGCACCGGTGGTACGCCTGCACCTTGTGCTTCGGCGTTCGCTTTGCCTTGGCAATCAGCGATTTCTTGGCCATTGGTCCTCCTCCCCGCGCTAGCCGGCGAAGGGCATGCCGAGGAGCTCCAGAAGCTTCCGGGACTCCTCGTCGGTCTTCGCCGTCGTCACGATGCTGATCTCCAGCCCGCGGAGACGGTCGACCTTGTCGTAATCGATCTCGGGAAACGCGAGCTGCTCGCGCATGCCGAGGCTGTAGTTGCCGCGCCCGTCGAACGACTTTGCCGGGATGCCCCGGAAGTCGCGGATGCGCGGGAGCGCCAGGACGGTGAGGCGCTCCAGGAAATCCCACATCCGCTCGCCGCGGAGGGTCACCTTGGCGCCGATGGTGTTACCCGTCCGAAGACGGAACTGGGCGATGGAGCGCTTCGCTTTCGTCACGATCGGCTTCTGGCCCGTGATGAGGGCCAGATCGCCGACGGCCGCGTCGACCGCCTTGGCATTCGTCAGCGCCTCGCCGAGCCCGATGTTGACCACGATCTTCTCGAGTCGCGGCACCTGCATCCGGTTCGAGTAGGCGAACTGCTTGGTGAGCGCCGGGACGACCTCGGTCGCGTAGCGCCCCTTCAGGTTGCTGCTCACGCGCCCTTCACCTCCACCGGCTGGCCACACCGGCCGCAGGCTCGGACGCGCGCGCCGCTCTCCAGGAGGAGGTGGCGGATGCGCGTCGGCTGGTCGCAGCGGGGGCAGACCAACATGACCTTCCCCACGGCCATCGGGAGCGCCTTCTCGACGATGCCGCCCTGCTGCATCTGCGGCACGCGATCGTTCTGGTTCATGCGCGGACGCGGCTTGGTGTGCCGCTTCGCGACGTTCAGCCCCTGGACCACGACCCGGTATGGCGTGCCCGCCGCCAGCGGCCGGTCCACGCGTTCCACCGTCCCCCGCTTGCCGGCGTCCTTGCCGCCGAGCACGAGGATCGTGTCACCCTTGCGAAGCTCGGGAACCTTTGTCACCCGGGATGCGGCGGCGCGCGCCATCTCAGAGCACCTCCGGGGCGAGGGAGACGATCTTCATGTAGTTCCGGTCGCGAAGCTCGCGCGCCACGGGGCCGAAGATCCGCGTGCCGCGCGGGTTGCCCTGGTTGTTGATGAGGACGGCGGCGTTCTCGTCGAACCGGATGTAGCTGCCGTCCGGCCGGCCGTACTCTTTCGCCGTGCGGACCACCACGGCTCGCACCACGTCGCCCTTCTTGACGGCGGCGTTCGGGATCGCCTGCTTGACGCTGGCGACGATGACGTCTCCGACTTCCGCGGTCGTCGCGCGCGAACGGCCCATGATCCGGATGCACTGGATCACGCGAGCGCCCGTGTTGTCCGCAACGCGGAGCCGGGTCTGCTGCTGGATCACGCCTCCGTCCCCTCCCCGGCCCGGGCATGCGCCCTGCCCGGATGCGCGGCGGCGTGGATCGCCTCGGTCGTGGCCGACTCCTCGACCACGAGCTCCGTCGGCTGGTCCTCACCCCCGCGCGAGATGACCTCGACGAGCCGCCAGCGCTTCGTCCGCGACAGCGGTCGGGACTCCTCGATGCGGACGGTGTCGCCAACGCGGGCCGCGTTGAGCTCGTCGTGCGCCGCGAACTTGCTGGAGGCGCGGATCACCCGCTTGTAGAGCGGATGGCGCGTCAGGCGCTCGACGGAGACGACGATCGTCTTGTCCATCTTGTCGCTGACGACGCGCCCGACCTTCGTCTTCCGATTGCCCTGCACGTCTGTTGCT
>Ga0209538_1002069_pt1 | contig 10354 bp, 11 predicted proteins | sample BarGraNGADG00211_2_FD_184492 | JGI IMG/M metagenome (GOLD analysis project Ga0209538, IMG submission 184492) | Arctic peat soil microbial communities from Barrow, Alaska - Barrow Graham LP Ref core NGADG0004-211 (SPAdes) (version 2) | ecosystem: Environmental > Terrestrial > Soil > Wetlands >... | reverse complement strand
GTCCGACACGATGTAGTCGCCGATGAGGATCGCCGTGGCGGCGTCGACGAAGACCTCAGCCTCGCCGCGCGTCACGACGGACGCCTGGCCGGCGTCGGCGGGCTTGTTCTTGAGGGCGCCGAGGACCGGGTCGTTGGCGCCGGCGACAGCGGCGGTCGAGGCCGCCGAGAGCTTCACGATGTGGTACTGGATCGCCGTCATGGAGCCGGACGCGATGTACGTCTTGCCCGTCTGGCGGCCGGTGGGAAGGATCGTTGCCATGAGGTCAGCCCTCCTTTCCGTCCAGGAAGTTCTGGTAGCGCTCCCGGATCTCGTTGTGGTTCTCGGCCAGCGTCAGGCCCATGGCCTTCGGGTAGTCGATGCCGTCCTTGACCATGCGCGCCTGAGTCAGCTCGGAGAGCTCGACGTCGGCCCGCTTCGTGGGCTTGTCGTCGCCCTCGGTACCGCTGCCGACGGCGCCGAGCTGGAAGCCCGTGCCCTTCATGGCCTCGTCGAGGAAGGCGAGCGCGCCGCCGTGGTCCTTCTCGGCGAGGGACAGGAACATGTCCTTCTGACCGGGCAGGATGTGCACGACCTGCTTCTCGTCCGGCTTCATGGCCTCGGCGAGCTTGGCCTCGAAGTCGCGCTTGCTCTCGGCCTTGTCACGCTCGGTGAGCGCCGTCTCGGCGGTCGTCACGCGCTCGGAGAGTGCGCTCACGGCCACGTCCACGGCCTCGTCAGAGGCGCCCTCGGCGAGCTTGAGGATGGTGAGTGTCTTGATATCCATGTGGTGGTCAACTCCTTTCGTTGCGGCGTCGCCATCGGCGAGCACCACGTCTTGGCCTTCGTCAGCCTTCGCAGGTTGCGAAGCAGCGTCAGAACTGCCGTCTATGGGCTCGGCGTGGTCGCCGGGGTCTTCGGGGTCTTCGTCCAGCGCGTGGGCGCTGGCCTTCGTGCGGACTTCCTTCAGCATCGTGCGCATGGCCGGCATTCCGGCCTTGCCCTTGAGCTGCGCGTCGAGCTTCTCGGCGAGTGCGTCCATGTCATCAAGGATGGACGTGACTGAAGGGGCCACGCTGGCGAGACTTACCTCGCTGGCCTTCATGTTCTCGGGCACGTCGTCTTCTGTCTTGCCGGGGTTCGCCTTCAGCCACTTGGCGCGCATCTTGACCTTGATGAACTCGGGGATGGCGGCGAGGGTCACCTCGGACAGCGACAGCGTCACCACGGAACGCTGCTTCTCGGCGGCGTTCTTGACGCCGGGCATGAGGCGCAGGACGGGGGTGTTCGTCAGGGTCAGCGAGCGCAGCACGTTCTCGACCTTCTCGCCGCTGTCGTTCAAGGTGACGGGGCCGATCTCGACGCTGCCGTACTTGTACTGGTCGTCGCTGAGCATGGTGGCGCCGATGCCGGTCCACTTGACGTCAGCCCAGAGCGCGAGGCCGGTGACGTCGCCCTCCTCGTAGCTGGCGAGGTAGACGCGCTTCACCCAGCCGGCCGCCGGCACCGAAGTGTCGTGCTTGCCGGAGCTGTCGACCACGGGCTCGGTGCCGAGGATGCCCGCCTCAAAGTTGGCGATCATCTCGTTGGCGAGGTCTTCCGTCAGCGCCAAGTCCGGGTAGAGCGTGCTGTGCCATTCGCCAATCGGGAAGACCATCATGGGCGTCGTGTCGCCCGCCTTGATGTTTTCGGCGAGGCGCAGGCGATAGAGTTCCTGGATGCCCTTCATGGGCTCGTCTCCTTGGCTTCGGGGCAGAGGTATTCACGGCAGAACTGCGGGCGGCGGACATAGATGAGGCAGCGGTGACCGGCCTCGGCGCTGGCGTCGAACGAGCGGCAGACGGCCGGCGCCACGACCTCCATGCGCTCAGACGAGAGCTGATTGACCTGCCAGCCGCGGAGGCCGAACCACAACGCCTTGTCGGCGTCGAGGGGCATGGCGAGGGGCACCTCTTGGCAGCAGTCGCCGCATGACGTGCAAGCCATCAGGCGGCCCACGCGAGGTCTTCGTCCAGGTCACAGAGGGCGGTGAGGTAGTTCGCGTCGTGGCTGGCCTCGGCGCGTGACTCCTGCGGCGCCTGCTGCGTCGTGATGGTGCAGCCGTTGACCGGCAGTGGCTCGAACGCGGGGACCACGCCGACAGCGCCGGCGGGAATGAAGATCGGCGGTGCCACGGCAGCGGACGCCGACGCCGACGCATCTTGCGGCGCCTGCATGGTTTCCATGGCCGCGTCGTTCGCTACGGGAGTAGTCAGCGTGATGGCCTCAACCTCAGAGCTCTGCGCGGCCTGCTCCGTCGACAGGTCCATGCCGTTGGCGACAACGACCGCGCCGGAGGCGATGGTGGTCTGCTGCGCAGCCTGCGTGGCCACCAGTTCCACGTCCTGATGCTGGTCGGTCGATACGGCGCCGGCCTGAGCGGCCTGCCCGGTCGCGGCGGCCATGTGCTGGTGCTGCGCTGCCTCTGCCGTCGCCGATTGCGCGGCTTGGCTCGTGACGGCGGCGAGGTGGACGTGGCTGTGAACGTCTACGTCGACGGCCTGCGCGGCTTGCGCGCCGACCATGGCGACGTGCTGATGCTGCGCTGCCGCAGCGACAGAGGTCTGCACGGGCTGACTGCCGGACAGGGCCAGGTGCTCATGCGAAGACGAGACAGCGGCAGACGTCTGTGCGGGCTGCGACCCGACTGCGGCTAGGTGCTGGTGCTGCGCGGCGCTCGCGGAGGCGGTCTGCGCGGGCTGAGAACCTGTGGCGGCCATGTGTTCGTGCTGGACAAGGACGGCGACAGCAGCCTGTACGGCTTGCGTGGTGGCAAGTGCGCAGTTGTTCGCCGGAGCGGCGACGGCAAGTAGAAACTCCAGCGAGTTCGCGGAGGGAAGCGGCTTGCTGACCTGCTTCGCTGGCGCGCCGGGACGCTGCGTGCGGGTGTTGGTGACAGGGAATCTGCGGACGTCAGGCATCGGTTACTCGTCCCACGTCCACTCGACGTGCAGGACGCTACCTGCAGCCGCGCCGAAGTTCCAGAGCACGAGAGTGGCGCCGAGGGCGATCTCGATCTCCATGCCGACGAAGTCCCAGATGATCGGGTAGCCGGCGGTCGCCGGCGTGACGATGCGGCGCAGCGGGACGGCCGTCGAGATTGCCGGGGCGCTCGACCATGCCGTGCCGACGAGTGCGGAGGGGGCCGGGTCGGCGCCGTGGGCCACGCCGATGACGGTCGTCGAGGCAGTGCCTACCGTAGGCGGGCGGTACAGGCCGATGCTCGACGCCGTGGCGGCGTTGACGGTGATCTCGATGCGCTTGAGCTTCGCGCGGTCGCTGGAGGCGTGGGCGCGAAGGTCGGTGTAGGCCGCGCCTGCGGCGGCTGCCGGGGTCGCTACGCCTGCGGAGTAGAGGGCCACTACTTGACCACCGTGTGCGACCACGAGTTGATGTGCTGCGTGACGCCGGTGACGATGGTGACGGCGTCCATGTTCAGGTTGCAGAGGGACGTACCCACGCTGCCGTCCTGCAGGCCCGTGGTGCCGTCTGCCTTGACGACGCGATAGAAGGCGGCGTCTCCGGGTGCGAGCCCAACCACGTCGGTGATGGCGTTGGCGGTCACGACGCCGGCGGCTGAGGTACCGAAGCAGGGCGTCGGTAGGGTGAACTCGATGAGCTTGGTCTGCGCGCCGATGGCGGTGTCTGCGTTCGTGGGCTGGGCCGTGGTGTAGACGCGCAACTTACCGCCGTTGTACAGGGCGTTGAGGGCGTCGGCCTGCGCGTTCACGTGGGCGTCGGCGAGTTTCAGGTTCAGGGCCACGGGTTACTCCTCGGTCTCGGTCTTGCCGACAATGCGGCCCGACTCGTCTGTGATGAACGCGGTCTTGCGACTCACGCGGCGCGGCTTCGGATCAGGCACGTTCACGGTCACGACCGGGGCCTCAGCAGCAGCCACGTTGACGACGGGAGCGGCGACGTTGACGACGGGGGCCGGCGGGGCGGCGACGTTCACTACTGGGGCGGGGATCGGGCGCTCGACGAGTTTCGCAATCTCGGCGAGCGTCAACTCGGCCAGAGTCGGCCCAGCGGGTTCCTGGCGAATCTCATAGACCACGAGGCAGCGACACCTCTCGCCGCCGAGACAGTCCGGGTTTGGCGTCCAGCCCTCGGCCAGCGTCAGGTCGGTCGTGGTCTCGCCGTCCATGGGCTCGCAGGCGGCGCACGTGGCGCCGTCGAGCAGCGCCGAGTACACGGCGTCCTCGATCTGTTGCGCTTGCGCCTGCGCCTCGTCTGCGCGGCCCAGCTGCATGAGGTCACTGACGACGCCGGCGAAGCGCAGCGCGGTGGCATCTGACTCACGCAGAATGGCGTCGGCCATGGCGGCTTCGGCAAGGGGCACGCCTGACGTGGCACGCGCGGCAGCGTTCGCTGCGGCGGCCTGCGTCACGAGAGCGATCGAGCGGGCGGCCATCTCTGCCTGCTGCGCGATCGCGGCGTCCTTGGCGAGGCGCTGAGGGCTCACCTTGGGCTTCTCAGCCGCAACGATGCGCGTGCCTACGTCGTCAGGAGACCATGGCTTGCCTGCCTTCTGACGCTTGAGCTCGTCTACGACCTGCGCCTGCCCGGCAGCGTAGAAGTCAGAAAGCACCGCCGAGATCTCGGCAGCCAATTTGTCAATCATGGGCGGCGCGCCCGCCGCGAACTTCGCCAGCTGCCCCTTGTCGGCTGCCGTGCGAGCGCGCCGTCCGAGTTCGGCCACGAGTGCGTCTCGAGTACCCTGCGTGGCTTCGCGGATCGCCGTCTTGGCATCATCGAAGCGGCCCACGAGCTCGGCCAGGTTGAGGTAGCATTCGACGCCGCGCGGAGGACGGAGCTCAGACAGCTGGAGGCCAGCATGAGAGTGTGGTGCCTCGCTGGCCTGAGCCCCGCCCTCGGGCGGCTGCGTCCCGTCTGCCGACGGCTGAGGCGGGACAGTCTTGGCGGCGGCGTCCGGGACCTTCTGCGCGTCGACCACGACCTGCTCAGCCGTGCTCTCGGGCATGCCGGTCTCCGAGCGCACCCACTCCTGCAATTCGGGGGGCAGGCCGGGGAACGCCTGACTGAGCCACAGCAGGGCCTGCGCGAACTTGTTGAGGTCGACGGCCTGCACGGCGCCGAAGCGCAGCTTGGGCAGGTTGTCGTCGCGGGGGAAGTTTGCGGCGATGAGCTGGTGGACGAGGCCACCGCGAGCGTTGAGCACATCCTCGCGGGCCTTGGCATCGGCCTGGATACCATTGGCGAAGAGGTCGCTGAGGGTCGTACCGAGGGCGCGGCTGCCGGCATTCGATGTGCCGAGGTCGAAGACCTGCGCCTGGCAAACGGAGGTGATCTCAGAGTTGCGCTCCTTGATTGCCTCGAGCACGTCCCCGACGTTGACGTTGCCGGCGAGCAAGGAGACACGGGTCTCGACGGTGTGGCGGAAGAAGGCGTCGGGCGTGAGGCCGAAGCGCCGGCCCATGGCGTCGAGCTTGGCAGCCGTCTCGTTGTCGGGTTCGTCGTCGGTCTCGATGTCGGGCACGCCGCCGCCCTTGCGGACGAGGATGGCGAGCTCGATCTCGAGCTCCTCTTTGATGCTCCACGGCTTGTACATGGGGCGCATGATGGAGCGGCCGGTGAACGAGTCGCCCTCCTTCTGGTGAGCAAACCAGACGATCTTCTCGCCGGGGATCGTGCGCTCGCCGCCGTCGATCGGGTTCTGCACCACGTGGTCTATGGCGCCGTCCTTGACGTAGATGTTCTCGACCCAGATGGACGAGGAGGGACGCAGCGCCAAGCGGCATTTAGCCTCGCCGTTCTCGATGCGCCAGACGATCTCGAAGCACGAGAATCCGTAGTCAATATCGAGCAGGGAGTCCTGCAGGAAGCTGCGCCAGGGGAACTCATTGAGCAGGAGGCGGTCGGCCAGTTCGGCCTTGGCGAGCGCGTCGGGGTTCTCCACCACTCCCTGCGCGTTCTTTACTCCACCGGGGGCCGGCTCCATGGTCGCCTGCGCCTGCAGCATCGCCAAGTTCTGCGCCTGCCTGAGCCCCCAGATGTGCGGGTCGCTCCAGCGCATGCGCCGGTACATGGTGCCGCCCTGGCGACCACGCAGCTGCCACTTGTACTCGGGGTCGATGAGGCGGGCCGGACCGTCCTTTGAGGCTGCATACGAAACGGAGTTGGAGCCGTACTCGGTGGTGTCGGCGCGGGGCTTGGTCTCAGCTAGGGACAGCGCTGCTGGACGCTCAGAGGTGAACGCCCAGCGACCGGCTGCGCGGATGCGGTCGGTGATGGCCACGCCATGAGTCTGCGGCCGGACGGGGGTGCGAATTACTGGACATTTTCGAGGCTAGAAGCCGCTCGGACGACTGCCTGACATGTTCGTCGAGATGCCGCCGCCAGAGGACGCTCCTCGGCGCCGGCGGTAGCGGCAGACGTGCCAGTAGCGCATCGCGTCCAGGGGGTGCGAGTAGACCTTGTGGTCGGTGTCGTAGATGTTGTCGTCGTTGCGGTGCGGCTGGACGTTCGCGAGTGCCGCAATCAGTCCGGCGCAGCGTGGGTGGATGATGGCGCGCTGCTCCGGGTCGGGGTGCCCAAGGGACTCCATCATCAGCGTCACGCCGTCGGTCACCTTGCTGGGCTTGCCCTCGCAGCGCATGCCGAGGTCGCGGAAGACGTCGAACTCGCTGCGCTTCGTCTGCGTGTTACGGGACCTGCCGGCCGGGTCGGAGAAGGGGCCGCGCACCTTGACGCCGAGGTTGTACTGCGCCAGCCTCGCGAGAATGCCCTGCCCGAAGTCGGTCGTGCGGATCTCGGTGGGCAAGTACTCGTCGAAGAAGAAGGGCTGTCCCGAGGGCGAGATCTGCAGGAAGAGCGCGGCCGGATGCGCGAGCCCCCAGTCGACGCAGGTATCTGTCGCCCAGCCTGGCACGACGTCGAACTCGCGCACGTTCTGCGCCCGCTTGAAGCACTTGAAGAAGGCTCCTTCACGGGGCCGGAAAACGTCGGTGATGTCGCGCGCCAGCTCGCGGTTCGCGAGGTCGGGATCGGGCGCCTCGTCGACATTCTGGTGAAACCACTCGGCGCTGCGCCGCGGGTCGGCGGTGGCGGGAACGAAGTGCGAGCGCCACTTGCTCTTGCCGCGCTCGGCGGACTTGTGGAGGGAGGCGAAGTCGTCGGCGTCGCCATCGCCGGTCGAGACGACGTGCACCCGGTGGGCGCCGTGCTCGAGCGCCGCGAGTTGCTCCCTCGGCCAGGGCCAGGATGCGTACTCGTCGCAGAGCGTCCAGAAGGCGGCGTCGCCGCGGGCGATGTGGCGGGTCGCCGTCTTGGTCTGGAAGAGGCTGCCGTTCTCGAGGGTCAGGCTGGTCGTCGTCTTGCCCGCGACGCGAGGGCGCCAAGCATCCATCGCTGCCGGCGACTCGGGCAGCACGGACATGTGCGGCGGGTCGGTATTGGCGTCATAGCCCATGAGGATCAGCAGACGACGAATCGCAGCCTTGGCGTCGTCGCCGGACTGCCGGGCGATGTTGAAGAGGCGGTTCCCGCCGACGACGCCGGCGTGCAGCATCGCCGCCAGTTCGAGCCAGGTGATGCCGATCTGCCGACCCTTCGGGATCACGAGGAAACGCTCACGCTCGATGACCTCGAGGGCCGCTCGCTGAGCGGGCCACATGTGGAAGGGGATCAGGCCGACATCTGTCGTGCCCTCCTTCTCGACGATCAGGCAGGACTCAATGAAGTCTGCGACCGGGATCGGTCCGGCGTGGCGCCCAGTTCCGCCGAGGGGTTCGTCGATGCGCGCTGCAAGCTCCTGAACGACCTGCTCCTCGGGCATCCTGGCGACGACGCGCTCGATCCTATTGCGCAGCTCCTCGCGTGACTTCGTCAGCTTCATTGAGTACGTCCTCGAGTAACAGGTCGACGAGCTGCTGCCGGACCGTGGCGATATCCACTCGCAGCGGCTCGCCAAGTCCAAGCAGGCTGATGAACGTCTTGATGACGGCGAGCTCGTTGCTGCGGTCCTTGGCCAGTACGTTGCGGGCATGGAGGTCGTGCAACCGCGCCAGAGTGCGCCCGAGTTCGAGCGGACGGTCTTGAGCGCCATCCTCGATCATCAGCTGCCTGGCCCTGGCCATGTAGCCGTCGATTGACCGCGTCTTCACTCCCCAGGTTGGGTACTTGCGATTGACGTGCTCGAGGATCCGTTGTCGATCGAGCCCGAGCAGCAGCAGGCGGTAGACTACGTCGACGCGAGCCGCGACTGCAGCCCTCGTACCCTTGCCGCTCACGGAAGCCGCTCCTGCGTGATCTCGGCGAAGCTGCGCCCATCACCCTCGAGCGTCGCTGCCTCGCCCGTGTAGGCCTCCCAGCGCGCCACGGCGGCGTCGACAAAGGCGGGGCTCTGCTCCATGGCACAGCAGGTGCGGCCGGTGTTCTCGGCGGCGATGATCGCCGTGCCACTGCCGCTGAAGGGCTCGTAGATCAGGCCGCCGGGCTTGGTGTGGTAGAGGATCGGGCGACGGATCAGCTCAACGGGCTTCATCGTCGGGTGCAGGTTGCCGGGCGAGTCCTCGATCTTCGACTCGATCTCCCAGACGGCAGTGGCATTCGCCGGCGGTCTGATCAGTGACCCGGGCCGCTCGCCCTGGAGCCATCCGTACATCATCGGCTCGTAGTCCCACATGAAGTCGCAGCGCGTGAGCACGTGGCGACTCTTCTTCCAGATCAGCACCTGGTGGGGCAGGAGGCCCACCTCGCGCCAAGCCTCCAGGACGATGTCGACCTTCATCATGCCGAACCACTGGTAGACGACGGGTCGCGGCGAGAGCGCGATCGCGAGCGCGATTGAGAGGAAGTCGCGGTAGAAGGTGACGGAGCTGTCGTGGTCGGTGTAGGCGTCCCAGTGCTTCGTCCCCACGTCTTTCTCGGCGCCGGGCTTCTTGCCGCCATTGGCCCAGGTCTGGGGATGGTTGCCGCCGTCGTAGTCGACGAGGTAGGGCGGGTCGGTGGCCATGAGCGTGGCGCGGCGGCCGTCCATGAGGCGGGCGACGTCGTCTGCGCTGGTCGAGTCGCCGCAGAGCAGACGGTGGGCGCCGAGCAGCCAGAGGTCACCAGTACGAGAGGCGGGGATCTCGGGAGGGTCGGGGGCTGCATCCTCGTCCGTCAGCCCCTCGGTCGGCTCGGCGAGCAGCGCCGCGATCTCGTCGTCGTCGAAGCCCGTCAGCGCGAGGTCGACGTCCAGGCCAAGCAGCTCCTCGAGCTCAATGGCAAGCAGCTCATCGTCCCAGCTGGTTTCCATGGCGGTGCGGTTGTCCGCCAGGCGCAGCGCCTTGACCTTTGCCGGCGAGAGGTCGGCGCAGACGATGACCGGCACCTCCTCGAGCTGCAGGCGCTGGGCGGCCAGGAGCCGCGTGTGCCCGGCGATGATGGTGCCCTCGCCGTCGACGAGGATGGGGTTCTTGAATCCGAACTCGTGGATGCTGCCGGCAACCTTGGCGATCGCCTGCTCGGGACATTGCCTGGCGTTGCGTGCGTAGGGCAGCGGCCGGGTGACCGGCCACCACTCGACGCTCAGGTTCGTCGTGCTCATGACTTCATCTTGGACCCGCGGCTGCGGCGAATTACTGCTAGCTTTCTGCCCGCCTTCCCAGCCCCGACGACGCGCACCATCCCACTCGCGTTGAGGCGTGCAACGGACTCCTGGACGGCGTTGTAATTCTCCTTCAGGGAGTCACAGCCAAGGGCCCGATACAGGTTGAGTGGCGACCCGCCCGCCCGCCAGAGCAGCGTGAGGATATGCTCGTCCAGGCTGGGGTCGTGACGCGGGTTGTAGCCGTCTCGGGGGTGACAGTCGCAGACCAGATCGCCGAGCGCGTGGTCGCCGCGGAGGTCGGAGCTGCAGACGACGCAGCGGGGCTTCTGACGGAGGACGCTGGCGCAGCGGGGGGGCTTGACGGTGGTGGGCTTGGGACAGGTGGGACGGTGGAGTGTGGGGCTCACGCCGCCCACGCCCCTACTCCGTGAACTCCTCCAGTGCCCGCGACACGCGATCGCGCGCTGCTGAGACCGTCAGGTAGGCGGTGCGGAAGGGATCGTTCTCGTCGAGCGCCTGTAACAGGTGGCAGTACAGGACGTGAGCGAGGTCGCAGGCAGTACGCGAGCTGCTGCCCTGGGCAATATAGCCGAGCACGAGTGCCCGCTGTTCGCTGCTCATCATGGTGTGGCCAGCTTATCACGCGCCGAGCATACCGGCAGGCGTTGTTGGAGGAGGATGAGGGGGCGGCGATGTGCCAACTATGTGCCCCACTTATGGCTATAAGGTCCGTGAACCGGGCAGCAGACAGCACGTCGATCGCGGGCTCGTTTACCCTCG
>Ga0209538_1002068_pt1 | contig 10356 bp, 8 predicted proteins | sample BarGraNGADG00211_2_FD_184492 | JGI IMG/M metagenome (GOLD analysis project Ga0209538, IMG submission 184492) | Arctic peat soil microbial communities from Barrow, Alaska - Barrow Graham LP Ref core NGADG0004-211 (SPAdes) (version 2) | ecosystem: Environmental > Terrestrial > Soil > Wetlands >... | reverse complement strand
GCGGTTGCCCTCGCGGATGCTGGCGCCCTGGCCGGTCTGCAGGCGGGCGCCGAAGGTGCTCCCGGCGTGGATGGTGGTGAACGGCCGTACGACAGCGGCGGGGCGGTCATGCGCGCGGCGGCGTGGGCCGCGAGGCGTCAGACGGCGCCGCGGCCGCTGAGGACGGCCGGGACGGTGCGCAGACAGAGGCCAACATCGGTGAGGAACGACTGGTTGTAGGCGTAGATCACGTCCTGGAAGACCATCTCGTCGAAGCCCACGTGAGACCGGCCCGAGACCTGCCAGAGGCCGCTGACGCCGGGCATGACGTCGAGGCGCAGCCGATGCCAGGGCTTGTAGGCCTCGACCTCATAGTCGAGCGCCGGGCGCGGGCCGATGAGGCTCATGTCGCCCTTGAGGACGTTCCAGAACTGCGGCAGCTCGTCGAGCGAGTACTTGCGCAGGTACTGACCGACGCGGGTGACCCGTGCGTCGCCAGCGTACTTGTGGAGGGGCCGGCCGTGCTTGTCGGTGGCCGGCCCGGCGCCGGCGCCGTTCACGATGTTGCCGACGCTGTGGGCGCGGTAGGCGGCGTCGTCGTTGTCGACGCTCATGGAGCGGAACTTGACGAACTCGAAGGAGCGCCCGTGCAGGCCGATCCGCGTCTGGCGGAAGAAGACGGAGCCGGCCGAATCGCGCTTGACGAGGATGGCGACGACGGCGAAGAGCGGCGCCAGCAGAACGAGAGCGGTCGCCGACGCGACGATGTCGAAGGCGCGTTTGACGGCCCTGGGACGGCCGTGGCGCGGCGCCTCGCCGCTGACGCGCATCACGGGCATCTCGAAGAGCCGAAGGAGCAGCCGCGTGCTGTCAAGCGGGCTGGCCAGCCGTCCGATGAGGTAGACCTCGGCGCCGCGGGCGCGGGCGGCGGCGATAAGGTCGAAGGTGGCCTTGTGGCCCAGCGACGTGCAGTCGAGGAACACGTGTCGCGGAGGCGGCTCGACGGCGGCCAGGGCCCCGAGCAGCGCCGCCTCGGCGTCGAACCCGTTGCGGCGTTTGTCGCGCGGCCGCAGGGTGACGACCGGAGCAAAGCCGCGCAGTTCGCGGCAGCGGCTGGCGATCACCGAGCCGTCGGAGCCATCGCCGATGATGATCGAGTCGCCGCGGCAACCGCGCACGTCCGCGCTGTACAGCTTCTCGAGAAGCCAGACACGCGCAAGGGCGTCGAAGACGAAGAAGAGCAGGAACCAGGTGGCCACAATGAGCCGCGACTCATTGACGACGGGCGACTTGAAGGCGAACGAGAAGAAGGCCGTCACGACCATGGCGATCAGCGAGCCCTTGGCGACAGTCAAGAAGTGCAGGGGGCGCGAGACGTAGGCCTCGAGCTTGTAGAGGCCGAGCACGAGAAAAGTGACAAGGATGACAGCGATGCAGAGCGGTAGACCCGCGTTTAAGCTCTGGGAGAAGAACTGGACTCGGTAGTGATGAAAGACGCCGAAGAACACAAGGGCGATCTCGTAGGCGGCGAGTGCCAGCAGGATGTCGACGGTGAGCGAGAACCAGCGCACGCGGGCGCGGAGCGTAGCAAAGTGCGCGAACGCCTGCGGCGCGCGCACCTCACCCTCGCCCTGCACCCCCGTCGCGCTCACGCAAGCAGCTCCGCGCTGGCTCGCTATCACGTCCATGGCCCCCAAAAGGCTCCCGAACACCGGCGCGGCTCCCCTTCAAGGTCGCCGCCCCAGCGAATTGAGAACTTGCTGCACCTAGTCTAACCGAATCGGGCGACGAGTAAAGTGCGACGCCCTAGACTGCTCTCAACCTTCTCGTACACCACATCCCGGGGCGCTAAGCCAACCACGCGTGGCACGCGCCTTGGCGGCATAGCCCACCATGACATCAGCCACATCCCCGAGAGTACCGGTCGACCCGATACTTGCGTAGTCCGACCATCTGCAACAAGAACCGAGACACGAATAGAAAGTTGTAGTACGTGTACCGCTTCCGCAGGCGCCAGAAATCCTTGCCCAGCAGGCGGTAGAGCCATTCAAATCCGGAGGCCCTAATCCATCGGGGAGCCATGCTCACACGCCCGCCGAAGAAATCAAACGTTGCGCCGCTGGCGATGATCACCGAACCCCGCAAGCGATCCAGATGGTCGTCTATCCAAAAGTCCTGCTTCGGCGTACCAAGGCCAACAAGAATAATGTCAGGCTGCAGACAGCTGATCTCCTCGCATATGGCGTCGTCTTCCTCCACCGTGAGTTCTCTGAAAGGCGGAGAATGAACGCCAAGTATCTGAATATGCGGGAACCTGCCTTCGAGATACGTTCGTACGTGCTCTAGTACTTCCGGAGCGCTCCCGTATAGGTAGAAGGTGTGCCCCGTTTCGCTGGATCGTTCGGCCAAATGGAGGGCGATATCCGGCGCGGCAAACCTGTCACAGGGGGTCTTCATGACCCAACGTATCCAGCGTACGAACGGCATGCCGTCTGGCCCAGCGATATCAGCGCGGTTATAGATACCCCTCAGCCGGCCGTCCTGTAGCGAGAGAGCAACACAATAGGCGTTCAGACAAGCAATGTGGTGGGAGCGGTCGGACTTGTCGCTAATCCACCGACCTATGTAGGTTTCCATTTCGTCATATGTCACTGCTTCGATACCTACGCCGACGAAGTTGAAGAAGCGCCCTCGTAAGCCATCAGGCCTGTACTGCTCAATGACGTATCTCGAAAACACGACTCATCCCTCTATGGTTGCGGAACCACTAACCGCTCTGCCTGATCCGCGCATCAATCCATCGATAGAGGCCTGCTAGTCCTGACTCTAAGTCAACCCGCGGTTCCCACCCAAGCACAGCCCTGGCCTTCGAGAAGTCAGCGCAACGACCCCTGTCCCCCTCCGGCTTGGAATCATCGTATCGGATCTCGATTGGTTTGCCCGAGACTCTCACCACTGCTTCCGCGATGCCCCTTATGGTCGTACACACCCCCGGGCCGATCTGTATGGGACCATTTCCGAGTCCGTACTGTTTCGCGAGCACCAGCGCATCGACCGCGTCGTCCACATGAACGAACCCTCTCCCTTGATCGCCGCTTCCCCACACAACGAAGGACTCTTCGGGCCAACGTACGGCTTTGCGAACAAGCGAAGGAATGACCTGGCCAGTTTCTGGACTGAAATCGGAAGGTGCACCATACACGTTGTGCAATACAAGCACGCTCACCGGAATCTGCGTCTCCTGCTCCATAAGGGAGGCTTCGTACTCCCCCATGAGCTTGCTCCACCCGTAGGCGGATTCGGGAGATGCTGGGAATTGGTCCTCCTCGCACAGCGGTCGAGCATCGACGCCCGACTGCAAATGTGCAGGGAAACTGCATGCCGTCCCAACGTAGACGAATCCCTTGACGCGCGTGCGCCTAACAGAGTCAATGACGTTGGAGTTGATCAGGCAATTGCTCCGAAAGATGCTTCCTTGATTCCCAAATACATAGTCAATACCGGCAACTACGTCAGCGAGATGATAGACATAGTCAACGCCTTCGAGTAGGCGGTCCATGACGCCCGCCACCCTAAGATCAAACTCGAAGAAAGACCCGTTTGTGTCGATGACATAGTGCCCGTCGTCACCTTTCAAGTAGTCGAGCTTGCCTCTCCATAAGTTGTCCACAACCACAACATCGTCACCCTGCGCCACCAGCCGCTTGACCAGCGCCGAGCCAATCATTCCTGCTCCGCCGGTCACCAATACTCTTCGGTTGTCCACGATCAAGTCTCCCCGTTAGGCATAGGCCGGTCTTGGTGTCAACGGGCGGGCAAATTGCCGTCGTCTCTGTCAAACTGTGATGAGCACGTGACCAAGCTTGCCGTAACGCGGCGGCGCCCGCAACTCGCACGTCGAGAAGCGGTGGAATGCCGAAGGCGATGGGCTGTTGCCGCGGTCTGGGAACAGACTGTTTAGGGAGGAGACGAGCCGGTTGTGGCCAAGACCAATGCTCACGAAACGTCCACGGTTGTGCTTCTCGGCATGCCGCTGGACCATCTCGTTGACTGGTGCCGTCACACCGTCTCGGGTGGCTGGTCCAACCATGATGCCGGCGACGCTGAGTCGCGCGAGAGTGGCCCCAGCCGAGTATCGGCGCCAGTGGCGCTTCTTTGCCGATGCTGCCTTGGCAATGGCCGGACCGCTTTGGCGAAGCCCCTTCACTCGGCGTGCAGCCGGCTCGGACTTCCTCGCCCCCTTTCGGCGAGGTCGCCGATTCCAAAGGACAGGACTACTGCCACGACGGCTGCTACCCTCCCATTGATCACGGCGGCCGCAAGGCGCGGCGCCGGTTGCCGGCTGGGTCGGCGGTGATCGGTACAGGTGGGATGGACGACGTGACGGGCCGCCGCCTCCGCGTTCTGATGCTGACGGGCTTTCCCGCGATTGGCGGACCTCTCCCCAAGCTCGCGCCCCTTCTAGCCGACGGGCTCAGACGAGCCGGGTGCGACGTCGCTATCGAGGGGTGGAGCGCGCACACCGCGGGACATGAGTCCATCGCCGCCAAGGTACTGGGTCGAGCCGTCGACCTCTTTCGCGTGCATCGCCGTCTCCGGGCCTGGCGGCCGGACGTCGTCTACGTGGCGACGTCGCACAACTGGCCCGCGTTGCTGCGTGACATCCCCCTAGTGACTAGCGTGGCGCTGGGGCGTCCGCCGCTGGTAGTCCATCTGCACGGCAGTGAGTCTCACCACCTCGTAGCGCCTGGCCGCCGTCTCTTCAAGGCGTGCTCGTCACTGCTCGTGCGGCGTTCCGCCGCAGTGCTGCTCCTTTCCACCGAAGAGAGGCGCGAGTGGAAGGCGTTCTGCCCGCGGGGGCGGTTCGAGGTGGTCGACAATCCCTTCGTTCCAACGGCCGCTCGACTCGCCGCGGGCAAGCCCGCGGCTGTCGACGAGCGGCCGCCCGTTCTCCTCACAGTGGCCCGGTTGACCGCACAGAAGGGCGTTTTCGACCTTCTGGACGCGTTCGCGATGGTGCACCGGCGGCGGCCGGCCAGGCTGCTGATCGCCGGGACCGGGCCGGCCGCCGACGACCTGGGGCGCCGGGTCCGTCTCATGGGCCTCGATGCGTCGGTCGATCTGCTGGGTTACGTCAGCGGCGTCGACCTGGACCGCGCCTACCGGGATGCCACCGTCTTCGTGCTGCCATCGTATGCGGAGGGCTTTCCCCTGGCGGTCATGGAGGCCATGAGCTACGGACTCCCGGTAGTGACCACTGCGATCCGCGGCTGCGCCGACCATCTGCGCCCTGGCGAGCATGCGCTGTTTGTGCCCGCGCGCGACCCTGAGGCTCTCGCGGCACAGCTCGAAGCGCTGCTCGATAACGCTCCTCTTCGCGCGCGCATGAATGCGGCCAACGTTGCCAAGGTTGCCGAGTTCGCTCCCCAGGCTGTCGTGCCGCGCTACGCCGAGATCCTTCGCGGTGTGGTGGCGGCCCGCGCAGGCTTCGCGTGACCATCCGTCATCCGAAGATGCTGATGTAGTACACTAGATTCTCGGCTAGACTCCTATTCATGCGCAGGCAGAGGATGAACGCGAAGGCGTACTACGTTGTCGGAGACGCTCACTGGTACGCCAAGGTGTTGGCGGAGATCAGTTCACCGGCAACAATCGAACGACTTGTGTTGCCGCCCGCTCGCATCGGATCGTCGAAGCTAAGGACAATCGTTCGACTCGCACTCCACGAGTTGCGTGACGTGTTCAGGCTCCTGCCGCTGGCCCTGCGCAACAGGAAGCACAAGACCGTGTTTGTCTGTTGCGCCTCGCACTACGCCGCACTGCTCAGCGCGCGACTCGCAGGGGTCCTGGGCGCACGGACAGACGTGTTCCTTTTCAACTTCTACCTGCACGAGTTAGGCGAGCTCGCTCCCGTACGGCTAGTTCTCAAGACGCTCCTGCGTGGCCGCGTCGGGCTTGTCGTGCAGTCGCCCGACGAAGTCGACTACTACTCGCGGCTCGCACCGACAGCCATCGTGCAGTACGAGCCTTACGGTTGCGCACCGATTGCGGTGTCGGGAATCGGTGTCAAGACCGAAGACTACGTGTTCTCGGGCGGCTACACGAACCGCGACTACGACCTGTATGTCGCTGCCGCGAAGCTTCTGCACCCAATCCCTTTCGTGCTCGTCTGTGCGACCGCAAACCGTCTTCCGGCCGCGCTCCCAGCCAATGTGCGGATCATCCGAGACTGCTCGCCGACTGATTTCCACCGCATCATGGGGGCTGCCCGCCTCGTCGTGCTGCCGCTGAACAAGAACGTGGGCTCCTCGGGCCAGATGGTAGCCCTTGCGGCGATGCAGCTCGCCAAGTGCGTCATCTACACCGACATCCCCGTCGTCGGCCAGTACTTCTCCGATGGGCACACGGGAATCGCTTGCCCCATCGGTGACCTCGACAGGCTAGTGGCGCTGACAGCTCGATGGTATTCGGATGAGGCTGGAGCTGCGCGCATTGGGCGTGCTGCCCGAATCGTCGCCGATCAGATGTTCTCAGCGGACACCTTCGAGTCTGCGGTCGCGCGGCACGCCGCCGAGTTCATCGTCAGTGACAGAGATCCGGAGCCGCCGCAGTTGGGATAGTTGTTCACCCGGACGCCCAGATCGGACGCGGCGTAGTCTTGTGCCAGCAAGTGACCATCGGCGGGACGGGCACTCGCCAGGGCGCACCAGTTATCGGAGACGGCGTATACCTCGGAGCAGGGGCGAAGGTGCTAGGCCCAGTCGAGATCGGGTCTCATTGCATTATCGGAGCCAACGCGGTCGTCGTTCACGACGTCCCTTCGCGGTGTATCGCTGCGGGAGTCCCGGCCCATGTCATCAGCTCGGGCGTCCTAGCGCAGTCTCATCTCAAGGAGTCCTAGTGAGATCGATGACGTCTTCATAGACTTCACTGAACGCCTCCGCCATGGCAGCAGGGCTGTAGCTCGCCAGAAGTCGGGCCGCGCCCGCCTCGCCGAGGCGATACCTCAACTTCTCGTTATCCCTCAGCAACGAAAGACCTTCGATGAGATCGCGCAGGCTGCCTGCAGGAATGATCAGGCCCGTTCTGCCTGCCTCCACCACTTCCGGATTGCCGCCGCCATCGGTGCACAGCACCGGGAGCCCACAGGCCATGTACTCCATGATTGCATTCGAACAACCCTCGCGCGCCACGGACGCATCTGTCAGAAGCACGCCTACGTCTGCACTCGCGAGAACCGGCAGAACCTCCTCCACGAAGCCCATGAACTTGAGTGTACCGGTCGCCATCACATCACCGTAGTCACGCATGAGGCTGGTGCGCAGAGGACCATCCCCAATCGCCGTGAAGTGCCATCGTCCAGGCTCGGTGCGATCCAGATGCCTCGCCGCCTCACAGAACAACGGGAAGTCCTTCTCCCTGCACATCCGTGCGATCATGACCACCTCGCAACGATCATGTTGCCTGTTGGCGCACGAGAGGCCCTTGAGACGTTGGGAGTCAAACCCGTTGTGCACTACACGGCCCTTTCCCGATGGCACCTTCCACGAGTCAAGACCCGCACGGCTGTTGGCAACGACACAGCTGGATCGCTTCGCAATCAGCATTTCGAGCCATCTTCTGCGTGATGGTGGGGCACCGGTCCGAATACCGCCGTTCACAAACGCAACATGATGGAGCCGACACACCACGAGGCCCGCCAGAGAGCTCATCCAGCCCCACGAGTGCACAATGTCGGGTCGCCAGAGGCGGACAAGCCTGTACAGGCTCACAATGGGGCGAGGATCCAGTCTGAACCTGCGCTCTGCAACCTGCGCGACAATGCCTCGACTACGTAGAATGCCTACGAAGAAGCCGCCGTCCAAGCTCCACACCCGACACTCCCAATCGGGTGGAAGGTTGGTTGCCAGCAGCGCCAGCTGCCTCTCAGCACCACCTGCCCCAAGGCCGTCGGCCACGAGAAGAACGCGTCTGTGCCTCGCATTCCGTATGACGTGGGCGTCCTCCGCAGGGTGGTGGCTCATGCGGCAAGCATATCCCAGGCACACTGACCGGACCCCGCGGCACTCAGCTTCCGTCGCCCTCTATGGTGGGCTCAGGGGCGCTATGCGCGGCCCCGTAGGCCTTGCGCAGTGCCCAGTCCACCCACAGTTCCTGGGGCGTCATGTGACCCGCCTCATACAGAAGGCGGCCGTCGCCGCCGAGGATGTAGTGTCCAGGCGCCTGGAACACGGCGCTGTCGAGGTAGCCGTAGGACATCTCGACGATCACGAAGTCATCGCCGCGAAAGAGAAGGTCGTAGGCCATCGAATCGAAGCCGAACCGCCTGTTGAGGCCGATGCAGTACCTGACCGCCGCCTCGGGGATCGGGGTCTCGTAGTCCAGCAGCCCGCTCCCGCTGGCGCGGAAGTCGCCGGGTCTGTTGCGGCGCCAGAAACCGAAGGCGTCCCGGTCGCCGATCACCGTGATCCTCAGGTCGGCATCGTTGCCGCCAATGAACTCCTGCCAGTACACGACGCCGTTGAGTCCACTGCGAGACAGCTTCTGCAACACCTTGGACCAGAACCACCCGTGCCAGGGAGCGCTGGCGACTTGAGACAGCCGGTTGCCGTGGGCGGCCTTGCGTCGCTCCCACATCTCCTGAAAGAACGTCTTCGCCAGCCACTTCTGGGCCCGCGACTCGCTGGCGATAAGCTTGACGTTGGCGCTCGACGCGCCATGAGATCGCTTGACCACGATCGGGTACCGGGCCTGCCGCAGACAGCCAAGTGCGTCGTCGTAGTCGAGACTCGCGACCGTCTCCGGCGTCGCGACTCCCGCATGAGCGAAGAGGTAGCTCTGCGCGACCTTGCTCTCGAAGTGCCACACCGTCGCGAAGCCCGGCACGATCACCTTGCCCAGCACCTTCTCGATGAAGTAGACCTTGTCCTTGTAGTGGCCCGCGAGCTCCGGACCCATGAATCGGCCCTTCCAGATGACCAGGTCGTAGGGAGCGATGCGCTCCAGCCAGTCGTGCGCATCGATGTCGACGATGTCGTACTCGACCGCCGCGCCGTCACGAATGCGCCGCTCGAGCGCCGCCGCGAATTCGTCGTGCCAGGCGCCGCGACCCACCGCGACCTTGACTCCGCCTTCGCTCATGCCTCTCCACCCAGCCTAGACGCGTCCCGTCCAGCCGTCAGGCGGACGAAAGTCGACGCCGAACAGACGCGCGACGTCCGCGAGCCCATAGGTCGTGCCGGCGCAGCGGACCTGCGCCTTGGCGAGGTTCCCCTCGGCGATCGCGTAGCGCATCGGCGCGAAGGCCCCGCGCACCAGAGGGATGCGCTCCGGCGCGAAGCGCATCAGCGCGAGGTGCGCCGCGTCGCAGTACGCCGAGTTCGCGCCGAAGGTCACCGCACCGAGCGAGACGGGCTCGGGGGCGAGAGGTCCGTTGTGCTCGCCGGCGACGATGCCGTCGGTGAGCGAATAGACGCTCCGCTGGCGCTCGTTGGCCAGCGCGCCGTCGAGGCGGCCGTACTGGATCACCCGATTGAGATCGAGCACCATCCGCCAGGTGGTGTCGTTGCCGGCCCACTTGCCCTCGAGATCGTCGCGGTGGACCGCATTGGCGAGTCTAGCCGCCTGCATAAGCGAAACGTAGCCCCGCCTGCCGATGCGCCGGTTCGCTCGGTCGACCATAGCCTCAGCCACGCGCTTGAGCGGCTTCAGCCCCTCGTAGCAGTCTCCACCGAGGGCCGAGCCGCCCATACGATGGTGTGGCAGAAAGCTCTTGTCGCCGTTGAGGCCGACCAGGTTCTTGAGCGCCGCCGTGACGCCGGCTTTGGCGTGGGTCTTGAGCTTCGGCAAGTTGAGGATGACGTCGACCTCGAAGGGCTCCTTGCAGAGCAGATACCGGTGGGTGCCGGGTCGCTGCACGCGCGTCAGGTCGTCAGGGTTGTAGTTCGTGACGCGGAACCGGCCGGGTGGATTGGACACCGGCTCGAGCAAGCTGTCAGGACCGAGGTCGAACTCGACGAAGCGGGCCGGGTCGCGAAGCCGCGCATGCGGCCGCAGGGCGCGGCCCCGCATGGTGGCCACCGTGTCGCGAAAATCGAGGATCTCCACCGGAGTCGTCCCACAGAGATCGCGCACCCTGTCACGCCACGGCAGCTTGGCAAGCTTGTCGAACTGCGCGCCCTGAATGGGGGCATCCCCGATGATCACACGCCCAGGACGCGCGGCCAGCACTTCGGCGAGTGCGGCCAGAACGAACTCGGGATGCGAGACCATGCAGTCCATGCCGGCGCCGCTGCTGTTCTTGTGCAACACCCAGTTGGGCTTGAGCAGCACCGAGCCGCCGACCGGGATCACGTCGGCGAGAGGCGCCGCAGCGTC
>Ga0209538_1002067_pt1 | contig 10360 bp, 8 predicted proteins | sample BarGraNGADG00211_2_FD_184492 | JGI IMG/M metagenome (GOLD analysis project Ga0209538, IMG submission 184492) | Arctic peat soil microbial communities from Barrow, Alaska - Barrow Graham LP Ref core NGADG0004-211 (SPAdes) (version 2) | ecosystem: Environmental > Terrestrial > Soil > Wetlands >... | reverse complement strand
CAGGGCTAGCTGCGCAGGGCTAGCTGCGCAGGGCGACCGCCAACAGGTGCGCGCCCAACCCCAGCAGGCTGGGCTCCGACTCGACCGCCCGCGCCGCCTCGAGGATCAGCGCCCGGTCGGCGGGGTCGTCCCAACGCGCTTCGAGGTTGGGCAGCCAGCCGGCCATGCCCTCGACCGTCACGAGCTCGCGGAGCGTCAGTCCCGCCGCTCCCGGCTCCTCGGCCAGCTCCTCCGGGCGGTGGAAGTACGCAGTGGTGAACCATCCGGGGTGCCCGGTCGGGTTCTCGTGGCGGCCGGTCGCGAGATCCGTGTGCACCATCCGCCGGAACTCGTCCTCGAAGAGGTAGCCGCTCGACAGTCCGTCGAACAGCGAGCCGAACCGCGCGATGGCCTGGGCCATCACCAGCCCGCCGGGCACGACGGCGCGCGCCGCCTCCCGCCAGGCCGTCGCCCGGTCCTCGGGCTCCGGCAGGTGGTACAGCGGCCCGAACATCAGGACCACGTCGAAGGACGCGTCAGCGACCGGAAGGGCCCGGACGTCGCCCACCCCGGAGGTGAAGCCGCCGGTCCCGCCGAGCCGCGCGGCGGCGCGCTCCACCTGGACCGCCACCGGGTCCACCAGGTGCACCGTGTGCCCGTCCGCCAGCAACCACTCCGCGTGCACGCCGGTCGCGCCCCCGACGTCCAGGACGCGGAGCGGGCGCTGGGGGAGGTTCCGGCGCACGATCTCCTGCACCCGGGCCAGCTCGAGCCGACCCATGCCGGCACGCAGGCGGGCGTCCTCGTTGTCGATGTAGGTCTCGTAGTGGGTGCGGATCGTGTCGCTGAACGTTGGCTCGGACATGTCGGCACGGTAGGGGGTCGGCCGTCAGCCTGTCTGCCCCATTCCCTGCGGCATCGACCGGTCGCGACTGCGCGGCGCGGTTAGCCTGGCGCTCAGGGTGCACCACGACCGCGGAGGACGCCGGTTACGGTGAGCATCGTGGCCATCCTGACGCCGATCCTGGTCATCGCCGTGCTGGGTGCTGATCGGGTACGCGCTCTACCGGCTGGTCAAGTTCCGAAGGCACTTGGTGGAGCGGCGGGAGGTCAAGCATCGACGCCTCCCTCGCCGTCAGGACGGACACGGCACCCACAGACGGCCCTCGGCAAGTCCCGACCAGGAGGTCCACACGATGATCATCTCCCACGACCTCGGCACCACCGGCGACAAGGCGACCCTGGTGGACGCCGACGGGCGGGTGCTGGGAGCGGTCACTACGAGGTACGACACCGACTTCGGTCCGGGCGGCAAGGCCGAACAGGACCCGGAGGCCTGGTGGCAGGCCGTGTGCGATGCCACCCGACGGCTGCTCGGCGCCGCTGAGTGCGACGCGTCACGCATCGATGGGGTGAGCTTCTCCGGCCAGATGATGGGTGCGGTTCTGCTCGATCACGCCGGGACGCCGGTGCGGCCGGCGATCATCTGGGCGGACACGCGGTCGATTGCCCAGAGCGCTCAGCTTGTGCAGCGGTTCGGCATGGACGCCGGCTACCGGGTCACCGGGCACCGGTTGAATGCCACCTACTCGTTGTCCAAGGTGATGTGGGTCCGTGACCACGAGCCGGAGGCCTTCGGCCGGGTGCGCCACGTTGTCCAGGCCAAGGACTTCATGGTGCTGCGCCTCACCGGCGCGGTGGTGACCGACCCATCCGATGCGTCCAGCACCAACGCGTTCGATCAGGCAGCCGGCACGTGGTCGGCTGACCTGATCGAGGCAGCCGGGCTGGACGTCGGCCTGTTCCCTGAGATCGTGCCGTCCACCACGGTCGTCGGGCACGTCACTTCGCAGGCCGCTGCCCAGACGGGGCTCGTGGTCGGGACCCCCGTGGTGATCGGCGGCGGGGACGGTCCCATGGCCGCTCTCGGAGCGGGCATCGTGACCGCCGCGGATGGTGCGTACACCTACCTCGGTTCGTCCTCCTGGGTGTCTCTCGCGGCGAGCGCACCCCTGCATGATCCCGAGATGCGCACCATGACGTTCAACCACGTAGTCCCCGGCCAGTACGTCCCCACCGCTTCCATGCAGGCCGGCGGGGCGTCCCTGCAGTGGGTGATGGAGCTGCTCGCGCCCGACGAGGACACCCGCTACGAGCGCCTCCTGTCGATGGCGGCGGCAGTCGGCGCCAGCGAGGACGGGCTCTACTTCTTGCCGCACCTGCTCGGCGAGCGCTCCCCGTACTGGAACCCCCGCGCCCGCGCGGTCTTCGCCGGGCTGGCGCGCCACCACGGCCCGGCGCACCTCACCCGTGCGGTGGTCGAGGGAGTGGCCTTCAACCTCTACACCGGCCTGCGCGCCTTCGCCGGCAACGGGGCAGTCGTGGACCGCGTGGACGCCATTGGCGGTGCTGCGAGCTCGGACCACCTGCTGCAGATCCTCGCTGACGTCTGGGGCGTTCCCGTGCGGCCGCTCGACCTGGTCGACGAGGCCACCGCGCTGGGTGCGGCAGTGGTCGGCGGCGTCGGAGTCGGCCTGTTCGAGGACTTCGAGATCGCCCACCGACTCTGCAGCAGCGGCGCGGAGCACCTGCCGGACGGTCCCGCGCACCAGCGCTACGAGCGTGCGCACGAGACGTTCCTCGACGCGTACCGGCGACTCGAGCCGTGGTTCGAGACCCTGTGACGGCAGGGCCAGTCATGGCGCCGGCGTCGGCGGGAAGCCTCAGCCCTCCGGCGCGGTCTCCCACAGTCCGATCGTGTTGCCCTCGGTGTCGGTCGCGTAGGCGGTGAAGCCCATGTCGCCGACGGCTTGGCGGCCAACGACCGTCGTCCCGCCGAGCCCTTCGATGGTCGCCAGCGCCGCATCGATGTCGTCGACGTCGACCGTGATGACCGGCCCGGTGATCTGGCCCCCGCGCTGCAGGATCCCGCCGTTGATGAACCCGGGCTCGAGCGGCCCCTGCTCACCGTTGGGCCCCGTGCTCACCAGCGTGTAGCCCATCTCCGGCAGCTCCTGCAGCTGCCACCCGAAGGCCCCGGTGTAGAACCGCCGCGCGCGGTCGCCGTCGTCGAACGGGATCTCGAAGTGCACCACTCGTCCGCTCATCAGTCCTCCTCGTGGTCAAGCGTGAAGAGTCGACGCTAACCCGGCGGACCGACAGGCGACAGGTCAGGTCCCTCCGCGCAGTGCGGTGATCGGCTCGACGCCGGCCGCCTTGAGAGCCGGGTAGGCCCCGGCGCACAGGCCGATCACGCCGCCGAGGAGCGCGGCGGCCACGACGATCGGCGTGTCAAGGATCGGCGTCCACTCCTTGCTCAGGCTGACGGCGACCACGATGGCCACACCCAGCGCGGCGCCCACCAGGCCACCGAGCAGCCCGATCACACCGGACTCCATCAGGAACTGGTTCCCGATGTTGCGCTTGGTGGCGCCGAGGGCTCGCCGCAGCCCGATCTCCCCGGTCCGTTCGCGGACCGACAGCAGGGTGACGTTCGCGATCCCCAGGCCACCGACCAGCAGGGCAACGGCGCCCAGCGCGAGGAAGATCGCGTTGATGTCCGCCTGCACGTTCTCGCGCACCGTCGACGTCGCGGGCGGCACCTGGACGGTGATGCTCTCCGGGTTGTTGGGCTCCAGGAAGTACGGCGCCTGTTCGGCGATCACCGGACCGGCGCCAACGGCCATGATCAGGTGGGCCTGCTCGAGGCCGACGAGGTTGAAGTCGGCGCGGGCGGTGCCCACCGGCATGATCACGGCGTCCAGCAGGTCCGAGCGCCGCTTGACGTCGTCGATGATCCCGATCACGGTGTACGACCGGTCGCCGATGAAGATCGACGGCTGCCGGTCCACCCGGTGCACCCCGAGCCGCTGGGCGGCCCGGGCACCGAGCACCACGACGCGATCCGCCCGCTCGTCGTGGCCGGCGTCGAAGTAGCGGCCGGTCACGATTCGGCCGCGCACGGCGTCCAGCATGCCCGGCGTGGTGGCCATCACCTGCGGAGTGGCCAGGGTGGGCGCCGACGGGTCGTTGACCGGGACGGCGGTGATCCGCAGGTCGCCGACGTTCACCGTCGCGATGGCGCCCACGTGCTCCACCCCGGCGATCCGGCTGAGGCGATCCTCGACGTCCCAGGGAATGGTCCCGGTGGCCCGTTCGCCGCCCTGGGTGCGCGCCGTTGCCGGCTCAACGACCACCTGGGTGGCCGCGACGGCGTCGAACGTGCGCGCGATCTGCCCGGCGGCGGTCTGCGCCAGGCCGACGGTCACTACGAGCGACCCGATGCCGAGCACGGTGCCGATGATCGTGAGCACCAGCCGGCCGGGGCGGGCGCCGATGCCGTGTGCGGCCTCCGAGACCAGGTCCCGCAGACCGAACCTGTCGAACCCCAGGCGCTCGTCGGCAGCCGCAGCCGTCACCGCGGCCGCCCGACGCCGCGCCCACGGGGTGCGGCGCAGCAGGGGCCACCGGCTGGGTCCGGGCACGCGGCGTGGCCGCATCCGGCTGATCGCCGAGGACAGTGCCGCGACGTTCGGTGCTCGGAGCCTCCGAAGCATCACGCCACCTCGCTCAGCGTGCCGTCGGAGATCCGGACCTGGCGCTGTGCGCGGGCGGAGACCGCGGCGTCGTGCGTGATGACGACAAGGGTCAGCCCGTCGGCGTGCAGCTCCTCGAAGAGGTCGAGCACGCCGGTGGAGGTGACCGAGTCCAGGTTGCCCGTCGGCTCGTCGGCGAGCAGGACGTGCGGGGAGGAGATCACGGCGCGCGCCACGGCCACCCGCTGCCGCTCACCGCCCGACAGGACGGTCGGCATGAAGTCGAGCCGGTGGCTCAGGCCCACCCGGTCGAGGGCGGCGAGGGCGCGGTCCCTGCGCTCCGCGCGGGGGACGCCGCTGTACAGGGTGGCCAGGAGCACGTTGTCGAGCACCGAGCGGTGCGGCAGCAGGTGGAACGCCTGGAACACGAAGCCGATCCGGCCGCCGCGCAGGCGGGCCCGCTCGTGCTCCGAGACCGTCGCCGTCGAGACCCCGTCCAGCAGGAAGTCACCGGCGGTGGGCCGGTCGAGCAGGCCAAGGATGTGCAGCAGGGTCGACTTGCCGGACCCCGACGGGCCGACGATCGACACGTACTCCCCACGCTGCACCGTGAGGTCGACCCGGCGCAGCGCCTCGACCGGCGGGTCGCCCGGGAAGGACCGGGACAGCCCGCGCAGGTCGATCACCGGGGGGATCACCTCGACGTGGTCCCCAGCCGGGTGGCCAGTGCCACCCGGCTGGGGCGTTCGCGTCGGATCGACGCCGGACACCGGTGCCGCCACCGGGCCAGCCACCTCAGCCTGGTGCAACACCGGCTCGAACAGGCCGGCAGGGTCCTGCGTCATCCTTGCGCGTCCTCGGTGGTGGTGGCAGTCGGCTCATCCGTCGGTGTCTCGGTCCCGTCGGTGCCCTCTGCGGCGCCGGCGGTGGGCTCGCTGACCACGACCTGGTCGCCCACTTCGAGCGACCCGTCGACAGGCGTCACCTCGACGAAGCCGCCGGCCGCGAGGCCGGTCTCCACGGTGACCAGCCGGGTCTCGTCCGCGCCCTCGTCCAGCACCTCGACGCGGGACTCACCACCGGGACCGGCAGTCAGCGCGGCGATGGGCACCGCCAGGACCTCGCCCTCGGTGGAGCTCACCGGGATCTTGACCCGGACGTTGGCGCCCTGGAGAATCCAGCGCTGGTCCTCGGTCAGCTCGTCCGGCACGACGACGACACGCTTGCGGTTGGGGTCGGCCGCCTGGCCGGTGTCGGCCTCTGCCTCGACACCGACGGACTGGACGGTGCCGGTGACGTCCGTCCCGTCCGGCAGGGTGATCACGACGGCGGAGCCCTCCGCGATCAGGTCGGCGTCGGTCGTTGCCACGGTGCCGGCGATCTGCAGGGTGGCGCCGGAGACGCTCATCACCGGGGTGCCCGCGATCAGCGATCCGCGCCGCACGGTCACGTCGTCCACCCGCCGGGGCGTGGCGGACAGGTAGACGATCTCGCTCGCGGGCAACGGCGTGACGACGCCGTTCTGGGCCTTGGCCAGGTCGCTCTGGGCGTCCGCGAGGCCGTGCTGGGCGGTCGTGACGTTCGCCCTCAGCTCGGAGGTGTCGGGTGGGGCGTTCGCCTCGTCGCGGGCGGCGATCGCGCTCGCGAGCCGGCCGTTCGCCGCGGCGACAGGCTCGGTGGCGCATGGTGCCAGCGGGTCGGGCGGAGTCGCGACGCACGCTGCGTAGATGGCATTGGCGTCGCTCAGGGCTGCCTGCGCCGCATCGACCTCGGCCTGCGCTGCGACCCGGGCCGTGTACGACGTCGCGCCCCCCGCCGTGAGCGCCCGCTGAGCGGCCGCCACCCCCTCTTCGGCGCCGCGCACCGCGTTCCGTGCCATTTCCAGTGCCCCGTCGGCCTCCTCGCCGGCGGTCGGAGCCGGGTAGCCGACCCGGGCGTACAGCTCACGCACGGCTGCGGCCGTTGCGGTGTCGTAGGTGTTCGAGCCCGCATTGCCGGGGTCGATGCCAAGGGCCAGCAGGGCCGCCTTGAGATGGGCCACGTCCGGGCCGGAGACGCCGGCGCGCAGCGTGCGGTACACCGGGAGCTCGCCCGCCAGCAGGATCACCGGGCGACCGGTGATCTCGAGCATCACGGCGCCGGCGTCCAGGTTGGCGCCCACCTCGGGCACCTGGCCGGTGACGACGGCCGGACCGCCGATGTCACCGGTCTCGATGGTCACCTGTACCGGGTCCTCGTAGATCGCGTCGCCGCGCATGACCACGTCGTTCGCCAGGGTGCGCCGCTCCACCGGGACGGTGATCGGTCCGGCCGGCGGCGGCGCCGCGTTCGCGGCCGCCTCTGAGGGGGACACGATGAAATGGCTCAGGCCAAGGCCGGCGGCCAGGCTGACCACGGCCGTGACGGCCATGATCCAGATCGTGCGGGTCGAGCCCGTGATGGCCCTCATGGTCGGTGTTCCTTCCGGTTCATCGGCGGTGCCTCGTTCTGCGTCACTCGGCGGCCTCCTCCCGGATCGGCGCCGCTGCGCAGGCAGCGACGACCCGGGGGACCGCGACGACCTTCACCTGCGTCAGCCCTTTGCCCCGCCGTCGGCCATCGAGGCGGCCCACGCCTCGAGCTCCGCCTTGTGGGCGTCGTAGAACTCCTGCTGGTACTCGATGTTGATGTCCGTCTGCGTCTCGGTGTACTTGACATCGTCGCGGCAGGTGAAGTCGGCAACTGCCGTCTCGATCTCCTCGGTCGTGATCGCCGCGAGCTGCGCGTTGATCTCTTCCTGGACGGCCGCGTAGTCGGCTTCCGTGGCATCCGGGGACATGTTGGAGTACGCGTCGTTCCAGATCGGCTCGGCCTTCGCGGAGATCTGGGCCTGCGCGTCGTCCACCTTGGCCAGGCCGGGGTAGCCGGCGTCGCTCATGCAGGACGCCCAGCTGGCCTCGATCTCCGCCAGCCGTGGGTCGGCCATGGTGGATTCGTACATGGCGTTCATCTCGTCCATCAGGGCGGTGTACTCACTACCCTGGTCGCCCATGGAGTCGGGGTACACCTCGTTTTGGGCGTAGCCCTGGCACCCGGCCTCCTCCCAGTTCCACACGTACTCCTCGCCCTCGACGTACTCCTGGGTCGACTGCGGGCCGTAGAGGGCCAGGTAGTAGGCCTCCTGCTCGCTCGCGGACATCGCCTCGACGTAGGCCTGGTTGGGGTCGACAAACTGCTGCTCGGGATCAACGGGCGCCTGCTCCTGGTCGCTGTAGGGGTTCGTGGTGATGCCGTAACCCCATTCCTTGGCGAACTCCAACGTGCCCCACGGGATCTCCGACTGATCGGGGGCGACCATGCCGGCGTTCATCGCGCCGTAGTCGACGGGGGTGTACTCGAAGCCCTGCTCGCTCATGCACTGGGCGGTCAGCTCTTCCATCCGCATCTGGTCGGCGTTGGCCTGGTCTTGGTCGTAGCCGCCGTACGTGTCCTGGAAGAGCTGGTCGATCGGGCCGAGGCGAGGTGTCTCGGGGGCGCTTCCGTCGGGGTCGTTCCCCTCGGAGCCCTTCCCGCCGCCGCACGCCGTCAGGGTGAGGACGAGCGCCGCGCCGAGCGCGGCCGCGAGGATCCGGGGCGTGGCAGTCATGGTGCCTCCTGTTCAGGCGTCGTCGCGGGGAGGGACGGAGCCCGCCTCGCGACGACGGTAGTGGTGTGACGTTCTGCGCAGATCGTCCTGCAGGATGATGTCCTGTCCATGTCGTGTCGGTCTCTGGGATTGCACGGCGGGGCGATCACCGGGCAGCGTCGGTGGACGACGCCACCCACGCCTCGAGCTCCACCCGGTGCACCTGGTAGAACCGCTGCTGGTACTCGCTGGTGATCCGTTGCTGCTCGGCGTCGTAGGCGACGTCGTCCCGGCACGTCAGGTCGGCAAGGGCGGTGGCGATCTCGCGCCCGGCCAGCCGGTCGGTGGCGTCCTGCGCGGACTGCTCGACCGCAGCGACGTCGGTCCGGGTCGGCTCCGCAGGCAACGCGCTCCACGCCTGGGCACGCAGGGCGGTCAGCTCGTCCCGGACAGCTGCCTCGGCGTCGCCGACCCGAGCAAGGCCCGGGTATCCGGCGTCGGCCATGCAGGCCGCCCAGGCCGCGTCCAGCTCGGCGACGCGCGAGTCGGCGGCGGCCGCGAGCCGCACGTCCTCCAGCTCGGCCTGCAGCGTGGTGAGCTGGTCGTCGGTTCCGTACACCTCGTTCTGTGCCCAGCCCTGGCAGCCCGCCGCGCGCCAGTCGTACTGCCACTCGCCGTCGTCCGCGGCTACGGCCTGGTCACCCTGCAGGGCCGCCCAGTACTCCTCCTGCTCGGCCGGCGGCATGGCCTGGACGTAGGCGGCGTTGGGGTCGACCCAGGCCTCCGCGGGTGCGGGCTCGGCCGCGGCTGCCGGGTCCGCCGTCACCCCATAGCCATAGAGCTCCGCGTACTCGCGGGTGCCGTTGGCCGGGCCGGGCTCCGTCAGGGGAGCCGTAGCGGCCTCGGGCTGGTCGACGGGGGTGTATGCAAGACCGGCGTCGGCCATGCACTGGGCGATCAGCTGCTCCACCCGCACGACGGCGGCCGTCACGTCGCCCTCGGGCGGCTGCGCCCACGCGGCTTCGAAGAGGGCTTCCACCGGCTCGGGAGGCACGTCGGCGGCGCTCCTGACGTCGCCCGCGCACCCGGCGGCCACCAGTGCCACCACGGCGAACGTTGCCGCTGCAGCACAGCAGCGAGCGATCGTCATCGATGTCCCCCTGGAGTGCAGCACCGGCCTCGCGCCGACGCTAGCAGTGGGATGCCCGGCACAGGAGGGACCCGCTCAGGGTTCTCCCGACCGTGGGCGCGCGCAGGTGCGCGCCCACACGGGTTAAGACGAACGGCAGCCCCGAAAGGTTGGGTCCGATCCGGATCGGATCGCCGGGATCAGCCCTGGGTGCGGCGTGCGTTCAGCGACTCCAGCCAGTCCTGGACCTCGGTGCGGTGCTCGGCAAGGAACTGCACCTGGTACTCGGTGTCGATGGCGCGCCGGGCGTCGTCGTACCCCACGTCCGCACGGCACTGGGCGTCGGCGACGGCGGTGTCGATCTCGCGCTGGGTGATCTCGTCCAGCTGCTCCTGCATGGCGGCCTGCACCTGCTCGGCGGAGCCGGGACCGGTCGGGACGGTCGGATCGATCTGTGCGGCCGCGGCCTGCTGCAGAGCGGCCACCTCAGCGCCCAGCGCCGCCTCCGGATCGCCGACCTTCGCCAGGTCCGGGAAGCCGGCGTCGGCCATGCAGGCAGCCCAGTCCGCGTTGACCTGGGCGAGGCGGGGGTCGGCCGCCGCGGCCTCCATCATCAGGGTCATCTCCTCCTGCAGCGCCGCGAACTGGTCCTGTTGGGCCGCATCCCCACTGAGCACCTCGTTCTGGGCGCTTCCCGTGCAGCCGAGGTCCCGCCAGTCCCAGCCGGCCTCGGCGACGGCCCGTGGGTCCGACATCTCCGCGTAGTGCACGCCGTACAGGGCCGTGTAGTAGGCCTCCTGCTCGGTCGGCGTCATCCCCGCGACGTACTCCGCGTTCGGGTCCTCCGGGGTCTCGGCGTCCTCGCCGAGGACGGGGTTGGTGGTGATCCCGTACCCGTACTGCTCGGCGAACTCCTTGCTGCCCCACTCCAGGCCAAGGGTCTCGCCGGTCAGGTCGAGGCCCATGGCGGCGTAGTCGACGGGGGTGTAGTCGAAGCCCTGCTCGGCCATGCAGGTGGCGACGAGGTCCTCCATCGCCACCAGCTGGCGCGTGACGTCCTCGTTGGACCAGTCGCCCAGGTAGTCCTGGAGCAGTGCCTCCAGCGGGCTGCCC
>Ga0209538_1002064_pt1 | contig 10365 bp, 10 predicted proteins | sample BarGraNGADG00211_2_FD_184492 | JGI IMG/M metagenome (GOLD analysis project Ga0209538, IMG submission 184492) | Arctic peat soil microbial communities from Barrow, Alaska - Barrow Graham LP Ref core NGADG0004-211 (SPAdes) (version 2) | ecosystem: Environmental > Terrestrial > Soil > Wetlands >... | reverse complement strand
TCCGCTCCTCGACATGGCCGCATCATCCACGGATCAGGCCGAGCCGCGGCTACGCGCCTCCGTTGCGGCATCGAGGATGCGCCCATCGTCGAGCGCCTCGCCGACGGGTGGACTTGATCGCGGCGATCTTCTCGCGATCGGCCGGGTGCGTCTTTACCAGGAGGTCGTGCACCTCCGACGCAGCCATGTACGCATCAGGCGGCGCATGCCGCTGGCTGGCGCTACGGGCGCGCCGGGGCGGTCGCGAATGGGCTCGCGAGGATGGCGAGGGCGATCAGGGCGAACGCGGCGAGGAGGATGAAGGCGAGGCGACGGTTCCGGCGCGCCACGCGGGGGGCTGGCGCCGCCGCGGTCCCGGGGCGCGATCGGCGCCTTCGCCGCGAGGTGCGCTGGCCGCCGCGGCGGCTCATCCGCGCGGCGTCGTCTTCCGCTCGACGAGCGCGATCGCCTCCTTGAGACGCGCAATGGTCTCCGGATCGACCGCGTCCGGCTCGAGGTACGGGCCAAGCCGCTCCAGGACGTCGCTGACCAGGCCCAGGAAGACGCTGGCGTCCGCAACGAAGAACTGCGGCTCGTTGTTGTAGCGAACCAGCGTCAGGCGGCCCTGGAGGACACGCCGGTCCTCGATGTGGGCGATCTGCGTGGCGAACGAATGGCCCTGGATCCCGTCCGGGTTGTTCAGGAAGTTGAGGGCGTTGTCGATCGCAAGGCCGAAGCGGGCCCGCCACGCCACCAGCCGCTCGTGCACCTCCGGCGAGATCCGGACCTCGGCGACTTCGTCGAACACCTCCGGCGTCACCGTCAAGAGGCCCACCAGCGTGCTGCCGGCGCGTGCGCCGAGCATCACCTGGAGCGATCGCTCAAGCGTGAAGACCTCGGAGTCGAAGCGCGGGCTGGTGATGACGTCGGTCAGGAGATCCTCGACGTTGTCCAGGACGGCCGTGTCCGCCATCGCCGTCCCGAGGTGACCGATCTCTTCCTTGAACAGGAACTTCTCTTCGTGGTCGAGCATGCCCGGATGGTACACCGGGGTTCGGGGTCCGCCGGCGACGTGGGCGCGGGCCGCCGGCGGATCCTCGCCCCGGCGGGCTACCCCGCCGGGGCGAGGAGCGCGCCGGCCAGATCCCGGACGGTCTCGGCGTTGGTCGCGTCGAGGGCGGAGCGAGCGAGCGCGTCGAGCTGCGGGCGCGTGACGCGGGCCAGGGCTGCCCGGACCCCGTCGAGGGAGCCGGCATCGGCCGACAGCTCGTCGACACCCAGGCCGACGAGGACGAGGGCGCCGGCCGGGTCGCCGGCCAGCTCGCCGCAGACCGCGACCGGGATGCCGGCGGAATCGGCGCCGGCGACGATCCCGGCGATCGCCCGCAGGACGGCCGGGTGGAGGGCGTCCTGGAGCCCGGCGAGGGCGGCATTCCCGCGATCCGCGGCGAGGATGTACTGGGTCAGGTCGTTCGTCCCGATGCTGAAGAAGTCGACCCGCCGGGCAAGCTCGGGGGCGAGGAAGGCGGCCGAGGGCACCTCGACCATGATCCCGGTCACCATCCGCTCGGCCACCGGCAAGCCCTCGGCGACGAGCGCATTGCGTGCTCTGTCGCGCAGCGACATGAGGAGCTCCACGTCGGCGAGCGTGGCGACCATCGGCGCCATGACGTGGGGGACGACCTTGGCGGCGGCGCCGGCCCGCCAGATCGCCCGGAGCTGGGTGAGGAGCAGATCCGGGTTGGCGTAGGCGAGACGGATCGCCCGCACCCCGAGGAAGGGGTTCTGCTCGGGCGCGAGCCGCAGGTACGGAATCGCCTTGTCGCCGCCGATGTCGGCGAGGCGGATGACCACGGGACGTTCGGGCCCGAACGCCTCCAGGACGCGGCGATAGGAATCGACCTGCTCGGTCTCGGTGGGCGGGGTCTGGCGGCTCATGAAGAGGAACTCGGTGCGGAAGAGGCCGACGCCTTCCGCCCGGACCGCGAGGGCGCGCGGCGCATCCTCCGGCGTCCCGATGTTGGCGACGAGGAGGACGCGCTCGCCGTCCGCGGTGGCGGCCGGTCGGTCGCGGAGGCCTGCGGCATTGGCGCGACGCTGGGCCAGGTCCGCCTCCCGTTGGCGGAAGTCCGCGGCCACGCGCGAACCCGGATCGACGATCACCTCGCCGCGCTCACCGTCCATGGCGATGGCGACGGGCGGCGCCGAGGGAGACGAGCGCCCGTCGACCGCGGCGATCAGTCCCTCGATGCCGACGATGGCCGGGATTCCCAGGCTCCGCGCGAGGATCACCGCGTGCGCCGTCCGCGAGCCCCCGGCGAGGGCGATCCCAAGGAGAAACCCGGGCGGGATCTCGGCCGTGACCGACGGCGGCAGGTCGTCGCAGACGGCGATGGACGGGACGACCGGCAGATGGAGGACCTCGCCCCGCAGGACGCGACAGATCCGGGCACCCACGTCCCGGACGTCGGCTGCCCGGGCGGAGAGAATCTCGTCCTCCAGGGAGGCAAATAGCTCGGCTGCGGCTCCCGCCGCGGCCCGGACGGCGTCGGCCGGATCGCCGGCCGAACCCGCGCGCCGGACCGCGTCGGCGATGAGGGTGGGATCCAGGGCCATCAGGGACTGGGCGTCGAAGATCGCGGCCTCCGGCTCACGCCCCACGTCGCGCAGGCGGCCGGCAAGGGCGTCGAGCTGGCGCCCCGTCTCGGCGGCGGCCGCGCGAATCGCGTCCTCAGGACGCTGGCCCGGGACCTCGCGGCTGGTCGCGGCAGGCGAGGCCCCTTCCGTGGCATCGAACCGCCAGACCGGACCGATGGCGATTCCCGGCGCTCCCGCGACGCCCGTGAGCCGAACGCCGCTGGTCATGCCTCCAGCTCCTCTCCGAGGCCACTCGCGAACAGGTCGCGGAGGACGGTCATCGCCTGCTCCTCGTCAGGTCCGTCCGCGGTGAGCCGCACGATGTGACCCCGGGCGGCACCGCTGCCCATCACGGCGAGGATGCTCTTCGCGTCCGCCGGCACCGCGCCGGTCGTCACGTTCTGGACCGTGACCGTCGAGACGAAGCGGGCCGCCGTCTTGACGAACAGGGCGGCGGGCCGGGCATGGAGCCCGGATGGGTTGCGGACTTCGACCTCGTCGGCGCGCATCTGGCGTCTCCTTTGCATGGGCGGGGCTTGCGAACTCGATCAGCTTGCACGATCCTGCCCGAAACTGCTTGACAGTGCTGGTTGATCCGGGTACCGTGCGCATGGTCAGGCGGTAATGAGCAGTCTAGCACCGCCTATTTGGGATCACAAGACCCGATTTCGCACGACGACGCGGGAAGCAGGGACGATGCTCACGGCAGAGCGGCGACGCCGAATCCTGGAGATCCTCGCAGCCGACGAGCGTGCTGAGGTCGCCGGCCTCGCCGCTCGATTCGACGTCTCCGAGTCAACCGTCCGGCGCGACCTCGGGCTCCTCGCCCGGTCGGGGGCGATCGAGCGGATCCACGGCGGCGCGCTGGCCTCCGCCCTGCTCGAGCCGTCGTTCGCCCAGAACCGGGCGGCCAACAGGCCCCAGAAGCAGGCGATTGCGAGGGCGGCGGCCCGCCTCGTCGAGCCCGGCGCGACGATCATCTTCGACGCCGGCACGACGACGCTCGAGCTGGCGCGTGCCATCCGCAGCGTGCGCAACCTGACCGTCGTCACGACCTCCCTCTCGATCGCCCTGGAGCTGGCCGAGCGTGCGACCGTGCTCGTCATCGGAGGCACGCTCAAGGAGCGCACCATGGCCCTCATCGGACCGATGGCCGAGCGCTCGATCGAGCAGATGCACGTGGACATGGCCTTCATCGGGGCGAACGGAGTCTCGGCCAGTGCCGGGGTCACCACGCCGACCTGGGAAGAGGCATCGGTCAAGGCACGGATGATCGCCACGGCGACGATCGCCGTCCTGGTCGCCGATGGGTCGAAAGTCGGTGCTGCCACCTTCGCCCGGGTGGTGGGGCTCGACGCGATCGACCTGTTTATCACCGACGACAGCGCCCCGGCCTCGGAGCTGCAGAAGCTCCGCGCGGCGGGACTGCAGATCGAGGTCGTCTCGGTGGACTCAGCGGCGCCCCGCCTCGGCGTCGCGCCCGTGAACGAAGGGGTGGCCTGATGCGCGCGATCCTTACGGTTACCCTGAACCCGGCCTTCGACCGGACCGTCTGGCTCGACACGTTCGCCATCGGGGCCACGAACCGGGCGGTCGCGAGCGGCGTCCGCGTCGGAGGGAAGGGCATCAACGTCGCGCGGGCCGTTGCCAGCCAGGGCGTGACGGCGTTCGCGGTCGGGATCGCCGGGAGGGACCAGGCCGGGGCCCTGGAGCGGGCGCTCAAGGCGGACGGGGTCATCGCGCGCTTCACCCGGATCGTCGGCGAGACGCGGACGAACCTCAAGCTGATCGAGCGGGTTCACGGCGGCATGACGGAGGTCAACGAACCCGGCCCAGCCGTCGACGACGAGGCCCTCGGCGCGCTGGAGGCGGAGATTCTCGACACCGTCGAGCGCGATGACATCGGCGTCGTGGTCATGGCGGGGAGCCTCCCGGCCGGTGTGGCGCCGACGATCTACGCCGACTGGACCCGGCGGCTCTCGGCTGCCACGCACGCACCCGCCGTCCTCGTCGACGCGAGCGACGAAGCGCTGGCAGCCGCCGTTGCCGCCCGCCCGTTCCTGGTCAAGCCGAACCGCGTCGAGGCCGAGACCCTGCTCGGCCGGCCGATCCCGGACCGCGACGCCGCCCTCCTCGCGGCCACCGCGATCATCCGTCGCGGACCCCGGGCCGTCCTCCTGTCGCTCGGGTCGGACGGCGCGGTTGCGGCCCTGGGTGACACGGCCGAGCGCATCGACCCGCAGATGATCGAAGTGGGCGGCGGGCGACTGACGACGACGGTCGGTGCGGGCGACGCGATGGTCGCCCGCATCGCGGTCGGACTCGTCCGGCGTGGCGGGACCCCGCGGGACATGGAAGCAGCAGAGTTCGTGGAACTGTGCCGGTTGGCCGTCACGGCGGCCTCTGAGCAGATACGTGGAGGTGCGTGATGGCAGACGAATCCCAGGTCCGGGCGATGATCGATGCGGAGGCGATCGAGCTCGACCTGACGGCCGACGACCGGGATGCCGCGATCCTGGAGCTGGCCAACCGACTCGCCCTGGTGGGCCGAATCGATGACCCGGCCGCCATCACGGCGGCCGCGCTCGTGCGCGAGGCGATCGGGAGCACGAACGTCGGCTTCGGGGTCGCGATCCCCCACGCAAAGAGCGACCACGTGACGCGCGCCGGCTTCGCCTTCGGGCGCCGGGCGGGTGGCGTGCGCTGGCCCGGTGACGCGGTCGCCGACGCCGGGGAGCCGGGCGACGAGTCCGGCGCCGACAACCGGGTCGACCTCGTCTTCCTCATCGCGAGCCCGGCCCAGGCGAGCGATGACCACCTGCGGATGCTCGCCGCGTTGGCGCGATCCCTCATGCACGAGGAGTTCCGCGACGCCCTCCGGACCACCGCAACTCGCGAGGAGACGATCACGCTCCTCGCCACGACCCTCGCCGGCTAGCGCCGGCCGTCCCGCACGCCAGCATCGAAGAAGGGAAGAGGAGGTCTGACCAGATGGCCGAACGACGAATCGTCGCGGTGACATCGTGCCCGACGGGGATTGCCCATACGTACATGGCCGCCGAGGCCCTTTCGAAGGCGGGCAAAGCCGCCGGGGCCGTCGTCAAGGTCGAGACTCGTGGCAGCATCGGCGCGGAGAACGAGCTGACGGCTGAGGACATCGCCGCCGCCGACGCGGTGATCGTGGCCGCCGACACGTCCGTGCCGGAGGAGCGATTCGCGGGCAAGCCCATCATCCACGCGGGAACCGCGGACGCCATCCGCGGCGGCGCCAGCCTCGTCGCCAAGGCGCTCGCGGAAGCCGATGCCATGGCCACCTCCGTTGCGGCCGGTGCGACAGCGGGCGCCGCCGCGGGAAGCGGCGGGTCCGCGGCCCCGGCCGGAGACTACCTGGCCAAGGTGGCGGCGGCGAAGGCCGCCCAGAAGTCGAAGCGCCGCGGGCCCTACCGGCACCTCCTGACCGGGGTCTCGTTCATGATCCCGTTCGTCGTCGCGGGCGGGATCCTCATCGCGCTCTCCTTCGCCTTCGGGATCCACGCCGCAGACGTGAAGGGAAGCCTGGCGGAGGCGCTGAGCACGATCGGCGGGACGGGCGGAATCGGGCTGATGGTCCCGATCCTTGCCGGGTACATCGCCTTCTCGATCGCGGACCGGCCCGGCCTCGCGCCCGGCATGATCGGCGGGGTGATGGCCGTCCACGTCGGCGCCGGCTTCCTGGGCGGGCTCCTCGCCGGCTTCCTGGGCGGCTACGTCGCCCTCTGGATCATCAAGACCATCCGCCTGCCGAGGACGCTGCAGGGCCTCATGCCCGTCCTGATCATCCCGGTCTTCAGCACCCTGATCGTGGGCCTCACGATGGTCTTTGTCATCGGCGAGCCGATGAAGGTCATCAACACGGCGATGACGGATTACCTGAAGAGCATGTCCGGGGGCAGCGCCATCGTCCTCGGTCTCATCCTCGGACTGATGATGGCGGTGGACATGGGCGGCCCCGTGAACAAGGCCGCGTACGCCTTCTCGGTCGCACTGCTCGGCTCGAACGTGGCGGAGCCGATGGCCGCCGTCATGGCAGCCGGCATGACGCCACCGCTGGGGCTGGCCCTGGCGACGACGCTCTGGCCGCACAAGTTCTCGGAGGACGAGCACGAAGCCGGGCGGGCCGCCTGGGTCCTGGGGGCGTCGTTCATCACCGAGGGCGCGATCCCCTTCGCGGCCGCCGACCCGCTGCGGGTCATACCGTGCACCATGATCGGCTCCGCGCTCGCCGGGGCGATCAGCATGGGGGCCGGGATCAAGCTCCTCGCGCCGCATGGCGGCATCTTCGTCCTGCCGATCCCGAACGTCATGAGCTCGGTCCCGATGTTCGCCATCGCAGTCGTCGCCGGCACGGTCGTGACGGCGGTCCTCGTCGGCCTCCTGAAGCGGCCCGCCACCGAAGACGAGGCAAGCGCGATCCTGGAGCCCGCGGCCGCCTGACCGCCGCGGTCGGCGACGCGCGCCAGCGGTCGCCGAGCCAATCGCAACGAGCCCCGGTCGTCCGCGGACGACCGGGGCTCGTTGGTGCAGCCGGAGTGCGTGGTCAGGTGGGCGCGCCCGCTGCCCGCCTGGGCACGGTCGCGCCTCGGCGGCCTACGGGTAGAGGCCCCGCAAGGCGGTGGTATCGGCGACGCGCTTGACCGCGACCAGGTAGGCCGCGGTCCGCATGTTGACCTCCTCGAGGAGCGACATGGCCAGCACCTCGCCGAAGGAGCGATCCATGATCTCCTTGAGCTTCGCGTTGACGATGGCCTCGCTCCAGTGGTCCCGGTTGAGGTCCTGGACCCACTCGAAGTAGCTGACCGTGACGCCGCCCGCGTTGCACAGGATGTCGGGGATGATGAAGACACCCTTGTCGTGCAGGATCGCGTCGGCCTCGGGCGTCGTCGGGCCGTTGGCAGCCTCGGCGACGATCTTCGCCTTCACCGCGCCGGCATTGGCCGCGCTGATCTGGTTCTCGAGCGCCGCCGGGATCAGGACGTCGCATTTGACCTCGAGCAGCTGGTCGTTCGAGATCGGCTTGGAGCCGGGGAAGCCGGCCACGGTGCCGTGCTCCTTCTTCCAGCCGATGACGCGATCGATGTCCAGGCCGTCTCGGTTGAGGATCCCGCCGCCGGTGTCGCTCACCGCGATCACGGTGGCGCCCTCGTCGCGGATGAGGCGCGCCGCGATGGAGCCGGCGTTGCCGAAGCCCTGGACCGCGACGGTGGCCTTGGTGAGGTCCATGCCGAGGTGGGCCGCGGCGTCGGCGATCGTGTACACCGCGCCGCGCGCCGTCGCTTCGTTGCGCCCTTCCGATCCGCCCAGGCTGATCGGCTTGCCCGTGACGACGCCCGGGACGGTGTATCCCGCGTGCATCGAATAGGTGTCCATCATCCAGGCCATGACCTGGGCGTTCGTGTTGACATCCGGGGCCGGGATGTCGCGCTCCGGGCCGATGAGGACGCTGATCTCGGTGGTGAACCGCCGGGTGAGCGCCTCGAGCTCCTTGAGGGAGAGCTTCTTGGGGTCGACGATGACGCCGCCCTTGCCGCCGCCGTACGGGATGCCGACGACCGCGCACTTCCAGGTCATCCACATCGCGAGGGCCTTCACCTCGTCGATCGAGACGTTCTGGTGATAGCGGATCCCGCCCTTGGCCGGCCCGCGGCCCAGGTTGTGCTGGACGCGGTAGCCGGTGAAGACGCGGACCGTTCCATCGTCCATCTTGACGGGGAACGTCACGGTGAGCGCGCGGCGGGGCTCGCGCAGGACCTGCCGGACGCCCGGGTCAAGTTTCAGGTGCTCGGCCGCGAGGTCGAACTGCTGCTGGGCGACGGCCCATGGGTTGATCGTCGCGGCGATCTGCTCGGTGGTCATGGAGCGGAGGTCCTCCTGCCCGGTCGCCCGGAACGCCGGACGACCGCTGCGATCGCCGCCCCTCTGGGACGGCCACGCTGCCGCCTCCGGGACGGCTGCCGGTCGGGACGTTGCGGCCCATCTCGCGGGACCGTTCCTCCACGACGGAGTGCTGAAGTTGGGCCGATCATCGGGCCCTGCCCTGTCCCGCCGCGAGTGCCGAACGGGGACGCTGGCCCCGGGCGGAATGGCCCGGACGCCAAAGGCAATGGTACCGAACCCGGCCCGTATCCGCTCCGCAACCATTGTCGGCCCGGGCGTGACCTTCGGCACCGGGCCGGGGACCGGCTCGCGGACATCCCGCTGGGGCCGACCCGGGTCAGTCATGGCTGGTCCCGGCCCGGCCTCAAACCTCGGGGGCCGGGCTGGGCCCGCCCACGTAGCCCAGGTGGTGCTCGACGCCGCGAAGCCGCCAGAGCGGGAGGACCGCGATGGCCAGCATGACGAGCGTGGCGACGAGCAGGCCGTCGATCCCACGCATGTCGGCGGCGGCGCCGCCGGCGAGGCTGCCCGTGATCTGCCCGAGCCCCAGGAAGACCGAGTAGAGGCCCATGATCGCGCCGCGGTCGCGCGGGTATGGTTCCGACATGTCCGCGAGCAGCCCAAGCGCCGCCGGGGTGGCGCCGGCGAGGACGAACAGGCCGCCCACCACGGGCGCGACGAGGACGAGCGTCAGGACCAGCGGCAGGTCGGCGCCGTGGTTGATCGCGACGGTGGCCGCGACCAGCACTGCGCCGCCGCCGAGGCCGTAGAAGATGATGGTGGTTCGGCGCAGCTTCTTGAATCGGTTGCCCCAGTAGACCAGGCCGGCGAAGAACACCAGCATCCCGACCGCCAGCCCGGCGCTCACGAGGAGCGGGTCTGCGCCCGCCATCAGCTGCTGGTCGGCGAAGCGGGGGTCGGGCGCCTTCACGAGCTGGAAGATCGACTGGGAGGTCCACAGCCCGATGGCGGCATTGACCGCGATCCAGGTCGGTGCCAGCAGCCAGACGTGGGCGCCGGAGAGGATCTCCAGGTAGCGCGCCAGGCTGGTCCTGTGCTCGTGCTCGTGGCCGCCGTGGTCCGCCCGCGGGTCCGCGACGCCGAACCGGTAGATCGCCCAGGAGATGCCGTAGATGAGGGCGTTGACGAAGAAGGCCTCGCGATGCAGCAGCGTCCAGAGCGGCCCGGCCAGCACGATCCCCGCCCCCAGGCCCGCGAGCGTCGCGGCCTCGAAGCGCGCGACCGCCTTCCCGCGGAGGCCTTCGTCGCCCATAGTGGCGATCGCGATGAAGCCAAGGATGGAGGGCACGCTGGCCGCGGTGGAGGCGCCCTCGAGCCAGCGCGTGGCGCCGAGCAGCCAGAGGTTCGTGGTGATCCCGGTCAGGATGACGGCCGTCGCCCCGAAGGCGGGCCCCAGCTGCATGATCCGGTGATAGCCGAAGCGATCGGCCAGCGGCCCAAAGAGCGGGGACAGGATCAGCTCGGCCGCGAAGAAGGTGGCGGTGAACACGGCCACCGTGATCGACGAGACCTGCTCCCCGCCGTGCTTCGGCAGGTCCGCGAGGTAGTACACGAGCATCGCGCCGGTGAGGCCCGTGCTGAATCGGAGCGTGAGCGTCCCGAGGATGACGGCCCAGAGGGAGCGTGCCATCGGTGCAGCGTACCCGGCATCGGCGGGCCCGGCAGCCCTAGAATGCCGGGGTCATGGATCCCGTCCGCCCGCTTGCGCCCACCCCGCTCGCTCGCGGCGGCTCCGGCGCCGTGGTCGCGCCCCACCACCTCGCCACCTCGGCCGGCCTCGGCATCCTCCGGGCGGGCGGAAGCGCCGTCGACGCC
>Ga0209538_1002062_pt1 | contig 10369 bp, 7 predicted proteins | sample BarGraNGADG00211_2_FD_184492 | JGI IMG/M metagenome (GOLD analysis project Ga0209538, IMG submission 184492) | Arctic peat soil microbial communities from Barrow, Alaska - Barrow Graham LP Ref core NGADG0004-211 (SPAdes) (version 2) | ecosystem: Environmental > Terrestrial > Soil > Wetlands >... | reverse complement strand
GCCTGGTCGGCGCGCTCGGCTGGGACGTGGTGCACCACTGGGAGCCGACGCTGCCGAGGGTGGCGCCGGAGGAGCTGGGCATCCCGGAGGTTGCCCTGTGCCTGACGACGGACCTTGCCGTCGTCGATCACGTCGACGGGACCGTCTGGCTGGTCGCCAATGCGATCAACTTCGACGCGACCGACGAGCGCGTCGACGAGGCGCACGCCGACGCCGTCGCGCGCCTCGACGCGCTGCAGGCTGCACTGGGACGCCGGACGACGACGGCGCCCGGCGTGCTCGTCGAAGCGCCGGAGCCGGAGCTGGAGTTCCGCAGCAGTCGTGCGGAGTTCGAGGCAGCGGTCCGGCTCGGCAAGGAGGCGATCCGGGAGGGGGAGGTGTTCCAGGTCGTCGTCTCCCAGCGCCTTGACCTGGACTGCCCGGCCGACCCGTTGGACGTCTACCGCGTGCTGCGCACCATCAACCCCAGCCCGTACATGTACTGCATGGTGCTGCAGGACGCCGCCGGGGCCGAGTTCGCCGTGGTGGGTTCGAGCCCCGAGACGCTGGTGAAGGTCACCGACGGGCATGTCACGACGTTCCCGATCGCGGGCTCCCGCCCCCGCGGCGGCACCCCGGAGGCCGACGCGGCGCTGGTCACCGAGCTGCTGGCGGACCCGAAGGAGCGGGCCGAGCACATCATGCTGGTCGACCTGTCCCGCAACGACCTGGTGAAGGTGTGCGTGCCGACCAGCGTCGAGGTCGTCGACTTCATGTCGGTGCGCCGGTTCAGCCACATCATGCACATCTGCTCGACGGTGGTGGGGCGGCTGCGCCCCGGCGCGACCGCCGTGCAGACCCTGATGGCGACCTTCCCCGCCGGCACCCTGTCCGGTGCGCCGAAACCGCGCGCGATCGCCCTGATCGACGAGCTGGAACCGGCCCGCCGCGGGATCTACGGCGGGACGGTCGGCTACTTCGACTTCGCCGGCAACATGGACATGGCGATCGCGATCCGCACGGCGTTGATCCGCGGCGGCCGGGCCAGCGTCCAGGCCGGCGGCGGGATCGTCGCCGACTCGGTGGAGGCGCTGGAGTACGAGGAGTCCCGGAACAAGGCCGCGGCGGCCGTCCGCGCGGTGCAGATCGCTTCCCGGCTGCGGCCCGCAGGCCGATGACCGATCCGGCGGAACCGGGGCGAAGCCGGTGGGTGGGCCTGCTCGGCCGGTGGCAGGACCCCACCTGACGCCTCGCGTCGCCCACTCCTGCCGGGGTGTGTTCGCTAGTCTTCGGCGTACCTGACGAAAGGCGCGCACGTATGGTCGACAAGCTCCTCGAGAGCTCGGAGAAGGCCTACCTGCCGAAGGTCGCGTCGCCGACGAACCACGGCCACACCACCGCGGCCTGGGTCACGGTGTCCGTGGTCATGATCGGTGCCGTGGTGTCGGCGGTCGCGGTCGTTTCGGCCAAGCCGTGGCTCTGCTGGGTGGGCCTTGTCGTGATCGTCGTCGGTCTTGTGGTGGGCCGGCTGCTCAGGGTGTTGGGTCTGGGTCAGACGGAGTCGTCTCGTCCCGCCCGCGGAAGTACCGAGTCCGGTTCGGACATCGATCCGTCGTCGAAGGAGCAGCCATGAGCACGCCCAATGGTCCGCAGGACCCGTACCAGCCCTCGGGCGAGAACCCCTACGGGCAGCAGCCCCCGGTCTATGGCCAGCAGCCCCCGGTCTATGGCCAGCAGCCCCCGGTCTATGGCCAGCAGCCCGGCTACCCTGCCGCACCGCCCCCCGGCTACGGCTACGGCACGCCTCAGGGCGCCCCGCCGCCGAACTACCTGGTGTGGTCGATCATCACGATCCTGCTGTGCACCATCCCCGGCATCGTTGCGATCGTCTTCTCCACCCAGGTGAACTCCAAGTGGGGCACGGGTGACGCCGCCGGGGCCTACGACGCCTCCAAGAAGGCCAAGACGTGGGCCCTGGTCGGGACCATCCTCGGTGTGGTCGCCCTCGTCGCGTACATCGGCCTGATGGCGGCCGGCGTCTTCGCGTCGACGGCGACCTACAACTGGAACAGCTGACCGGTCCCTCGACCTGCCCGGCGCCGCATGGAGCTTCCGATGGAGCCGTCCCGCCCGCTGAGGAGCGCCCGCGGGCGGGCGCTCCTCGGGCCGCTCGGGATGGCCGTGGTGACCGCCGCGGCCGCGGTCGTCGTGGCCACTGTCGACCCGAACGAGCCCGGGCACTACCCGACCTGCCCGTCGCTCCTGGTCACCGGCCTCTTCTGCCCCGGCTGCGGCACGCTGCGCGCCGCCCACGCGCTGCTCAACGGGGACCTCGCCGGCGCCCTGCAGATGAACGTCCTCGCCGTCCTGGCGATCCCCGTCGTCCTCGCCTCGTGGGTCGCCTGGCTGCGTCGCGCCGCGACCGGCCGACCGCGCTCGTGGCTCGCCCCCTGGTGGGTGCCGGCCGGCACGCTCGCGCTGCTGGTCGCGTTCGCGGTGGCCCGCAACATCCCCGCCCTCGCGCCGTGGCTGGCCCCCTGAGCGGTCCCACCAGACGGGCGTGGCAGGAGGGCCCTTCGGCGCGCCCTACCATGGGGTCAGGCCCGCTGGGGGGCGGGTCGGACAGGGGAGGTGGCGCGGGTGTCGGTCCTGGAGGACATCGTCGCCGGTGTGCGGCAGGACCTGACCGAGCGTCAGGCCGCAGTTCCCCTGGCTGCGCTGAAGGAGCGCGCCGCCAGGCTGCCCGGCGCAAAGGAGTGCATGAGTCGCCTGCACGACGAGTCCGCGGTCGGCGTGATCGCGGAGGTGAAACGGTCCAGCCCCAGCAAGGGGTCCCTTGCCCCGATCGAGGACCCGGGCGGGCTCGCGGCGGAGTACGAGGTCGGCGGGGCGGTCGCGATCTCGGTGCTCACCGAGCGCCGGCGGTTCAACGGCAGCCTGGCTGACCTCGACGCCGTGCGCGGCGCGGTCGAGGTGCCGGTGCTGCGCAAGGACTTCGTGGTCACGCCCTACCAGGTCTGGGAGGCCCGCGCGCACGGGGCCGACCTGCTCCTGCTGATCGTCGCCGCCCTCGAGCAGACGGTGCTCACGTCACTGGTCGAGCGCGTGCACTCCCTCGGCATGACGGCCCTGGTCGAGGTGCACGACACCGAGGAGGTGGCCCGTGCCCTGGACGCCGGGGCCAGGTGCATCGGGGTCAACGCACGCAACCTGCGGACCCTTGACGTGGACCGGACCACCTTCGCGCGGCTGGCACCGCTGATCCCGTCCGGCGTCGTCCGGATCGCCGAGTCGGGTGTTCGCGGACCGCACGACGTGATGGACTACGCGCGGTCCGGTGCCGACGCCGTCCTGGTCGGCGAGAGCCTTGTCACGGGCGGGAACCCCCGTCAGGCCGTCGCCGACCTCGTGGCGGCCGGGGCCCATCCCTCGCTGCGGGCGGTACGGCAGTGAACGATCCGGACGGCGGGGCTTCGGTGCAGCCCGCTGCTGGCCCTGGCGATGCGGCCGGACCGGCCGATGTCGGGGGCGCGCACCCCCTGGAGGAGGCAGCCGGGTCGGGGCCGTACTTCGGTGACTTTGGCGGGCGGTTCATGCCAGAGGCACTCGTCGCCGCCCTTGACGAGCTGGAGGCCGAGTACGGCAAGGCCAAGCACGACCCCGAGTTCGCCGCCGAGCTGACCCGGTTGCACCGCACCTACACGGGCCGCCCGAGCATCATCACCGAGGTGCCGCGGTTCGCCCGGCACTGCGGGGGTGCCCGGGTGATCCTCAAGCGTGAGGACCTCAACCACACCGGGTCGCACAAGATCAACAACGTGCTCGGTCAGGCGCTCCTGACCAAGCGGATCGGCAAGAAGCGAGTCATCGCCGAGACGGGTGCCGGTCAGCACGGTGTGGCCACGGCAACGGCTGCGGCGCTCTTCGACCTCGAGTGCGTGATCTACATGGGCGAGGAGGACACCCGCCGCCAGTCGCTCAACGTGGCGCGGATGCGCCTCCTCGGCGCCGAGGTGGTGTCGGTGCGGGCCGGGTCGCGCACGCTGAAGGACGCCATCAACGAGGCGCTGCGGGACTGGGTCACCAATGTGGAAACCACCAACTACATCTTCGGCACCGTCGCCGGACCGCACCCCTTCCCGGCAATGGTGCGGGACTTCCAGCGGATCATCGGTGTGGAGGCTCGGCAGCAGGTGCTCGAGCTGACCGGACGGCTGCCGGACGTCGTGGCGGCCTGCGTCGGGGGCGGCTCCAACGCGATCGGGATCTTCCACGCCTTCCTCGACGACCCCGTGCGGCTGGTCGGCCTCGAGGCCGGCGGCGACGGCATGGAGACCGGGCGGCACGCGGCGACGATCAGCGGCGGCGCGCCGGGCGTCCTGCACGGGGCCCGGTCGTTCCTGCTGCAGGACGACGACGGACAGACCATCGAGAGCCACTCGATCTCGGCCGGGCTGGACTACCCCGGGGTGGGCCCGGAGCACGCCTGGCTCGCGTCGATCGGTCGTGCGGAGTACCGGCCGATCACCGATGCCCAGGCCATGGACGCGTTCCTGCTGCTCAGCCGGACGGAGGGGATCATCCCGGCGATCGAGTCGGCTCATGCCCTCGCCGGCGCCATGCAGCTGGGACAGGAGGCTGCGGCGGCCGATCGGGCCGAGACCATCCTGGTGAACCTCTCCGGCCGCGGCGACAAGGATGTCGAGACCGCTGCGAAGTGGTTCTCCCTGCGGGACGAGGACCTGCGGTGAGTGCGACCACGGCGAGCCGAACGGCCGACACGCTCGACCAGGCGCGAACCGAGGGCCGCAGCGCCCTGGTGGGCTACCTGCCCGTCGGCTTCCCGGACGTGGCGACGTCGGTCGCCGCTGTCCGGACGATGGTCGACGCGGGCGTCGACGTCGTAGAGCTGGGGGTGCCGTACTCGGACCCCGTGATGGACGGCCCCGTCATCCAGCGCGCCGTCGAGCAGGCGCTGGCCGGTGGGGTGCGGGTCGCGGACACCTTGCGCGCCGTCGAGGCGGTCGCCTCGACCGGCGTACCGATCCTGGTGATGACCTACTGGAACCCGGTCCTGCGCTACGGGGTCGGCGCCTTCGCACGAGACCTGGCGGCGGCAGGTGGCGCAGGCCTGATCACCCCTGACCTGATCCCGGACGAGGCCGCCGAGTGGCTGGCCGCATCCGACGCCAACGGGCTGGACCGGGTGTTCCTGGTGGCCCCCAGCTCCACCGTCGAACGGCTCGCCCTCGTCGCCCGGGCGTCCCGCGGGTTCGTGTACGCAGCATCCACCATGGGTGTGACAGGCGCCCGGGCGACCGTTGGCGCCCATGCCGAGGCGCTGGTGGCCGACGCACGCCTCGCCGGTGCCCAGCGGGTCTGCGTCGGCCTGGGGGTCAGCACGGCTGCGCAGGCCGCCGAGGTCGCCCGGTACGCCGACGGCGTGATCGTCGGCAGCGCGTTCGTGCGGGCACTGCAGGACGCGACGTCCACCGCGGCCGGCCTTCGGGACCTGGCCGACGTCGTCGGCGGCCTGGCCGCCGGAGTGCGAGGAGACGTCCGGTGATCACCCTGCTGCCTGCGGTCATCCCCAGCCCGCCCGAGTCGGTGTGGTACCTGGGCCCGCTTCCGGTGCGGGCCTACTCGTTGGCGATCATGGCCGGGATCGTCGTGTCGCTCTGGATCACCACCCGCCGGTGGGTGGCCCGCGGTGGTGAGGCCGACGCGGTGCTGGAAATCGCCTTCTGGGCGGTGCCCTTCGGCATCGTCGGCGGACGTCTGTACCACGTGCTGTCCTCCCCGGCCCCGTACTTCGGGCCCGGCGGCGACCCGATGAAGGCGTTCGCGATCTGGCAGGGCGGCCTGGGCATCTGGGGCGCCATCGCGCTCGGCGCGGTCGGGGCGTGGATCGGCACCCGGCGTGCGCATGTGCGGTTCGCCAGCTTCGCGGACTCGGCCGCGCCGGCCCTGCTGGTCGCCCAAGCCATCGGCCGGCTCGGGAACTGGTTCAACCAGGAGCTCTTCGGCTCGCCAACCACCCTGCCGTGGGGGCTCCGGATCGATCCGGCCGGCCCGACGTTCCCGGACGGGATGTCGCCGGACACGCTCTTCCACCCGACCTTCCTGTACGAGATGCTCTGGAACCTGGCAGCCGCGGCCCTGCTGATCTGGCTGGACCGGCGCTACCGGTGGGGCCACGGGCGGGTGTTCTGGGCCTACGTCGTCGCCTACACGACCGGTCGGCTCTGGATCGAGATGCTGCGCATCGACCCCGCCGAGAGGATCGCCGGACTGCGGCTCAACGTCTGGACGTCCATCCTGGTCGGGGTGGCGGCGCTGGTAGCCTTCGTGCTGGTAGGGCGACGTCATCCAGGCCGTGAACCCAGCCCGGAGCTGCACCCGAGCACTGATCTGCCGCCCGCCGAGGACGACACCGAGCACGAGGACGACACCCCGGCGTGAGGCGAGTGTGTCGGGTGTTGGGCCAGGGCCTGCACGGCCGGTATCGTCACCTCCCCGGGCCGAGGGCGTCCCACATCCCCAGATCACTCCGGGTACTCCCGGCTCAGTGAGGACGGTGCCCGTGTCCCAGCCGCAGCTCAGCAGGCCCCCTGCGGGCCTGTACGAACCTGCGGCCGAGCATGACGCCTGCGGCGTGGCCTTCGTGGCAACGCTCCGGGGCACTCCGGGCCGGGACATCGTCGACGCGGCACTGACGGCCCTTGCGAACCTGAACCACCGCGGCGCGGTGGGCGCCGAGACCGACAGCGGTGACGGCGCCGGGATCCTCACCCAGGTGCCCGATGCGTTCATCCGCGACGTCGTGGGCGCGGACCTTCCGGCACCGGGTCACTACGCGATCGGGCTGGCCTTCCTGCCCACCGATGCGGACGCCCTGCAGGACGCCGTCGTCGGGGTGGAGAAGATCGTCCGTGACGAGGGGCTGGAGCTGCTGGCCTGGCGCGACGTCCCGGTGAAGCCCGAGATCATCGGCCCGACCGCCCGCTCGACCATGCCGGTGTTCCGGCACCTCGTGGTGGCCGACCCGACAGCGACCCTGGCCGGGATCGACCTCGAGCGGCGGGCGTTCCGGGTGCGCAAGCGCGTGGATCACGAGGTTGGCGTGTACCTGGCGTCGCTGTCGTGTCGGACCCTGACGTACAAGGGGATGCTGACCACCACGCAGCTCGAACAGTTCTTCCCGGACCTGTCCGATCCCCGCTATGCCACCGAGCTGGCCCTGGTGCACTCGCGCTTCTCGACCAACACATTCCCGTCCTGGCCGCTGGCGCAGCCGTTCCGGTTGATCGCGCACAACGGCGAGTTCAACACGGTGCGCGGCAACCGGAACTGGATGGCGGCCCGGCAGAGCACGTTGAGCAGCGACGTACTGGGTGAGCTGGCGCCGCTGATGCCTGTGTGCACACCGGGCAGCAGCGACTCCGGCAGCTTCGACGAGGTCCTCGAGCTGCTGCACCTGGGCGGCCGGAGCCTGCCGCACGCCGTGCTGATGATGATCCCGGAGGCGTGGGAGAACCACACCGCGCTCGACCCCGACCTGCGGGCCTTCTACGCCTACCACTCCACGCTGATCGAGCCATGGGACGGCCCGGCCTCCCTGACGTTCACGGACGGCACGCTGATCGGCGCGGTGCTCGACCGCAACGGCCTCCGTCCCGGGCGGTACTGGATCACCGACGACGGCCTGGTGGTGCTGGCGAGCGAGACCGGCGTGCTGGACATCGACCCGGCCCGCGTCGTGCGCAAGGGCCGGCTCGAGCCCGGGCGGATGTTCCTGGTGGACACCGGGTCAGGACGCATCATCGATGACCACGAGGTCAAGGCGCAGCTGGCCGCCCAGCGGCCGTACGCCGGCTGGGTCGCCGAGCACACGGTGCGGCTCGAACAGCTGCCCGAACGCGAGCACGTCCAGCACACCCCGGCATCCGTCCGGCGTCGGCAACGGGCCTTCGGGTACACCGAGGAGGAGCTCAAGATGCTCCTCACGCCGATGGCGCGCAGCGGCGCGGAACCGCTCGGCGCGATGGGCACCGACACGCCGGTCGCGGTGCTCTCCACCCGCCCGCGGCTGCTGTTCGACTACTTCACCCAGATGTTCGCCCAGGTCACGAACCCGCCGCTGGACGCGATCCGCGAGGAGCTGGTGACCTCGATCGGCGGCGCCATCGGGCCGGAGCCCAACCTTCTCGCGGACGACCCGGAGCACGCGCGCAAGCTGGTCATCCCGTTCCCCGTGCTGGACAACGACCAGCTCGCCAAGATCATCCGGATGCGACCGGACCCCGACCTCGCCGGTGGGACGTTCCGGTGCGAGACGGTGCGCGGCCTGTACCGGGTGGACGGCGGGCACGAGGCGCTCGCGGCCCGCCTGCGGGAGGTCTTCGTACACGTCGACCACATCATCGAGGCGGGCGTGAACTTCGTCGTCCTGTCCGACCGGGACTCCGACGGGGACCTCGCACCGATCCCGTCGCTGCTGCTGCTCAGCGGGGTGCACCAGCACCTGGTCCGGCGCAACACCCGCACCCGGGTGAGCCTGCTGGTCGAGGCCGGTGACGTGCGCGAGGTGCACCACGTCGCGCTGCTGATCGGCTACGGCGCTGCCGCGGTCAACCCGTACCTGGCGATGGAGACGGTCGAGGGCCTGGCCCGGGACGGCTCGCTCGGGGCGATCGACCCCGAGGCAGCCGTGACCAACCTGATCAAGGCGCTCGGCAAGGGTGTGCTCAAGGTGATGAGCAAGATGGGGATCTCGACGCTCGCGTCCTACCGGGGCGCTCAGACGTTCGAGGCGGTCGGCCTGTCCACCGACCTGGTGCAGCGGTACTTCACCGGGACGACGAGCCGGCTGGGCGGGGTGGGTCTCGACGTCGTCGCGGCCGAGTCCGCGGCCCGGCACGCGGACGCATACCCGGTCAGCGGCAACCCGCAGGCGCACCGTCGCCTCAACGTCGGCGGGGAGTACAAGTGGCGCCGGGACGGCGAGGAGCACCTCTTCGACCCGGAGACCGTCTTCCGGCTGCAGCACTCGACGCGCACCCGGCAGCTGGACGTCTTCCGGCAGTACACCCGGCGGGTGGACGACCAGGCCGCACGCCTGATGACGCTGCGTGGCCTGCTCAGGTTCGCCGAGGGCGAGCGACCGCCGGTCCCGCTGGACGAGGTGGAGCCCGTCGGCGAGATCGTCAAGCGGTTCAGCACAGGCGCGATGTCGTACGGCTCCATCTCCGCCGAGGCGCACCAGACCCTCGCGATCGCGATGAACCGGCTCGGCGCCCGCTCCAACACCGGTGAGGGCGGTGAGGATCCCGAGCGCCTGCACGACCCCGAGCGCCGGAGCGCCATCAAGCAGGTCGCCTCCGGTCGGTTCGGGGTGACCTCGGAGTACCTGGTCAACGCAACGGACCTGCAGATCAAGATGGCGCAGGGCGCCAAGCCCGGTGAAGGTGGGCAGCTGCCAGGCAACAAGGTCTATCCGTGGATCGCCGCGACCCGGCACTCCACCCCGGGCGTCGGGCTGATCTCGCCGCCGCCGCACCACGACATCTACTCCATCGAGGACATCGCCCAGCTGATCCACGACCTGAAGAACGCCAACCCGGCCGCGCGTGTGCACGTCAAGCTGGTCAGCGAGTTCGGGGTGGGTACGGTCGCCGCGGGTGTCTCGAAGGCGCATGCCGACGTCGTCCTGATCTCCGGGCACGACGGCGGGACGGGAGCCAGCCCGCTCACCTCGCTGAAGCACGCCGGGACCCCGTGGGAGATCGGCCTTGCCGAGACCCAGCAGACGCTGGTCCTGAACAACCTGCGCGACCGGATCGTCGTCCAGGTGGACGGGCAGCTCAAGACCGGGCGCGACGTCGTCGTCGCCGCGCTGTTGGGCGCCGAGGAGTTCGGCTTCGCCACGGCTCCGCTGGTGGTCAGCGGGTGCGTGATGATGCGGGTCTGCCACCTGGACACCTGTCCGGTCGGTGTGGCCACCCAGAACCCCGAGCTGCGGGCGCGGTTCTCCGGCAAGCCGGAGTTCGTCGTCACATTCTTCGAGTACATCGCCACCGAGGTGCGCGAGTACCTGGCCGCGCTCGGCTTCCGCTCCCTCGGCGAAGCCGTCGGCCACGTCGAGCTGCTGGACACGCGGGCGGCCATCGACCACTGGAAGGCCTCCGGGCTGGACCTGGGGCCGGTGCTGGTCCGGCCGCGGCCCGCTGCCGGGTCGGCCCTGCGGCACACAACCGACCAGGACCACGGGCTGCACAAGGCCCTGGACAACCAGCTGATCGCTCTGGCGCAGGAGGCTCTGGCCGACCGCCGGCCGGTCCGCATCGCTCTTCCGGTGCGCAACGTGAACCGGACCGTCGGGACCATGCTG
>Ga0209538_1002060_pt1 | contig 10370 bp, 9 predicted proteins | sample BarGraNGADG00211_2_FD_184492 | JGI IMG/M metagenome (GOLD analysis project Ga0209538, IMG submission 184492) | Arctic peat soil microbial communities from Barrow, Alaska - Barrow Graham LP Ref core NGADG0004-211 (SPAdes) (version 2) | ecosystem: Environmental > Terrestrial > Soil > Wetlands >... | reverse complement strand
TCCCAGAGAATGATATCGGCAACTTTTTCGGCTGCGCGCAGAATGGCCTCATAATCGACCCCGGCAAAGACAATGACCCCGTTTTCGATATGGGGTTCGTATTCCTCCATTTCCTCGATGGTACATTTGTGCTTTTGCAAATCGGCCTTGGTGACGAATTTCTGCACTTTCTGCTTCACCAGATCACCGTAGGGCATGGGGTGGCGGATGGCGGCGACATTATAGCCCATGTCGATCAAAATCTGGCTGACCCGGCGCGTGGTCTGACTTTTGCCGCAACCCGTGCGCACGGCGCAAACCGAAACCACCGGTTTGCTGCTCTTGATCATGGTGTCTTCGGGTCCGAGCAGGATGAAGTTGGCACCGGCGGCCATGACTTCCGAGGCCTTGTCCATGAGATAGGTGTGGCGGACATCGCTGTAGGCAAAATACACATCCTGGATAGCGAGTTTTTTAATCAGATCCAGCAACTCGCTTTCAGGATAAATAGGAATACCCTGGGGATACATTTTCCCGGCCAGCTCTTTGGGATACTTGCGGCCGGCGATATCGGGGATCTGCGTGGCCGTGAAGGCTTTTACCCGCACATCCTTGTTGTTTCTGAAAAAAGTGTTAAAATTATGAAAATCTCTGCCAGCAGCACCCATAATTAACGCGTTGCGCATCAATTCCTCCTATTATATTAATATGTGAAATTTAAGGACAAGTATAATCAATATTAAGCCCGATGTCAATTTTTTGGGGCTTGTTGCATAAGTTCAGAATACGGAACCCCAGAACAATTAGATAATTACAAGTACTGTCTCCAATGTCCCCACAAACACGACAAATATATATTTACAAGCACCAAGGGGGATAGTTTCTTAAAAGATCGTAAAAAGGCTTCAAGGCCGCGTATGAAGACCTGGAAGAAGAGTATGCCATGACCCGGGAAATGATCGCCGCGCGTTGCAAATCCGGCTTGACCCAGGAAGTGGGTGGCCGAGTTGATGGCGACGACCAAAAGCGCTGTTTCCCGCCTTGAATCCGCCGGTAAACATGCCCCATCCCTATCCACTCTTAAAAAATATGCCCGGGCAGTCAACTGCCGTCTTGAGATCAAACTGATCCCGAAGCGCGCAAACGGTCGCTCAAAAACGCACGCTGTTTAGAACCTTATAGCAAATTCTAAAATTTGTTAGCTTTTTAAAACAAATTTTGAATTTGCTATCTAAGGTTCTTATCCGGTTTTTACCGGGATAGTTCTGGCTTAGCTTACGGTTTTTTCCAGAAAAGGTTCACTTGTCAACCCCAAGCGCAGGGCATATAATCGGACTTCCGGATTCACCGCGAACAGGAGCGATCGTGAACGCTGAACCAGATTCGAAAACCATGTCGCCAGCCCCCCAAGGGGACGCCGCGGCCAGGCCGTCAGCAGCCAAGCCGGTGATGGCCATCACCGCCGCCGGCACTCTGGTCATGGCCGGCTACGAGATGGTCCGCTCGGCTTCCGCCTCGGTCTTCCTGGCGCACCACTCGGCCGCAATGCTGCCCGAGGCGCTGATGCTGGTGCCGCTAGCCATGTTCGCCTTCACCTGGCTCTTCAGCGTGGCGCTGCGGCGCCTGGGCCCGTCCCGGACCTTCACCGCCACCCTGCTGCTCTCCGGCCTGGTTTTGGCCGCGGCGGCAACGGCCGTGCGCCGCGGTATACCCGGCTCCGCCTTCCTGCTCTACATTTTCGGCCAGGCCTATATCGTCTTCATCGTCGAGGAGGTGTGGGCCTTCATCAACAGCCTCTTCATCCCCGCCCAGGGCAAGCGCTGGAACGGCGTGATCATCGCGGTCAGCACCGCCGGCTCGGTGACGGGCGGCATCCTCACCGGCCGCCTCTCGGTAGCTATCGGCTCGGAGCGCCTCGTGTGGATCGCCGCCGGCCTCACCGTTGCCGCCTCCCTGCTCGGCCGCCTAGCCTTCCGCCTGGCCGGGACGCGGCCGGCTCCACCCGACCGGCCGCCGGCCAAGCTGGCCGACCACTTCGCCTGGGACCTGCTGCGCAACGATCCCACCATCCGCCGGCTGGCCATGATCGTGGTCGCCGCCCAGTCGGTGGCGGTGCTGCTGGACATCGCCTTCCACCAGGCGCTGCAGGCCGCGTTGCCGCTGCAGGACCCGCGCACCGCCCTGCTCGGCTACTTCTGGTCGGCGGTCAACCTCTTCTCATTGGTGCTGCAGCTCGGCCTCTGTCCGCTTCTTCTGTCCCGCTTTCCGCTGCGGCGCATTCACGGGGCCATCCCGCTGCTCTTCGGCCTCGCTGCCCTCGGCGCCGTCGCCTTCCCGATCCTGCCCGTGCTGGCAGCCGTCTTCTTCATCTCCAAGACGGTCGACTACTCGGTCTTCCGCGCCGCCAAGGAGGTCCTCTACATCCCCCTCTCCTTCACCGCCCGCTACCGCGCCAAGATGACCGTAGACGCTCTGATCTACCGCTCCTCCAAGGGAGTGGTCTCGGCTCTGCTCTCCCTCTCCAGCCGGGCCTTCGGCTTGCTGCCCCTGCGCCTTTACCCGCTCCTGGTGGTGCTCCTGTGCGGCGGCTGGAACCGCTTCACCCGCGGCCTGCCCGAGCCACCCCACAAGGGGACAGGCGCAACCGCCTAGCCCCACAAGGGGACGGGCGCAGCCGCCCAGCCTGCCGCGCCGCCGGCCGTTTAGACAATTTCATTGCCGGGAATAACTAATAGAGTTGGTTGCGCAGAAAATCATTGCGTCTTTCTAACCAATTGATCTCTTGTTCCAGTTCGCGGATCTCTCTATAGTTGCCTCCGTAACGGTCGAGCCTATCTAATCTTTTTTCCAGTTTCCAGATGCGTTTTTCGTTCCTGCGAATTTCACTGTCGATGTGCCGCCCCTGGTGATTATCGTATTGGTCATAGCGGTTGTGGCGACTAAGTAATGGAGCGTGCATGAACAGGCCAAAGGAAATCCCGCTGCGGGAGTGCCGCGGCATGTCATATCTTCTATGACGGGCCTGAAGATCCAAGGTAGTGACCATGAATAGCCCAATGATTGATGCAATCAGTAGTACTCGTTTCATTTTATACCTCCACTATCACTATCATTAAGCAAAGTTGTTGCCAACTTTATTGGCTGGAATTGTCCTCTTTTTAGGACAGATCGTATCTATTTATGTATCAAATCATGGTATGGCTTGGTTGCTGGAGCATTGCCCTTCCGACTACCTCGTCTTTAGCAGGAATTAAAATATGTGCCGTAATCGCCATTGAAAAGCTTAAAGAAATCGGCAATGCGTCCTCTTATATCAAACTTGTGATTGAGTTATAATATATAAAATCATATGAAAATGAAACCAGGCATAATTATTTTATTTAGCATTTTTTTATTGGCGCATTTCGGAGGGGGAATCGATGCGCAAGGAGAAGGAAAAATGAAAATAAACAGTCCGGATTTCAAGAATAACGAACTTATACCCAAAAAATTCACCTGCGACGGAGAAGATGTCAGTCCTGGCCTTGTTATTGAAAGTATTCCCCAGCAGGCAAAAAGCCTCGCCCTGGTGGTTGACGATCCCGACGCCCCGATGGGGACCTGGGTGCACTGGGTGGTCTACGATATGCCTCTGTCAAGCCGCATAGAGCAAAACAGCATTCCGGGCAAACAGGGGATAAATGATTTTGGCAGGAGAAATTACGGCGGTCCTTGTCCGCCTTCCGGGACGCACCGTTATTTCTTTAAGGTATATGCCCTGGATGCGATGCTTAATTTAAAAGAAGGATTAAGCAAGAAGGAGCTGGAGCGTTTTTTGCAGGGGCATATATTGGAAAAAGCTGAGCTTGTCGGATTATATAAAAGAGCAAGATAGGGAATGAAAAAAAGGGGATCAGAAAATCAAAAGGAGGAGCGGATGAAACGGAGGACTTTCATCAAGAGCACGATGGCTGCCTTGCCGGTCGTGACAGCCCTGTCCATGCCGGGCGCAGGGACGGCGGGCGGCATGCAGCCGATCGATTTGCCCAAGCCCGAGAGGGAAGGCGGACAGACCTTGCTTGCGGCCCTGCAGAACAGGAAGACGACCCGCGACATCAGTCCGAAGGAGCTGCCGCTGCAGGCGCTTTCCGATCTCCTCTGGGCGGCGTTCGGCGTGAACCGGCCCAAGGCCGGACTGATGGGCAAGCCGGGAAGGACGGCCCCCTCGGCGAGCAACTCCCAGGAGATCGACCTCTACGTCGCCTTGCCCCAGGGGGTCTATCTCTATGACGGGGTTCCCCACCGCCTGCTCCCGGTTGCTGCCGGCGAGTTCCGCGCTCTGGCCGGCCGCGGCGCCGCCGCTAAGGCCCCGGTGAACATCTTCTATGTCGTCGACCTGACGCGCTACGTGTTCGGCCCGGGCCAGCCCGACCCCTCCATCGGCGACCCGGAAGTCCAGAAATCCTATTATTTCGCCGACACCGGCTTCATCGCCCAGAATGTCTACCTTTTCGCCGCCGCCCGGGGCCTGGCCGCCTGGTTCCACCACTGCGACAAGGTAAGGACAGCGAAGGAATTCAAGCTGCGGCCGGAGCAGCGCGTCCTGTTCGCCCAGACGGTGGGCTTCCCCGCGTCTGTCCAGTAAAACCGGCGCACCCGGCCCCGGAAACTTGTCCCTGTCATTTCGAGGAAAAAACAGGGACGGTACCAACACTATGTTTTTGGCAATTTTTGTAAGTCGCCAAAAACATCCAGTGTGACTATAGTGAAAGTATGTCCACGCAGGGGGTTCGAGGTCAAAGAACTGGGTTTACCTACACCGAATTTTTCCGGCCAAACCACTTTCCCTTGACGAAAGTCCGCCATTTTCATATACTGGGTGCATGAATGACAACAAAGCTGCCGCTACTGGCGAGCACATCCTGGTCACTGGCGGCGCCGGATACATCGGCAGCCACGTGGTGTGCGATCTCGGCGAACACGGTTACCGGCCGATCGTTATTGACAACCTCTCCTCGGGAAGAGCCGAAGCCGTGATCTACGGCGAACTCATCCGCGGCGACATTGCCGACACTGAGCTTCTACGATCAGTCATCCGCCGCTATGAGATCAAAAGTGTTATGCATTTCGCCGCCTTTATCCAGGTCGGCGAATCGGTCAGCCAACCCCTGAATTACTACGAAAATAATTCATGCAATTGCCTGCGCCTGCTTAAATGCTGCCTGGAAAACAAGGTGGAAAATTTCATCTTTTCCTCGACCGCTGCGGTTTACGGCATGCCTGCCAAAGTCCCGGTAACCGAAAAAGCCGCCTTGCTGCCCATCAACCCCTACGGCAGCTCAAAATTGGTCAGCGAAATGATGCTGCGCGACACGGCCGCCGTTAATCCCGGTTTCCGCTATGTGGCCTTGCGCTATTTCAACGCCGTTGGCGCCGACCGGCAAAGTCGGCTGGGACAAAATTACCGCCAGCCCACCCATCTGCTGACCTTGGCCCTGAAAACCGCCCTCGGCCAATTTCCAAGTCTGCAAATATATGGAACCGACTACCCCACCCCCGACGGCACGGCCATCCGCGATTACATTCATGTCGACGACCTGGCCAGCGCCCATCTGCTGGCCCTTGAATTTTTAAAAACCGCCAAACAGAGCCGGATATACAATTGCGGCTACGGCCGGGGTTATTCGGTGCTGGACATCATCGGCGCGGCCAAAAGGGTGACCGGCATTGACTTTAAAGTCCGGTTGACCGGCCGCCGGCCCGGAGATCCTGAAACATTGATCGCCGATTCCAGCCTGATCCGCCGCGAATTGGGCTGGACGCCGCAGTACCAGGATCTGGACGAGATCATCAGCACCGCCTGGAACTGGGAAAAAAAACTGGCCGCTAAAAAATAACTTTGAAAAAAGCGCTTTTTATCATTTTTTTCCTCTTCTTGCTGACGCTACAAGCCGCCAAATACCCTCCCGGCCTGCGCTGGCGGGAAATCAGCCGCAACGACATCACCGTCATCTTTCCCGCCGCCTGCGCCACCGAGGCCGAATATACCCTTGCCAGCGCCTCGCGGCTTGTCGCCGAAATGCGGCCATTCTGGCAGGATACGCTTGCCGGCAAGATCAGGATTGTTCTCAACGACAATACCGATGACGCTAATGGGTTCGCCACTTTTTTCCCTTACAATCTTATCAGTATCAACCTGCATGTCCCTGTCCCGGACTCCGCACTCATCTGCAGCCGGGAATGGATCGACCTGGTTTTAGCCCACGAGATGACCCACATTTTCAACCTGAACGCGGCCGCATCCCCTTTTCACCAACTGCGTAAAGTGTTCGGCAACATGCCCGCGCTTTTTCCAGCCATGCAAATGCCCATTTGGGTCATCGAAGGCCTGGCCGTTTACGGTGAATCCCGCTTCAGCGCCGACGGCCGCTTGCTGCATCCGGGATTTCAATTGATGCTGGAAGCCGCGCAAAACGAGTCAAAAGTGCCTTCCTGGAGGCAAATCAACGGCAATCCCAGTATTTGGCCTGGTGCCACGGCCAAATACCTGTTTGGCGCGAAATTCATGCAATTTCTGGCCCAAAAATACGGTGAAGAAAAAATCAGAGAATATGTGGAGTTTGAAACCAGCCGGTTGTTGCTATTGAGTACCAGCCAGGGCTTTAAACAGATTTTCGGAAAAGACCTGAGCCGCCTGTGGTCTGAATTTTCAGCCGCCGCACCAGCAGGACCAGCGCCAGAACCAGCGTTCACTCAGTTAAGCAGCGGCGGTTTTGCAAAAGAATATCCCTGCCCGGCCGCTGAGAAAAAACTGCTTTACGCCCGCCACGATTACCAAAATTACGACGTAGTGGAAATGCTGGACTTGGAAAACGGCAAGCAGCATACTTTGTTCAAACTGGGCGCCGTCAGCGGCCTGAGTTTTTCGCAAAAAGAGCAAAAAATTTTTCTCTCGGCCAGTGATTTTTTTCATGCTTTCAGTGATTATGCCGATCTCTACGAATATGACCTGCATAAGCGCCACTTGCAAAGATTGACATACGGCCAAAGGCTTTCCGAGCCTTGGCAAAAGCAAGATTCAACTGGAATTTTTTGCGTTAGACGCCAAGACAACAGCTTCCACCTGGCTCTTTTCGATAACAAACTTAAAACAACTCGCACGCTTTCCCGGGGTTTTCCCGGGCTCGCCCAAGTGTGCCTTTCTCCGGATCAAAAGCTGCTGGCCGCGGCAGTCAAACCGCCGCAGCGCCCCTGGGGCATCGGTATTTTTTCTTTGGCGGGCGAACTGCTCTATTTCATCTCCGCCCCAAACGAAAGCTTGTATCACCCGCGCTGGCTGGACGACCAGCGTCTTTGTTTCATTCAAATGAATCCGATCGGCTCCCGTCTGGCCGGCTATGCGCTTGACTCCAAGACCAGCTTCAGCAGTACTGTTCAAGGGCTGCCCGACATTCAGCAATTCGCGTTTTCCCTGGGCGGCAAAGACCTTTTTTTCACCTATTTTACCGCCGGCGGCCTGGAAATAGGCCGCATAGCCGCGGAGAATTTGAATTTTATTGCCAACGATCTGCAAATTGAAAACAAGTTTGCCGAGAAAAAAAATCTTTTACCCGAGTCTAAATCCCGGCCATACCGCTTTTGGCGCGACCTGCTGCCCCATTTCTGGACTCCAAGCTATCGCCTGGCCGGAGATGATTTCCAGGCCGGCATCCTGACCAGCGGGCAGGACGCACTGGAAATTAACCGTTTCAACCTGGAAACTTATTATGGGTTTTCCAGCCGCCGCGGCAATATCCTGTTCGATTATACCTTTGACGGGCTTTTTCCGACCCTGTCGCTCGTTTATAACGACAACTCGACTTTTTACCGCAACCAGCCAAAGCAGAATTTTACCCGGCATAACCGGAAATTAAAGCTGGCGTCCCTGTGGCCGCTGCGCATCAGGAAGAGATCACAAACTTATCTTTATGCTGATTTGCACTTAGCGCGGCGTTCATATCTTTATGACCAGGAAATCTCAACCGCGCCCAGCAACTTGAATGGTTTCTGTCTGGCCCTGAATTTTTCCTCGGCCCAGGAATACTACGACTCCATTTCTCCGACCGATGGCCTGCGCTTATCTTTGCAACTCGGCCGGGAACTGGCCCGCTGGGGCAGCGACAGTGACAGCGACAACATAATCCTCGACTACCGGCAGTATGTCTCCCTTTTCCGTCCCGGCGTGCTGGCCTGGCGCCTGGCCCTGGCCAAAAGTTGGGGAGGGGACAGGTTTTATTATGCCATGGGCGGCCGCGAAGGCGAAGGCGGGAGCGGTTTGGGCGAAAACCACCCTTTCGACCTGTTGCGCGGATTTCCGGCCGGTTACTGGCTGGGCAGCAGCGGCTATTTATTCAACCTTGAATACCGGCTGCCGCTGGCCAAAATAGAAACGAGCATTTTACCGACGATAGGCTTGGAGCGGATTTACTTGAACATTTTCTTTGATCTGGGCCAACTCTGGCTGGAGCAAAATAATTTTTCCCCGGCTTACGCCTTCGGCGCCGAAGCGTTTCTGCGTTTTTCCATCGGCAGCATTCCTTTTGACCTGGGCTTAGGCGGTGCCCTGGGTTTTAATCCCCAGCAGACCGGCCGCGTCTATGTCCGCCTGGGACAAGCTTTTTAAAGAATCGCTCATTCCAATTTATACTGAAAATATTTTGCAGTAATTAAATTTTCAAAAAAAGAATGCTTGCTGTCTTTCTCTGATAGCTTGATCTGTGATTTATCCAGCAACCAATCAATTTTTAAAAATGGATCATCATAGCTTATCCCTGATTCATGGGCCGGAGAATAATAATTGTCGCATTTGTAGGAAAAGATCGCTCCTGCACTCAAAACAATATATCCATGCGCAAATCCAGGCGGAATCCACATTTGCTTTTTATTTTCACTATTTAATTTTATTGCCACATGCTGCCCATACCAGGGTGATCCGCAGCGAATATCAACAGCAATATCCAATACCTCCCCTTTAATAACCCTAACTAATTTTCCTTGACTCATAGGCGGTTTTTGAAAATGAAGGCCTCTTAAAACTCCATAGGTAGAAAACGATTCATTTTCCTGAACAAAGTGTATTGGGCCAATTTCTCTTTCAAAGGTATCAAAGCGATAAGATTCAAAAAAATAGCCTCTGCTATCGCCAAAAACCTGGGGTTCAATAATTTTCACATCAGGGATTTCACTGGCTGTGATTTTCATAATTTCCCTTCACTTTCTGACCCCGAGCCTCTCCAAATTGTATTTTTTTTCCTGTATCGCCTGCCACCAGGTTGTATTGTCAATATACCACTTGATGGTCTTTTCCAGACCGGAATGATAACTATGGCTTGGTTTCCAGCCCAACTCATTTTTAATTTTGGCAAAATCAATCGCATAACGATAATCATGGCCCGGCCGATCGCTGACAAAAGTGATCAAGTCTTTATACGATTTACCATTGGCTCTGGGCCTGACACCATCCATGATAGCGCAGATGTCTTTAACAATATCGATATTTTTGATTTCGTTGCCGCCGCCGATATTGTAGGATTCGCCGATTTTGCCATTATGTAAAACTTGCCACAAAGCACTGCAGTGATCATCGACATAAAGCCAATCACGGATATTGGCCCCCTGGCCATAAATGGGCAGAGGTTTTTCATGCAAGCAATTGATAATCATCAGCGGGATCAATTTTTCTGGAAACTGGTAAGGGCCATAATTGTTTGAACAATTGGTCAGCAAAACCGGCAAATTGAACGTTTTGTGCCAGGCATTCAGCAGATGATCAGAAGCCGCTTTTGATGCGGCATAAGGTGAATTCGGATGGTAAGGGGTTGTCTCAGTGAATAATCCTGTTTCGGCCAACGCTCCAAAAACTTCATCGGTAGAGATATGTAAAAACCGGAATTGATCTTTTTCCATAGCCGCCAGGGATTTCCAATAAAACAGGGCTTCTTCCAAAAGGGCAGCGGTTCCCTTTATATTTGTATCAATGAAAACCATTGGCGCGTCAATTGACCTGTCCACATGGCTTTCCGCGGCAAAATTGACAATGGCTTGCGGTTTAAACCGCGACAATATTTCTTTTAACAACTGCCTGTCGCCAATATCGCCCTTGATGAAAAAGTATCTTTGTTCATGCCATTTTTCTTTGATTTCTTTTAGATTATCTTCGTTCCCGGCGTAGGTTAAATTGTCATAATTGACAACTTTTCCCGAAAATTCGGATTTATTAAATAAATGGTGAATGAAATTGCTGCCAATAAAACCGGCGCCGCCGGTTATGAGTAAAGTATTTTTTTGCATGTTATTTGCATAGAAATATACAGCAGCGAAGAGGTAAAGTCAATTTGCTTATACTCAAAAAAAACTCATCCCCTACCCCCCTT
>Ga0209538_1002057_pt1 | contig 10374 bp, 9 predicted proteins | sample BarGraNGADG00211_2_FD_184492 | JGI IMG/M metagenome (GOLD analysis project Ga0209538, IMG submission 184492) | Arctic peat soil microbial communities from Barrow, Alaska - Barrow Graham LP Ref core NGADG0004-211 (SPAdes) (version 2) | ecosystem: Environmental > Terrestrial > Soil > Wetlands >... | reverse complement strand
GCGCACGTAGCGGAATCGCTGCGCCAGAAGCTGTCCGGCATTGCGAGGCCGGCGTCCCTCCGGAGTTGAGCCATCGACATCCTGTATCTCATCGACCGCCTGGAAGAGTTGGTGGCTGCGGGCACGAAGCTGCCAATCGGCGGCCGCGTCGCGGTCGACCGGCGCCGTCTCCTCGACCTCATCGACCAAATGCGTGTGGCCGCGCCGATGGAACTGCGAGAGGCGCAGGAGTTGCTCGCTCAGAAAGAGGATCTGCTGCTAAAGGCTCGCGAGGAGTCGCAGCTTCTCGTTGCGCACGCGCAGCAGGACGTGGAGATGCGTCTCACCGACAACGCGCTGGTCAAGGCGGCGGAGGTGAAGGCGGCGGAGTTGCTTCGCCAGGCGGAGGACCAAGCCGAGGCGATGCTGAGGGAGACGGAGGACCGCATACGCGGCCGCTTCGGCACGGCGGAGACGGTAGCGGCGCAGCAGATGGAAGAGGCGGACCGCTACACGCTGGAGATGCTGCACAAGCTGGAGTCACAGCTCTCGGCGTTCCTGGGGAGTGTGCGCGCTGGCGTCGACAGTATGGAGGAGAAGGCGCAGGAGCGCGTCCGCTAGCCGTCTTGGTCGCTCCGTTCTTATTCCATCGACCCCCAACACCTTCTGGTGCGACCTAGTAACGAGGCGACCAGTTGCCGAGCGTTTGGGAGGCACGAGGATGAGTTCGGAGATTCAATCTGTCTGCTCTGACTGCGGCTACGAATTCCCATATTCGCCGATTCGCGAACCCTGTCCTCGATGTGGGGCAACTCAAAGAACAATGCTGAAGTCTGTCAGCGGGACGCTGTCATTCAGGAAAACACTAAAGGCCCGCCAGCGCCGACCGGGTTGGCCGCGCTTGCTGCGAGAGCTCACAATCCGACTTAAGCTCTCAAGACGTGGCCCAGAAGCGCGCGAGACACAAGAGGTCGACCGCAGCGACCGAGATACTACGGTATGGCGTCATCATGTAGAAGAGCTGATTGATGGCGAATGGAAAGTCGAGCATGAGGAGACAAAACGCTTTCCAGCCAAGCGAAGACCGCCGCCGTCCTGATTCCTCGCTCGTTTGACCCACTGACGTTAGCGGACGACGATGTTCACCACACGCCCCGGGACATAGATCACACGTAGCGTCTGCTTCCCCTCGACGTACGGTCTCACCTTATCGCTCGACAGCGCTACTTCTTTCGCCCGCTCCTCACTCACGTCCACCGGCACCAGGATGCGGTCGCGAACCTTGCCGTTCACCTGCACGACGAGCGTGATCTGCTCTTCGGCGGCGAGTTCCGCGTCCCACTCCGGCCAGCGCTGATTGTGGATGCTGTAGGCGTTGCCCGTTTGCTGCCATAGCTCCTCAGCGAGATGCGGCGCAGACGGCGCGAGCAACAGCATCAGCGAAGTCATCGCTTCGCGCCAGCCCTCGACATCGACGGGACCACTCTCCTTGAGCCGTGCCAGGTAGTTCGTGTACTCCATGAGAGCCGCGACCATCGTGTTGAAGCGGAAGCGCTCGACGTCTTCTGTCACGCGGCGGATCGTCTTGTGTGTCATGCGACGCAGCTCGCGAACCTGATCGGCGGGGGCCTGCTCCGTCGTCTTTGCCGGCGTCAGCGCCAGGTTCCAGACGCGGTTCAGCCATCGGGACATGCCGGCGAGGCCGGAGTCGTCCCATTCGCCGCCCTGGTCCCACGGGCCGATGAACATGAGGTACACGCGTACCGCGTCGGCGCCCTGCCGCGACACATACTCGTCCGGCGCGACGACGTTGCCGCGCGACTTGCTCATCTTCGCCTTGCCGGCGATTATCGTCCCCTGGTTGTAGAGTCGCTTGAACGGCTCGCGGAACTCAACCACGCCCAGGTCACGCGCCGCCCGAGCGAAGAAACGGGAGTACAGAAGGTGCATGACGGCGTGCTCCGCGCCGCCGGTGTACTGATCGACGGGCAGCCACTTGTGCGCCAGTTCCCGCGACATCGGCCGCTCCGGGTTGTGCGGATCGACGTAGCGGTACATGTACCAGCTCGAGCAGACGAACGTATCCATCGTGTCCGTTTCGCGCTTGGCAGGCTCGCCGCAAATTGGGCAGGCGACGTTGACGAAGCCCTGGTGGCGCGCCAGCGGCGACTCGCCGGTCGGCTTGAACTCGGCGTCTGGCGGCAGGAGGACCGGCAGGTCGCTTTCCGGCACCGGCACCTCGCCGTGTTTTTCGCAGTAGATGATCGGTATGGGCGCGCCCCAGTAGCGCTGCCGCGACAATAGCCAGTCGCGGATGCGGTAGTTGACGGTCGGGCCGCCGCAGCCGTGCTCCTCAAGATACTTCGTAACTGCTGCCTTCCCCTCCTCGTTCGGCGTGTCGTCGAAGGGGCCGGAGTTCACCATCACGCCCGGCTCGACATACGCCTCCGTCAGCGGCCGGCCGTCCCAGTCCGGCGGCGCGATGACGACGCGCACCGGTATGTTGTACTTCTGCGCGAACTCGAAGTCGCGCTGGTCGTGCGCCGGCACGCCCATGACGATTCCCGTGCCGTAGGTCAGCAACACGTAGTCGGCGATGAGAATTGGCACCTTCTCACCGTTGAGGAAATTCGTGCAGTAGGCGCCCGTGAAGACGCCCGTCTTCTCGCGCTCCGTCGACATCCGCTCGATCTCCGTAGCGCGACGGCTCCGCTCGACGTAGTCGTTCACCTCCGCGTGGTGCTCCGGCGTCGTGATATGGGGCACCAGCGGATGCTCCGGCGCGATCACCATGAACGTCACGCCGTAGATGGTGTCCGGCCGGGTCGTGAAGACGTGGATCTGATTATCGTCGACCTCCGGCGATTGGAGGCCGAACGCGATCATCGTTCCTTCGCTGCGGCCGATCCAGTTGCGCTGCATCGCCACGATGCGCTCGGGCCACTCGACGTCGCTGAAGTCGAGCAGGTCGTCGGCGTAGCGCGTGATGCGGAAGAACCACTGCGCCAGGTTGCGACGCGTGACCGACGTGTGACACCGCTCGCAGGTGCCATCGGGCAAGACCTGCTCGTTGGCGAGCACCGTCTGACAGGAGGGGCACCAGTTGGCCGGCGCCAGCGAGCGATAGGCCAGGCCGTTCTTGTAGAACTGGAGGAACCACCACTGCGTCCACTTGTAGTACTCGGGGTCGGAGGTGACGACCTCACGCGACCAGTCGAACATAGCCCCCATCGAGCGAAGCTGCCGTCGCATGTTCTCGATGTTGCGCGCTGTCCACTCGTAGGGGTGTATTCCCAGCTTGATCGCCGCATTCTCTGCCGGCAGTCCGAAGGAATCGAATCCCATCGGGAAGAGGACGTTGTAGCCGCGCATCCGCTTGTAGCGCGCCTGCACGTCCGACGGCGCCATCGCGTACCAGTGCCCCACGTGCAGGTCGCCGGAGGTATAGGGGAACATAGTGAGCGCGTACCACTTCGGCCGTGGGTCGTCGTCCGGCGTGCGATAGAGCGCGTCGTCTTCCCAGCGCTCCCGCCACTTCTTCTCGATCTCCGGAGGATTGTATCTGCTATCCGTCATTATCGTTCCTCTTCGAGTGTTCCTCTTCGCGCTCGTGGGCGACCAGCAGCGGCACTCGGCGGCGCAGGAAGTCGTCGATTGCCTGCACGACCGGTCTCGCCTCGAGCAACAGGAAGATGAGCACCGCCCCGAGGCCGGCTGCCAGGTACAGTCGACGCGCAACCGCCATGCCGATCGCCGCCGCCGACCAGATCGTCGCCGCCGTCGTGATGCCCTTAATCGTGTAGCCCTCGCGGAAGATGACGCCGGCGCCGAGAAAGCCGATGCCGGTGACGATGCCGGAGGCGATGCGGTCCTCCGTGCCCGTGAGCAGCGATATCTCCGTGAACAGCGCCGACCCCAGCGCGACCAGCGCCATCGTGCGGACGCCGGCGGGATAGCCGCGCAGCTCTCGCTCGATGCCGATGAAGGCGCCGAGTGCCGCCGCGAGAAGGACTCGCAGGAAGAGCGTTAGCTGATCGCCAGCGTCCATGTTCTGCCTTTCATGCCGTCAACAATCGAAAACCCTCCGCCAACAGGGACGGAGGGCTGCTCCGCGGTACCACCCCGCTTTCCCGGTCCGCCAGGGCGGATCGAGACGCTCAATCGCGCGCTGTAACGGGCGCTACCGGCGCCGGCTACCGTCGTTCACCGACGCTGCTCCCAGGCGAGTTCGACCCAGTCCACCGGCTTGCACCGTCCACCGGCTCTCTGGCGATTATCGGGCCTACTACTCCTGTTCGCGGCAGTTCGCGGATATGATTTGGTGGAGCTGGGGGGATTCGAACCCCCTACCTATTGCCTGCCAGGCAATCGCTCTCCCGATTGAGCTACAGCCCCACTCCGAAACTCCAGTTTAGCGGAGAAGCAGCGCAATCGCAAGAGCGTGCTACTCACACGGTCGCCGCTTGACAACACGTTCGCCGCTGCCCCATCATCGGCTCGCAGCCCGAAACCCCGGAGGTTGGACCTATGATGCCGCTCGAAGGAATACGCGTCCTCGATCTCTCCCGACTCGCGCCCGGCCCCTTCTGCACGATGCTCCTCGGCGACCTGGGCGCCGACGTCATCGTCGTCGAAGCGCCGCCGGAGACCCTACACGGCACCCTTAGCCCGGAGCAGGTCATCGACCCCGATTCCCTGGAACGGGCGCGCGCCTACAACGCCCTCGGACGCAACAAGCGCAGCATTGTCCTCAACCTGCGCGACCAAGCTGCTCGCGATGTTTTCTACCGCCTGGCGAAGACCGCAGACGCCGTCCTCGAAGGCTTTCGGCCCGGCGTTGTCAAGCGCCTGGGCGTAGACTACGAGACTCTGCGCGAAATCAACTTGCGCCTCGTCTACTGCTCGCTCTCCGGCTTTGGTCAAGATGGCCCGCGCGCTTCAGCCGTCGGTCACGACATCAACTACATTGCCCTCACGGGCATGCTCGACATGATCGGCTGGCAGGGCGAGCCGCCGGGAATCCCCCTCAACGTCATCGCCGATTACGCGGGAGGCGGCCTCCTCGCCGCCTACGCCATCCTCGCGGCGCTCCTGGCGCGTGACAAGACGGGTCGCGGCCAGTACCTCGACATCGCCATGTCCGACGGCGTGATGTACCTGCTGGCCGTCGCCCTGTCGCAGTACTTCGCACGCGGTGAGGTGACACGTCGCGGCGAGGGCATGCTCAACGGCGGCGTCCCCTACTACAACGTCTACCAAACGAAGGACGGCGGTTGGATGAGCGTCGGCTGCCTGGAGCCGCACTTCTTCGCCAACCTCTGCCACGCCCTCGCGTGCGACGACCTGGTGCCCTTCCAGCACGACCCATCGCGTCGCGCCGAAGTATTCGACCGCTTTCGGCAATGCTTCCTCACAAAGACGCGGGACGAGTGGACGGCGATGCTGCAAGACGTCGACGCCTGTGTCGCGCCGGTGCAGACGTTGGCGGAAGCGGTGGCGGACGCGCACAACCGGTATCGGGGGATGGTCGTCGAAGTGGAGCATCCGACGTTGGGGAAGGTGCCACAGGTAGGGATCGCGACGAAGCTATCGGAGACGCCGGGACACGTGCGCTCGACGGCAGCGCGGCCCGGTCAGCACACCGACGAAGTGCTGGCCGAGCTAGGGCTGAGCGCGGCGGAGATCATCGCGCTCAGGAAGAGCAACGCGATAGGCTAAACTCGCGAGCCTCGTTGGACGGGCTCAGCAGGGCTGCTTTTGAAGGGCCGGACTTAGCCGGTTCCCGCTGCGAATATCATGAATCCCGGTGCGAATGTGCCAGGACCGCCGTTTCCCGCTAAGATCGCGAGCACAATTGCCCACACAGCGAATCCGGCCGCGCTAGCGACGAGCACCTGGCTGGCCGAAGCATTTGTCGCCGCTTGTGTCGCCATAACGCTAAGCCCGAAGAAGAGCGCCACAGACGCCAGACCAATTCCGAAGCTGATCGCTGGGATGAACATCAGAACCGTCAGAGCCAGTGGAGCAGCGGCCATGCCCATTGTGCGTACGAGTTGCTGCGGGTCCGACTGAGCCCGGAACACCTGCGTCAAGACAACGTAGGCGATCAGAACCCACGCGATCCAGAGTGCAATTGCGAAGATACTGCCCATGATAGTCGACTTGAGGAAGAACTCGCCGGTTCCGCGGTCGGCCCCTCGGGGGAGGTCGAGGGTAATCACCCAGTAGAGCAGTCCGCCGAGCCCTGCCAGGAACGTCGACGCAGCCGCCACGATGACGGAGGGAACGGTTGCAGACGCGTCGAGGCGGACCTCGTCGAATACCGTGGTGTCCAGGCGGGCCAACCGCATTAGCCGGTTCATCAGACCCTGCATGTCGACTTGACTGACATTCATGTTCATTTATCTTTCCCTCGCCTTTCGCGCTTGCCGCGTCTTGCGACGCGCGTTACCCGCTCCAGCTTCAGTCTCGGATCTGCTGTCCCTCCTTTCGCTCGCGCTATTCACGGCAAGGATGATAGCAGAGCCCCCGGCGACGGGAACTCGGGGGAAACCCTAACCTGTCATATCACAATATCAATTGTTTGTCAAAGGGGTCGCTTCTTCGGGATTCCGGCGCGGCGCGGGTAGCGCGCGGGCGTCGGAGCCACTTTACGCACGAGCACCAGCCGCTGGTCGTGGACGCTGCCCGGTACCTTCAACGGCTCGCTCGAAACGATCTCGCCGCCGAGCACGTTGAGGGCACCGGCGGAAGCCTCCATCTCGCGGACGGCGCCGCTTCCCTTCGGAGTCGCCAGATGTCCGCCGACGCGCAGGAAGGGCAGCGTCAACTCCAGAAGCACCGGCAGCGGCGCCACGGCCCGCGCCAGCACGACGTCGAAGCGTTCCCGGTATGCCGGATCGCGTCCGGCGTCCTCCGCGCGCGCCGCAACGATTTCGACTCCGTCGATTCGAAGCGATCGCATTAGCTCTTCGAGGAAGGCGACGGTGCGTTCCCGGGTATCGAGCAGGGTGAGCCTCAGTTGCGGCAGCAGAATCTTGATCGGCAGGCCGGGGAAGCCGCCGCCCGTGCCCACGTCGAGCACTTGCGATTCGGCTGTCCGGCTGAGAAAGCCCGCTTCGAGCAGAGCCTTCGCCACGGCCAGCGACTCGACGAAATGGCGCTGCTCGACGCGCTCCTTCGTGGCGATGGCGGTGACACCGGCGCGCCGCCCGGCCGCAAGCAAAAGGTCGGCGTAGCCTTCGAACAGGTCGAGTTGGCGGGCGTTCAACTCTAGGCCCAATTCATCGGCTCCCCGATTGAGGACCGCGAGCATTCGCTGTTCCTCCCAAGTTCGGCGATTATAGCACGTATGTCGCACCCTCAAGGGGCCCGATGAGCAGCCCGCTCATCGGGCCAGGCACCACGCCGCAGTCGAGCGGGCACCGCCTTTGGAGTCGAGCGTCCATCGACCCTTCGCGATGGCAGTGCGACGTGCGCTGATCGCGTTCCCGTTGCGCGGCTCGCTCCGCTCGTCGCGCCTCTGCCGTTGACACCCTGATCGTAACTCGACGTCGCCAATTTGACAGCCTTCTGGAAGCACCCTAGAATCAGGTTCCAGAGGGGGTACGACCATTCCCGAGGAGACGCCCACCTTACGCGAGGCAGCCGAGCTCTATCTCGCCGGCCTGCCGCCGGAAGAGCGCAAGGACGCCCAAGCAGAGGTCCATCGCTTCGTGCGCTGGTACGGTACGGAACGACGTCTCTCAGAGCTGAACAGCCACGAAGTCTCCAAGTACCCCGAAAGCCTCGGCGTAACCCTCGCCGACGCTGCTCGCAAGCTCGACCCCGTGCGCTCATTCCTCGCCTTCGCCAAGAAGAAGGGATTCACCGCAACCAACATGGCCGTCCAGATCAGGCCGCCGAAGCCGACCAAGGCGATAAAGACGCCGCGGCGGCTCGTCATGAGAGTGCGGGAAGCCCTCACCCGCGAAGGCATCGTTGCCATGGAGGCTGAGCTGGAAGAGCTTCGCTCCCGACGCCCCCTCCTCGCCGCCGAGCTGCAGCGCGCCATGTCCGACAAGGACTTCCGCGAAAACGCCCCGCTCGACGCCCTTCGCGACCAGCAGGGCCACCTGGAGTCGCGCATCCGCGACATCGAAGCCGCGCTGCACAACGCCGTCGTCGTCGAAATGGGGAATGCGGGCGGATCAGAGGTTGAGTTGGGGAGCACCGTCCACCTCTGCAACCTCAAGTCGGGTGCGTCGATGAAGTACACGGTCGTCAGCCCGCGTGAGGTGAACCCCGCCGAGGGCAAGATATCGATCGATTCACCGATGGGCCGCGCGCTCGTTTCGAGGAGAGAGGGCGAGGAGGTGGAGGTCGCGGCTCCGGCGGGCTCGCTTCGCATCCGCATCGAGAGGATCGGAGCGTAGACTGAGCGCTAGCCCGCTGGCTTTCTTCGAGAATATGTGATACTATTCACATTCATTGGGGAGGGTGATGGGTCTGTCATCCGCCGTTGTTTGGGAGAATGACGATGACGACGAAGATCGAGCAAGAGTACATACCGGGTCTGTCCGGCGTTCCCGTAACCAAGTCCAAGATCAGCGACATCGACGGCCACCGCGGCATCCTCAAGCTGCGCGGCTACACGATCCAGGATCTCGCTGAGCACAGCACGTTCGAAGAAACGGCATTTCTCGTCCTGAAGGGTGAGCTGCCAACTCGCAAGCAGCTCGAAGCCTTCAAGACCGAACTCACAGCCCATCGTGTCGTCGAGCCGACGATCCTCGACCTCATCAAGCTCTTCCCCAAGACGGCCCACCCCATGTCGGCGCTCCAAACGGGCGTCGCGGCCATGGGCCTCTTCCACCCGCGTAATACCGACGATGACGAGACGAACCATCAGGCGACGGTCCGCCTCATCGCCCAGGTGCCGACGATCCTCGCGGCATTCCAGAACGTGCGCCAGGGGAAAGATCCTATCCCGCCGCTCGACGACCTCAGCCACTCCGCGAACTTCCTCTACATGATTAACGGCGAGCTTCCCGACCCGCTCGTCGAGAAGATTTTCGACGTGTGCCTGATTCTGCACATCGAGCACACCGTCAACGCCTCCACGTTCACGTCGATGGTCGCCTGCTCGACGCTCGCCGACCCTTACAGCACGATCGCGGCCGCCATCGCCTCGCTGAGCGGTCCGCTGCACGGCGGCGCCAACGAGCGGGTGCTGCGGATGCTCCAGGAGATCGGCACTGTCGAAAACGCCAGGGCGGCGATGGAGGAGAAGATCGCCCGCAAGCAGGTGATATTCGGCCTGGGACATCGCGAATACAAGACGATGGACCCGCGCGCGACGATACTGAAGGGCCTCTGCGCCCCCTTGTTCGACAGGTTCGGCTGCACCCCCCTCTACGACATCGCCGTCGAAGTCGAGAGGGTGGCGATTGAGTTGCTCGGCCCGCGCGGCATCTGGCCCAACGTCGACTTCTACTCCGGCATCGTCTACGACATGATGGGGATTCCCGTCGACCTCTTCACGCCGGTCTTCGCCGTCTCCCGAGTCGCCGGCTGGGTCGCGCACTGGGCGGAGCAGCTCAGCGACAACAAGATCTTCCGACCGACGCAGATCTACGAAGGCTACGAGTGCCGCCCCTATGTGCCCCTCGGCGCCCGCAGCTAGCAGGATGAAGGATACGTAGCCGAGACTTTCCAGTCTCGGCGAGCAGGTTCGCGAGATATGGGCTACGGACTTTGTCGCCCGTCCCGGTCGATACTGGGTAGGCGACCAGTCGCGAAGAGCAGGAGGATCGGATGAGAAGGATTGCCATCCTCAGCGATCAGACCAAGGTCGCGAGCGTATCCGCCCTCTGCCTGATGGCCCTGGCCATCGTCCTCAAGAACGTCCTGCATGTTCCTGCGGCGGAACTCTCGCGCAACATGATCGTCTTCATCGTCGTCTACTCCGGTTTCTGGATGCTCCCGGCAATCGAGGCCAGGCGCGAGAAGAAGTCGCGCTTCGAGACGCCGCTCTTCTGGAGCCTGCTGATCGTGGCGGTCACACTCGCCATCGTCGCAGTCTACGCCGCCTGACCCCACTTGGCCGCGCCCTTGCGGAAGGACAGCAATGCCGCCGGGCGCATCGCGCCTTGACCGCCCTCGATCGAACACGTTAATCTCAGGACAAAGACAGGTTCGAAGACGAGAGGGATATGCCGAGCCTGCGCGTCGGCCTCGCCCAGATCAATGTCACCGTCGGCGACCTCGAAGGGAACGTGGCCAAGATACTTGGCTGCGTCGAGAAGGCGCGCTCGCTTGCCGTCGACCTGCTTTCCTTCCCCGAGCTCGCGGTGCCGGGCTACCCGCCGGAAGACCTCCTGCTACGGCCGCAGTTCGTCCGCGACAACATCGACG
>Ga0209538_1002056_pt1 | contig 10377 bp, 15 predicted proteins | sample BarGraNGADG00211_2_FD_184492 | JGI IMG/M metagenome (GOLD analysis project Ga0209538, IMG submission 184492) | Arctic peat soil microbial communities from Barrow, Alaska - Barrow Graham LP Ref core NGADG0004-211 (SPAdes) (version 2) | ecosystem: Environmental > Terrestrial > Soil > Wetlands >... | reverse complement strand
TACTTCCGGTAAGTTCTCTAAGTACCTGCCCGTTTGATACATACGGCCCCGCCGCGCAACTCATAACCGTCGTGTCTACAAGCTTCGGTTTAACGCCAATACTAAAGTCCTTCGCGTATAACATCGGCTGCATCTCGAGCCATTGGCCACCCGTCATTGTTAACGCACCGGCGCCCTGGTCAGTCCCATACGTAACGGTGCCCGCCAAGCGGTTTACGGTAAACTTACTCGCACCCGGTGGGGTAAACGGCACGTATGTGTGTGCGGAGGACGTTGTAACTGCAACAGTTGGATGCATAACGCGGTGTGCTGCGGCAGTAACTTGGTATGCTGTATTGGCCGTCACATTCGTTAATGCTTCTGCTGCGTAAGCGGTGCCCGCACCACTAATGTATAAACACGCGTGATGGCCTGGCGTAACTACTGCTGCTGCCATTTTACATCACACCCGTTTATGCTGCAAACGTAACGTCACTACGTGCTACCAGTTCGTAAGTTACTTCGATTATCCCATCGGCTTTCATATTGATACCGATGTTACCTACTGATACGTTAGCCATAACATAGTATGTCGGCGTTGGTCCGAACCCTACTTTTACATAAAGCGTATCAGCGGGGGTTAAGTACTCCGTCCACATAGCGGCCTGTCCGGCGTCTGCGCGGTCCAAGAAACCCTTTAACGTTATTTTTAGGTCTTTAAAAACCTGTTTATTTTGTATAAACGTTGGCGGTGTCGTACAATTAAACGCCGTAACGTCCACGCTCTTACCATCTAATGAAACATCTATATTGTTTATCCAGTTAACGCATTTCGTGGGCGGGTCTGCCGCCTCTGCGAAAATATCTATTACGCTTGCTGGATACATTCCTGCGTCTGCCATTTTTCTATTTACCTCTTTTTATTTCGTTTTGATTAATCAGCGCCGTGCGTTATCGTCCCGGTGCTATCTGCGCTAAATTTAAATTCGACCATTCCCTTAGGGGCGGTACTTATTGTAAAATCGGAAACCATAACCCGTGTGTTAACGAAGTAATCGTCAGCGCTCGCGCCGTAACGGAGTTTAAACCATAATGCCGTTCCGCTTACCGCGTTATTCATTATGTGCGTTTGACCGGTTGCGTCGTTATAATAATCGAAGAATCCACCGCCGGAGAACTTAGCGCTTTGTAACGCCTGTAACCGTGATATCCATGTATCTCCGAAATCGGTTACTTCGGTTAAGTCTGATTGCTCTTCAACGCTCAGGTCGTTTAGTAACGATACCGCCGTATTTGGTCCGGTTGCGGTTCCCGCATATAATATAGTATTTGTTGTTGGATCTGGTGCTGCTACCATATTTCTTTAATCACTTCCTTTTTCTAAATCGTCAGGACTGCATAACATAAAATGTAAAATACATAACCCCGTGCCAATGTATCATATCGGGGTCGCGCATATCCGTCGTCATCGTATTTTGTGTCACTATATGTGCGTATCCCGAAACCGTTAGCGCCTGGTTATCTAATAAATCGTTTATATGCGCCGCAATCTCTTTCGTTTCTTTACTTCCGCGATACGATGACCATATATGAATCGTGAACGTAACCCGTTGTCCCATCTGTGAATCACAGAAACAATCCCACGGAACCTCGGTAGGCGTAGTAACTACAAGGTATGGGCATGTAGGATTCTCGGGGACCCAGTCGTAGACCCTGTCCTCTACGTGAGTATGTACGTCGGCGTCGCCGGTCATAGCGGTAATAAGTGCGTATTGAATCGGTAATAGTGATGATGAACGTGCGACTACCATCTAAACCCCCGCCCTTGCCTTATGCCACCCTTCGCAATTCTCGATAGGGTTATACTTGCGACAAAACGATGGCCTAACTTTGTATATAGCGCATTTACCCGGCGTCCAAAACGGACACGGGTGCGCGCCAAACTTTAAGCCCTGTATATATCCGCCCTTTGGTCTAAACTTAGCAACATAGTTTGTTCTAAACTGTTCTTCTGGTATGTCGAGGTAACTACTCGCGGCTTTTATCTCGTCGTCGCTTATGGGCGTTCCGCTGTATGATGCGCTACCGAAGCAACAATAACCGATACAAGTTTTACACTGCGCCCATTTATCTATCATTATTTCTTTAGTTACCCTTTTATCGCTGCCGCTAACTTCGCTTTAATATGTGCTACTGCTGCGTCGCGCGATGATTCAAACCCTGGTTTCATAAACGGGGTTCCGCTCTGGTTTTTCGTGCCAAACTCTTGATACATTGCATAATCGACGTGTGGTGCTACTATCACTGTATTCTCGCCCTGCGCTTCGGTTGATATTGAACTACGTAAAAGACCAGTATCTACAGGTGCGAATCCTTTAGCCGCCGTCTCTATCAGTTTACCACCTTCCATTAACGCATTCGCCAGCCCGGGACCCGATGCCTTTGTAATAATCGCTGCTATCTTGGCGTCAAATTCTGCCTGTCCTTCAAGGGTTACGGTAACGTTCATGATCTTAGGTTCTCCACGTTGAACGCTATAGTTAGACAGCGCCCTCGCGTTCTTTACAGCCAATAACTAAATACTGGTGCTTATTTTCCACGTCTATAACGTCGGCTATATCCCACGTCCTCGAACCCAGCTTGATTATACACTTAGGTGTAACGATTATATCGGAGCGATACCACGTCGTTATAGTCCAGTCCGCCTCCGTTGCCTGCCCACCCGCGCGCCACTGTTCACTACCTGATAGTTTCTCGACTGCCGCATACGCGCTGCCTAAACTAACTTCGGCGGTAGTTATTCCACCATAGGTATCTACCGTCTCTGTTGTGGAGTAAAACGTTATCCGTTCGCGGAATTGGTTAAAGGGTACGGGTGCAGCAAGCTTCAAAGGTATATCACCTGGTATTGCTTGAGCCGGTCTATAACCTTCGTTGGTAGTGCGCCTACTTCGCCGCTGTTGTAATAGACAGCTGCCGCCTCGGTTATCGCCATCTTAATATCTGTGGGTACGTCGGTCGCAGCGGCACCGTAACCGGCTATAAACTCTATTAACATACCGTTACGTTCGCGCGTGTAATTCCATGTATACCCAGGGTTTAGGTATATGCGCCCTGGTTCGCTGTAGGTATCAACGGTGTATGATAAAGCGTCCTGCGCTGTGGGCACCCCTGCATCGTTATAGGTAAGTATCGTGGCGCTTTGTAATGGTGGCCTTGGTATCTTTATCTCCTCGCTAATCTCGCGCGAATCAAGCATAAGATACCACGTCTGCGTTAAGAACGCGCGCCTAGTGTACGTTTCTGCCTGTAGCCGTGCCATTGCAGCATAGTTAGATAGGGTAGTATTATATGCGGTGCTATCGAGGCGAAGGTATGCCTGTACGTCAGTATTAAGGACCGGTTCAGGCGTTGGTGCGGTTTTTAACTTGAGCATTTATACCACCAAGTAAGTATCATTCGCCGTTAGCGTGAGCGTTCCGTCCTCTATTATTTCCTGTACCCCCGCAAGAGTAATGCGTATCTGCCATTGATATTGCATAATCGCAAGTGCGCCGGTATCTGCGGGTAATAGGTGAACGTTAACGAGGCTGTTAGTGCCACCGGTTACTGATACACCTCCATCGCTCGAGCGTTTTATAAACCCGTTCGTGCCCGGTATGATGGTTGTGCCGTGAGCGTTTACTATAGTACATACCGCCACGGCGCCGGTTAGGTCTTTCGCGGTTATTGTTACTTTAATATCGTGCGTTGTGCCGCGCGGGATTGTTACTGCTAACGTCATATCTAGGTTATCTCCATTATAAACCACACCATATAACTGTAAAATCTGTATGTCCTAAGTCGGCCCACGCTACCGACGCCGGCGACTCGATAGGCCATACTACCGTAGAGTCTGGCGGTTGCGGGCACGCGCTTGCTATCGTTTTGGCGGTTTCAATTGGCCATATTACTGCTATATCAGGCAGCTGCGGACATGAACTAGCTAACGTACAAGTAGTTTCGATACTTGGATAAACCGTTGATACCGTTGCGTCGCAACCTTCTGAAATATACGCGATAAACAGCGCCGCCATAACAACGTCGCCGGGATGTGAATGATAAAGTAGTATTTCGGGGTAATACGTATCCATATCGAACGGGCCAAATATCATTTCATCGCCCGCTTCACATGCTGAAACGAAGCAGTTATAAACGCCTGTTTCGTCAGGGTTAGTTGCTACAAACGTTATTACGTCATCGACGGCGCCGTCGTTGTAGAAATGTAAGAAGGTTACAGGGCATAACGGTATTACATCACGGCAGCCGGTTACGGGGGTGTAGGTAGGTACGCCAAGGGTTATATCCTGCGGGGTTATCGTCGCGGTCATGCCGTTGGCTCCACCTTTAATACCGAAACGTAAAGGTTTGTATTATCATAAATGATCGTAGGAAGCGCCCCGTAATCATCGAGAGGATACGGGCCTATAAACGTGCCGCGCTCTGGTAAACATGTGAGGGTATAATCTTCGTGGGTTAGTGTGTCGGTTGATGTAACTGTTATATCGTGCGTGGAGGCGGCGCCAACGTCTTTTATAAGTATTAGTTCGTTGCCGGTGTTTGTAAACGAGTCTAAGGATATAGGGGTAGTATGTCCACACGACGACGCCCCGCTGTAATAGGGTTCTAAACCATTTTGAGACGTAATATCCCATACATTTTTATTTCCCGGACTATCTAGTGCTAATTCACTATAAAACTTGACTTGATCTTCTATCGTATCGTATCCTATATCCGGCGAGGGTCGCCATCTAAAATATGGATTTGTAAAATCGAAGTTACCTATAACCGCATTTGCCCCCAACATCGCGGTGCGTAATCTGCTTTTTTGGTCTGCTACTGATATAATGTCAGTTAACCCCAAGGTAGGCCCCCACGCCGTCGCCGGTTCTACGATATACGCAAAATTACATCCGAGCGGAATATCGGGGTACGTATCTTGTACGTAAGTTATCCACGGGGTCTGTGTCGCTAGATCGTCTTGATGAAAGAAAGAATATTCAACTTGATCGACTTGTGAGAGTCGCGTATCAAGATCATCGTCATTATAAGGAAATAAACTACACGGGAGCAGTGGGTTCCCGATCATATTATAACAGATTGGCTTAGTCGTTCTATCTCTAAACCATTCCGAGAATACGTCAAACGTACACTCATAATTATAGCCCTTAAAGTGTGACCCTAATTCCTCCCAATAATCGAAGCAAGTGCCGTATAATGATTCATATCCCTCAAGAGTGGTTTTTGTATATGAATGACCTAACGGATTACCTAAATAATCGGTATTCCCATTCGTGGGATAACACTTATATGCTGTTGGAAGTGTGGATGGGTAGAGGTAATCGCTCGCGTAAACTGTCGTAACCGTCGTTTCCATCCAAACGTCCACTCCGGCATCAACGAACGCCTCCGCCCCAACGCGTGTATTCTCTAACGCTTCTACGCTCGGTTCAAAATAGTGATCTAAACCCACCATACCCCATGCACTACTAGCGCAGAGGTGCGCGTCGTACCCGTATTCTAAACATACATCAATACAGTCCGGTCTCGCCCCAATGACGGTGTATCCATCTAGGAATATATTAGCACAATCGAGGAATTGTAGCCGAGATGTTGTTGTGGGTTTCGTCATATTATTATGGGCTTCTGTTTATCCAATATATTCAAGCCTCGAACCTTTATCTGTTCCTACCACGGTTTCAGCCCCCGCTGCCATCCACGCAAAAAATGATGGATACCACTGCGATGCATATGCACCGCCGCACAAAAGCCCCCTCGCACCAGTAGCCGACCACACCAAAGCACATAGATGAACCGCCCCCGCAGCCCCTGTAGTTTTTGGCATAAACACATAGTCATACGTCGCGTCAACAAGGAGGTCGTCAAACTTCCCTCCCGTTGCGGTTACAGTGGTTAGTCCGGTGCTTGTGTAAGTCCCTGTGTACGTATCATCTGCAAAACCGTGATCGGCAATCGCCGGAACGTATGAGTTGATATTTATTCCGTCTATAAACGTGCTAAGATTGCCTAATAGGTTTTCAATCCCCCTGTAACTCATCGCCGTCGTTTGATTTGCAGCGGTTCCATAAGTCGCATTACCGTAAGCAGATGTCTCGCCGGTAATATGTACGGCGGCATCAAGCGTGATCCCGTTTCCAATCACGAGCGGAATATGAAAGGTTCCGTACTCAATAAGGTATAATAACTGTACCGCGCTTAACGTTAGGAAGTCAAACAGTTCCCAACCCGCCCCCAGCGCTTCGGCCCATCCTCGGAAATTTGAGAGTTGATATGGAGTATTTGTTGGTGTTACCCCGGATTTAGATTCTAATTTCGTTCCGTTTAAATATCCGCCATACGCACCTAAGTAAATATTATTTTTAGTTATTCCGTTCCTAATAAACGCCGGATGAACCGCCCATGCGTGATCTGCGCCCGTAGGTAGTGCGTCCGCGCCAGTATCTGAAATATACCATATATAAACTCCGCCGCCGTGGTTGGTAGTATACCAAAACTTCGGTATCCTAACCATCGCTTGCCCCATATTGGCTACGTCAGTATCCGTATAACACCGATCGCCATAATATGCGGTAGGTGTGCCGTCGTCCCAAAGATTACAGCGGCGCATACCAGACCACGGCGCGTATGTGCTCGCCTGTGCGACGGCGGCCAGCGTTGCGGCGTTAGTTGGGGATGTAACAGCTAAGTTAGTTAATGCGTTAGTTTCGCCTCCGCCGGTTGCACGAGTATAAACATCGGTAGCCTGCGTCCATTGTAAACCAAATACTGTCATTATCTTATACTCCTACTTAGCCGGATATTGCCTACCCACATACCTAAGCGACATACAATCCACGCGAGGTATAAACGCCGCGTTTAACTGCGAACGCATCTGTGGTTTTATCCCCGTCGGTTTACTAGCTGCCGGCCTATACGCGCTCATTCACACCACACTCGTCGGCGTAACGTCTATCCTATTAACTGTTACATTCGCTATACTCGCAACCAAAACAGCAACGTAGGCGCTATTAACGCTTAGGTTGAATAACTGCCTTTTTGACTGCCCTATATCTTGCTCAAGTTTAACCGTTATAGGCGCCCCTACATGGTAGTTATTACCCTGCGCGTCGTTAAGGAATACTGGAATAAGCACTAACGATGGCGCAGTAGCCAAAGATACGTCAGTAATTTTCGCATCTACGAACACGTCGGCGCTGTTATAACCTGCACAGTTTACCGGCGTTACCGTTCCTAGTGTTAACGCGTTACTCTGCATAAACCGCTGTTGCGTTGTCGCGACGCCCGTACCAACTATACCTATATCGCACGTCCACGCGGCACCGCCTGCGCCACTGACAACGGGGGTTTCTACGGTTGTAAAGTCAAAACAGCGAGCAGTAGCTCCGGCTGCTAATTGCGCTGCCGTAAATGACGAAACGTGTAATGGTGGTGTTGCGGCGGCGAAGAATATTTCATAACTCACGTCGGAGTCAGTAAACCGAAATGCCGCGGGTATTGTTACCCTGATAGAGTTAGTATTTGTGACTGAAATGGTGGTGATCGCGGACGCCATCGTTAAACCGTTACCGTTACGGACCGCATACGCCGCGTAATGGTTAGTCGGCGCGTGACCTAAAGCGCCTTCAGTTACGCCACTATCTGCGCATACCGGAAGCGTCGGCGCGGTGGATACTGCGCCTAGTAAATCGGGCGCCGTTAGCGATGAACGATGAGCGGTTGGCGCATAACTCCGCTTCATATTACTTGTATGAACCATTTTTTACCTCTTCTATGATTTAGGTTCTCGTGTAATCGTGTAAATGTAATAATAAAAAAACGGAACCGAAGCCCCGTTCTAATCGTCTATATTTAGATATCTGCCGGTTCTCTGCGTCCCCGTGCTTTAATATACAACACACCAGGGGTGAAATCCTCGCCCGCGCCTGCGCCGCACGTTAGTTGAACCCACCGCTTATTTCCTGTATATTGGAATGTATAGGTGTGGTTCTCGGATGCGGCACCCGTCAGCGTTAGCGTTGCCGTTGTTGCGCTCCATTCAGTGTTTGTATTATCGTCACGGTGGCACATCACTTGGTTAGCATCTGTAACCGCTGTCCCCGCGTCTGTCGCCGAGGTATCCGATTCGAATACCTGAAACGTATAAACGACTGCGTTACTAATATCTGCGAAGAAGAGCACCATCATGCCCCCTTCGTAACCCTGCATATCCATCGAGGTGGCGAACTGCGTATTAAACGCGGCTGCGTCTGTACACGATACCAGCGGGCCTGCGCCTGCATACGTCGGTACAGCTACATCCAACGCGTGGAATATATCTTTACTAGCCATAATTTTTATTTCTCCTTTGTTATTTTGTTATTATCTGATCGGTTATGTTTCAAGCGCCACATCGTGCCCCAGTGAATCAATACCGTGGTATTTCGAGTCAACACTTGACAGATAAACTCGGAACGTCTTTGCGTGCAGCGGCACCGCTGGCGCGGTAGACGACCGCACCGCCGGTTTTACTTCCACATACTTTCTAGTGGCTGCCATTTTGTAGCCTACGCGCTCACGTTCATTACAACAAACGCGTTATCATTAACGACTTGACCGCCAATACCGAGCCGCTCTGTATATAGTTGAACGAGCCCCTTCGTCGATATCTCATCGCGTATTTGTACCATTCCGGGCATGTCTACGATTTGATATGTCTCGCGTATATCCCCGTAAATAATCACGCAATCCGCGGCCGTAAATGTAGAAGGTGCGGTTGTAACTGTAGCCATATCTGGCATATAGTATATCGGTTTACCAAACAGTCTGTCTGGCTGTCCTACCTGAACGTTCTCCTCCAGGATATAACGCCCCATACCGTCGGTTAGTCTGCGTATAACTGATTTAGTCGTGCGGTTCATTAACCAGCTCGCGTTAGCCTGGAAGCGCTCATTAAGTTTATCCTGCATAGCGATAACGCCATCGAGATCCGGTATCGATGTTGCGGCACCAGTGTGTTCGTGTCTCGCTGCCGTGTTGGCTGCAATGTGAGCGTCACCACGGAAGGCTATACCTTCAGGTTTACCGACGCCGTTACCGAGTATAAATTCGTGTCCTTCTAGGAAGGCCATATACTCTGATACTTTGCGCACTAACCACGCCTCGACATCGAACGACGCTTGACGCGCCATCTTCTGCGTAAGCGTTGGCATCGCGTACATCGGGTGCGTTGGAATAATGATCTTACCTAGTGTATCGTTAAGGGTTGCCGCCCTACCTGCCGTAGACTCGCTCGTCCATCCGGCCATAACCGCGCCAACCTCGCTAATCATTTCAAGGGTATCGCCTACTCTAAGCGTCTCGACTGTAGCGAGTGCTCTAAATGGCGAGATGTTAACAAGTGCCTCGATAATGCGTGCTGATATCGTCGCGGGCATCCAGTAACCACCTGTAGTAAGGTTAGTGGATATCATCGTTTTCTTAAACTCGGGCACCGCATCCTTATATTGGTCTATAATAGAATCCTGGTCAAAGCTCTTCCCGGTAAGGATATAGTCAAGGTATGACGTTCTCCACTCGGCGTCTATTGCTTTAGCGTCCAACGAATCCATAGGCCCCGCTTCGGGTGTGTTAAGTTTCGTTTCTAGTCCGTCTATGCGTTCTTGTATAGTCTTAAACTGAGCGTTAACCGGCTCGAATTTAGCGTTAAAGGTTGTTATACCCTTCTCTAAATCTTCGAGGTATTGCTCTACGCTCTTAGTTTCTGTATCTTCTGCCATTATATCGTAATCTCCTTAGTTAGTTGCTTTAATTTGTTAATCAGTAAATCGTTAGTTCCTACTTGTTTAGCGGGTTTCGCTGCCGGTGCCGCTGGCGCTTTAGGCGCTGCTGCTTCCGCTGGTGCTGGCGCCGCTTCTTTAGGCGGAACTGCCCTACCTAATACCGCATCGCAGTATTCAATAGCCGTCGCCAAATTAGCGCGTAACGCGGTTATATCCTGCGCGTTAACGTTGGATAATGTGCGGCCCGCTTTCTCCGCTAGGTCTTCGGAAGGCTCTCCGTGGTGAACATCCGATTTAACCTCGTCCACCGTTGCCGCCTCATTAGACGGGAACGATACGACAGATATCTCGTGTAACTCTACAGCGTTTAGGTCAGTTACGCCGTCATCTGCGACCGCGTTCTTACCTGCTACTAACTGGTATCCTATACTGTTAGCATTTACATCGTCGGCTAGTAACGCCTCGTATGCGTTACGCCCCCAGTCCGTCTTTAAATTTAGTTTCGCTCTAAACCGTAAACCGCGTTCATCTTCCCACAACTTCGTAATTTTACCTATCGGCTGCTCAAATTTATGCTGCC
>Ga0209538_1002052_pt1 | contig 10392 bp, 10 predicted proteins | sample BarGraNGADG00211_2_FD_184492 | JGI IMG/M metagenome (GOLD analysis project Ga0209538, IMG submission 184492) | Arctic peat soil microbial communities from Barrow, Alaska - Barrow Graham LP Ref core NGADG0004-211 (SPAdes) (version 2) | ecosystem: Environmental > Terrestrial > Soil > Wetlands >... | reverse complement strand
GTGCGCGAGATCGCGCGCCTGGAGCCGCAGAAGGTCTACCTGCCACTGGGCGTGGGGAACCACGTGGACCACCAGCTCATGCGCGAGGTGGGCGTCGCCCTCCTGGAGGTGGGCCGGCGCTGGGTTATGCCCGGGCCGGATTACGCGGGGATCGTCACCTACTACGAGGACTTCCCGTACGCCTGGTGGGACGATTTCCGGCGGATCGAGGACCTGCCCGCGGGAGCCCTGGCCGGCGCGCCCGCGGACGTCGGCGTCACACCCGACTACGCCGACATCTCGGACATGCTGGACCGCAAGATCATGGGGATCCGGCTCTACGAGAGCCAGCTGGACCGACTCTTCGGGGGTGCCGACGCGATGGCCGACGCGGTCCGCGGCTACGGCGCGAAGGTCGCGGGGCTCAACGGCCGCACCGGCGCCGCGGAGCGCTACTGGGCGACGTCACACCTGTAGCGTCCTGGGAACGGGCGGAGCCCGACGATGCACTCTGGGGACGGCGCGGGTCCGTCAAGGTCAGGGGGTCACTTTGCGGGGGCTTGCAGGGGGTCACTCTGCGGCCCGCTGAAATGATGTCATGCAACGGGCCGCGCTCGGCCGGGAGTCACGTATGCCCGTGGCGCTTGCCGTTCGCGGTGCCACCCGGCCTTCTGAAGCGACCTTGATGCAGACGTCCGATGGACCGCGCATCCGGCCTGGAGCTGGGCAGTCTTGCGTATGCTCGCCTGCGGGCATATCAATGTCGGTCGATATGTCCGCAACGCGCATCAGCCGCGAGGATGGGTCCCCGCCCGCATGCGAGGCGGAGGTGGACGCGCATCAAGCCCGCCCTCGCGCGCGCTTTCGGCCGGCGCGAGCCCGCACCGAAGCCCGCACCCGCAGGCCGCTATCCGCCAGGGCGAGGCTACCCCTCCGCTGAAACGGTGGCCGGTGCACTCCCGGCGGTCTGCAGGTCCGCGATCCGGACGTGGAGGATCAGGGTGGCGGCCAGGCCAAGCAGTGCCGGCGGCAGTGCCGCGATGACGTGGATGAGCACCGTGGCGGCAAGGGCCTGGCTGGACCCGATCCCCAGGATCCCGAGCACGGTCACGCCGGCGAACTCGTACGTGCCCAGGGACCCCGGCGCAGCCGGGATCGCGGTCGAGAGCGCCAGCACCCCCAGGACCAGCGCCCACTCGACGGGACCGAGCGGCAGGCCCAGCGCGCCGGAAATCGCCCCGAACGTACAGACCCCCACCCCGAACGGCAGGACGGTCAGGCCCAGGATCAGTGCTGCCCCGCGCGGGCGCCGCACGGCCGCGGCACCCTCTGCGACTCGGACAGCCACGGCCCGGGCCTGTCGCCCGTAGCGGCGGTCCAGGAGGCCCGAGCGGAGCACGCCGATGCCGACTACGACAGCCACGGCCAGGCCGATCAGCACAACCGCCGTGAGCACCGCGGCCGAGCCGGCGATCTCGCTGCCCGGCGCCACCGCGAGCCCGGCCAGCAGCACGACGAGAAGGATCACGGCCGTGTCCATGACCCGCTCCACCACGACGGTCCCCAGGGCGACGAGCGTGGAGATCCCGAACGAGCGGGCAGCCAGGTAGGCGCGGGCGGCGTCGCCGAGGCGCGCCGGCAGCAGCGTGTTCGCGAAGTAGCCGATGGTCAGGTAGGCGAACGCGGAGCGTAGGGGCACCTGCGCCGAAGGGTGCAGGAGGATCCGCCATCGCTCGGCCCGGATCGCGAGCTCGACGAGGACCAGCACGATGGCGAGCAGGACGCCGCCGGGCGCGGCACTTCCGAGCGCCCGGGCCGTCTCGCCCAGGTCCACCCGCGATACCGTCACCGCGAGGAACGCGGCGCTGACCGCGAGGCCCGCGACCAGCCGGACGACCGGGCTTCGCCAGGCGCCCCTCGCCGCGGCGGCCAGGCCACGGCTGGCAGCCACGCCACGGCCGGCGCCTACGTCACGGCCGCCGGCGGCCAGGCCACGGCTATCTGCGGCGCCGCCCTCCGGCGACCGCACGTCGCGACTCACCCCGGCGCACTCCCGGCCGGCGTGCTCAGGCCGGCCCGCTCGCCCTCGCTGGCCAGCCACTCGGCCGTGGCCGCGAGGCCCCGCTCCAGCGTGACCTGGGGCGACCAGCGGAGCATCCGGCGGATCTTCTCGATGTTCACCACGCGGCGGCGGATGTTGTCGATGTCCCGACGGTCCACGTGGCGGATCTCCACGTCCCGGCCGACCGCGGCCGCGATGCCGGCCGCCAGGGCGTTGACGGACGTCTCGATGCCCGTGCCGATGTTGAAGACTTCGCCCTCCGCCCGCGGATGGATCGCGGCCATGAGGGTGGCCGCAACCGCGTCGTCCACGTACGTGTAGTCGCGCGTCTGCTCGCCGTCTCCGTGGATCTGGAGCGCATCGCCGGCCATGGCCGAGGCGAAGAACTTGCTGACGACGCCGCAATACGGATTGTCCGGCCGCTGGCCCTCCCCGAACACGTTGGAGTAGCGGACTACCGCGACCGGGAGCCCGTAGCTCTCGTAGAACGCGTTGCAGTAGTTTTCGCCGCCCAGCTTGCTGACCGCGTACGGCGAGAGCATGACCAGCGGATCGTCTTCGTTGATCGGGATGGAGCGCGGGTTGCCGTAGACGGACGCCGACGACGTGTAGACCACCCGGTCCGGCCGCGAGTCGCGGGCGGCCAGCAGGACGTTGAGCGTGCCGCCGATGTTCGTCTCGAAATCGTCGCGGGGGTTCTTCGTGCTCGCGATGATGTTCCGGGCTGCCATGTGGAAGACGACCGAGGCGTCGGCCACCAGGTCTCGCACCAGCTGCGCATCCGTCACGGAGCCCTCGACGAACTGGACGGAGGTCGGCAGCGTCTCGGCGCGCCCGGTGAACAGGTCGTCAAGGACGGTCACGCGGGCGCCCTGCTCCACGAGCCGACCAACCACGGCCCCACCCACGAAGCCGGCCCCGCCGGTGACCAACACGCGGCGCCCGGCGAACGCTCGCTCCACGGCGTAGGTCATCGCTTCACCCCGAATCGCAGAAGGAAGGCCGGCCGGAACAGCCGCCACCAATCGCGGATCCCCCGCATCTTCGTATATCCCTCCGCGGCGTGATAGCGCACGGTCACCGGGTGCTCCACCACGCGGTACCCGCGCCGGATGACCTGGAAGAGAACGTACGGTTCCAGGTCGTAGCTGTCCAGCCAGGCCTGGTCCAGGTTGATCGCCGGGTCGCGCAGGAGCTCCGACCGGAAGACGCGGAACCCGTTCGTGGCGTCCGTGACGCGGTGGAAGGCAAGGGCGCTGAAGACCACCGAGTAGAGCCGGGTCCCGAACCCACGCCCGCCGGTGGGTCCCACCACGCGGCCGCCGCGCATCCAGCGCGAGCCCTGGATGTAGTCCGCCTTACCGGCGAGGAGGAGATCGAGCGCGCCGGCCAGCTCATCCGGCTCGTGCTGGTCGTCGCCGGAGACCAGCGCAAGGTACGGCCGCCCACGCTCCAGGCCCGCCTTCCAGCCGTCGCGGATGGCGGCCCCCACGCCACCCCGGACCTCGTGGCGGACCACGACCGCGGCACCGTGCGCCCGCGCCTCGTCCCCGGTCCCGTCCGTGGAGCCGTCGTCCACGACGATCGCCTCGAAGCGGCCGTCGCGCGGAAGCTTGTCCAGCACGCGCCCGATCTTCCCCGCCTCGTTGAGCGCGGGGATGACGACGGCGACGAGCGGCTCTGGGCCGGGGAGCTCTGCCATGGATGCACAATCCTAATGGCGCGGGACAGGCTCGGTCCCTGTCCGCCCAAGCGTACCGGATGGCTCCAGCGCGGCATCCGGCGCGGACGATTCGTCCTGTTGGTCCACCACGGCGCCGCCTCACGAACGGTCGGCGAGTCACGAGACTCGACACGAGCCGCCGGGCGGGAGCCAAACCGGGGGTAACGCGGCTCGCCCGGGAAAGGAAGTTGGCGAATGAGGGGACGGCGCCGCGCTGTATCGCCGGTCGCTGTTGCTTGCGCCAGGGGGACGTCAGGCGGATGATGGGTTCATGGCAATCGAATGGCGCGAACGAATCAAGCGCGTTCCGGGTGTCAGGAGTGGACAGCCGATCATCCGTGGTCTGAGGATCACCGTGAAGGATGTGCTCGGGTTCCTTGCCAGCGGGATGACGGTCGCAGAGATCCTCCACGACTTCCCCGAGCTTGAAGAAGCCGACATCCACGCCGCTCTGGCCTACGCGGCCGAGAACCTCTCGGACTCGTCGGCCGCATGAAGGTCCTCTTCAACGGGATGCTGTCGCGCGATCTGGTTCGACGGCTCTCTGACCTGTGGCCGGGGTCGATCCAGGCCACCGCCGAATACGGAGAGAACTACCCGGACGAGAAGCTGTGGGCAGAGGCGAAACGGCTCGGGATGACCATCATCACGAAGGACCACGATTACGCCGATGCGGCGAAGTTCCCGGGGCCTCCCCCTCGTGTGGTCCGGCTCACGATCCTCAACGACCGAACCGCGGCGACCGAACTCTACCTTCGCGAGCACGCCGCCGAGATCGAACAGTTCTCGACATCGAACGAACGCTACCTCGAGGTCTGAGACCCTTCGCTTCCGCAAGCGAGCAGCCGGTGAGCATCGAGGTGCGCGACGAGATCCGGGCCCGCCAGACGTGGGTCTTGAAGGTCGGGCACTGCCACCAGGCCTCGAAGTGGGATCCGAACGTGTAGTCCGCCGGCGTCTTGGCGCCGTTGCGCGTCGGGTGCTACTGGGCGGCGATGGTCGGGTGGGTCGGCGCCGGCCGCTCGCGCCGCTTCCTGAACCTACCCCTCTCCGCTGGCCGGAACCAGCCCATAGGTACTCGCTTGAGTTCCAGCTGCGGAATCCCGGCACAGGGGGACGTCTGCGGAACTTCAGCGGGGACGTGTGCCCCATGTCATCGAAGAGGGCTCGGGTCTCGCGACTGCGAGCCGGTGACGGAGCCAACCTCGAACGCTATCTGTCTCCGGTCGATTTGCGAGTTCACCCCTCGCATTTGAGAAAGGGGCCCAGGCCCGCCTTCCACCCGTCGCGGATGGCGGCCCCCACGCCACCCCGGACCTCGTGGCGGACCACGAGCGCGGCGCCGTGTGCCCGTGCCTCGTCGCCGGTCCCGTCCGTGGAGCCGTCGTCCACGACGATCGACTCGAAGCGGCCGTCGCGCGGGATCTTGTCGAGCACGCGCCCGATCTTCCCCGCCTCGTTGAGGGCGGGGATGATGACGGCAACGAGCGGCTCTGGGCTCAGGGGCTCTGCCATGAATGCACAATCCTAATGGCACGAGCGCGCGGACCGGGACGTGAACGCGACGCAGCCAGTATCGTGCGGCACACTCGCGCCCGGTTGAGATCGGAGGCTGTCCCGTCAATGAGAGAACTCATCGTTCCCGCGGTTGTCGCGGCTGTTGGCGCGGCGGCCCTGGAAGCGAAGGGCCCGTTCCTTCTAGTGAGCCTCTACGACGCGGGATCGGCGCACCACGGGGTACGTTCATCCCGCATGGGCATGTCCCACAACCTGGACTTCTGGGAATGGAGGACAGCCGTTGCCGTGGCTACAACTCCTCGCGGCTGAATTCGCCATCACCGTCTCCAACGGAGAAGTTTGGCTCTCCATCGGCCAGGCGTTGCTCGTCGGCGGGGTGTCACTGCTGTTCGGCATCTGGGTGGCCCGAAAGGTCGGACTCCTGGAATCCGGCGCTCCAGCCGGGGAGACCCTTGGGGTCGGTCTCGCGTCCGGGCTCATGGTGCTGGCCGCATGGTGGGCAGCGCTCGCATCCGGCGGGCGGAGCTCGTTCGCACCCGTGGCGGTTGGCTTCGCCGTGGCGATCGCTCTCGCCATCGTGCGGCGAGCACAACGTCCCGCGGACGCTGATTCCCTCGCGCCTGCGTCGGCTCGGTTCGCCGGCGACACGACGGCGCCACGCTGGTCTCACCACAGACCCATGATTCTCACTGCCCTGGCCGGTGCTGTGTTCGTCGTCGCGGTCGCACTTCTCTATGGGTCAACGATGACACCGAGCCCACGCGACGGGGTGCAGCCCGTCGAGTTCATGGACGAAGCCTACTACTCGATCCTCGGAATAGACCTCGCCAAGACAGGAACCGAGACGATCTATTCGCCCTCTGGGTTTTCCGAGCTCGAGGGTCTCCCGGCTCAGACCTGGTACCACTGGGGCGAGCTGTGGCTCGCTTCTGCGGTCATCACGATCTTCGGGACCGCGCCGCTCCCCGCGCGCTACTTCATCGTGCTTCCAGTCTTGCTGCTGGCGGCGGCGGCTCTGACGGGCACGGTCGTGCGCCGAATAGCCAGAACAGCTTCCCGAGGAGCCTTCCTGTTCGGGTTTGTCGCGTGTCTATTCCTGGCGCCAATACCGCTGATTCCGGGCCCGTTCTTCAGTTCGTGGGCCATAGGCCTGATCTTCGGGATCACCACGTACGGCTTGGCTGCGGTGGCGGTCCTTCTCGGCTTGTACTGCATGGCGGTGCTGGGCACGCGCAGGCCCACCTGGGCGCTTGCTGGTTTCGTGGGCAGCGCCGTCGCCCTCATCGTGCCCGCCCACGTCGTTGTCGCGCTGTTGGCTCTTGTCGGGGTGGGGAGCGTCTGGACGATCCGTATCGTGCAGTCGGTGATCGCGACGCGACGCCTGCCGATCGTGTCGCCAATCTGGCGAAGCACCTTCATCGCGACAGGTGTCGCCATCGTCGCCACCTTGGTCTGGGGAGTGCTCACAGGCCATGGCCTGGGGACCGGCGGTTCGCCCAGCGTCTCCCCGTTCAACGCTTCATGGCGCGACTCCGTTGTCATCACGATCCTGGGCGCGGGAGCTTTCTTCGCGATCGCAGTCGCGTGGCTTCTTGTCCGAAAGGAAGCGCCGGCGCAGGCGGACATCTGCTTCGGCACCATGGTGCTCCTGGTCGCCGGCGCGATCGCGTGGGGCGCGCGGCTCGGTGACTTCACGATGTTCTACCTGTTCTTCGCCGGAATCGCCGTCTTCGCGACGCCGGTTGCCGCCGTCGCTGTCTGGTCGATCTGGACGCGGCTTCGCTCTGCCGGGCATGCGCGACTTGCCGTCGCCACGCTGCTGTTCTGCGTCGCCCAGATGGAATTCGACGTCGGCCTTGGCATCATCCGGTTACAGGCCTTTGGGCCGCGCGATTACGCGCCGGTTCCTGTGGAGCTCCTGGGGGCGATCAGGAACCTGCCGACGGACGCCAAGCTGGCCTACGCATGTCAGCCTTTCGAAGAGGTCGGGTTCACAGACTCAAGACTCCTCAGCATCGATGCCCACACGGGCCGCCGGGTCGTGCCGATGTGTTTTGGGGCGGAGGTCCTCAGTTCGCTGATCGGCACCCAACAGTCGCTGCAGGTACCGAACGTAGGCTTCAAATGGGCTCCGCAGCGGGCGCTGTATCCAGACGCGGAAGCCCGCCCGTCCTCGGCAGATGTCGCCGCCTTTCTGAAGGGCAACGGCATCCACTACATCTATGTGGACGCACGACATCCGAACTCCCTGGTGGCTGACGCGGTCACTCTCGCGAGGATCGGGGATTTCCAACTTCTCGGGGTTCCCTGATGCCGATCCCCGTGCTTGAACGCATCGGCCGCCGAGACATGGTCGCCCTGGCAGCCCTCGCCCTCGCCGCGATCGGCATTCCCCTCTGGTTGGCGGCCGCATCCGGCGCGATCGGCATTCCCACCATCGACGACTGGGTCTACACGCGGGGCGCCGACAGCCTGTTCCGCACGGGCAGCGTCGACATGCCAGGGCACACCGCCGCATCCATCGGGCAGCTCGTGATGGTGCAGCCACTGTTGTGGTTGTCCGGGGGCAATCCGTGGGCGTTCACCGCATTCGGGCTGGGCATGGCACTGATCGGCATTGCGTCGACCTACCTCCTGGCCCGACGCTTCGTCGGTACGGGCTCGGCGGTGATGGTGGTCTTGGCGCTGTTGGCCTTCCCGGGGTTCGCGCGCGAAGCGGCAGGCTTCATGACCGATGTACCTGCCTACGCGCTCGCCGTGCTTTGCCTGCTACTGGGAACCAGGTGGCTCCAGGGCGAGGGCAGACGAGTGACCCTTGTCACGTCTCTCGGAGCCGGCCTTCTTGCGGTGAGCATCCGGGAGTTCGCGATCGCGGCGCCGGCCGCGATCCTGGTCGCGGCCTGGGCTCGGAACCGCGCGGACGAGCGGGTCTGGCTCGCTGGCGTGTCGGGCATCTTCGCCGCCGGGGTCGCGTGCCTCCTCATCGCCGCTGCCTCGATACCGGGCCGCGCCGAGCCTCCTGCGCCGGACCTCGGGGGGTTGCTCCTCATTGGGCCCGTGTTCGTGACACTCGCTGCGGTCCTCCTTCCCGCGCTCGCGCTGGGCATCGGACAACGGATGGCCACCTTCAGCCCCGAGCAGATCTTCCTCGGAGCCGGTCTCGCATGCCTTGCTGTCGTCGTGCCGTGGGGCTTGCACCCTGGGAACCTCTGGATGCAGAACGGACTCGCGGGCGACTTACTCCTCAGCGGCACCCGGGACCCGGTGCTTGGCCCGGGCGCGTGGGCCCTATCAGGGCAAGTTGCCACGTTCGCGGCGATCCTCCTCACGGCCTTGGCATTCAGGTGGGGCCAGCGCCACCTTGCGCGGGTCAACTCGGTGTCAGGCGCAAAGGCGCTTGCGATCCGGATCGCCCGGAGGCGCGACGGGCTCCTCGTCCTCTTCCTTGTCGCGTACGCCGCGGAGCTCGTCGTCTTCGCTCCGGTGTGGATCTACGACCGCTATCTCTTCCCCATGGTCCCCGTGGCTGCGATCCTCCTCCTGCGCGGGCCCGCCCAACCCTCCCGTTTCGGCCGGAGCCGCGCGTTCGCCCACGGCGCCTTTGCGTGGCTCGCGATCTCGGCGTTCGTCATCGCCGCCAACTCCTTCGCCTACGATGCCGCACGCTATCGCGAAGGCGAGGCGGCCGTGGCGATGGGCTACGGCGCCCGGACGGTGGATGCCGGCTACGAATGGGTCGGCTACCACGCCAGTGGGGTCGGGAAGTCGAGCGCCCCTGCCAACGACATGACTTGGAGCGGCGACCGCTGGTCGTTGCTCCATCCCTGTGCTGTTCTCTCGAACAGCCCGTTGGACGGCGGTGCCTTGAGGCTGATCCGCGTAAATCGATCGGCCTACCTGCAGTATCTCTTCTTCGGCCCAGCGGAGCCGCTCTATCTGTACGGCGCGGCGACAGATGGATGCCCGCCGCCCCCTGCAGCCGTCGCCGCGGCGAAGGCGCCGTAGTCGCCGTCGCGGCGACGACGCGCTTGGCGGATACACTGCAGTCATCGTCCAGGGCTCGACATCTTGGGAAGAGGGCGCGTCGTGAAAGTCGTCATCCTTGCCGGCGGTCTCGGCACACGTCTGTCGGAAGAGACCGCCTCCAAGCCCAAGCCCATGGTGGAGATCGGCGAGCGGCCGATCCTGTGGCACATCATGAAGACCTACAGCCATTACGGTTTCAGCGACTTCGTGGTTTGCCTCGGGTACAAGGGCTACGTCATCAAGGAGTACTTCTCGAACTACTTCCTGCACATGTCCGACGTGACCTTCGACATGAGCGACAATTCCATGGAGGTCCACCAGAACGCGGCCGAGCCGTGGCGCGTAACGCTCGTGGACACGGGCGCCGAGACGCAGACCGGCGGCCGGATCAGGCGGGTCGGCGAGTACGTGCGCGACGACACGTTCATGCTGACCTATGGCGACGGCGTCGCCGATGTGGACATCGCGAAGCTGCTCGAGTTCCATCGGGCTCACGGCAAGCTGGCGACGATCACGGCCGTGCAACCGCTGGGGCGCTTCGGAGCGCTGCAGATCGACGAGGATCCGGTCGGTGGGCAGGTCTCCGCGCCTGCCGTGCGGGCCTTCCAGGAGAAGCCCGTAGGCGACGGGGCCTGGGTGAACGGCGGGTTCTTCGTGCTGGAGCCGGCGGTGCTGGACCGTCTCGAGGGCGACGACATGCCCTTCGAGCGCGCGCCACTCGAGAGCCTGGCCGCTGACGGCGAGCTGCGGGCCTTTCGCCATCGCGGCTTCTGGCAGCCCATGGACGCCCTGCGCGACGTTCGCGCGCTCCAGGCCCTGTGGGACTCCGGCGAAGCGCCGTGGGCCGTGTGGACCAGAACGTGACGGACTCCTCGTCCCAGGCAATGCCGGCGCGTGTCGGAGAGTCGACGTGCCTCTCATCCTGATGTACTGAATGTCCGCCCTCGCAGATAGCTATCGCTCACGACGGGTCTTCGTCACCGGCCACACCGGGTTCAAAGGGGCGTGGCTCGCCGAGTGGCTCGGGACCCTGGGCGCCGACGTCACCGGCTACGCACTCGACCCACCTACCCAGCCGAGCCTG
>Ga0209538_1002049_pt1 | contig 10400 bp, 7 predicted proteins | sample BarGraNGADG00211_2_FD_184492 | JGI IMG/M metagenome (GOLD analysis project Ga0209538, IMG submission 184492) | Arctic peat soil microbial communities from Barrow, Alaska - Barrow Graham LP Ref core NGADG0004-211 (SPAdes) (version 2) | ecosystem: Environmental > Terrestrial > Soil > Wetlands >... | reverse complement strand
ATTATTGATAGGCATTTGGTTTATTAAGGCTCACGCCGGTTAGATGCATAGAATTTACAGGCATGTCGGCACGATACATCCGGTTTTTGGGAGGAAGCTTGCCCACGGCCGGGCGGTCGATCGCGAGCCCGAGTCATCACCCACGCACCGTGTGACTTGGGGTCACATCTCGACATTCAACAATTGACAGGGTGCGGTGGTTCGGTAGAGTCGGTGGCATCAAGGCGTCAGTTCTCACAAATGACAATCGCCAGACTCGCATTGAGCAGTCAGCGAACCTCGATCACGGCCTCGCCAGCAGGTGCGATACGTAGCTCGCACTGCCGATGCGCCATCGCTGGGCAATCCAGCCGCGTGTCATCGGGGTTTGGCGCCGGGACGGGGTGGGTCAGGGCGACCTTGTGAGGATGGCCTTTCGGGTGAAGGGCCAATTCCACATACCACCTTCGGCGTTGCCTCCCAGATGCAGAAATGAGAAAGTGGCGGCATGAGCGCGAATTTGAAACCAGCCAACTCCGCGGCACGAGCCTTGCTGAGGAAATTGCAGGCCCTGGCGGAACGAGGAATTGATGGCGAGAAAACCTCGGCTCAAAAGAAGATCGCCCGGCTCAAAGCACGGTTCGACTTCAGCGCACCTGACCCCACGGAGACACCGGATTTGTTTCAGGGCAGCTTCAAACGTTCGACCACGGCCAGGCGGATTTACTCTTTTGGCCGCAATGAACTTGATGTGGCCAATGCCGTGAAATGGGCGATTGAAACGGCCACCGGAATCTCGTGCATTTATCGGGAGAACGAACTGCTGGCGGTAGCGACGCCCAGCACCATCAAAAGGCTGACGAAAATCGCCACTTATATCGCCCAGAGCTTCCGCACCCTCCTTGACAAATTCGGCGCAATCGCTGGCGTGAGGGCGAGCGACCGGGTTGCTTTTGTCATGGGCTTGTATGATGGAATGATGAATGAAGTGCGCAATGTCGGGCAGCGGCTTCCGAGCCAAATTCGTCCAGCCAAGACGCGTAAAGGGAAGAAACTCGCCTTGCCCGCCGCCACCCATCTCGGGATTCACCCCTATACCCTGGCTTTAAGCCTCGGCAAACAGATTCGCTTCTCCGCGCCCGTGGAAGAAATCACCGCTGAATTGGAGGCTATGGCGCCGAAACGTGTAACTGCATGACCTTTTTCTGCGACGGGTATCACTGGGGAAGATTAGCAAGGGTCAGCAGGGCGATTCCCACAACCACCGTAGCAGCCGACGTGAGTCGGCTCAAACTCTCGAGTCTAACGCAGCTTTTCGAATGCTTGACGGAGAAAAATGATCCGGCTCACGCCAGATGCTACAAGAATGTAGCAGCCGACGTGAGTCGGCTCAAACTCTCGAATTTTGTGCGGCTTTTCGCATGCCCGGCGGAGAATAATGATCCGGCTCACGCCGGATGCTACGAAAAAAGGCGAGCTTGATGCAGCCCTGGGTGGAACGGCTCGTGCGCAGGCTTCTGGTTTGCGCGGCTGCCTTTGTTTCTGATTGACTCAGTGGTGAGTTTTATCGCTTATAGGCGCGGGTCCACCTTGGTCGGCGGGCGACAGACAACCCCTGGTGTGCCGTCGGTGCGCCACCGGTTTGGAGACATGAAAATGACACAGGAAGAGCGGTTGACGGGCGAACGGATCGCGGCCCTTCAGCAGAAAGCCTGGGCAAAAACGTGGCAATACGCCCAGGCGCACTCGCCCTTTTACCGCGAGCATCTGCGCCGCGTCGGCGCCGCCGCGCGGTCGCCTATTCCACTCCAGGAAATCGCGCGTGTTCCCCTAACTGACCCGTCGGTGCTAGCCGGAAATCCCGACGCCTTCCTATGCGTCCCGCCCGAGCGGGTGGTGGACATTGTGACCACCAGCAGCACCACCGGAAAGCCGTTGGTGTGCCTGCTGACCGAAGCCGATCTGCAACGGCTGGCGCTCAATGAGCGTCACTCCTTCCGTTGCGCCGGGTTGACCGCTTCCGACACCGTATTGCTCGCGGTCACGCTGGACCGCTGCTTCATCGCCGGCATGGCATACTTTATGGGGCTGCGGCTCCTGGGGTGCTCGATCGTGCGGGCCGGCCCCGCCACCCCCCTGCTGAGCCTGGAGATGCTGCAGCGCGCTCGGGTCACCGCGGTCGTCGGCGTCCCTTCGTCCCTGCTACTGCTGGCCGAGAAAGCAGCGGAAGCTGGACTGGACCCCGCCAAGCTGGGCGTGCGGAAGCTGATTTGCATCGGCGAACCGATCCGGAAGCAGGATTTCTCGCTCAACCGCATGGGCGAACTGCTGGCCCAAAGCTGGCAAGCTCGCGTGTATTCGACTTACGGAAACACGGAGTTGGCCGCGTCCCTTTGTGAATGTGACGCGGGTCGCGGCGGGCACCTGCATCCCGAGTTGCTGTATCTCGAAGCCCTCGACGAAGCCGGCTGTCCCGTGCCCGACGGGCAGGTGGGCGAACTCACCGCCACCACGTTTGGAGTCGAGGCGATGCCGCTGATCCGCTATCGCACGGGTGATTTCGCCGCCCTTTATCGCGAGCCGTGCCCGTGTGGGCGCCACCCGCTGCGCGTCGGTCCGATTGTGGGCCGGGCGAGCCAGAAGCTGAAGCTCAAGGGCACGACGATCTTTCCGACCGCGCTGAAAGCGGTGCTCGACTCATTCCCTGAAATATCCGCCTACGTGATTACAGCCCGTCGCAGTGCCAACGGCGCCGATGCCGTCGAAGTGCGTTTTGCCTGTAGCCGGGGCAGGAACGGAGCGTTGTGCGCGTTGCGCGAGCGTTTCCAGGGTGCGCTCAAAGTGGTGCCTGAGATTACCCTCGCGGCCCCAGCCGAGATCGAGGCCCTCCAGATGCCCGCGGGCGCGCGTAAACGGCGCTATTTCGTGGACCTCCGGCAGCCGACGGATCATCCCGCATGAGTGGTGGGCCCCGCATCTGCGTTGTCATCCCGGTCTATAACCACGGACTCACCGTCCAAAGCGTGGTTCGCGGGGCCAAAGCGGCCTGGCCGGTCATCGTGGTCAATGACGGTTCCACCGATGCGACGCCCGCGCTCCTCGCGGCCGAAAGGGACGTCACCGTCGTGACCCTGCCGGGCAACCAGGGCAAAGCGGCGGCGTTGCGGGCGGGCTTCGCCCGAGCGGAGGAAGGGGGGTTCACGCATGCCATTACCCTCGACGCGGATGGACAACACTCGACCCGCGCGCTGGCGGATTTCTCGGCCGCCTGCCGGCGGCAACCGGAGGCGTTTATCATCGGCGTGCGCAACCTCCGGAAGGCCGGCGCGCCGTTCGCCCGGCGGGCGAGCAACCAACTTTCCACCTTCTGGTTCAAGTTTGAAACGGGCGTGCGCCTGGCCGATACGCAATGCGGCTTTCGCTGTTATCCGCTGGCGGCGCTCCGGTCGCTGCGGGTGACCTCGGGCCGGTACGCTTACGAACTGGAGATCATGGTCAAAGCGGCGTGGGCGGGCGTGCCGCTGGTGGCGCAGGCGGTCGAGGCGGACTACGCCGCGGCCACCTCGCGGCTGTCGCACTTTCGGCCGTGGCGCGACATGGCGGGAATTTCCTGGCTCCATTCCAAGCTGTCGATCCAGGCGTTTTTCGTGCCCGCGGTCTTGCGCCGGTTGGCGACGCAAGGATGGCTGCGCGACCGGCCGCGCGGCCAGCGCCTGCGCACGGTGCTGCGCCACTTGTTTTCAGAGAACACGGAGACGCCGGGTCGTCTGGCCGCGGCGGTGGGGCTGGGATTGTTCTGCGGCATCGCGCCGATCTGGGGTTTTCAAATGGCGGCGGCGGCGGCCCTGGCTCACAAGTTCCGGTTGAACAAAGCCATCGCGCTGACCGCGAGTAATGTTTCCTTTGCGCCGGTCGCGCCGTTTATTTGGGCGGCCGGGCTGATCGTGGGGCACTTCCTCTGGACGGGCCGTTGGGTGGATTTCACCCCGGCCGCCGCGGCCCGGCAGATTCCTTCGTATCTTGGCGAGTGGGCGCTGGGCAGCGTGGTGCTGGCCGCTTTGGTTGGGGCGCTGGGCACGGGCGTCGCTTTCCTCATGGCTCGTTGGGCGTCGCGGGCGAAACCGGTGGCACACCATGAGTGAACTGTTCGTTCGCCTGCATCTGCTTCTGGCCCGCCATCGCTGGGCGGTGTTGCTGCTGGTCGCCCTCTTTGCCGCGATCGCGCTGGGGTGCAGCCGGCGGCTGAAGATGAATGAGGACTTCACCGACATGCTGCCGATGTCGGACCCGGCCATCGCCGAACAGGTGGAGGCACTGAAGCATGTTCGCCAGGCCGACCGGCTGTTTGTCGATGTCCAGACGACCGAGCTGGAGCCGGAGCGGCTGGTCCAGGCGGCGGATCGGATGCAGGCCGCGTTGCAGGAGATTTCTGAGTTGAGCGAGTTTCGCTACCACATCGAGGCCACTGACATGCAGGAGATGTTTGAGCAGTTGCAGGCTCAACTGCCCGCGCTGCTCACCGCCAACGAACTGCGCGAAATGGAAGGCAAGCTGGCGGCTCCCGCCCTGGAAAAACGGCTGGCGTGGATGAAGCAGGCGATGAGCCAGCCCCAGGGTTTGATGCTAAAGGACGTGGTGCAAACCGATCCCGTCGGCATGGGTGACGCGGTGGCGGTGCGATTGCGCGCGTTGCAAGCCGGGGTCGGTGACGCCCGCATCGTGGCCGGACGCATCACCAGCGCGGATGGCCGCCATGTGCTCATCAGCGCCGTGCCGGGGTTTCGACCTTCGGAGTTGCAGCGGAGCGCCCCCTTGGTGGCCGCGGTGTTGAAAGCGGCGCGGGCGGTGGCAGCATCGTTCCCGGCCGGCTCAGTGCGTATCGCCGTCACCGGGGCACACCGCGTGGCCCTGGAGAACGCCACGATGATCCGAAAGGACACGACCCGCACCAGTGTGATCGCCACGGTGGCGGTGGCGGGATTGATGTTGGCGGCGTACCGGCGGCGCTGGCTGGCGCTGCTGGGGTTGGTGCCCACGGTGTTTGGCGCGTTGGGGGCGATCGTGGTGTTCTATTTGACCGGCGACCCGGTCTCCGCGGTCGCGTTGGGGTGCGGAAGCATTTTGATCGGCGTCACGGTGGACTACGGCATCTACGTCCTTTACCACACCGACGACGCGCCGCCCGCGAACCGCGAGCAACTGGCGCGGGCCGTGGCACAATTGACGCCGACGCTGACCTTCGGCGCGCTCACCACGATGGCCGCGTTCCTGGTGATGTTTGTTTCGCCCGTGTCGGGGCATCGGCAACTGGGATTGTTTGGCGCCGTCGGAGTGGCGCTGGCGGCATTGTTCGCCCTGATGATTCTCCCCCTCTTCGTCCCGGTGGGAGCTGCCGGGGCGGCCCGGGTGCTGCCGCTGACGACCGCGATGCAACGATTGTTCGCCTGGCGGGACCGGCGGGCGCGGGTGGTGTTGCCGTTGCTGCTGGTCTTTTCCGGGCTGTGTGTTGCCGGGGTACTGCGATTGCGCTTCGAGGGCGATTTCGCCCGGCTCAACGGGGTGACGCCCGAGACCCGGCGCGACGAAGCCGTGGTGCGGGAGGTTTGGGGAAAAGCGTTGTCACTGACGACGGTGGTGGTGACGGGCGCCAGCCGCGAGGAGACGCTGCAAAAGAACGAGCAGGTTTGCGCCGTATTGCGCGCGTTGCAGGAGCAACGGGAGGTGGAATCGTTCGCCTCGATTGCGCCGCTGCTTCCTTCGGAGCAAACGCGGCGGGCCAACCTGCGCGCCTGGTCGGCGTTTTGGTCCGAAGCCCGCCGGCAGGAACTCCGCAATTCCCTGACGGGTGCCGCGACGAAGTTGGGATATCGAGCCGGCACCTTCGCGCCGTTTCTGGAGCGCCTCGCCACGGCGGCGAGCCTTTCCGCGAACGGGGCGGGCGCCACCCCGGCACTCGACCGGCTTTTGAGCGATTACTGGAGCGAGAACGATGGGCGCGTGTCGGTTTGCACGCTGGTCAAGGCGGGGGACCGCGCGAACTTTCTGCGTCTGCGTGCCGCCATCCAAAAGGAAGCGCCCGGGGCGTTACTACTCAACCAGGCGGCGCTGTCGGACGAAATCATCCGCGTCGCCCGACAGGCGTTGCCGGTTTTCGCGGCGCTGGTGGTGGTTCTGAACGCGGTGCTCCTGTTCCTGTTGCTAGGCCGAGTGGAACTGGTTTTGATAACCCTGTTGCCGATGGCGGCGGGGGTTTTCTGGACGCTCGGCACGCTGGGGTTGTTGGGGCAGCCCATTGACATGGCTAACTTCATTTTCGCGATCTTCGTCATCGGTGTGGGGGGCGACTATAGCTTGTTCATGGTCATGGCGGAGCTGGAACCACTGCGGGGGCACACGGATCGAACCGCGGCCACGGGCGGCGCGGTGACGATCTGCGCGGGCACCACGCTGCTGGGGGTGGGGGTGCTGGTGCTGGCGCAGCATCCGGCCATGTTTTCCATCGGCTTGAGCGCGTGGCTCGGCATCAGCCTGACGCTGCTGGCGACGCTCTTCCTCGTCCCTCCCTGCATGGCGCGGTTGCGACGGCGGGCGGCAAGTTCGGCCGGGAGTTTTCAGGAAGCTGGACTGCCTGCCTTGCCGGTCCGGCGCCAGCAGGTCAGCCGGCTTTACCGCTATCAAGGGCCCTATGTGGCGTACTATGTCTTCTGGAAACTCCGCACGGACCCACTGTTCCGGGCGCTGGATGAGGCGGTGCCTCGCCAGGGGCACATCCTTGATGTCGGCTGCGGGTACGGATTGGTGGCGCACTGGCTCGCGCTCGGCGCTCCCCAGCGCACGCTGCACGGGATGGATCACGACGCGGCGAAAATCCACGTGGCGCGGGCTACGGCGGGGGAATCTTCACGGCTGAGTTTCGAGGAAGGCGATCTGCTGGCGACGGGGTGGCCCGCTTGCGACGCGGTGCTGCTGTGCGACGTGCTGCACTACTTCCCGCGCGCGCTCAAGGCGCGGATTCTCCAGCGGGCCTTCGAGGCCCTCCGTCCCGGCGGGCGCCTGATCGTGCGGGAGGCGTGCAGCGACTCGCCAACTCATCGAGTAGTGGCCTGGTCCGAGCGCTTCGCCGTATGGACCGGCCACAACCTGACCGAGCGCGGGTTGCACTTCGAGGCGGCGGCGGGCTATCGGTCGCTGCTGGAGGCAGCGGGATTCATCGAGGTCCGCCGGATTCCGGCAGCGGGGCTGGGATCGAACGTGATGTTGGTCGCCGTCAAACCTCTTGGCTGATCCGGCACCGATAAGGGAAAGTTGGCGGCGCTCTGCCGAGTCGCCGCTACGGGGTTTTTCAGCCGCTTTCGCGTGGGTGTTTTTCTTTTCTTAGCGCCTTTGCAGGAAGCGGCGTCGCCATTCCGCTCTTGAAATTTTGCCGCGCCCGTTGGCAGCCAAAGACTCCACGAACCACCACTCGCGAGGCACCTGCCAACCGGGAAGCCTGGCAAGCAAGAACTGTTTCAATGCCTCCGCGTTTTTTTCCCCGGTGGTCGCGACGCACGCAACAATCAGATCCGTCCGATCCTCGTCGGCGCTGGGCACGCCGAAGACGAGGCACCCGCCGACGGCCTCGTGTTCCAGCAGCGCCTGTTCGATGGTTATCGGGGATACTTTCCGGCCCGCGACGTTGATCTGATCGCTCACCCGGCCGCGGAGATACACCTGTCCATCCTTGAGCTCGGCCAGGTCGCTGGTCTGGAAGCAGCCGGCTTGCAGCGAGGGCTCGGCATCGGGCCAATAAGTCTCGCCTGCGGCGCGGCTGCGCACTTGCAGGCAGCGGTCTTCGTTGAGCGCGAGTTCCACGTTTGGCATCCGCGCGCCCACGCAGGCATCGTCGTCGCGCGGCCGGTCCGTGATGTCGTAGGCGATGCCGCCACATTCGGACGCACCGTAGAAGTTGTGGATTTTGAGGCCGGCGGCCTCGTGGACGGCGCGCTCCAGCATGAGCGGCAGGGGCGCGCCCGCGGAGATGGCCAGGCGCACGTTGGGCGGGATCGCGCCCGCTTCATGCCAGGCGCGCCAGAGGGCGGGCACGGCTGGCAGCGTCAGAGCCGATGGCCCTTCCGCCGCGCGCCGAACCGCTTCCGGCAAAGGCGACGGCGCCAGGATCAGCGGAATGCCGTGCAGCAGCAGCGGCAGCACCAGATTCGAAAACCCGTAGGAATGCGCCAGCGAAATCACGCCGAGATTCGGCCAGTCCGGACGCAGCCCCATCGCGGCCACAAGGTTCTCCGCATCGGCGGCCAACTGCTCCGCCGTGAAGGCGATCGTGCGCGGCGCGCCGGCCGTGGCGGAGGTGGTTTTGAGGTGGCGGCAGGGGGAGGGTGGCGCCGGAACGGGAGGCGGCTTCTGTTCCGGTTCCAGCGGACAAACGACCGCATTACGGCGCCAGGCGCGCAGCACGGCCAAGATAAACTCGGCCCCGTGACCTTGCGGGTAAACCACGGGTTGGTTGTCGGCCGGGCAACTTTCAGCCACCCGACGCAGCTCGGCAAAGCTCCAATGTTGACCCGAGGAAAGATCGCGCAAGGCCATTTCGTTGCCTTGGGCCTGAGCCATCCGGCGCCAGCGTTCGTAAAGCATTTACACTTTCGTAACGTATTGCTAGTTTCCACGGCAAGCATGATTTCGCCGGCCGAACACTGTCCGCGCCCCTTCCGGTTCGAACGGGACACGTTTACCTTTGCGAACGAGCTGATCTGGCGCTATCGCTTCGATCCGGTGACGGGATCGACGACCACCATGCGCTGCCATCCGCCTCCCACCCACTCCCACCGGTGCTTTGTGATGGTGCGATCGGCGCGGCAATTCTTTTATCATGCTCAGTTCGAGCCGGGGCAGCCGGTCGCCGAACCGCAGGTTTACCGTCAACTTATTCGGGAAGTCGTTTCGCGCAGTCCGCGCCAGGCCAGCCCGGCGGCGGAGAAAATCGTGATCCCGGGCTACGATTGTCTGCGCTCCTTCAGCCGGGCGCAGGAGCCGCTCCTCAAAGCCGGGTGCGGCAGGGCGTGGGAATCGTATTTTGTGCGAAGCCATTGGCGCATGGTGTTTCCGGTCGGACGAAGGCACCAGGAGCGAATGGCGCGGCAATTGATCCAATCGATTCCCGGGCACCGGGCGCCGATTGTGCATCTCTTCCGTTTTCCTCGCATCACCATTAACCACGGGGTGGTGCTGTTCGGCGCGACCGAGTCGGATCGGGACATCCAGTTCGACGTCTATGATCCGAACATTCCCGATCATCCGCTTAAACTGACTTACGAGCGCGCGGCACGGACTTTTTCCCTGCCACGGACGCAATATTGGGCGGGGGGGGCGCTGAATTTGATCGAGATGTATATCGGCGGGCTTTATTGAATCCAAAAAACGGCGGCTGAATTAAAGCCGACGCTGGTTCGCAGCTTTCGTCCTCGTCCTCGTCCTTCGTCCCTCGTCCTCGAAAAGGTGAAAGATAGAATCGAGGACGAGGACGACAACGCGGGGACACGTGAGTTTCTCACGCCGGCTCAGCCAACAAATCCGGCGTTTTGCGATTGCCACCTTGCGGGGCGGTCTTTAGGCTGAACGCACAAATGGCATACCTACCGACAGCAGCGCGCCTTGCGGCGCGGGATGGCCGCCAAGCCGCCGGGCGCCAGTTTCATCGCCGGGTTTTCGCGTGCGCCGCGGCGGAGGTTTGCCGTGATGGCCGCGATGGCTTGGTTCATAAACGCCGCCGCCCAAACCGTTGACCCAGCGACCTGAGAAATTTCATGTCCAGCCAGGTTCTCCTCATCAGTGCCAATCGCTGTACGATGCCCGATCCGGTCTTTCCCCTGGGACTTGCCTGCCTGAGCGCGGCTTTGCGCCAGGCGGGCCATCGCACCGTTTGGCTCGACCCTTTGGCCGATGCGGATCGTGGCGACGAGGTGTTGAACGCCTGCCGCCCCGAATTCGTTGGCATTTCGTTGCGCAATATCGACGATGTGCTCATCCGGAAACAGGAAACGTTCTTTGGCGGCCTGGCATCGCTGGTGGCTGGAATTCGAAAGAAGACCGGCGCGCCCATCATCGTGGGCGGGAGCGGATTCAGCATTTTTCCGCGGCAATTGCTGGAACAAGCGGGGGCGGACTATGGGATTTGCGGACCTGGAGAATCGGGCTTGGTCGCCCTGATCGCGGCGTTGAAGAACGGCGGCAACGGCCACGGCATTCCGGGCCTCGTTTTTCGGCAGAACGGGAAGATCGTTGTCAATCCCGCGGTTCCCGATCCGCAGTCTCAGGCGCTCACCGACGCGGACTGGCCCGCTCCGATCGCTTCGTACTATCTCAGATCCAGCGGAATGCTTAACCTGCAAACCCAGCGCGGCTGTGGTTTTCGCTGCTGCTATTGC
>Ga0209538_1002048_pt1 | contig 10402 bp, 8 predicted proteins | sample BarGraNGADG00211_2_FD_184492 | JGI IMG/M metagenome (GOLD analysis project Ga0209538, IMG submission 184492) | Arctic peat soil microbial communities from Barrow, Alaska - Barrow Graham LP Ref core NGADG0004-211 (SPAdes) (version 2) | ecosystem: Environmental > Terrestrial > Soil > Wetlands >... | reverse complement strand
GGGCCGCCGGCTCCGTTCCCCCGCACATCCTTGCTCTCCAACCAAGACATCTTCGTGCTCCGATCTCGCCCGTCATGCTCAGTAGTTCCTCGGTCATGATCGTCTCACGTCATGCTGGCAGGATGGGGTGTGCGTGATGAGCGCCTGGCCGTGGGCCGCCAACTTCTCGCGCAGTGCCTTGTCGCCGGCCTCCGACTTGCTCAGCAGGCGGCGATAGGTGATCTCCTTGATGTCCTGCGCCTCGAGCTCGATGCTGATCGGGAAGCGGTCCTTGAGCTTGTTCAGTTCTGCCGAGTTCAACGCCGCCTTCTCCACGATCTCGGTGAGCGTCTGCTGGCCTGTACAGACGATCCACACTCGACCCCCACCGATCTCCTTGAGGCTGCGAGCGAGTCCGTCCAGGTTGAGGATGAGATTGGAGCGAGGAGCCACGTACTGTCCAGCCTCGTCGACCAAGAAGAGGACGTTCTCCTTGCCCGATTTCTCGCGCACGATGTCGATCATCTTGCGCCCGACATCTTGGACGGTCTCCACCTTGTCGGACGCCAGCTCGCTGAACGACTCTGGGGTCGGGAACTCCTTCGGCAGTACTTCCGGCACGATCTGTGCGGCGTTGGCTACGCCGATCATCTCGTCGTTGTGGATGTCGGCCCACGGCGAGTCGAACTTCTTCTGGTAGAGCGCCTCGAACTTGTCGCGGAGGCCGCGCTTGTCAAGTTCCAGCTCGAGCCAACACAGTTTCTTCTCGCGCGAGTAGCCGAAACGCTGCAAGACCTTCCAGTACAGGACGTTGGCTACCGGGGCGGCCGCATCCGTCGAGAACTGCTCGGTCGCGAGGTCGAGCATGACCACTGCTGTGGGACGCTGACCCACGAGTGTGGCCAGCATCGCTCGCCCAGATTGCGACTGCAGTCGTTCGCCGAGCAACTCCGAGAACTTGCGCCCATCGATGATGCGCTCGTCGTCGAGAGCCAGACCAAGGTACTTTGTGAAGGAGCTCTTGCCCGAGCCGTAGAATCCCGAGACCCACGCAGCGCAGTCACCGCTGCCTCGTCCCTGCACGCCGTCGGAGAACAACTCCAGGAACCGCTGGAAGCTGGCTTCTATGTGGTCGGTGACCTCGTATTCGTCGATCTCGGCCTTGAGCTTCTTGCCCTCGACGGCGTAGTAGTCGATGACCTTCTCGATCGGCCTATCGATAGGCCGGCGAGTCGAGAACAGCTCTCTGATGGAGTTCACGCGGTACCTCCCACGATGGTCGCGCGGTAGTTTCCGTCGACGGGATAGAAGTCAAGGAAGTGCAGGCCGAACTGACCAGCGCGCCTGCCGGGGTAGAAGAGCACGGTGGGCACCTTGATGCGATCCGTCAGCGAGCTCTCGATGCCGTGCGCTCTGAAGAACGGGTGCATGAGGATAGCGTCGGTGATGAAGACGACGGTGTCCGGCCTCGGCTCACAGAGGTGCTGACCGACGGCCGTGACGAGCGCGTTGTTTGTCTGCAGCACGTCGCGGACCGAGTTGTTCACGGCCGCCGGCTTGACGCGACTCTCGAGTTGGAGCCACTGGTCCCAGCGGCCGGATGCGTCGATCAGATCGTGGATGATCCGGGCGAGAGAGACATGCTCGACCGTCAAGCCTTGAGTCTCCAGTGCCGCCTTCCAGACGGGCAGCTTGTGGGCGACGGTCAGCGTCTCATCCGGCCTGTGGAGGAAGTAGAACAGGGGGTCCGCACGTGCCGGGTTGAGCGCGTCCGGCGCCTGCAGGATCTCCTTCAGGGCCTCGAAGGTCTCATCGAGCGAGAGCATCGAGCACCTCCTCCATTGATGCGTAGGTCCAGTTCATGCGCACGACACTGCCGCCGATCTGCAGCAGCCACTGGTCGGCGTACTCGCCACTCGCCAGTTGGGCCAGGAGGCGCTCACGGTCGTAGCCGAACAGCCGCCAATCCGGATGCTCGAGCATTGCCTGATCGGACAGGCCTTGGAGATGCAGCAGGTAGGCCAGGTAGGCGGGCAGCTGCGGTGAGGGTCGGTATGGGGCGATCTCGCGCCGACCTTTGGCACCGTCTTCCAGGAGACCGAACTCGACCAATGCCTTGGCGAGACCACGCGCAACCTTCTTGCTGACCTCGCTGCTCCATGCCTCCTCCACTTTGCCGGAAGCCTCTGCCTCCTCTATGAAGACGGTGATGTCGCCAGGTGACAGGTAGAGACGTCCCTCCCGAGCCGAAGGCCAGTACACCTGCGCGATGACATCCCGGACCAAGAGGTCGCTGCGAGCGGTGAAAAGCATGGCAAGGTCGGAGATCAGACGCGACGGCGCCCCGGACTCGAGCAGCTGCTTCATGTGCCGCGCGGGATAGTCCTCGGGCAGGAGAAAGCGATTCGCGAAGACCCGGCGCGCCACGTCATGAGCACGACGCGCCGTAGCTTTGTCGATGATGCCGTCACGTACGACCCGATCGCAGAACTCATCCACGGCCTCACCAGATTGCCAAGCGTTCAGCAGGAATTTCATCTCATCGAGTAGCGCGCTACCCTTTGAGATGGCGATCGTGTATTGAGTCTGCGCACGCTCACTCATGCTTTGGCTGCGGGCTCCAAGTCGAGGTAGGGGAACACCATCGTCCCGCCGGCGAAGGCCCCCAAGTAGCAAGCAGCCATCGCCGCCACATCGTCCGAGGTCAACGAAACGCTCACGGAGCCGAGAGAGACTGGGCCGTTTGCGTCGGCTGCGGGAGTCGAACCGCCGGCGAGGTCGGCCAGCGCCCCGTGCAGCGCCTCCTCCCCGGCCTCCACCACGCCGCGGATCGCGGCGGTGACATCTTCAGACGACGTCAGTGCAGCGACGGCACGTTCCTGGGCGATGGGCAGCCTGAAGAGATGAAACCGCCCGTGCTTTGCGACACGCGCATCGTGGAGTTCGCGTGCCGCCTCAGCGGTGGCGCGAGTCGAGGCCCAAAAGCCGGTATGCGGGAAGAGCATGCCCATCGAGGCGATGCCAGCGGCAGTCAGGAACTCAGTGCGCCACTAGGGCGGCAAGACGCGCTCACCGAGCGCCGCGACTGCGACACGCATGAGCGCGAGCCCTTGTTCAAGAGAGGTTGGCACAGGCGACCCCCTCGGCCCCAGCTCCGGCCCACCGTCGGGCAGCCCGAGAGACTCCCACAGCCTAACACCTCCGGTTGACAGAACGAACGTGCTTCCTCTCCGGCGGCGAGCGCGAGAACGGCTCGGGCCTGCAGGTTCCGTAGCGCCCCTCCTATAGGATGCAGACAACCGAGGTACTAGCTCGCGCGAAGGAGGGGCCCTGTGGCGCGCTACAACCACCCGGAGACCGACAAGACCTACGCGGCTGCGCAGCGCTGGGTCGATGCCGCGCTTAGGAGCGACGACTCCCTGTTCAGTCCCGGGTCGCCCGTATGGACGCCGGAACTGATCGACGACCTGTGCCGGCGCTTCATCGACCACCCCGACACCTCCAGCGACGACTTCCTCACCAAGTTCGAGCGCCAGCTGGCCGGTGAGAACCCGGCCGTCCCACGCACGGTCCAGCTCGCCGGCGAGTTGCTGTTCATCCACTTCCTCATCGCCAACGACGTCGGCGGCAAACGCAAGCGCGAGATCGTCAGCCGGGTGCTGGGCTGGTCGGCTGAGCCGGTCCCGATTCCGCCCGACCTGGCCTCGACCCTCGACGTGGGCATCGCTGCAGGCGGCCCTGGATTCAACATGGCGCGACCCGACTACCTGCGGTATCTCCTCACCTTCGCACGCGACTGGAAACGCCTTTCAGAGACCGAACAGGTTGAAGCCCTTGGCGATCCCTGGGCCTTCGAGGCTCAGGCATACGCGATTGACGGAAAGCGGGCTTGGGGCCAGCGAGAGGCGCTCCTGCACCTTGTCCACCCGGACTCGTTCGAGCGCATCAACTCGAACGATGTGAAGAACGCGATTGCCACGAGCCTGCGGGGTCGCGTCCCCGACCCCGACCCGGATAGGGACAAGCTGCTGCTGCAGATTCGAACCGCGCTGGAAGACCAGTTCGGCAAGGACCTCGATTTCTACGACACTCCAGCCGTGCACACGCTATGGGAGAGCCCGGAGGAACAGTCCGGCGACTCCCCGTGGGACGCGTTCATCTACTGGAGCAGGCTGTTCCACGAGATGCCCGACTTCGACGCGGAGGAGCGGGACTACAAGCTCGTGATCGCCGACCGGCTCAAGCGTGCTAGGGAGCTGCTGCTCGCCGGCGACGCCGAGTGGCTGCCGGAGTTGAAGAAGGCCTTCGGCCCGCCCAACAACCTCACCTACTGGCGCAGCAACGACGCATTCCTCAAGTGGTGCGCGGCGGAACCAGACGCGGCCGAGGAGATTCTCAGGCGGTTTTGGGCGCAGGAAGGTGAGGCGCGGGAGCGCATCGACCAGTTTCGCAACGAGGTGCCCGCGAGCGGCCAGGGCGACAGCCCCTTGCCAGTGCCTGCCTTCCTCCTGGCGGCCTGGCGGCCCGAGGACTGGCCCGTGTACCGGTACAGGCCGTTCAGGATCGCGTGTCTGCTCACGGGCTACACCATGCCTCCCGCCGACAGCAGCGGCGATGTCTATGACGCAGCACTGGCGTACTGGGACCGGCTGATCCACGAGGCCAAGACCCGTGGCCTAGAGCTTCGCGACCGGCTGGATGCTCAATCCGTGATGTGGTGCGTGACCCAATTGGACCCGCCGACCCACTGGCCAGAAGCGCAAAGGGCCGCGTTGCTCAAGTACCGAGGTCAGAGGCCGAAGAACCCCCAGCCGAGAACGGGTGATGATCAGTCGGCAGCAGTCGACATCTACACCTTCATCCGCTCCCGCGGCTACAGCTTCCCCGACTGGCTCGTCACCGACTACCTGATCTCCCTTGCCACCAAGCCGCTCGTGTTGCTCTGCGGCATCTCGGGCACCGGCAAGACCAAGCTGGCGCAGCTGGTCGCCGACTTCGTAGCGCCGCAGACCATGCAGAGCGTCGTCGACACGCCGGAGCTCGAGCTCAGAGACACTGAATTCACAGTGACACTGTCGGCCGCCAGCCTCCGAACGCCGGCCTACATGATTCCGGCGCGCGCGGCCAAGCTGTTCTCATGGCCGGACAAGGGGAGCGGAGCGGACGTGGCCGTCGAATGGAACGACCAACACGGCAGTGCGCGCTTGAACAACATCGCCTACGACTTCGCTGGGAAGTCGAATGGCATAAGCCTTTCCTTCCGCGCGGACTTCCGCGATTGGCTGAAAGCGAGCGACGCTAAGGTCGAAGATGTGCTTCGCCTTGAAGTACTCGAGGGCGACCCGCCACGCGTACGCGTCGCCCTCGTTCGCTCTTCCCGGCGCGACGCAAAGAGCTCGAGCGCGCATGTCGCGTTCATCTCGGTCCGCCCGGATTGGACTGACAACCGCTCGCTTCTGGGCTACCTGAATCCGTTGACTGGCCAGTACTCCCCCACCGAGCTGCTGCGACTGCTGCTGAGAGCACGCCAGCACCCGGATGAGCCGCATTTCGCCATTCTCGACGAAATGAATCTCGCTAAGGTCGAGTACTACTTCTCCGACTTCCTCTCAGCCATGGAGAGCGGCACCGAGATGGTGCTGCATGACAGCACCGAAGAGGTCACGGTGGAGCTCGACGGTACGCAAGTCACCGTGCCCCGACGCCTGCAGATCCCCCGCAACGTCTTCTTCACCGGCACGGTAAACGTTGACGAGACGACATACATGTTCAGCCCCAAGGTGCTCGACCGCGCCAACGTGATCGAGTTCCACGACGTGAACCTGCGCGCCTACGCTGCCGGCGCCGCAACCGCAGACGGAGACGAAGACGACACCCGGCTGGCCGAAGGCGAGGACCTCACGGCGCTGCTCAAGCATCCGGGAGGGGCCTACGAGTGGGCGCGGCCCAGCGACTTCGCCGCAATGAGCACCTCCGCGCAAGAGCGCCTCCTCGATATCCACGACCTCCTGGCGCGGCACAATCTCCACTTCGGCTACCGGGTGGCCAACGAGGTCGCCCGCTTCATGAACCTGGTCGACACGCACGTCGGGTCCGAGGGCGAGGCGGCAGCCCTCGATTTGCAGCTGCTGCAGAAGGTGCTGCCCAAGCTTGCGGGCAATGCTGCGCGGCTCGAGCAGCCCTTGCTCGAGCTCTACGCCGACATCGCGCTGGCGGAGTACCCAGCAGCGCCTGATGCGGCCTGCCACCTACCGCGCACCGCGGCGAAGATCGGCCGCATGCTCGAGGCGCTCCACGCCGTCGGCTTCGCGAGCTTCGTGGAGTAGGGCGTGACGCCGCCGCTAGTCGTCGCGTTGGTGCGTGTCCACGACGAGACGGACCACCATGACGTGGTGCCAGACACGGAAGGCACGTACCGCCTGCACTGCTGGCACAGCTATCGTTTGCATTGCAGCGAGGACCCGCGGCTCCCGAGTGGCGCCGGCCGCTGCTTTCAGCCGAGCGATGAGAAGGAATGGATCGCCCAGGTCAACTTCGGCGACTTCATCGGCACCCTGCCGCTTCTTGGACGGACGCTCTCGGTCAGCTCCCGCAAGATGGATGAGGCAGGCTTCTCTCGGCTGCTGGAGGAAGTCACACAGCGCGCGGCAGCCCTGCCGTTCGCGAGCCGCGCGCCGACGCTGCTTCCTTTCGAGCCGGCCAGTCTGTCCGAGCCCAACGTGCTCTACCACGCCTTCGTGTACCTGCGCTGGGCGCTGAACAGAGCAAGCCCCACACTCGACGAGAGCTTCCAGACCATCGGCCACGATCCGCACCGCGTGCTTGTCCGCGAGGAGCGCACCAGTGCGCTTTGGGAGGCGCGCGCGGTCTCGGTCGCGAGTCTGGAGCGCGCGGTCGCAGGCAGGAGCGAATGGATCTCGTTGTCGGAGGGCAGCGCGCTCGCCCGATCGCCGCTGGCGGCGGCGGTCGCCGGTGTCACAGGTCGACCCCAAGTACCGCTCAGCATCGTCGAGCCCATCGCGCGATCCACGCGCGACACGCCCGAGAATCGCTTCATTCGCTACTCCCTGGGCGTCGCGCTGGAGATCGTCCGCCGGGTCGAGGGGCTGCTCATCGCGAGCCGCGAAAAGTACGGCTGGACCGATGAGCGCCTGCTGGAGGATGCCGGCAACATGCGCCGTCAGCTTCGTCGCCTCTCTCGCGCCGGCTTCCTCGCCGACGTCAGCGACATGCAGCACTTCCCGGCCAACTCCCAAGTGCTGCAGAGACGACAAGGCTATCGCGATTTGCTCGGCCACTACTGCGCCCTCATCGCCGCGAGTCGTTTGTCCGTTCTGGGCGCCGACATGACTCGGCTACTCGAGACGAAGACGGCCTCAACGCTCTACGAGTACTGGTGCTTCTTCAAGCTGGCGGACGAGCTCGAGCGAATGCTCGGAACGCCGCTGCGGGCCGATAAGTCCATCTCCACGGACGAGTGGGAGGCCTCTGTGCGAGAAGGCATCTCCATCGACTTCTCGCAGGACGTCAAGTTGGCGTACAACCGCTCGTATGGCGGCAACATGGCCGGTTCCTACTCAGTCACGCTCCGCCCCGACATCACACTCACCGTGGGCGACGAACTCCACTTGCTGGACGCCAAGTTCAGGTTGCAGTCCATCGGCGTCGCGACCATCGACGCCAATGCCGACGATGACGAGGTCCAGGCCATCAGCCTACGCAAGTGGACGACATTCCAGCCCTCGGACATCCACAAGATGCACGCCTACAAGGACGCTCTCGGCGCCCGACGAGACCAGGAACGGCAGAAGGTCCGCAGCGTCTGGGTCCTCTACCCCGGCGACTCCACCGCCTTCTTCTCCGAGACGAGCGGCAAGGTCGGCGCCGTGCCAAACCAGCGCGACGACATGATCGGGGTCGGAGCGCTGCCGATGCAGCCGGGCAGGGAGCCCGTGGAGCTGCGGCGCGTCCTGCGGACCATGCTCCCCGAATCATGACCATGTACTTGTACGACGACCTGAAGCGGGAGCGGGTGGTTCACGCTCAACAGGTCGAGTGCCCCGTGATGGGCTGCTCCCAGCGAGTGAAGCGCGCTGCCAGGGGGTGGCGGCCCAGTCCTGAGTACCGATGTCCCGAGCACGGCATCTACGTGACGCCCACGACCTTCTCGTTCGAGCGGCCGCCAAAGCAGCAGCCACCTCGACAGAACATCCTCTGGACCGACCCGTCCGACCAAGACCTCCTGACAAGCATCCTGCCAGCCAAACGCGAGTGCCGCATGCACCACGAGCAAAGCGAAGACGCGGTCACGTGGAGCGTCTTCCGAGGGTTGGACCGCGCCGGACTGGTGGGTCCAATGATCACCGAGCTGCTGCAGGTCGCCGCCCATGAGGCCCACATCATCTGGTGGTCGTCGGCGGCGCACGACCCTGAGCTCAAGGCGACGGACCGGGGCGTGTGGAGTTGCCTTGACGACGCTCGTCGAGCGTTCGAGACGCGGCCCGCCCAGGGGTCCGAGCCCGACCTCATGGTCCTCACGAACGAGACGCTGTTCATCATCGAGGCCAAGGTAGGCGCCACAAACGTCGTGCCATGCAGCAAACCCGAGGTCGTGCGCGACTCCTACGTCCACGGGGTAGCGGGCGATGATCAGCACTTCTCGCGGGTCTTCCGCAGCTCATTCGACGAGATTGCCGTCGACGCGAAGCTTTACGAGCTCATGCGCTTCTGGCTACTGGGGACATGGATGGCTGACCACCTGGAGCGCAAGTTCTGCCTTGTTTCGCTGCTCTCACGGAACGACAGGCGCGAGTGCGAGGGCGATGCTCGTCTCCCCGCGACCACCGAGCGCTTTCCGCAACATGTGCGCTTCCACGATGGTCAGCGCTTCGAACTGCTCATTTGGGAGGGGATCCACGACTGGTGCGTCACCGGGGCATCGACCAGTCCCGAAGCCGGCGAGGTGGCCAGGTACCTGGCCGACAAGACGGCCGGCTACACGACCGTGAAGCGGGATGGCACAGGCACTCAGAGGCTGCGGCGAGCGTTCGCGATCAAGCCGTCTTTGCCGGGCACGCGATGACACCGCCGACCGCCATCGGCCGTGCGACGTGAAGAAGCGGCGAGCTCCCAGGCCAACGCTGCCGACACCCGCCAAGCCGGCGGTGGCCGCCAGCCTGCGCGCCAAGCTGCGCAGCCTGTTTGCGCCATCGGTGGCGATAGACGATCCGTCCGCCGCCGCCGGCGCCGCCTACCTTGCCAGCAAGAGCATCCCGCTGCACGTGGCCTCCGCTGGCCGCGTGTGCTTCGCCCCGGATTGGTGCGGAAGCCCATGCGTCGTCTTCCCGGTGCAGGACGGAGCCGGGCTCATCGTGGCCGCCGAAGGCCGCCGTATTGCGCCCGGGCCTACGAATTCCGAGAACTGCACCGCGGGACAGAAGTCGGGGGGCGTATTCGTCGCCTTGCCAGGCGCCCTCGAGGCTGACGGGGTGATCCTCTGTGAGAGTCCGATAGGCGCATTGAGCGTGGCTGCGTGCGGCTTCCCAGCCGTGGCCCTCTGCGAGCGGACAATGCCCCCGTGGCTCGCCCGCCAGCTTGCACGGCGGGCCGTGTTCGTGTCGCTAGATCGGCTCGAGACGGAAGCCAGAGAGAACGCCGCGGAAATCCGCCGCGCCCTCGTCGCCGTGGACGCCCGCCCCTACAGCCTCGCGCCCCCGGATCGCGCTGGCGACTGGAACGACTACCTGCAAGCTGTTGGGCCTGCCGCCATGTGCGACACGCTGAGCACCGCGATGCGCAGCGCCGAGTCACCGGGGGTGGCCCTGGAGTCCTGATCAAACGGCCTGCGCCATGACGCGGTTCTGCGCGCCGTTCCAGCCGCAGTCTGAACCATGCGCGTAGCAGATGTGCCAAGCGTGCAGCTCAAGCGGACGACTTCAAGGTGTTGGCTGGCAACCCGAGCAAGCGTGCGTTGCCATGACGGAGCGCCGTGTGGCGATCCCTGCACACGTGACCCGGCAGCAGTTTACACGGGCACCGGTTCCTGACCCTGGCTGCCAGCAATGGACCGGCGCGCAAATCGGTGCACAGGGCGACCCCGCAAGCGAATACGTCTGTTTCGGCGAGTACACTGCTTGTCATGAACGCCTTCGGCCTCTCGAAGTCCCGCCTCATGGACGGTCTCCAGTGCCCCAAGCTGCTGTGGGTGCGCGTTCACGAAGCCGAGCGCATCGTCTTCGGCGCAGACACCGAGCGCATCTTCGCCATGGGCCATCAGGTCGGCGCCGTCGCGCAGACGCTGCACCCCGGCGGCGTGCTCATCGGCGGCGCCGAGCGCGGGCGCCTCACGTCGGCCGACCTTCGCGCCGCCCTCGACGAGACGCGCGGCCTGCTCACCGGCAGCAGCGACGACCTCACCCTGTTC